>JAESGJ010000593.1_pt1 | contig 12766 bp, 7 predicted proteins | sample 9266241 | NCBI WGS metagenome assembly JAESGJ01 (sample SAMN14514841, study PRJNA621669) | algae metagenome | isolation source: Brasilonema octagenarum HA4186-MV1 and co-occurring heterotrophs from wet... | place: USA: Manoa Valley, Hawaii | collected 2009-07-20 | reverse complement strand
TGTGGCTCGGGAACAAGCTGTTCAAGCGGTAGCCGGAGCGTAGTGTCGGTGGCAGCCGATCAACGGAGAAAGGCAGCCGCATGAGTGCTGGAGAAACCCAGAGCGTCAACGACATTCGCACGGCGATCCGCGAGCTGAGCGCCCGCGCCGACCTGGCCCGCAAGGAGGGCAGGCCCGGCGATGCGGCCGAGCTCGACCAGCGCGTTCAGCGCTACCGCGAAGAGCTGGGCGCGCGGCCGTAGGCCACTGAGGCACTAACCGCCGAGGCGCCGGAACGCGCTTCGGTGGAACACGATGGGCGCCTGGATGTCCGGGTCGTCGTGCACGGTGATGTCGTGCACCCGCAGCACCACGATCGTGTGATCGCCCGCGGGCACCAACTGCTCGATGGCGCTCTCGACCCACACGCTGGTGCCGTGCACGAACACCGCCCCCCGATCGGAGGAGTGCGTGTCGAGCCCGGCGAAGCGGTCGCCGGTCTTGGCCGCCAGCGCCTTGGCCGCCGCGTCGTGTGATTCCCCGAGAACGCTGATCCCCAGGAACGGCAGATCCTTGAGCTTGGGCCACGTCGTCGACGTGTTCTGCACGCAGAAGGACACCAGGGGCGGTTCGAGCGACACCGGGACGAACGTGCTGGCCGCCAGGCCCACCCGGACGCCGTCGACCTCGGCGGCGATCGCGATCACGCCCGACGGGAAGTGCCCGAAGGCTTCACGCAGGGATGCCGGACTGAGGTCGGTGCTGCTCATAGCCACTCCATCTTCACACGAACGCGGGTCACTCTCATTCTCGTCGCGCGGCGCCATCATGGCCATGGTCACGATCGGCGTGACGCCAAGTAGCCACGCCGTCGAAGATGCGGGCCGACCCAAACCCTTCAACCGAATCACAGGTTTGCTGGGCTGATCGCACAGGCTTCCCGACCGCCCACACCACGGAGCACGTGGCCAGAGAGTGGGCGGTAATCTGACGCGCATGCCCAACTCGTCCCTGATGTCCCTGCTGCGCGAGCGAGCCGGTCTGCAGCCCGATGACCCGGCGTTCACCTTCACCGACTTCGAGGCGGACTGGGACGGCATCACCGAGACGCTGACGTGGGCCCAGGCCTACCGCAGGGCGATCAACGTCGCGATCGAGGTGGCCAAGCACGGCGAGGTCGGTGAGCGCGCGGTGATCCTCGCACCGCAGGGTCTGCACTACATCTCCGCCTTCCTCGGCGCGATACAGGCCGGGCTCATCGCCGTCCCGTTGTCGGTGCCCTCGGTGGGCACCCACGACGAACGCGTCAGCGCGGTGTTCGCCGACACCACGCCGTCGGTGATCCTGACGACGTCGGCCGTCGCCCCGAGCGTGGCCGAGTACGTGGCAGAGCTGAACGCGGCGGCGACGATCATCACCGTCGACGACCTCGATCTGGACGGCCGCAACGGGAACGGGCCCCGGGTCAAGGAGGCACCCGCCACCGCCTATCTGCAGTACACGTCGGGATCGACCCGCACCCCGGCGGGCGTGATGATCTCCGAGCGCAACCTCTCGGCCAACTTCGAGCAGCTGATGGCCGACTACTTCCCCAGCCTGGGCGGCGTGGCTCCGCCCGAGACCACCATCGTTTCGTGGCTGCCCTTCTATCACGACATGGGCCTGATGCTCGCCGTCATCGCGCCGATCCTCGGCGGGTACCACGCCAAGATCATGAGCCCGCTGTCGTTCCTGGCCCGGCCCGCCCGCTGGATCCAGTGGCTGGCCTCCAACCCGAGCGTGTACTCGGCCGGACCGAACTTCGCCTTCGAGCTGGCGGTTCGCAAGACATCCGACGAGGATCTCGCGGGGATGGACCTCGGCGACGTGCTGACCATCGTCACCGGCAGTGAGCGCGTCCACCCCGCCACGCTGAAGCGGTTCGTCGACCGGTTCGCCAAGCACGGCTTCCGCGACACCATGATCACGCCGTCGTACGGGATGGCGGAGGCCACGGTGTACGTGTCGACGAGGGCGGCGGGCGGCGCTCCGCAGATCGTCGACTTCGTCCCCGAGAAGTTGGGCGCAGGCACCGCCGAGCGGACCGCGTCCGGCACGGGCAGCGAGCTGATCAGCTACGGCGTGCCACATTCGCCTCCCGTGCGGATCGTCGACCCCGACACCTGTCGCGAATGCGGAGCCGGCACCGTCGGCGAGATCTGGACCAGGGGCGACAACGTGTCCTCCGGCTACTGGAACAAGCCGGAGGAGACGAAGCGGACGTTCGGCGGCGAGATCGTCGACCCCACGCCGGACACGCCCGCCGGACCGTGGCTGCGCACCGGCGACCTGGGCTTCATGTCCGACGGCGAGCTGTTCATCGTCGGCCGCATCAAGGATCTGCTGATCGTGTACGGGCGCAACCACTACGCCGAGGACATCGAGGCCACGATGCAGGAGATCACCGGCGGCCGGGTGGCCGCCATCTCCGTCGACGTGGATCACACCGAGAAACTGGTGGCCATCATGGAGATCCGCAAGCGCGAGGACTCCGAGGAGGAGGCGGGCCGCCTCGACGTCGTCAAGAACAAGGTGACGTCCGCGATCTCGGCGACCCACGGCCTGAACGCCGCCGATCTGGTCCTCGTCGCGCCGGGTTCGATACCCATCACCACGAGCGGCAAGGTCCGCCGCGGCACGTGCGTCGAGCAGTACCGGGCTGGTCAGTTCACCAGGGTGGACGCCTGACGATCGGTGTGGATCACCCTGCTGGTGATGGCCGTTGCCGTCAGCCTGGAGCCGTTCCGCATCGGCATGACGGTGCTGATGCTCAACCGGCCCCGCCCGCTGCGACAACTGTTCGCGTTCCTGTGCGGCGGGTTCGCCATGGGGTTGACGGTCGGGGCGGTCGTGCTGTTCGTGCTCGATCCTGCGCTGCTGGGCTCGCGGCACTTCACCCTGCCCAGGGTGCAGGTCGTCATCGGGGTGCTCGCGCTGCTGGTGGCGGCCGTGGTGGCGACCGGGGTGCGGTTGCCCGGCACCGGCGAGTCGGGTCGGCTGGCGCAGTGGGGCACCCGGTTGTCGAACGGCAGGTCGCTGTGGGTGGCGGCCCTGGCAGGCCTCGGCATCGCGCTGCCGTCGGTCGACTATCTCGCGGCGCTGGCCGTCATCCTGGCGTCGGGCTCTTCGGCAGGAGTGCAGGTCGGGGCGTTGGTGGGGTTCAACGTGGTGGCCTTCGCACTGGTCGAGATCCCGCTCGTCGCCTACCTGGTGGCGCCGGACCGCACGCGTGTCGCGATGGACGGGCTGCACGGATGGCTGCGGACGCGGCAGCGGTCGCACGTCGCCGCCCTGCTGGCCGCGCTGGGCGCCGTACTGGTTGCCGCCGGGTTGATCGGCCTGTGACGCGGCAGGCAGAGGACTCACAGCAGAGCGGTGTCCTGCGATGCTGCGGCACCCATCCGGCTGCAGTAGCCTGAAAGTCGAAATCCGGCCATTGATCGTGGTTTTCGCGAACCGGCATCAATTTCGTCGACCGTGGCAGCCGGGCGATCCAGGAAGAAGACCTTTGAGACGACTACTCGCAGGAGTGATGGCGCTGAGCGTCGTCGGTTCGGCAGGAGCACTCGGTACGGGCCTTGCAGCTGCCGACCCAGCCAACCCGTTGATTCCGAACCCGGCCCCGCCCATCGTCGGCGACGGATCCAACCCTCAGGTCGTCTACGCTCTCGGCGGCGCGCGCGCCCCGGGCATCCCGTGGGCTGACTACACGCTGCGCGCCGGCTCCGGCTACTACCCCACGGCGCACCACGACCTCATCGAATATCCCGCGGGCGCCCCGTTCAGCTGGGTGCCGTCGATGTTCCTGCCTGCGGGCACGCCACCGGACAAGGTGACCATCGGGGTGGCAGCCACCGACGCCACGAACAACCTCACCAAGGCCATCAAGGGCGGCAGCGCACCCGCCGCCGCGGTCGGCCTGTCGCAGGGCAACCTCGGTATCGACAGCGTGCAGGCGAACCTCGTCAACGACCCTCACGCACCCCCGCCCGACAAGCTTCAATTCACCAGTTTCGGTGACCCCACCGGGCACACGGGCTTCGGCAAGAGCTTCCTGCGGGGCCTCTTCCCGCCGGGCAGCTACATCCCCATCATCGACTACACGATGCCCAAGGAGGTCGACGGCCAGACCCAGTACAACACCAACAAGGTCTTCGCCGCCTACGACGGCCTTGCCGACTTCCCCGACCGACCAACGGATCTCGTCGCCGTCGCCAACGCCACCTTCGGCGCGGCCATCGGACACACGCCGTCCGCGTTCACCACGCCGGGCGACGTGCCTCCTCAGAACATGCGGACCTACACGAACTCCAAGGGCGCGACGACGACGACGTACATGATCCCCGTCAACCACCTGCCGTTGACGGTGGGGCTGCGCTACCTCGGCTTCTCCGATGGCTTCGTGGATCAGATCGACAGCGTGCTTCAGCCGATGGTCGACGCCGGGTACTCCTACAACGACGATCCCGCGAACCGGCCCACCGGGGTTGATCCCGTGCACGGCATGGACCCGCTGGCGCTGGTGGATGGCGGTACCCGCGGCGGCATCGAAGACGTGTTCGCCCAGGCCCGCAGCTTCCTGCCGCCGCTGCCCTGAGCCCGGCCGGGCGGCCACTCATCGCGGCCTTTCACGCTGACCGCCGTGTGGTGACTGGCCACTGGCGGGCGTGATCCCGGGGGCGGGCGTCAGACCTTGTCGAAGACGGTTTGGGTCTCCTCCGGTTCCTCGGCCTCGCCGCCCTGCTCCCACGGACGCGATGGCCACCAGCTCGCCCGTCCGAGCAGGGCGGCGATGGCCGGCACCGTGATCGTCCGCACCAGGAACGTGTCGACGAGGATCCCCACCCCGATGACGAAGCCGCCCTGGACGACGACGCCGATGCTGGAGAACAGCAGACCGAACATCGATGCCGCGAAGATCAGTCCGGCCGCCGTGATCACGCCGCCGGTGGAGCGCACCGTGCGAATGACGCCGGAGCGCACTCCGACCGAGGATTCCTCACGAAGCCGCGACGCCAGCAGCATGTTGTAGTCGGCGCCGACCGCCACCAGAACCACGAACGCCAATCCTGGCACGCTCCAATGCAATTGCTGTCCGAGCAACACCTGAAAGAACAACACGCCGATGCCGAGGGCGGACAGGTACGACAGGATCACCGACCCGACGAGGTAGAGCGGTGCCACCACCGCGCGCAGCAGCGTCATCAGGATGAGGAGCACCACGATCACCGTCACCGTCACGATGAGGCGGATGTCATGGTCGTAGTAGTCCCTGGTGTCGCGCAGCGTGACCGGATACCCCGACATCGAGATGGATGCGTCCGACAGGGTCGTGTTCGGCTGTGCGCTCTTGGCAGTGTCGAGGATCGTCTTGACCTGATCCATCGCCTCGGTGCTGAACGGATTCAGGTTGGTCTGGATGAAGTACCGGACCGAATGCCCGTCGGGTGCCACGAAGATCTGGGCGATCTTCTTGAACTCCTCGGTCTGCAGCACCTCGGGCGGAACGTTGAAGCCCGCCATCGACGGTTGCGTCGCGTCCTGCCCCATCGCCATCAGGAACGCCGAGGCCTCGCTCAGACCCGCGCCCATCTTCGTCGTCTGATCGACCAGCAATGTCACCCCGTCGGCGATCTGACGACTGGCGCCCGCCAGGGTGTTGGCCTGGTTCTGCACGGTGATGAGCTTCGTCCTGGCCCTGCGGGGATCGGTCAGGCCCAGCTTCTCCAACGAGTTGGACACCGACTGCAATTTCTGTCCGAGGCCTTCCACGGTGCTGGAGAGCTTGTCCAGCGCGCCCGTGTTCTTCAATTGCTTTGAGAGAACCACGATCTTGTCGAGGGTGCCGTCGTCACGGGCGGCCTGCAGGCGGTAGAACTCTCCCCGCGCGGTGGTGCAGGCGACGTTGGCGTTGCACACCGGGCTGGCGTCCAGCGAGGCGACCACGGGGTCGATCCAGCCCCAGTCGACGGAGAGATTGCCGAATACCCTGTCGGTCAGCTCACCGAGGGAGCGCATGCTCTTGACCAGTTGGTCGGAACCGGTGAGCTGGCCCAGCGTCATGTCGCCGGCGCCGAACTGGCCCTGGATGGTGGCGAGCGCATCGATGAGGCTCCCGATGCTCCCGACGTATTCGTTGATCTGGCCGCGCGCGCCGCTGAGGCCGTCAGCGACCTGACGGGCGCCGGAGTCCAACCTGTTGAGTTGGCCCTGGCTGCCGTTGATCAGGCTCGACGCCCCGCCGAGCTGGTTGCCGACCTCGCCGGCCTGGTACGTCGCCCTGGCCTGTTCGAGCGATTCACCCGTCGGTCGGGTCACACCGCGGACCATGGCGATGCCGGGCAGCTGGCTGATCCGCTGCGCCATCTGCTCCAGATCGGCGAGCGCCTGCGGCGTCCGCAGGTCATGAGAGGACTTGATGAACAGATACTCGGGAATGGTCTGATTCACCGGGAAGTGACTCTCCAGCGCGGAGTAACCGACGTTGCTCTCTGTGGCGGGACCCAGCTGCTTGCGATCGTCGTAATTGAACTTGACCAGGCCCGCGCAGCTGGCGAGCGCGATCAGGATCACCAGGCTGGCCACCAGATGCGTGGCCGGCTTGCGCACGATCCGCACACCCGAGCGTCCCCAGAAGGCGGCGGTGCGGTCGCTGCGCGGGGTGACCCAGCCGCGCCGCCCCGCCAATACCAGCACCGCAGGGAGCAGCGTGACCGCAGCCAGGAACGCCACGGCCACGGCCACGGCCAACGCGACGCCGACCGTCGAGAACACCCCGAGCTTGGCAAAGCCCATACCCAGGAAGGTGACACCGACCGTCGCCGCCGACGCGACGATGACCTTGCCGATCGAGACGAGCGCCCGCCGCACGGCCACATCGGAGTCATCACCGAGTCGGACGTAGTCGTGATACCGACTGATCAGGAAGACGGCGTAATCGGTTCCCGCACCGGCGATCATCGCGCTCAGGAAAACGATCGTCTGGTTGGAGATCGCCATGCCCGTCCACAGCGAGATGGCCGCGATGGCCCCCTGCGCGGTCAACAGCGATCCGCCGATCGTCAGCAGAGGCAACATCATCGTCACGGGGTTGCGGTATATGACCGCGAGGATGAGCAGCAGCAGGACGGCGATGGCCAACTCGATCGGGAGCCGATCCGTGGCGCCCGCCAACGTCAGATCGGCGACCGTTGCCGCCGGACCGGTGAGATTGGCCTTCAGCGGGGTTCCCGAGACGGTGTGGTCGACGATGTCCGAGACCCGCTTGTACGCGTCGTAGGACTCGGGGGTGCCCAATTCGCCCGCGAGCCCGACGGGCAGGATCCACGCCTTGCCGTCCTGGCTGACGAGCACCGGCTTGAGTTCGGGCGTGCTGAGGAAGTCCTGCAGCATGACGACGTCGCCGTTGTCCTGGCGCAGTCGGTCGACGAGTTTCCTGTAGACGTTCTCGTCAGTCGGGGCCAGACCCTTGTCGTTGGTCAGCAGCACCACGAGCACGTTCTCCGAACCGCTTTCGCGGAACGTTTTGGTGATCTCCTTCGCCGCCACCGTCGACGGCGCGTCCGCGGGCAGAATCGCGACGGGATTTCGCTGCGACATCTCCGTCAGAGACGGCACCGCGAGGGGCAGCGCAAGGGCCAGCACCGCCCAACACCCGATCACGACCCACGGCCACCTGGCAATGAATTGACCTAGCCGTTCGAAGATGGGTTCACTCCCTGCTGCGCCGGTGCGGCGTGACGGTTGTTCGAATCAGGCGACATTTCGCCAGTGTCCACTGTCGGCGACCCGCTCGAATACCGACTTGAGTGCGGTCAGGTACCTGGCGACCGATTCCTGGGCAATCGGGTTGTCGGGGAACATCACCGCGACCGCGGTCTCCTTCTCGACCCGCAGCGCGTAGAGGCACAGCTGATAGGAATACCGGTTGTCGCTGTAGATGCCGATGTTCAGATCGTCGAGATCCGCTGTGAGTAGGGCGGACAGCGGCGCAGTGCCCGCGTCGAGGAAGTTCACCACGGGGAAGTTGTGCTGGGGCTTGCGCAGCGACGGCGCCAACTCGCGGAGGCGGTCGTAACACACCTCTGCCATGTCCGCGGCCATGCCGGTGTCGAAGGACACCTGCGCGGCCCGGGCGGCCTCGCCGAAGGTCACGCCGGCGATCGGGACCGTGACGGGGATCAGGCCGGTGAACCAGCCCTGCGTCATGTGGTCCACCTCGGTGCGGCGGGTGTCGATCGGAGTGAGCCCGTAATACGTTTGCGCGCCGGTCAATTCGTACTCGGCGAGACCGAAGCAGGCCATCACGCCACCGACGAAGCGGGCACCCGCCGCCGTGCAGGCCGACTCGAAACGGGCCGTCTGCTGCTCGTCGAGCATGCTCATCGTGACGATGTCGGCGTCACACGGAACCATCGGATCACCAAGCGGCAGAGGGAAATCCGGCATACAACCGCCGTTGCGCTCGGTGAACTGCAGCCAGGCGTCGACGTGCGGGGACTCGGCGGTCAGCTTCGCCATCTGTCGTTCCTGACGCACGCAGAACTCGTCGTAACTGCCAGCGGGCGGGAGCGGGATCGGCGGGTTTCCGCCCATCAGCGCGAGGTACATCATGTAGAACTCGGTCAGCGTGCCACCGACGATCGCGGCGTCAACGTGCACGTGGTCGACACTGACGTAGAAGGTGAAGTGGTCCTCGCCCTGGATGATGCCGAACCGGAAGCAATCCCACTGCAACGGATCCGGCGTGCTGATGACGAGGTCGCGGGCCTGATCGAGGGTTAGCGTTCCGTGCCGGACCGGGACGAACTCGATGTCGGACGGGTCCTCCATGGTGTGCCGGACGATCGGACCCTCTCCGTCATAGGAGAACCTGCTGCGGAACGTGTCGTGGCGGCGCAGGTGGGCGTTGATCACGTAGCTCATCGCGCGGATGTCGCAGCGCCCCGGCGCGTCGCAGCTGACGACCATCAGCCGCGAGTAGTCCAGACCCAGCTCCTTCTGGTGGTAGTAGCCGCGAATGTGCTGGGCCTGCATGTAGCTGACCGGCACGTCACTGAGCGGCGCCTGCGCCGCCTTCTCCAGGGACGCGGGAGACGGCTCCCACGTGACAGTCGAACCGACGCTCGGCTGCCAGTCGTTCAACGTTCCCACTACCAACGGCCCGACGCGCAACGTTTCCTCCTCGATTGAAACCGCCCCAGGCAACCTTCCATCAGGAGGTCGCCGGTGCAACCTCCATGGCTTCCAGCTGTTCGCACAGATGCTCGGCCAGGCCGCGCACGGTGGTGATGTGCGTGGGGCTGATGCGAACTCCGGTCTCGGTCTCGATGCGGGTGCGCAGCTCCAGGTTGCCCAGCGAATCGAGTCCGTACTCCGACAGCGGCCGGTCCGGATCGATGGTGCGACGCAGCAGCAGGCTGATCTGATCGGATACCAGGCGCCGGATGGTGCTCGGCCATTCCTCGCGAGGCAGCGTGGTGAGCTCGGCACGGAACTTGCCGGTGTCCGACTGACCCTTCGCCGAGGCCTGGAAACCTTCAGCGAACTTGCTGCGTTGTGCGAACGCCGTCAACCACGGCGTTCCCGAGATCGGCGCGTACCCGGAGTACGGCCGGTCGTAGCTCAGCAGCGTCCGGAACGCGGCGAACCCCTCGGCGGGCTTGATCGCGGCACCGGCCTCCTCGGCAAGGGCCTCGGCGAGTGCCGTTGCGCGGCCCACCTCGGCCCACGCGCCCCAGGCGATCGAAGTGCACGGAAGACCCTGCGCCCGCCGCCAGTGCGAGAAGGCGTCCAGCCAGCTGTTGGCCGCGGCGTACGCGCCCTGGCCCGGTGAGCCCACCAGCGCGGCTGCCGAGGAGAACGAGCAGAACCAATCCAGCGGCTGCGACGCCGTGGCGTGGTGCATGTTCCACGCGCCATTGACCTTTGGTGTCCAGCAGTGCTCGATGACGTCCGGTGAGACGTTGAGCAGGGTGGCGTCCTCGACCACCGCGGCGCCGTGCAGCACACCGCGCACGGGCAGCCCCGATGCCACCGCGGTGGCCACCAGGCGCTCCGCGGTGTCGGGGTCGGACACGTCCCCGAGTTCGACCTGGACGTCGGCGCCGGTGGCCCGGATGCGGTCGATGGCCTCCTGCGCCTCGGCGTTGGGCGCCGACCGGGAGTTGAGCACGATTCGCCCACAACCCGCCGCCGCCATCTCGGAGGCGAGGAAGAGCCCGAGGCCGCCCACGCCGCCGGTGACGACGTAGGAGCCGTCGGGCCGGAAGACCCGAACGTCCGCGGGTGGTACCGCGGCGACACTGCGACCGGTCCTCGGGACGTCGAGCACCACCTTGCCGGTGTGCCCCGCGCCGCCAACCAGACGGACCGCCGCGGCGGCATCCTCGAGCGGGTAGTGCGTGCTCTCCGGCATCGGCAACGTGCCGTCGGCGGTCATCTCGTACACCGTGTCGAGCAACCGGTGCACCTCGTCGGGATGGGTGATGCCCATGAGCCCGAGGTCGACCGCGTAGAAGGTGAGATTCCGGCGGAACGGGAACAGGCCGAGTCGGGTGTCGCCGTAGATGTCGCGCTTGCCGATCTCGATGAAGCGCCCTCCGAAGGACAGCAGCTCGAGGCCTGCGGATTGCGCCGCTCCCGGTAGGGAGTTGAGCACGACGTCGACGCCGTAGCCCGCCGTATCCTTTCGGATCTGATCGGCGAACTCAGTGCTGCGCGAATCGTAGACGTGCTCGATTCCCATGTCGTGCAACAGTTGTCGACGTTCCGGACTGCCTGCCGTTGCGAAGATCTCAGCACCTGCGGCGCGCGCGATCGCGATCGCCGCCTGCCCGACGCCGCCGGTGCCCGAGTGGATGAGCACCTTGTCCGAAGACGTGATCCTGGCCAGATCGTGTAGACCGTGCCAGGCGGTGGCATGGGCGGTGGTCACCGCGGCGGCCTGCCCGTCCGACAGCCCGGCGGGAACCGCGGCCGTGAGCCGGGCATCGCAGGTGACGAACGTGCTCCAGCAGCCGTTCGGCGACATGCCGCCGACATGGTCACCCACCCGGTGCTGGGTGACCCCGGGCCCGACGGCGGTCACGACGCCCGCGAAGTCGGTGCCCAACTTCGGGAGATGCCCTTCGAAGGAGGGGTAACGACCGAAGGTGACGAGCACGTCGGCGAAGTTCACGCTGGACGCGGTGACCGCGACCTCGATCTGACCCGGCCCTGGCGGAATCCGCTCGAACGCAACATATTCCATCGTCGTCAGGTCGCCGGGCATCCGGATCTCCAGACGCATGCCCTCGGTCTCGTGGTCGACGACGGTGGTCCGCCGTTCGCTGGCGCGCAGCGGACTCGGACGAAGGCGAGCGGTGTACCACTCATCGCCGCGCCAGGCCGTCTCGTCTTCCTCGGAACCGCTGAGTAACTGCTTGGCGAGGTGCGAGCCGACGCGTCCGGCCTGGTTGTCGTCGACGTCGATCTGGGTCACGCTCAGGTGCGGGTACTCCGAATCCACGACCCGCAGCAGGCCGCGCAGCCCGGTCTGCTCCAGATTGGCCATGTCCCCCGCCAAAACGCTTGCCGCGCTTCGCGTCACGACATAGAGGCGCGGCGCTCCGCCCGGCAGCTCGGCCAATACACGGGCGATGCCGACGAGATGGGACACGTAGTCCCTGCCGCGCCCGACCAACGACTGCTTCGAGTCGTCGTCCGCGACGTCGGTCACGACCACGACGCCAGAGGGACCCGCCTCGGTGAGCCCACTACCCCCGAAGTAGGCCGCCAAGGACTGGCCGTCGACGGGGTGCTCTGCACCCAGTGGCCATGCCACGGTCGTGCACGGCGCACCGGCGACCGTCAGCTCCTGGGTCAACTCGACGGTGAGCGCATCGGGCGCATCCGCCGTGCTGAGCAGCAGCCACGAGGTCGCGTCTGCCTGGGTGTGATCGGGCAGTTCGCGCGGCTCCCATTCGATGGTCAACAATCGCTCGTTCAGCACGCGCTCGGCGCGGTCGCGGTCCGAGCCGCCGCCGGCGAGTCGCAGTCCCTCGACGGTCAGCAGAACGTTGCCCGAGGTGTCCATGACGTCGAGGTCCGCTTCGCATTCGCCGGGTCGCGATGCGGTGATCGTCACGAGGCAGTAGTGCGCGTTGCGGGTCGGCTGATGGCAGCGCAGTCGGCGCACGCCCACGGGGAGCAGCAAACCGGCGTCCGCCGCGGCGTTCTGGACGTCGGGATGCACGATGACGGACTGGAAACACGCGTCGAGCAGGGCCGGGTGACTGCCGTAGGCGGCCTGCTGCGAGCGGATCAGACCCGGGAGTGCCACCTCCGCGAGCACCGTGGTGATCTCGCCCTCGGCGGTGTTCGCCGCGACCAGCCCGCCGAAGGCGGGTCCGTACTGAATGCCGACGGCGTCGAACGCCTTGCGCAACTCGGCACCGTCGAGGCTGGCAGGATGCGCTGCGATCAGCGCGCCGATGTCGTGCTTCTTGGGCTGGTTGGTGCCGTCGGCTGCGTGCAGTACCGCGCTGGCGCGACGGACGCGTTCACCATCGAGATGGGTCTCCACGGCGAAGTCGAGCACTCCCGGCGCGGCAACCGAGGCATTCGAGGACACCGACGTCTCGTCGGCGAGCAGCAGCGTCTGCTCGAAGCGGACGTCGCGAACCTCCGCGCCCTCACCCAGCGTGATGAACGATGCGGCGAGCGCCATTTCACAGTAAGCGGCACCGGGAAGCGCTGCCACGCTGTG
>JAESGJ010000590.1_pt1 | contig 12887 bp, 12 predicted proteins | sample 9266241 | NCBI WGS metagenome assembly JAESGJ01 (sample SAMN14514841, study PRJNA621669) | algae metagenome | isolation source: Brasilonema octagenarum HA4186-MV1 and co-occurring heterotrophs from wet... | place: USA: Manoa Valley, Hawaii | collected 2009-07-20 | reverse complement strand
TCGATCTCTGCGCAGAGCCGGCTGACCTGGCTTTTGGATATCCCGGTCATACCCATCGCTGCACCAGATCGTCCACCGAGCGGGTCGAGACGCCCTGCACATAGGCCTCCTGGATGCGGGAAAGCCGCGTGCTCGGAGCTGTCACGTCACGAGCCCCTCTACCGCAACTTCAGCTTCGGACCATCCGTCGGTCGTAGTCGCGAGCACATATTCCTCGGCTAGCACAATCATGGCCCGGTCTGTCAGTTCCCGCTCAGCCGATGTGGATCTCAGACCGGCTGTGCTTAGCGCTTGAAGCTCGATCTTGAACAACGCCGTTGCGGCCCCGCAATCAAAGAAGCCCATAGCATGCTCGCCAAATTGTTCGACCTATTGGCAAAAACCGTCGAACCTCAGGCTTCAACAAGTCTCTTTAGTCTTAGGATGTCAAGTGAGCGATCTTTGCGCTTACCAGCGTGCTGCCACCAACAGCTTTTGGTGGAGTTCGTCATTAAGTTCAGGTGTAGCCGATCGATCATCGTACATGTTAATCGATCAGCGTTTAGACGCCGATCGCACCTCACCAGACTCGACAGAGCTTCGGTCAGCGAGCCAGTCAGCCTTCCATGCCGCGCGCGAAAACGCCAGCGATTTAATGGCGCATACATCGCGCCCGGCTGTCACAGCTTGCCGTGCAGTGGGCTTCGCAGTCCGTCGTGGCCGACCCGACGTGGCCGGCTGACTGTTCACGCAAGCGATTTCGGGAAATAGCGAGTTTGCGCGATTTCACCCATGTTGGTGACATCGCCCAGGGTAAGATCCGCGCGTCGATCGGCCGGCCACGAAGAATCCGGCGGGGAATGCCGAGCAATGGGGAAATGTTGGCCAGCTGTGCGCCGTAACGCATCTAAAATTTGGTCTACAACAGGTCGGTCAAGAGGATGATTCGTCGCGGCCCCAAGCTGATATCAGTGCAAATCGGCGACATCTAGGAACATCTCGACTTTTTCACTCGGGCGTGGCGCCATTCACGCGATTACGGACGGCTTAGGCCGCTTTATCGCATCGCACCGGAAGCACCAGGGCGACTACCCGTGACCCACAAAACGTCCGTGCCGGGAAGCGTGCGGTTCGTCCGTTTCGCCTTTCAGGGACCTTGTCACGGCACGCCAAGATGGTTATCCCGTTCTCTGACCTTCTTTACTAGGAAACAAGGCATGGCATGGCTGAGCGGATCGCTCTCATCACCGGCGTGACCGGCCAGGACGGCGCCTATCTCGCCGAATATCTGCTGTCACTCGGCTATATCGTGCACGGCATCAAGCGGCGCTCCTCCTCGTTCAACACCGCGCGGGTCGATCATCTCTACAAGGACCCGCATGTCGGCGACGTCCCGTTCCTTATGCACTACGGGGACATGACGGACTCTTCCAATCTGATCCGCTTGGTCCAGCAGATCCGGCCGACCGAAATTTACAATCTTGCCGCCCAAAGCCACGTTGCCGTCAGCTTCGAGAGCCCCGAGTATACTGCCAATGCAGATGCGGTTGGCGTGTTGCGTTTGTTGGAGGCGATTCGTATTCTAGGTATGGAGAAGGATACGCGGTTCTATCAGGCCTCGACCTCGGAGCTTTATGGTCTCGTCCAAGAGATTCCGCAAAAAGAGACGACGCCCTTCTACCCTCGCTCGCCGTATGGTGTTGCGAAACTTTATGGTTATTGGATCACTGTGAATTATCGTGAAGCCTACGGCATGTTCGCCTCTAACGGCATCCTGTTCAATCATGAGAGTCCCATCAGGGGCGAGACGTTTGTGACCCGCAAAATTACCCGTGGTGTGGCGCGCATCGAGGTTGGTCTTGAGGATACGCTCTATCTCGGCAACCTCGGAGCCAAGCGCGATTGGGGCCACGCAAAGGACTATATTGAAGGCATGCATATGATCCTTCAGGCCGATAAGCCGGACGATTTCGTACTAGCTACGGGCGAGATGCACTCGGTCCGCGAGATGGTAGAGTTTTCCTTTGCGGAAGTTGGTCGTGAGATCGTGTGGCACGGCAAGGGCGTCGAGGAGATCGGCGTCGATGCGAGAAGCGGCAAGATTGTGGTCAAGATCGATCCAACCTATTTCCGTCCTACCGAAGTGGACCTCCTCGTTGGAGACCCAAGTAAAGCGCGGCAGGTGCTCGGCTGGCGGCCGAAACGGAGCTTTACTCAGCTGGTCCGAGAGATGGTGACGAGCGATCTCGCCGAAGCGAAACGGGATGCGGCGCATGACAAGCGTGCCGTTTGAACTTGCTGGCAAGCGTGTTTATGTCGCTGGTCATCGTGGTATGGTTGGCGGCGCGTTGGTCCGGCGGCTTGCCCGAGAGGACGTGAAGATTGCTACCGTTGATCGAAGCGAGGTCGACTTGCGCAACCAATCCGCCGTGCTCGATTGGTTTGCAAAGGTAAAACCGCAGGTCGTCTTTTTGGCCGCTGCAAAAGTGGGCGGTATCGTGGCTAATGACAGGCTCCCTGCCGACTTTATCTATGATAATATCGCAATTGCGACCAATGTCATACATGCCGCGTATCTGAACGGGGCGGAGAAGCTGATGTTTCTTGGCTCCTCCTGCATTTATCCAAAGTTGGCGCCGCAGCCTTTGCGTGAGGACATGGTGCTGACCGGTCCACTCGAGCCAACGAATGAGCCATATGCTATCGCCAAGATCGCCGGGATTAAGTTGGCCGAGGCTTATCGCCGCCAATATGGCAAGGATTTTATCAGCGTTATGCCAACCAATCTCTATGGCCCCGGCGATAATTACCACCCCGAGCATAGCCATGTCGTAGCAGCGTTGATCCGTCGCTTCCAGGAAGCAAAGCTAGCGGACGCAAGAAGCGTGGCAGTCTGGGGCACCGGAAAGCCAAGGCGTGAATTTCTATACGTCGACGACTTGGCTGATGCCTGCGTTTATCTCATGAAGGTTTATTCAGGCGCCGGGCTGGTTAACATCGGTGTTGGCAAGGATATCACGATAGCTGAATTCGCACAGCTGGTCGCGGATGTTGTTCATTACACTGGCGAAATTACCTTCGATACGTCGAGACCCGACGGTACGCCACAAAAGCTTCTTGACATCGGCCGCCTTCAAGAGCTGGGCTGGCGTGCAAGGACATCGCTTGCCGACGGTCTGAAGCAGGCGTATGCGGCATATATATCTCAAACGAAAATAGATCGACAGTTTTAGCACTTTGCGCCTCGCAGATGCCGTCAGTCGTATCGCAGCAACGGCTTTACTTCGAACTTCCGATACATCGAATTCCTTCCGACTCCACTTCTTCAAGTGAATCAGCTGAAGGAAGCTGCTCGTTTTTGTCGCAACGTGAACGGGCTTGATGCTATCCATCGATGTCCAATCATCCAGCAGACGTGTCGTTGACCCGGTCCGCATGAACAGCGACTTGGGCTATAGAGACTTACGAGTGCGTCGCGCGGGCCAAGGCCCAATAGTCTTGGTCACCTTCCCGAGTCTAGCATGCACTCGTCAGAAGCCCGAAGCCTGGACGACAGAGGGGCCCTCGGCGAAGCGTTCGGCGGGCTACATTTGGCGCAGTGGGACGCCCAACGACCGTTCATTGATGGGGCAGGCTGCCTTGGCTCGGCTCCAAATCAGCCACTCTGCCCATGTCCGATGCATGCACCGGACTGGTGTCCCACAATCGTTTAGCGATCGGGAGAGGCGAGATTTGCAGATTCGCCCACCAAGCTCGCTCATCGCCTTGTCGATGAAGCGATTGATGGTGGGATCGGCACAAGGGAATGGTGAACTCGTCGCTGACCTTGCGTCCCAATGTTCGCGGCTGGGCGAACTTGAGGTGATGTGCGTCCGCTGGCGTCTTTTGGCAGACAAGGCAGCCTTGGCTCCGAATGAAAGCTAGGTGCTCCTTGCTGCGGCGGCGCGGCGGCTCCTTTGGGAAGGCGAGCCCGGTATGTTGTTGGCGCTGGCTATCGGCTGTTGGATGAACTCCTCCGGACGCCGGGCCGGGAGCCCCTGCCCCCGTAGGTGGTGGAGCGCTTGCGAGCTCGGGTGCCTGGTCTGCTTCGTCAGGATGGAAAAGGGCAGCTTCTTCGATTCGCTTCTGGTAGGCTGCCTCGACAGTGCGGGCGTCGGGCTCCAGAAGGGTGTTCTTGAGCGGCAGGCTAGCCTTGGCCCAAGCAAGTAACCCGTCACTGTCCTGCTGGGCTGCCAGCTCGCGTAGAAGCCGCTCTAAGAGCTCGGCGGAGGCTTGGGGCGGCAAGACGGGGGCACGGTTCAAAATGGCCTTGGAGAGCTTTCGGTTCGCTCCCGGCGCGGCCTGCGGCGCGGTGGTAACCGGCAGTCCCGGGACCGTGTCAGGCGCATCGAGATCATCCTCCCCAGCGATCCCAACCAAGGCAAAAAGGGCATAGCGCCGGGCGTAGGTGAGCGCCGCACCCATCCGGTGCGGCGCCTCGACCTCCTTAGAGCCGCAGACTGGCAGGTCCGAGGAGATCCATTCCCCGGACGCGTGGGCGAGCACAGTGGTCAGGTGGATTTGCCCCGTGACCTGCTCGGTCCGGGTGGTCTGGATGGTGGCGATTTCCTGCTGGCTCAAGATCTTGCGGACGATGTCGAGGCCGGAAGCCAGCGAGGCATAGCGGAAGGTTCTGGCCTCCTCTCGCGGGAACGGAGACGTGATAGTCGCCGTTAGGGTTTTCTCTGGATTGGTGAGTTCGGCCTGGGCGCGGGCAAGGGCGGCGGCGATCGTGCCGATATGCTCGCTAGACCGATGCATGGGAGTACTCCGCAACCAGGACCTCGAAGCTCACGGCGCCGGATTTGGATCGCTTGGCCTTGATGCCGTGGCCCGCCGCCTCTTTGGCGTCCTCCGGAACGAGTTTCCTGAGGTCAGCCTTAGCGATCTCGTGCTCACCATGGGCGTCCCGGGTCCGTAGGTACGTCGCCGCCAGGACGGCCCATTGATTGGATGTGGACATATCAACGACTTTGACGGCCTCCAGCCTCGGACGCGGGGTCTCGATGTTGAACAAAACAGGCGGCTCGCCGCTCTGGACACAGCGCCAGAACTTCTTCTCAGCGGTGAGGAGGAGATGTTGATAGAGCGGGTCGGCGTGGATTTTGATTTCAACCCATTTGCCGCCGCCTGTGATGATCGAGAGCACTGAAGAGCGCGTCGCGATCACCCACATATTGTGCTGCAGCTGAGCCATGTGTTTCTCCGCTGCAGCTTCCTCTGTGAAGGCCCACGGCAACATAAACTTGGCTTCGAAGACTGCGCCGGTCTGCTCGATGGTCCCGTCCAGAGTCGCTGCCATCCATTTGTGAACGGGATGGCGAACGCGCTTTTGAATGTCCTTGACGGTGCAACCGCTCGCGCGTTGGTACCAGGCGCGGTTGAGAACCTCGGTAACGGTCCCAAGTTGGACAATCAAGTTGCCGGCGAGATCTTCTGGCTCGATCTCGCCCCGCTTCTCGCGCCAGAGTCGTACTAATGCATCCTGATCATCGCCCATGATGATGCGGGCATCTGAGCCGCCAATGAAATGTCGCCGATCATTTGGGTTAAAATTGACAATTTGGTGCTGTGGCTCGGCAACGCCGTCACTCTGTACGCTACGCACGGGTATCTCCTCATTCAACGATAGCGACGCTCTCCGCCGCACCGCCAGAAGCCCCGCGTGTGCGAGGCGAGATACCAGCGCCGCCATCGGGCCGGCCGACTCAGTAACGCTCCTTTCCCTGGGGAATGCCAGTCCTTTCTGCAGCAACATGATTGCTCATTGGCCGGCCGCATCGTGATGGAATTGCTGTCGGGAGCAGGCGCCTGCGGCGTTACCGAAACCTGAGCTCGCGTTCTAACCGTGGGTATTGAAGCGAGGCGCCTAAACGTTGGGCCCAAGCCGATCATCGACGGTCGTGAAGATTCGCAGCGACTGCGAAATATTCTTCGGCCAACATGATCGTCAGAATGCGCTCAGTTGGCATCAGCGTCCCCCCTGAGGATACCAGCTGTGATGACAGGATGTCGCTCTCGATCTTGAATACGATCTTGGTGCCCTCGAACTCGAAGACGCCGAAGGCGTGTTCACCGGAGGGATCAGTAGTTGCGCAAAAACCGTCGTACTTCGCCAGCTGTTCGAGCAGTCTGCACAATTTCGGCAGGTTGAACGCGACAATCGCCTGACTCACCAGTGTCCCACCGCCGAGCAGATGCATCCGAAGTTCATCATTCTGCCGGCGGTTGATGATCCGATCACGAGCCATCATCGATCGCCTCTTTCGGAGGAGCCGGACAAAATATCGACGCGATAGAGGCGTTCTCCAGCTTCGCCCCTCCGGAAAGTAAGGTCGAAGCCAAAACGCTTTTTGACCACGGCGGCAAAGAAACCTCGCACCGAGTGTCTTTGCCAGCCTGTAGCTGTTGCAAGTGCCGAAATCGAAACACCGTCTTCTTGCCGCAGCAGGGCAATCATATGGGCCTGCTTGGTCATCTTTGGGCCCACGCCGGCGGTGTGTTGACGAGGCCGGGATGGTTGCAATCTTTCTTGCGATCTTGCTGAGAGGCTGAGTTGTCGCTTCGAACGCGAGGTTGGCTTTGGGTTGGGGCTGTGTTTTCGAGGCACTTTGCTAGACCGCACCGTGTATTTCTCGCACTTTGCTCCACCGGTGCGATCAGCCCACGCTGGCATCTGCTCAACGATCGAGGAGCGTACGAACGGGCAAAGGAACGCTCCGACTTGCCCCGAAGTCGAGCGAAAGGTGAGCAATCATGTGCTAAAATTCATCGCCGCTCGATCATCTTGTGCTCGGCTATGGCAAGACAGCCTACTCTTCAGTTTTGAGCCAGATCTATCGATAGACAATCGCCCAACGTTCGGCATGGTGAAATTGCCTGCGGGGCCAAGTTGATCGGCGTGATCCAACCCAGAGAGCGAGGCATCGTAACCCCATGCCTTGAGGCCAGCGCCTGGCTTAGACTGTCCACTTGGCCGTCGTGTTTGGCTTGTAGGAAAGCGAGAAGCTCGGCTTTGAATGTGGCTAGCCGGACCGTGTCCGGGGCAAATGATCCGGTCCGGCCTCAAACTTACCTTGTTGGATTCAAAGCCGATCGACCACGATTCAATCGGAATGGAATTGACGACTTAGCCGCCGGTTGACCGAAGCTCTTGGCTCAAGGCGATGCCGGTCGATGCGTCATCGATCAGGATGACGGCAGGCTCGTAGCACGTTGCAAGGGCGACGGCGGTAGGAAGGCGGGGGTTCTTCATAGCGCCCGCGGGTCACATTGAGAAGGTAGTAGTGCTTCCGTTGAACAAGCAAGCAGGTGGTGCAAACCGACGAATTGTTGTTTGCGCCATCCCTGGCCGCTGTATTCGAACTCTGGATGATCTTTGTCTAGCTATGCTCAGGCGCGACTTCGTCGTGACATAACCAATTCTTGCGGATGATACGCCGCCGGGCGAGATCGTTGATACTGCTCCGAGAATTGCTGCCCAGTTCATCGGGAAGCTTTTACACGGTACGGAGCGATACTTAGGTAAGATGCAGGGCTCGCCAGCTAGCGGCCGGTGGATCTTGCCGCGGTCGACCTTGATCTCCTCGTACTGTTCGGCAATCGTCGCCAAGTTTAAGGCCGTCCAGTCCTTTGTTGGGTCTCGAGTAGGTGTCTCGTGAGATCGTTGAGGTGAGCGCGCTGCATGACTGCGATAAGGAGGCCGCATTCTTTGTCGTCCAAACGGTGAAACGCTAGAATACGCGATGTTGGCCATGAGGTGATTCTTGATCGCAAGGGCGGCCCGGAAGAGATCTTGGGACTCGTGGGTCAGACCTTCGAAATCCATCAAAACCTGCACCGAGCAACTCGCGCTGCCGTCAAGAGCGCAGGTTTCGGCGGGTTTTGACGATCCTGAGGGCTTCTTCCAGCTTGTTGCGGATGTCGGTAACCATGGTGGCGATGACGTGATTTGCAGGCATATCGGCCATGGGAAGGTCCTGTTTGGGCCACCCCACATGCTTCCTTAGTTGCCGAAGTCGAGGAGATTCTGAGTAATCTTATGGCTCGCATCGAATCATTTGCGTCATAAGATGCTTGGCTTTTTCGATTATTGATGTGGGGTCATAACTGACGTATCCGCATCGTTCCTATCCGCCAGCCCATGTTAGGCTCACGACGAGCCCGGCGGCAGCGAAGTAAGGCAGATGAACCAACGGCCGGTCAAGAAGCCTCTGTCCAAAGCGCAGCGAGCTGAGCAAAAGAAAATTGCCAGCGATGAACAACGAGAAAAGATGCTTGCTGCTGCGGCGCAGTTGTTTGGTAGTAACGGTTTCTGCAGGACGACTCTCGATGATGTGGCGGCCCGCGTTGGACTGGCCAAGCCGCGTCTATATGCTCATTTCGACAGTAAGCAGGAGATGCTGAAAGCATGCGTCAAGCGGGCGCTATGTCAGTGGGAGACGGTGATCCACGAGACCCAGACGAGCTTATTGCTGCCGGATGGGGAAGCGGTAGGATCGTTTGTCGAGAAATATGCCGATGTCGCGTTTGGCGACTTTGGCATGTGCCTGATGCGCGGTGATGTCGATCATCTCGACTTCGAAATCCAAGATGAGTTGCTTCGCAAGAAGGCTTACATCGACGTCCGCTTCAAAGCTTTAATTGCCAAGGCCATCGGCCGACAGTCTCAATCGGCTTTTGACGCTGAATTCCTCTGGTCGACCGCGGCCATTCTGGTTCATGGGATAGCCTTCTTGAAGTGTTCGACCGCCGAGAAGCGGAACACCCTATCGAGGGCGCTGGATGCAGTGCTGATCGGGTCAAATATCAAGGGCCGCTAAGACTTCGTTGAAGCGGCGGCTGTTTCCTTAGGGAACCACAACATTTCCGCGATCCCACGACATCGATGCTCATGATCCTCAAAACTGGTGATGCCGCGGCACCCTTGCGGTGTTATAGTACCGTGCGGAACGCTCCAAGCTCATTGGGTTACTGGCCAGTACGTTATGGTGGGGCATAAGACGCGGCTCCCTCTCCCCCGAGCAGAGGCTTCGTTCGTGCATTCGGGGCCGTATGCACCTTGTTCGACCTTTGCTCCGGGATTCACGAGGAGCCAACGTGGCCTCCCTATTCCAGACGAAGGTTATCTCCCTCTCTAAAATCCAGGTCTCCCGCTCGCGGTTGCGCCGCAAGAATGTGACGGAGTTGCGCAAGGCGATGCAGGCGATCCGCAAGGACGGTCAGCCGCGTCCCCTAATTGTCGATCCGGATGGCCGGCTTCTCGCCGATACGCCGCTGTATCTTGCGCTCAAAGCGCTGGGTTACAATGTCGTGCAGGTGGTCGCGCTGAAGGACCCATCCGCGGCGCTGGTCCGTAGCATTGGCTGCCTGCTCGATCGCCGTGAGGCCATCCACCGTGAGGCTGTCGCCTTCAACGTGGCGCTGGCCTCGCTGGACACGATCCTGGGTGCGGATACCTGGAATCTCGTCCTCGATCTCTGGCCGATGCTGACCACCGATATTGGTGTGGTCTCGCTCCGCCTGTTGCCGGTTCTGGCGTCCTACAAGCGCGACCACACGCCGTCGGATGTCTAAGGGCGACCGGCATGACCCTGAAAAATGCCCTCGAGATTGTTTATCTCCCCGCGACGGCTATCAAGCCGTCGCCCCACGCAGCGCGTCAGCATAGCGCCGCGCAGCGTCGCAAGCTGAAGGCCATCCTGACGCGCTTCGGCCAGGTCTTGCCGCTGCCGATGGATGCAACGACGGGCACGCTGGTCAACGGCCATGCGGTGTTTGACGCACTTCTCGAGCTCGGCCATGACGAGATCGCGGTGGTGCGGCTGGAAAACCGCTCCGAGGCCGACATTCGCGCGCTGCACCTTGCCCTAAACCGGGTCGGTCAGGACGCGGTCTGGGACGACGCCAAGCTGCGTGGCGAGTTCGAATATCTGATCAGTGTCGGCTTCGATCTCGATCTCAGCGGCTTCGAGGCAGTGGAGATCGACATGGCGTTATCGATCGACACGCCAACCGCCGCCGTGGTCGAGGAGGAGGAAGCCGAAGACGTTGCCCCGGGCAAGGGTCCGACGGTGGCGCAACTCGGCGACATCTTCCACCTTGGTCCCCATAAGGTCGGCTGCGGTGACGCGCGGGATGCGGCCTTCATCGGCAAGCTCGCGGCCGGCAAGCCGATCGCATGCGTGTTCAGCGATCCGCCTTATAATGTCCCGATCGACGGCTTCGTGTCGGGTTTGGGCAAGACGCGTCACCGCGAATTTGCCATGGGCACCGGCGAGATGTCGCGGGAGCAGTTCGTGGCGTTCCTTCGCGTTACCGTGGCGGCGGTCACGCCGGTGCTGGTCGACGGCGCGATCCTCTATCTCTGCATGGACTGGCGTCACGGCGGCGAGCTCTGTGAGGCTGCGGTCCAAAACGGTCTTGAACAGAAGAATCTCTGCGTCTGGGTCAAGTCCAATGCTGGCATGGGGTCGTTTTATCGCAGCCAACATGAGCTGATCTACGTGTTCAAGCACGGGGAAGGAAGGCATCAGAACCACTTCGGTCTTGGTGCCGGCGGCCGCAATCGCTCGAACGTCTGGCACTACCGGGGTGTCAACGCGTTCGGCAAAGACCGCATGGATCTTTTGGGCGTTCACCCGACCGTCAAGCCGGTCGCGATGATCGCCGATGCCTTGCGCGATGTGACGCGTCGAGGCGATCTGGTTCTCGACGTGTTCCTCGGCTCGGGTTCGACCCTGGTGGCCGCGGAGGAGACCGGCCGCATCTGTATCGGTGTTGAACTGGATCCGGCCTATGCCGACGTCGCGATCCGGCGCTGGCAGAAGCGCACCGGCAAAGACGCGGTGCATGCGCACACCGGTGAGACGTTCGACGCGATTGCGGAGCGCACCGCGCGGTTGACCGTGCCCATGGAGGCGGTTGCGGTGGATACGACAGCCGGCTCGGATGCGGCAGACTCTGCCATCGATATGGGTATCGCGGTCGGGGTCGAGACGGAGGCCGGCAATGTCTGAGCAGGATAAAGAGAAGGTCGGTTACGGCAGGCCGCCGGCCGCCACCCGGTTCAAGCCGGGCCAGTCCGGCAACCCGAAAGGCCGTCCCAAGGGCAGCCTGAACCTCAGGACCGACCTGCGGAGTGAGCTGTCGGAAAAGATCCAGATCCGGGAAGGCGAGCGGAGCCTCAAGGTGTCCAAGCAACGGGCGATGCTGAAGTCGCTAGTTGCCAAGGCCCTGAAGGGCGATCCACGAGCTGCGAATGTGGTTCTGACACTGGTCGACAAGCTGTTCGCGGCGGAGGTGGCCGCGGTCGAGGAGATGCCGGCCGTGACTCCGGATGACCAGGCCATTCTCGAACGCTTTCTGGCCCGCCGCCTGGAAAAATAGCGATACGTCGAAAATCGGCCGGTACCGATCGGTGCCGGCCGGTCCCTCGTATTCTTAAGGTGCTTCGTATGTCCTTCGATCTTCATACCTACCGAGCCGTGCTCAAGAATGACCTCCAAGCCTTCTTGGAGGGCGCATTCCCGGTCGTTGACAATCGCTGGGGTCTGCAGGTCGCCCCATACCTCGCATACCTCATCAGCGAGCTGACGGACGTCGTCGAAGGACGCCAGACCCGCCTCATCATCAACCTGCCGCCGCGCCATCTCAAATCGGTCCTGACCTCCGTCGTGCTCGTCGCCTGGGTTTTAGGGCGCGATCCCAAGCGTCGGATTGCCGTGATCTCCCACAGCCAGGCCCTGGCAGCGGACCTTGCGTCGAAGACGATGCAGCTGGTCAGCTCGGACTTCTATCAGCGTGCCTTCCCAAGCCTGCGCTTGCGCGACGACGGCCGTAAGGTCATGGACTTCGTGACTTCGGAGGGAGGCGGCCGATACGCGGCGTCGTTCGAGACCGGGATTACCGGGCGCGGCTTCGACATGATCATCATCGATGACCCGATCTCGGCGCACCACGTTAAGTCGGACCGGGAGCGCGCCAATGTCAACGAGAACTTTGACACGATGATTGCTTCGCGGCTCGACGATCAGATCAGAGGCGCCATGATTGTCGTCGGCCAGCGGATGCACGAGGACGATCTCTCCGGCGCACTTCTCGAAAAAGGCGGATGGAAACACGTTTGCTTGCCGCTGGTTGCCGAGGAGGAAGCGGTTTATTCGTTCGGCAAGTCGCGCTGGCACCGTCGGGTGGGAGAGCCGCTATTGGCGAGCCAGTGGCCGGAGCAGATCATCAAGCGCAAGCAAGAGGAGGTCGGTGCCTCGATCTTCGCTGCGCAATACCAGCAAAATCCGTCGGCCGCATTCGGTGAGTTGATTCAACCGGGCCAGATCCAGCATTTTACGGATCTGCCGGGAGATGCCCGCCGGATCACCTTGAGCTGGGATACAGCCGTCAAGGCCGGGTCGGACAACAGCTATACGGTGTGCCTGGTGATTGCCCGTGACGCCCGTCGCCACTATGTCATCGATGTGCTGCGCGCTCGTCTCGACCCCGTTCAAATGCGGGACGCGGCACTCGAGCTGATCCTTGTCTACAAGCCGTCAAAAATCCTGATCGAAGATGCCAGCTCGGGAACCGGACTGGCGAGCATGCTGTTGGAGCGAGGGTATCGCGCCGAGCTGCGGCCGACCGGTGGCCGGGGAAAGGAAGAGCGGCTCGAAAGTCAGCTACACATGTTCGCCCAGCACCGGGTGCTGATCAAAAAGAATCAGTCTTGGACGGTCGAGCTTGAGAGCGAGCTTATGCGCTTTCCATTCAGCAAGCATAACGATCAGGTCGATGCCCTGACGCAATATCTGGCGTGGAACGGCGAAAACCCCGTCAGTAATCCCGTGATCATGGGCTGCAGCGCCAACGAAGCCCGT
>JAESGJ010000589.1_pt1 | contig 12952 bp, 13 predicted proteins | sample 9266241 | NCBI WGS metagenome assembly JAESGJ01 (sample SAMN14514841, study PRJNA621669) | algae metagenome | isolation source: Brasilonema octagenarum HA4186-MV1 and co-occurring heterotrophs from wet... | place: USA: Manoa Valley, Hawaii | collected 2009-07-20 | reverse complement strand
TGCGCGGCGAGTCCTACGGCCTTCTGATCGACCAGATCGGCGAAGTGCTGCGCCTGCCCGAGGCCGGCATGGAGGAAAACCCCGTCAACCTCGACCCGCGCATGGCCAAGCTCGCCGGCGGCGTGCATCGCCTCGATGGCCAGCTCATGGTCGTCCTCGACGTCGATCGCGTCCTCGAGCTCGCGCCCGAGATGATGGCGGCCTGATACGGCGGCATCGCTGCCGATGGACTTGCAATTGGAAGCGTCCCCCGCACAAGGGGGAGGGAAGCAGAGGTTCACATGCGGACTTGTCTCGTCGTTGATGATTCCAGCGTCATCCGCAAGGTTGCGCGCCGGATCCTGGAGGGCCTCGACTTCCAGATCCTCGAAGCCGAGGACGGTGAGAAGGCGCTGGAGGCCTGCAAGCGCGGCCTGCCCGATGCGGTGCTGCTCGACTGGAACATGCCCGTGATGGACGGCTACGAGTTTCTCGGCCATCTCAGGCGGATGCCCGGCGGCGACCAGCCCAAGGTGGTGTTCTGCACCACCGAGAACGACGTCGCGCATATCGCGCGCGCGCTGCATGCCGGTGCCAACGAGTACATCATGAAGCCGTTCGACAAGGACATCGTGACGGCGAAATTCCAGGAAGTCGGACTTATCTGAGCGTTCGCCGGAGGCTGGAACGGATCCTTCGGTGCCTCTTTTCAACTGTATCCTTTCAGTCTGAGTTGGTGAGTAATGAGTGTTGCGTTCGCAGGAAATTCCGCCCCGACGGGCTCGCGCGAGGCTGGGCCGCTTCGAGTGATGATCGTCGACGACTCCGTCGTCATTCGCGGTCTGATCTCACGCTGGGTCGGCGCCGAGCATGACATGGAGGTCGCAGCCTCGCTGCGGACCGGGCTCGAGGCGGTCAACCAGCTCGAACGCATCAACCCCGACGTTGCCGTGCTCGACATCGAGATGCCCGAGCTCGACGGCATCTCGGCGCTGCCGAAACTGCTGGCCAAGAAGCGCGATCTGGTCATCATCATGGCCTCGACGCTGACCCGTCGTAACGCGGAGATCAGCTTCAAGGCGCTGTCGCTGGGTGCGGCCGATTACATCCCGAAGCCGGAATCGACGCGCGAGGCATCGGCCGCGGACATCTTTCATCACGACCTGATCGAGAAGATCCGCCATCTTGGCGCGCGACTGCGGCGCAGGCCTGCGGTTGCCAGCCCGCCGCTGGCCCCCGCGAGCCCGGCTCCGGTCCAGCGCAGTCCCATTGCGCGGCCTGCCGCGCCCGCGCCGGCCACGTCCCTGTACCCGCAATCGGCATCGGGGATTACCACGCGGCCGTTCTCGTCGCAGGCCCCCAAGGTGCTGCTGATCGGCTCCTCGACTGGCGGTCCGCAGGCGCTGATGGCGCTCGTCACCGAGCTCGGCCCGGTGATCGATCGCGTCCCCGTGCTGATCACCCAGCACATGCCGCCGACCTTCACGACCATCCTTGCCGAGCATCTGGCGCGTTCGAGCCGCCGGCCGGCAGCCGAGGCGGTCGACGGCGAGCCGGTGAAGCCGGGACGCATCTATCTCGCCCCCGGCGGCAAGCACATGCGCGTGGCGCGCAGCGGCGTTGAGACCGTGATCGCGCTGGACGACGGACCTGCCGTCAATTTCTGCAAGCCCGCGGTCGATCCGCTCTTCACCTCCGCCATCGACATCTGGCACGGCGCCATTCTCTCCGTGATCCTGACCGGCATGGGCTCGGACGGCATGCGCGGCGGCAAGGACATCGTCGCCGCCGGCGGCAACGTCATCGCCCAGGACGAAGCCTCCAGCGTGGTCTGGGGCATGCCGGGCGCGGCGGCCAATGCGGGCATCTGCGCGGCGATCCTGCCGCTCAACCAGATCGGCGCCAAGGTCAACCGCCTGTTCGCGGGAGATCGCTCGTGACACCCACCGATTACGACTATCTGCGCAAGTTCCTGAAAGAACGCTCCGGCCTCGATCTGTCGCCCGACAAGCAGTACCTGGTCGAGAGTCGGCTGTTGCCGCTCGCGCGCAAGGCGAGCCTTCCCGGCATCCCCGATCTCGTGCTGAAGATCAGGAACGGCGACGGCCGGCTGGCGACCGACGTGGTCGAAGCGATGACCACCAACGAGACCTTCTTTTATCGCGACAAGATCCCGTTCGATCATTTGCGCGAGACCATCCTGCCCGGCCTGATCCAGGCGCGCGCGGCGCGCAGATCGCTTCGCATCTGGTCGGCGGCGTCGTCGACGGGGCAGGAGCCCTATTCGATCGCGATGTGCGTGAAGGAGTTGGGCGCCGCCCTCGCCGGTTGGCGTGTCGAGATCGTCGCCACCGACCTGTCGCAGGAGGTGCTGGAGAAATCCAAGGCCGGACTTTACAGCCAGTTCGAGGTGCAGCGCGGCCTGCCGATCCAGCATCTGATGAAGTACTTCACGCAGACCGGAGAGGTCTGGCAGCTCAATGCCGACATCCGCGCGATGGTGCAGTTTCGTCAGCTCAATCTGCTGCAGGACTTCTCCCATCTCGGCACGTTCGACGTGATCTTCTGCCGCAACGTGCTGATCTATTTCGACCAGGACACCAAGGCGGTGATCTTCGAGCGCATGGCGAAGGGGCTGGAGGCCGACGGCACGCTGCTGCTCGGCGCGGCCGAATCCGTCGTCGGCATCACCGACGCGTTCCGCCCCATCGCGGAGCGCCGCGGTCTCTACCAGCTCAACCCCGCGCGCTCGGGCCGCCCGATGGGCGGATTGATGCCGCCGTCGCTCAAGGTTGCCGCGGCAAGGTGAATCTCCCTCGTCATTCCGGGACCGCGCGCAAGCGCGGAGCCCGGAATCCATAGCCACAGGCCATCGAAGCAGGCAGGCGGTTAGACGTCCGGCCGTTCGATCTGCCTGTAATTATGGATTCCGGGCTCGCGACTTCGTCGCGCCCCGGAATGACGGACCCCTCACAAAATCGCGTGCGGCAGAAACCGGGAGTGGTTGCCCGTGATCGGGCTCTCGTCCTCGCGGATCGACAGGCCGCACGGCGCGTGGTTCACCAGCCAGCTTCCGATCACCGGATAAAACCCCGAAAAGTTCGGCAGCGGCGCCAGCGCCTGGCGCACGAAACCCTCGGCGCCGTAGGGACCGGCCTGCTCGTCGAGCGGCATGCCGCCGGACACCAGCGTGACGTTGGCGCCTTCGCGCGACAGCAACGGCTTGCGCACGTAGGACGCCCCCAGTTCGGCGGCGCGCGGATCATCCTCGAAGAACGCCGGCAGCAGATTGGGATGGTTCGGAAACATCTCCCAGAGCAACGGCAGGATGCCCTTGTTGGAGAGAATTGCCTTCCACGGCGGCTCGATCCAGCGCGTCGGCGCGCCCGCGAGATTGGCGCCGAAGGCGTCGTGGAACATCCATTCCCACGGGTACAGCTTGAAGGCGAGCGCGATGTCGGCCTCGTCGAGATCGACGAAACCGCCGGGCTCGTCGCGCCAGCCGACCTGTTCGATGTCGAGCAGCGTGGTCGCGAGTCCCGCCTGGCGCGCGGTGTCTTCGAGATAGGCCAGCGTGCCGGCGTCCTCGGCGTTGTCGGTGTCGCCGGTGAGATGAACGCGACGGCCCGCCGCAATCTCCTTCCACGCCGCGATCAATCGCTCGTGGATGGAGTTGAACTGGTCGGCGCGCACCGGGACGATGCGGCGCTCGATCGCCTGCTCGAGCCAGGTCCATTGAAACACCGCGGCCTCGAAGATCGAGGTCGGCGTGTCCGCATTGTATTCGAGCAGCTTGGCCGGCGTCTTGCCGTCGAACTTCAGGTCGAGCCGGCCGTAAAGGCTGCGGTCGTCGCGCTTCCAGCTTTCGGCGATCAAACTCCAGAATGCTTCCGGAATCTGCAAGCGCCGCAGCTGCCGCTCGTCGCCGATGACACGGCCGGCGAGCTCCAGGCACATCGCCTCGATCTCGCCGGTCGGCGTCTCGATGCCGCGCTCGATCTCGTCCAGCGTGAAGCCGTAATAGGCGCGCTCGTCCCAATAGCGTTCGCCGTCGATCGTGTGGAAGACGAAGCCGCATTGCGCCGCGGTCTCCCGCCAGTCGTCGCGCTCGAGACAGGTGATACGTTGCATCCGCTAGCCGCCGCCCGAGAAGCCGTGGCCGAACGAGCCGAAGCCGCCGCGGCTGACGCTGCTGTGGCCCGAGTCCGATGACGTGCTCGACGCGGAATGGCTGGAGGAATCGCCGCTGAAGAAGCTCGATCGGGACGACCAGCGCGAGCTGCCGCCTGACGAGCTGCTGCTGGTGCAGGTCGTGGTGGTCTGCCCCGGCACGGCGCCGGGCGTGGGCTCGCAGGTCTGCCGCGGCATCAGCGTGTAGGCGGTGGTGCCGACCGCGAGCGTGCCCATCACCAGCAGCGCGACATGGCCGGAGCGTTTCGTCGGCGGAGGCGTCAACTCGGCGACCGGCCGGCGCTTGCCGAACTGCTTTTTGGACGGTGTGTCGGCCATCTCAGTAGATCATGCAGGCGGCGTTGAGCAGTCCTGCCGCGAGCGAGGACAGGCCGAGCCAGATCGCGGGCGCAAGCTCGCCGGCAGAGATTCGCTCCGACAGGTTCGGCACCGGGACCTTGACGAGGAAGAACACGATGACCTGCACGATCAGCGCGATGGTCGCCCAGATCAGGCAGTCCAGCACATTGGCCGAATGCGCGATGGCGCTGACCAGCGGCGCCACGAAGCCGACCAGGCTGAGGCCGAGCGCGATCGCGGCGGCCGGCTCGTTGTCGCGGATCAGCTGAAACTCGTTATGCGCGGTGATGCGGGTGTAGACGAACAGATACGCCACGATCGCGATCAGCCCGGTGCAGAAATAGACCAGGAAGGCAGGCAGGCCGGCCAGTGATTGCAGGATCATCGTTCCCCCGTCGTGCAGCGACCATTCGTCGGCGGAAGGAGGATAGCGGTTCAATTCCGGGAGGAGGACGAGGCCGCGCGCGTGTCCCCAAAAAACAAAACCCCGCCATTTGCGGCGGGGTCCAGGCTGGGAGGAGCAAGCCCGAGAGGGCTTGCGACGTAAACCCAGAAGATCAGGCGGGAATGCGCTCTTCGTGCTCGTGCGGCTCGCGCAGCACGTAGCCGCGGCCCCACACGGTCTCGATGAAGTTGCGTCCCTCGGAAGCGTTGGCCAGCTTCTTGCGGAGCTTGCAGATGAAGACGTCGATGATCTTCAGCTCGGGCTCGTCCATGCCGCCGTAGAGGTGGTTGAGGAACATTTCCTTGGTGAGGGTGGTACCCTTGCGGAGCGAGAGCAGCTCCAGCATCTGGTATTCCTTGCCGGTCAGATGCACGCGCTGGCCGCCGACTTCCACCGTCTTGGTGTCGAGGTTGACGACGAGGTCGCCGGTCTGGATGACCGACTGGGCGTGACCCTTGGAGCGGCGCACGATCGCGTGGATCCGGGCCACCAGCTCGTCCTTGTGGAAGGGCTTGGTCATGTAGTCGTCGGCGCCGACGCCGAGACCCTTGACCTTGTCCTCGATGCCGGCGAGCCCGGAGAGGATCAGAATCGGTGTCTTGATCTTGGAAACCCGGAGCTGCTTGAGCACGTCGTAACCGGACATGTCGGGCAGGTTGAGGTCGAGAAGAATGATGTCGTAATCGTATAATTTACCGAGATCGACGCCTTCTTCCCCCAAATCGGTCGTGTAGACGTTAAAGCTCTCAGACTTCAACATCAGCTCGATCGACTGCGCGACGGCGCTGTCATCTTCAATCAGCAAAACGCGCATGCCAGTTCCCCATAGTCGCCGCTCCTGGGCGTCAGGTCGGCCGCATTCGCGGCACTCAACAAAACGCCTTTGAACAACTGATTCGGATCCTGACAACAGATGGTTAACAAATCCTGATTCTGGAACGCAAGTCCTCCCGGTGCAATTTTTGTCGAATCGCCCTAAGGTCTTGCGCGTGAAGCAGCTTTCGTCACCCAGCTCCGTTCAAGTTCCACTTTAAGAGACGGGCCTAACCGACTCCCGCGACTCAGCCTTCTTCTGAAGGGGAGTCACGCTCAGTCACAAAGACAGTGACGCAATGATTAATGATGCGGGTAAACACGGAGTTAAGCTCCGTTCAGAAATATGGCGAAACTTAAGGTTTTCCCCGTGACGGCCCGGAGATCGCAATCGGCGACCCCGGGGCAAGCAAGGCGCGTCCCCTAATGAAGGCCACCAGATGAAGGCTCTTGCCGAACAGATCGGCGATATCGACGGCGTCAACATCTATGGCCGCGTGGTCGGCGTTCGCGGCCTGATGGTCGAGGTTGCGGGGCCGATCCATGCGATGTCGGTCGGCGCGCGGCTGGTGATCGAGACCGGCGCCAACCGTTCGATCCCCTGCGAGGTGATCGGCTTCTCCGGCAACAATGCTGTCGTGATGCCGTTCGCCGGCCTCGACGGCGTGCGCCGCGGCTGCAAGGCCGTCATCGCCAACGCCGCCAATCTGGTTCGGCCGTCATCGGCCTGGCTCGGCCGCGTCGTCAACGCGCTGGGCGAGCCCATCGACGGCAAGGGACCGCTGCCGCAAGGCGCTTCGCCGATGCCGTTCCGCAATGCGCCGCCGCCGGCGCATTCGCGCAAGCGTGTCGGCGCCCCGCTCGATCTCGGCGTGCGCGCGATGAACACCTTCCTCACCTGCTGCCGCGGCCAGCGCATGGGCATCTTCGCAGGCTCCGGCGTCGGCAAGTCGGTGCTGCTGTCGATGCTCGCGCGCAACGTCGACGCCGCGGTCAGCGTGATCGGGCTGATCGGCGAACGCGGTCGCGAGGTTCAGGAATTCCTGCAGGACGACCTCGGCGAGGAAGGCCTCGCGCGTTCCGTCGTGGTGGTCGCAACGTCGGACGAGCCGGCGCTGATGCGCCGCCAGGCGGCGTATCTGACGCTCGCGGTCGCCGAATATTTTCGCGACGAGGAAAAGGACGTGCTCTGCCTGATGGATTCGGTGACGCGCTTTGCCATGGCCCAGCGCGAGATCGGCCTGTCCGCCGGCGAGCCACCGACCGCCAAGGGCTACACGCCGACGGTCTTCACCGAATTGCCGAAACTTCTTGAGCGCGCCGGGCCGGGCCTCGGGGAGGGCGCCATCACCGCGATCTTCACGGTGCTGGTCGACGGCGACGACCACAACGAGCCGATCGCGGATGCCGTCCGCGGCATCCTCGACGGCCATATCGTGATGCAGCGCTCGATCGCCGAGCGCGGCCGCTATCCCGCCATCAACATCTTGAAATCCGTCTCACGCACCATGCCGAAATCGGCCGATCCGGAGTTCTGGCCCGTCATCCAGAAGGCGCGGGCGGTGATGGCGACCTATGCCGACATGGAGGAATTGATCCGGCTCGGCGCCTATCGGGCCGGCTCCAGCCCCGAGGTCGACGAGGCGATCCGCCTGCACGAGCCGCTGGAGACCTTCCTGCGCCAGCGCAAGGACGAAAATGCGTCCCTGGCGGACGGCTATCGCCAATTGGCTCATATCCTCGGCAATTTGGAAACGGAACGCTAACTTTGTCCGGTCATCATCCCATCCCACAGAGTAGCAGAGCCGGTCTTGGCGCAAGTCTTGGCCCCAATCGGGCCTGTGGGAAGACCGGTGACGTCCCACGTGCAGCGAGGGGACTTCTGGGGAGTACGAGTCGATGAAGTCACGAGATACCCTCATCCGCCTGAAGAAGTTTCAGGTCGACGAGAAGCGCCGCCGGGTCACCCAGATCGAGACCATGATCGCCGACTTCCAGCGAATGTCGACCGATCTCGAGCGCGAGATCACGACCGAGCAGGAGCGTGCCGGGATCAACGATCCCTCGCACTTCGCCTATCCGACCTATGCCAAGGCCGCCATCCAGCGCCGCGAGAACCTGACCCGCTCGGCCGACGAGCTCAAGGGCCAGCTCGACGAAGCCAAGGCCGCGCTGGCCGAGGCCTTCGAGGAACTCAAGAAGGTCGAGCTCCTGGACGAGCGCGACCAGGCCCGCGAGCGCGCCGAGGAAAACGCCCGCGAGCAGGCCGACCTCGACAGCATCGGCCTGATGCGCGCCCGGATCGGCGCCGTCGCCTGAAGGCCCAGCCAGCGCCAAAGCACCTGAGAATTTGTGAAACCCGGACCCGCAAGGTCCGGGTTTTCGCGTGTGATGTCCACAGTGTGGCGCCGCACCCCTTGGTGGTCGGCTTGGCCGCGCGCTATGGTGGCGAAGTGCCGGGGCCTGCGCGGAACGCGATGGCCCGCGTGTCGGGGGGCTGAATGCTGACGCCAGCAGAGCTGGTCGGGTTGATCGAGGCGGTGGCGAAGGGCGATCAGGCCGCCTTCGAGCGCCTCTATGCCGCCACGCGCGCGAAACTCTTTGGCGTCGTACTCCGTATCTTGCGCCGTCAGGATCTCGCAGAGGAAGTCATTCAGGAGACCTACGTCAAGATCTGGAACGGCGCCGGCGGGTTCAATCCGGCGCTGGCGTCGCCGATCACGTGGATGGTCTCGATTGCGCGCAACCGTGCGATCGACATCGTGCGCAAGAAAACGGAAAGCTCCATCGAGGAGGAGCCGCAAGCCATGGAGGTGGCGGCCGACAGCCCCGATCCGCTGGCGCGCCGGGAGATGACCGAGGAGTTGAAGCGGCTGCTGGAATGCATCGGCCGGCTCGAGCCGGACCGTCAGCGGCTGGTGCTTCTCGCCTATTACAACGGCTGGAGCCGCGAGCAATTGGCGGAGAAATTCGCGACTCCCGTCAACACGGTGAAGACGTGGCTGCGGCGCAGCATGCTGGATATCCGGGAGTGCCTCGGATTGTGAGGATTTATACTGTGAAGGTGGCTCTGGACCGCAATTGATGGCCTACACGGAGGACCATATCGCGCTCGCCGCGGAATATGCGCTCGGTACGCTCGATGCCGATGAGCGCGCGCAGGTCGAGACCATGATGGCGGTGGACCAAGCGTTCGCCGACATCGTGCGGGCCTGGGCCTTCCGGCTCGGCGCGCTCAACCAGATGGTCGGCTCTGTCGAGCCGCGTCCGGTCGTGTGGGAGAACATCAGGTCCGAGATCGCGCGCACTGCGCAGGCACTGCAGCCGCCCGGGCTGGCCGACATCGCGCCGCCACCGATCCCGCCCGTCGAAGCCGCGCCGCCGCCAGCACCGTCGGATCAGGGACCGCAACCAGAGTCGCCGCCTGCCGAAGCAGAGCAGCCCGAGCCGATGCGCTCAGGATCCGATGCCATTGGCGACATTGCGCCGGTGTTCATGCCGCAGGTCCACGCGCCCGATCCGCATGTCGTCCACATGCCGCAGGTGCCGATCGTGGACGACACCAACGTGATCTATCTCGAGAGCCGCGTGAAGCGCTGGCGCGGAATCGCATCCGCGGTCGGCGCGCTCGCGGCCGCGTTGTTGGTGACCCTGTCGCTCCAGATCTTCCTGCCCGACGCGCTACCGGGGGTGTTGCGTCCCGCACCGCGCATCCAGACGGTGGAAGTGAAGACGCCGGCCGCGCCGCTCACCGCAGCGGCGCAATATGTCGCGCTGCTGCAGGGCCAGGCCGGCGGTCCCGCCTTCATCCTCACCATCGACGGCGCGACCAAGAACTTCACCGTGCGCAAGGTCGGCGCGACACCGGAGCCCGGCAAGAGCTTCGAGCTCTGGCTGATCTCCGACAAGCTGCCGCGCCCGCGCTCGCTCGGCGTGATCGGCGCCAGTGATTTCACCGCGCGACAACTGCTCGCCTCCTATGATTCCGAGGTCGTCAACGGCGCGACCTACGCCGTCACGGTCGAGCAGGCCGGCGGTTCGCCCGACGGCCGGCCGACCTCGTCCCCGGTGTTTTCCGGCAAGCTGATCGAGACCGTGCCGCCGTCCCAGCCACAGGCGCCGGCGAAAAAATAGGTCCCGTAGCCGGGTCCGCCGGAGCTCGGAGAACGACGGCGGAAGCGATATCCGGGACGCCTGTTCCTGCATGTCGCCGTCGCTCATCCGGGCGACACGACCTCATGCAGGGCTGTGAACCTGTCGCCACGGTCCCTGCCGCCGTCGTATCCCGACAAGTCCCCTTGAATCCGCGCCCAATTTGAACCTCGTCGCAATTCCTGGCGTCAAATTCCCGGAAATGCAGTCGGCGCCGCCGATCGCGGAAGCCGCAGAGGGGCTAGGAATCAGATGGATGCAGCGAAAACGCCCGGCATCTTCGTTCACCAATACACGGGACTGCCGCAAGGCCCGGCGTTCGAACATTGGCGCGAGCGGGCCTTCGGCGCCTGCGGCCTCGATATCGGGCCAAGCCATGGCGAAAGCATCGATTGCCGCCTTCAGGTCAGCGTGGTCGACAACATCGCGCTCGCCATTCCCGAAGGCGCCTCCGCGAAATATTCCCGCACCCAGAGCCACCTTGCCGACGGCAGCGACGACCTCGTGCTGATCGCCGCGCATGCCGGCCTCGTCCATGTCGGACAGAACGGTCATACCGTAGAACTCGCGCCCGCGCAGATGGTGCTGGTCGACATGGCCATCACCGGCAGCGTCGGCCACACCATTGAGGACCGCTTCAACAGCATCCGCATGCCGCGCCGCGCGCTGCTCGACATTCATCCGCGCGCCGAGGACAAGCTGTCGCAAGTGCTCGTCGATGGCGCGGTTGCCGAGACCATCTTCCGCTACCATGCGCTCGCCGCCAATCACGCGCCGCATCTGGACGCGGTCGGCCAGCGCCTGACCGCGCAGCACATGGTCGATCTCGTCGGCCTGCTGCTCGGCACCGATGCCGAGCATGCCAGCCTCGCGCGCGGCCGCGGCCATGCGGCGGCGCGCCTCGACCTCATGCGCGCCGACGTGATGGCAGCGCTTGGCCGCAACGATCTCTGCCTGTCCGAGATCGCGACGCGCTCAGGGCTGAGCCCGCGCCAGGCGCAGCGCCTGTTCGAGCAGGCCGGCACCACCTTCACCGAATTCGTGCTGGAGCAGCGCCTGCTGCAGGCGCGAAAACTGCTCGGCGATCCCCGCGCCAGGGCGCGCAAGATCAGCGACATCGCGCATTCCTCGGGCTTTTCCGATTTGTCCTATTTCAACCGCGCCTTCCGCAAGCGCTTCGGCGCGACGCCGTCGGACCTGCGCGAGGTCTGAGCTTGGATTTTGTGCGGCGGCGCGATGCTGCCACAGTTGGTCGATCCGGACCGATGAGCTAATCTGCTTGCGCGGGCAGACCGCTCGTTCCTCGGGATAAGCAAAGGCAGACATGGCGCGTATCGTCGTGCTCGGCGCCGGGTTTGCAGGCCTGTGGGCGGCCATCGGCGCCGCACGCAAGCGCGACGAGATTGGCGCGGCCGGCCGCGACATCGAGATCCACCTCATCGACCGCAATCCCTATCACAACATCCGAGTACGCAATTACGAGGTCGATCTCAGCGAGGTCGCGCTTCCGCTGGGGCCATTGCTCGATCCGATCGGCGTCACTCACGGCATCGGCGAGGTCGAGGCCATCTATCCGTCACGGCGCGAGATCTCCTTGGTTACGAGCGACGGCGAGGCGACCTTGGACTACGACCGGCTGGTGCTGGCGCTCGGCAGCGAGGTGATGCGTCCCGACATTCCGGGCGTTGCCGACCGCGCCTTCGACGTCGACACCTATGGCGCGGCACTCCGCCTCGAGGATCATCTGATCTCGCTCGGCCGGAGCGCGCCTTCGCCCGGGCGTTCGACTGTGGTGGTGGTCGGCGCCGGCTTTACCGGCATCGAGGTCGCGGCCGAGATGCCGGACAGACTGGCGCGCGCCGGCATCACTGGCAATCGCCGCATTATCCTGGTCGATCCCAATCCGACGGTCGGCGCCACCATCGGCGCGCGTGCGCGCCCCGTCATCGAGACGGCGTTGTCGTCACTCGACGTAGAGACACGCCTCGGCGCGCGTGTCGCATCCATCGAGGCCGCGGGCATCCGCCTGGACTCGGGCGAGTTCATTCCGACGCAGACGGTGATCTGGTGCGCGGGGATGCGCGCGAGCCGGCTTGCGATGGGCTTTGCGAGCGGGCGCGATCGCTTCGGGCGGCTGCTGGTCGATCCCTTCATGCGGGTTGCGGACGTTTCGGGTGTGTTCGCCGCCGGCGATGTTGCATCGAGCGTGGTCGACGGGTTGCATCCGACGGTGATGTCCTGCCAGTTCGCCCGGCCCATGGGCCGATTCGCCGGCCACAACGTCGTAGCGGATCTCGCGGGCTTGCCGATGCTGCCGCTGCGGATCGACTGGTACGTCACCGTGCTCGATCTCGGCGGCTGGGGCGCGCTCTATACCGAAGGGTGGGATCGCGAGGTGCGGACCACCGGGGCGGCCGCGAAGGCGACCAAGCAGACCATCAATCGCAAGCGCATCTATCCGCCGCTGACGGGGAGCAAAGATGAGCTGTTCGCCGCGGCTGCGCCAATTGTGCAGGCGCCGCCTCCGACCTATGGGACGCGGTAGTCCTATCCATCTGGTGCACGCCTTTGAGACAGCGGATGTTCCAGGTCTGCAAGGATAGCACGCAGCGCCGGAGCCGGGGTGGAGCGAAATCCGAGGCTCCTCGTACCCGCTTGCGGCTCCCGGAATACGCTGCGCGCCATCCGGGCTACAAGATATCGCGATGCCTGGCGGGCAAAACACCCAAGATGGCGGTCAACGCATGTCGCAAAATATATTCCACTTTACCGAATTTCGGAAACGGCGTATGTGTCGCCTCAACCCGGCCCAAGGGAGAGGGGCGTATCGCGATCGTCACGAACGCGGGCCGGGCGGCGGTGGACGCAGATCGCATCGGCGCGAAGGGTTTTGCAGGGCGGGCAACCGTGAGCAAGGCGCCTCGCGCACACGACCGGTGCGATCGGCGTACGGCAAAATCGTGTGGTCCTGGCGCCCGGGGTCTGTGCGCCAAGTCTTGTGGTGATGTGTCTTGCTCAACCGGGCAAGCGCAC
>JAESGJ010000588.1_pt1 | contig 13070 bp, 12 predicted proteins | sample 9266241 | NCBI WGS metagenome assembly JAESGJ01 (sample SAMN14514841, study PRJNA621669) | algae metagenome | isolation source: Brasilonema octagenarum HA4186-MV1 and co-occurring heterotrophs from wet... | place: USA: Manoa Valley, Hawaii | collected 2009-07-20 | reverse complement strand
AAGGTGGCGGCGACCGCGCGGGACACCGCGACGCTCGACGACCTCGTCGCGAAGTACGGCGACGCGCTGCTGCCGATCGAGTTGGACGTCAACCACCACGACGCCGACTTCGCCGCGGTGAAGCAGGCCCACGACCACTTCGGCCGCCTCGACATCGTCGTCAACAACGCCGGCTACGGGCAGTTCGGCTTCATCGAGGAGCTGTCGGAGGCCGACGCCCGCGCCCAGATCGAGACGAATCTGTTCGGCGCGCTGTGGGTCACCCAGGCGGCGCTGCCGTTCCTTCGTGAGCAGCGCAGCGGCCACATCATCCAGGTGTCGTCGATCGGCGGGATCAGCGCATTCGCCAACGTCGGCATCTACCACGCGTCGAAGTGGGGCCTGGAAGGCTTCTCGCAAGCCCTGGCGAACGAGGTCGAGTCGTTCGGCATCCACGTCACACTCGTCGAGCCCGGCGGCTTCTCCACCGACTGGGGCGGCTCGTCGTCGAAGAAGGCCGACGAGCTTCCGGCCTACGCCGAGGCGCACGCGGCGGCACAGAAGATCCGCGAGCAGCGGACCAACAACCAAGGTGATCCGACGGCGTCCGCGGCGGCGATCCTCAAGGTGGTCGACGCCGAGAAGCCGCCGCTGCGCGTCTTCTTCGGCGCTGCGCCACTCGGCATCGCCAAGGCCGACTACGAGAGCCGCATCAAGACGTGGGAGGAGTGGCAGCCCGTCGCCGAGTTGGCGCAGGGCTGATCAGCGCGCGAGCCTGACGATCGCTGCCCAGTAGCGGTTCTGCTCGTCGGGCGGCACGCCAGGGGAGAACGTCACCGCCAGCGTCGCGACCTGTCGCGCACCATGATCCGCGGCGTACTTCTCGGCGGCGCTCGTGCTGGGGAACGACATGATGCGGAAGCGGTCGGTGACGATCGACTGGTCACAGCCGGCATCCGGACACTCCGCGGCGGTGCTGTCGACGGGGCGCACCGTCGGCAGCCCCTCCCGCGGGAGCGCGTCCACCACCTGATGCGCCGTCATCGCGCCGAGAAGCTCGGCGGGGCTCAGCGAGGCGGTGGCGGGCGCCTGCACGGGAGGTGGCGGATCCCATGAGCCGCAGGCGCCGCAGGTCAGTGCGACGGCGAGGAGCAGGTAGCGGGTCCGGTGCACGGTTACCGGTATACCCGCACCGACTGTCAGGCGGCGCGGACGCCCCTGGTGCCGAGAACGGCGTCGTAGTGGCCGAGGAGTTGCTCGCACACGGCGGGCCAGGTACGGGTCAGCACGCTGCGCCTGGCCGCCAGCGAGTAGCGCTGACGTTCAGCGAGCAGATGGTCGACGGCGCCGGGCAGCTGCGCTTCGAACTCCCGGACGTCCAGCAGCATTCCGGTCTGCATGGGTGCGATGAGGTCCCGCGGGCCGCCCGCGTTGGGGGCGATGACCGGCACGCCGGAGGCCTTCGCCTCCTGCACCGTCTGGCAGAACGTCTCGTGCTCGCCGGTGTGGACGAAGACGTCCATGCTCGCGTAGGCGGTCGCCAGTTCGGGGCCGTAGAGCGCGCCGGTGAAAACCGCCGCCGGCATCAGCTTTTCGAGCTTGGCCCTGTCGACGCCGTCGCCGACGATCACCAGCTGGACGTCGTCGCGGGCCGCCAGCACCGCGAGGCGCTCGACGTGCTTCTCCGGGGCCAGCCTGCCGACGAAGCCGACGACCGGCCTACCCGCCGGAGTCCACCGCGCGCGCAGCGCGTCGTCGCGCGCGGACGGCACGTACCCGTTGACGTCCACGCCCCGACCCCAGTGATGTACCCGCGGAATACGATGGGCGACAAGGTCTTCCATGGCCGACGTGGACGGTGCGAGTGTACGGTCGGCCTTGCCGTGCAGGTGCCGCGTCCATGCCCAGGCAGCCCGGGACATCGCCCCGACTCCGTAGCTCTGCGCGAAACCCGCCACGTCCGTTTGGAACACGGCGACGGTCGGGATGTCGAGGTGACGCGCGGCGAGGACGCCGCCGTAGCCGAGCAGCGCCGGCGAGGCCAGGTGCACCACGTCGGGGGCGAAACCCCGCAGCACGCCGACCATCCGGGGCCGAGGCACACCCAACGGCAGTGACGTCACCTTCGGGAACATCCGCGACGGCACCCGGTGGACGCGGACGCCCTCGTGGACGCGGTCGGCGGGCGCCTCACCGCGCGGCGTGTCGGGCGCGATCACCAGGACCTCGTGGCCCGCGCGACGGAGATGCTCGATCACCCGAAGCACCGAGTTGGTGACTCCGTTGACATTCGGCAGGAAGGACTCTGCGACGATCGCAACGCGCACAACGGAAGCGTGACAGCACCGTCTGTCCAGAAGGTTGCGTCAGGGGATACGACACGCAAAGCCTCGTCACCGCGGACGGCGTCTTCGCTGCATACTGGGGAGACGTTCTCGTCGAGACGCAAACGATCGGGGTCCGAATGCGCAGCAAGCACCTCACCGTCGCCGTGATGCTGACACTGGTCGTCACGGTGAGCGGTTGTGCGCGCGGGATCTCCGGAACGCCGACGGGCGATTCCAACCCCCCACTCACCGAGGTGACCCAGGACGCGTTCGGGATTCGCGCCGGACTCGCCGACGCGCCCGTCCAGCTGGAGATCTACACCGAGCCGCAGTGCTCGCACTGCGCGGACCTGCAGAAGGACTTCGGCGACGACTTCGCCTACTACATCGGCACGGGCCAGCTCGCGATCACCTACCGCCCGATGACGTTCCTCGACACCGCGGCCACCGACGGGCATTCCGGCCGGGTGGCCAACGCGCTGTTCGTCGCGGCGACGCCCGGCGGGCAGACCGGAAAGACCAGCCAGAGCACCGGACGGGAGTTCCAGCGGTTCGTCGAGCAGCTGTGGTCGCATCAGCAGTCCGGCACTCCGGGGCCCTCGGACGGCGAGATCGCCGACTTCGCCCGCCAGGCAGGCGTTCCCGACTTCCAGGTGAAGGCGATCGAGACCGGCGCCCTGCCCAAGAGTTCGTCGGAGCTGGCGGACATGGAGTCGACGAACTTCGAGTACCTCTACGAGGTGGATCCCGTGAACACCGGCACCCCAACGGTTTTCGACATGAACGCGGGCAAGAAGCTCGACATCTACGACAACGACTGGCTTTCCAAGGTGATGGCGGGCTGACGGCCCAACCGTCGCTGGATGAACGCCAGCAGACCGAGTAGCGCCCCTGCCGCCAACCAGCCGAGTACTGCAATCGACGCGGCGGGGATGATCGCCAGTGACGCGTTGCGGTCCTGCACGCGAACGAGATCCGGATTCGACCTGTCGTACTCGACGTAGATCCGCATGCCCGTGTCCAGTTCGGACGGGTACAGCACGCCGAGCTCGGGTCGGTAGGTGACGCGATCGGGCGTGACGAACTCGATGGTCGAGCGGCGGGGGCCGGCGTCCAGCACCTCGGCGGCCGCGACCCCCATGTTGCTCTCGATCTGGCGGTCGTTGCGCCACGCACCGAGCACCAGGAGGACCGACTGCAGCGTCACCAGGCAGGCGAGGATCACCACCGCGACGCGCAGCCGCCGGATCACCTTCTGCGACCGCGTCTCGTGCGGATCGCCGTAGAGATGCGGAATCAGGCTCTGCCACAACGCCTTCAGCCGTTGGACGAGGGCCGTCACAGCGCCGCTCGTATCGATGCGTGCAACGCCCGCAGCGACGAGCGATCGGCCTTCACCTCCAGAACGCGCATGCCGTCGACGGTCTCACCGAGTGCGTCGGCGAGGCCGTCGAGCTCCACCTGCGAACAGTCGACGTGGTAGGCGCGGCACAGCGCGCCGACGTCGACGTCATGCGGGGTGCCGAAGATGCGCGAGGAGACGTCGGAGAACCGCGGGTCGCCTTGCTCGAGCAGTTCGAAGATCCCGCCGCCGTTGTCGTTGGACACCACGATGGTGAGGTTCCTCGGCGTCGGCTCGGTGGGACCGATCAGCAGACCGGAACTGTCGTGGACGAACGTCATGTCGCCGATCAGCGCGACCGTGCGGCCCCCCGTGGCGTCGTGAGCCAGGGCGGCCCCGATCACCGTCGACACGGTGCCGTCGATGCCTGCGACACCGCGGTTGGAGCGCACCCGGATGCCCGAGGCGTTCAGTCCGACCAGCGCCGCGTCGCGGACGGGGTTGGATGCGCCGAGCACCAGCTGGTCGCCCTCGCGCAGGGTGTCGGCCACCGCGGCGGCGACGTGCAGGCCGGTGGTCAGCGGGTGGGCCGCCAGCTGGGCGCGCACCGTCTCGACCGCGCGGGCGTTGGCGGCGGCGCAGCGGCGCAGCCAGTCGGCGTCGGGCGTGCCGGACGTGATCGCCCTGGTGCCGGTGGCCTGCGAGTTACCGGACACGTCGGGCCAGCGGGGGCCGGTGGTGAGCGCGAAGACCGGCAGCGACGAGTCGGCCAGCAGCGTGGACACCGGGCGGTGCAGCGTCGGGCGCCCCAGCATGATGACCTGCTGCGGGCGCAGCGTCGGCAGGGCCAACGGGTGCAGCGGATTGGCGGCCGGCGGCGCGGTGGGCTCGGCGACGGTGGGCAGCCCGGCGAGGTTCGGATGGACGCCTGCGCCGTGGCCCGCGATGACGACGGTGTCCGGCGTGATGTCGATGTCGAGGGGCTCGTCGAAGCTGACGGGCGGGGTGTAAGTCCACGGCCGTCCGTCGGGCCTGCCCTCGGGGGCGTAGGGGGCGGAGTCGTCGGCGTCGGGCACCAACGGCTCGCGCAACGGGATGTCGAACTGCACCGGGCCCGAGTTGGCACTGCGAGAACCCTTGGCGGCCACCAGAACTCGACAGGTCGCCGAGCGCCACTGCGCGTTGAGCGCGGCCATCTTCTCGGGTGCCCCCTCCGCGAGGCCCAGGCTGATGGTCTCGCGGACCTGGGTGCCGAAGTAGCCGAGCTGTTCCATCGTCTGGTTGGCGCCGGTGCCCAGGAGCTCATAGGGCCGGTTGGCGCTCAGCACGATCAGCGGCACGCGGGCATAGTTCGCCTCGACGACGGCCGGTCCCAGGTTGGCGACCGCGGTCCCCGACGTCATGGCGACGCAGACCGGCGCGCCCGCCGCGACGGCGAGCCCGATGGCGAGGTAGCCGGCAGTGCGTTCGTCGATGCGCACGTGCAGCCGCAGTCGCCCGGCGCGGTCCGCGTCGTGCAGGGCAAACGCGAGCGGGGCATTGCGCGAGCCGGGGCACAGCACGACGTCGCGGACGCCGCCGCGAATCAGTTCATCGACGACGATGCGCGCTTGGATCGTCGACGGGTTGGCCATCCCTACAGCCTGTCACACCCCCGCGCCGAAGAATTCCAGCATGGCGGCGTTGACGACGTCGGGGCGCTCGATGAAACCGAGGTGTCCGGCATCGGGTATCTGCAGGTAGCGGCCGTTCGGAAGGGCGTCGGCGACCTCGCGGCCCAGGTGCGGCGGGAGGACGACGTCATCGGCGAAGCCCATCACCAGCGTCGGCGCCGTAATGTTCCGGTAAGCGGGCAGACGGTTGCCCTCAGGGCGGATCCGCAGCTGGCTGCGGAAGCCCGGCGTCGGCTTCGTCGGCCACATCGTGAACATCTCGATCCAGTCGCGGACGGCGTTCTCGTCGTTCAACGTCTTGGGTGAGAAGCTCTCCAGCAGCCGCGACTTGGCGTCGTACTTGGGCGGTAGCTCGATGCCCAGCTGCAGGAACTCGTACTCCGCAGCGTTGAAGAACTCGCGGGTGCGGTCCTCGCGGCCCCTGGTGGCCATCAGGACGGCGGCCGACACCAGGTCGGGCCGCGCCAGCATCAGCTCCTGCGCGATGAACGACCCCATCGACACCGACACCACGCGCACCGGCCCGGCATCGAGCTTCTCGATCAGCTTGGCAGTGTCGAAGACCACCTGTTCGGTGGTGAAGCCCTGCGCGTTCTCGGTGGCGCCGATGCCGCGGTTGTCGAACGTGATGACGCGGTAGCCGGCCCGCTGGAACGCGGGAACCTGATGCAGGTGCCACGTCCGGCCCGCTCCCCCGCGGCCGGCAATGAACAGGACGGGCTCCCCCGAGCCTCGGTCGTCGTACGCCAGATTCACCCGGCCGACCCTACTTGGAGGCCGTTGCGGTGTCTCATCTGCGGCAGGTCGCCCCGCGGGACTCGGCGTGCCGGACGGCGCGTCAGTGCGCCGCGGCCGACGCCCGTCGACGCTGCCTGCCCCCACGGTGGCGGGCGACGCGGATCGCCTGGTCCCACAGCAGCAGCGTGGTCGCCTTCAGCGCGACGGGCGTCATCAGATCCCGGCCCATCAGCGCGACGGCCGAGGCCTTGGTGGCCGCCGACGCCTTGGACATGTGGCCGGAGTCGAACGGGGGTTGCGGGTCGTATTCCATGGAGAGCTGGATGGCCTTGGCCCTGTCCTCGCCGCCGATGCGGCCCGCCAGCCACAGGCCCAGGTCGATGCCCGCCGAGACGCCCGCGCACGTCACGACCTTGTTTTCGGCGGCGCCCTCCGAAACTACGATGCGTTCGTCGCTCACCGGTTCCACGCCGAACGCCTTCAGCATGGGCACCGCCGCCCAGTGCGACGTCGCGCGCTTGCCCGCCAGCAGCCCGGCGGCCGCCAGGATCACCGAGCCCGAGCACACCGACGCCGTCCACGTGGCCGTCCGGTGGGCCTGCCGCAGCCAGTCCAGCAGCTTCTCGTCGCGCGCGTGTTCCATCGTGGTGAACCCGCCGGGAACGAGAATGACGTCCGGCGTTGGGGTTTCGTCGAACGAGTGCGTCGCACCGACGACGAGCACGGCCGAGTCCGCGACGATGGGTCCCGGCTGGTGCCAGAGAAATCTGACGTCGGCGTCCGGCAGCCAGCGCAACACCTCGTAGGGACCGATGAAGTCCAGTGCGGTGAAACTGGGGTACAGCACGACGGCGATCTGCATGTCCACTCCTCTAGCCGAAGGTCTTGCGGTACTGATCAGGTGAGACGCCCAGGCGTCGAACGAAGTTGCGCCGCATGGTTTCTGCGGTACCGAAGCCACACCGGCCCGCGATGACGGTGACGGTGTCGTCGGTCTCGGTGAGTTGGCGGCGCGCGGCTTCGGTGCGCACCCGTTCCACGTAGGCACCCGGCGCCTCGCCGACCTCGTCGGTGAACACCCTGGTGAAGTGGCGCGGGCTCATGGCCGCCCGCCGGGCAAGTTCCGAGATGCCATGCGGGCCTGCGGGTTCGGCCTCGATGGCCTCCTGCACCTCGCGGATCGAGGCACGCTTGGCCCGCGGCATCCACACCGGCGCCGCGAACTGGGTCTGCCCGCCCGGCCTCCGCAGGTAGAGCACCAGGTAGCGGGCCACGGTCTGCGCGACGTCGGTGCCGTAGTCGTCCTCGACGAGCGAGAGGGTCAGGTCGATGCCCGCCGTCACCCCCGCCGCCGTCCACACCTTCTCGGAGCTGCGCACGAAGATGGGTTCGGGGTCGACGTCGACGTCGGGGTACTCGGCGGCCAGTTGTGCGGCGAATGCCCAGTGCGTGGTGGCGGCGCACCCGTCGAGCAGGCCCGCCTCGGCGGCGAGCATCGCGCCGCTGCAGACGCTCACCACCCGCCGCGCATGCGGTGCAACGTCGCGGATCCAGGAGACGAGGGCTGCATCGTCGCGCGCCGTGGCGGTGCCGAAACCGCCCGGCAGCACGACGGTGTCGTATCCGTCGTCCGGGTCGGGCAGCGGCTGGGCGACGAGGTCGAGGCCGGTCCCGGTGCTGATCGGCCGTCCGCCGACGGACGCCAGCGACACGTCGTAGCCGTCGTCGGTGTGCCCGTCCGCGGCGAGCGCCACGGTGGCCCCGGTGAACACGTCGAAGGGCCCCACCAGGTCGAGGGCCTGGACGCCGTCGAAGCCGACGACGATCACGGAGCGCTTCATGCCCCTCAGTGTTGGCGACGGTGGGCGTGACGTCTACGCCATGCATCCCACGGATTAGGCCATGGGATGTTGCGCGTCGTCGCGATCAACCGAGCAGCGGATGGCAGGCCGCGATCCGGTCGATCCACCACTGCCGCCGGTCCGGCGACGCGGCGAGGGCGGCCAGCCGGGCCGGGTCAGGTGCCACGGGTCCGACCGGCAGCCGGCCGTCGACGGGGGCGACGGACTCGGTGACGTCGTCGACGAAGAGCCCGCCCGTGCCGAGCCCGCACGCATACGGCAGCCGGGGCAGACAGGCCGCGGCCAGCAGGCCCCGCGCCATGCCGACCGCCGAGTCCAGCGCGCTGGACACCACGATGGGGACGTCGATCTGGTCGGCGATCTCGAGCAGCCGTGACACGCCGCCCAGCGGCGCCACCTTCACGACGGCGACGTCGGCCGCCCCGGCCCGCACGACGTGCAGCGGGTCGTCGGCCTTGCGGATGCTCTCGTCGGCCGCGACCGGCACCCTGACCAACGGCCGCAGCTCGGCGAGTTCGGCGACCGTGGCACACGGCTGCTCGACGTACTCCAGCGGTCCGCCGGCCGTCAGCGCGGCACAGGCCGCCGCCGCCTCCGCGACGGTCCAGCCGCCGTTGGCGTCGACCCGCACCAGCGGCACGTGCTCGCGTACCGCCTCGACCCTGGCGACGTCGTCGGCCAGGGTCTGACCCCGCTCGGCCACCTTGACCTTGGCCGTGCCCGCCCCGGGAAAGCGGGCGAGCACCTCGGGCACGCGGGCCGCCGGAACCGCGGGAACGGTGGCGTTGATGGGAATCCACTGCCGTCGTGGCGCGGGCGGCGCGACGTAGGCCGCCTCGACGGCCGACGCCAGCCAGTGGGCGGCCTCCGCGGGTCCGTACTCGATGAAGGCGCCGAACTCACCCCAGCCCCGCGGCCCCTCGATCAGCGCAACTTCGCGAACGTCGATGCCGCGGAAGCGAACTCGCATGGGCAGGGACACGACGTGCAGGCCGTCCAGCAGGTCGTCGAGCGAGGGCGTCACCGCTCCATGGTGCACCTAGGACGCCAGGATGGCCTCGGCGGCGCGGCGGCCACTGACGAGCGCCCCCTGGATCGACGCGGTGTCCCGGTGATCCCCGCACACCCACGGCCCGGCGTCGGTGCGGACCGGCCGGCGCACCGACAGCGGCGGAGCCTGCGCGGGCAACGCCCGGGCCACAACGTGCCGCGTCACCGGCTCCCACCTTGCGCCGTCCGCACCGAGAACGTCGGCGGCATGAGCCCGCAACACCGCCTCGGCGGGCGCCGACCCGTCGCGGCCCAGCAGGGCCGACGCCGCGATCAGGTGCCGGCCGGCGGGCGCGTAGCCGGGAGCGGCCGCACTGATCACGGCGGTGTTCAGCACCGGACCCGCCGCGGGTGCCCGTCCGTCGACCCAGAGCATCGGCGGCCCCGAGGGCACCTCGTCGGCGGCCCACCAGTCGGTGACGACGCCGTGCATGGGCGGGACCTCGAGACCAGCCAATCGCCCGGCGGTCACCGGATCGGTCGCGACGACGACGTGCTGGGCTCGGATCTCCTGCTCTCCGTCGGTGACCCGCCAGCTCGCGCCGTCGCGACGCAGGCCGGTCACGGTGCGCTGCAACGTGATCCGTCCTTCCAGCCCGGTGGCGAGTTCACGCGGCAGCGCCTGCATCCCGTCGGCGGGAAGTGCGGGCACCCCGAGGACGAACATGCGCACCAGCAACAGCGCGAACGCGTTCGACGTGGCGCCGGTGTCCTCGAGCAGCACCCCCGCCAGAAAGCGGTCCACCACGCGACGCAGCTCGCCCGCGACGCCGGCCCGGTCGAGTGCCTCGCGCAGCGTGGTGTCGGTCCGGTCCCGGCGCTTGAGCGTCGCGGGCCGAGCGGCGGCGGCCGCCCAGCGCGCCACGGCCAGCACGTCCTTCGGTCCCAGTCCGCCGGCGGCGAGCATGGCAGGCACCTTCGCGGGAGCGCGCAGCGGATGCACCCAGACGGCCGCGTCCGTGGCCCGTCGCACGGCTACACCGGCGCCGAACGGCTGCAGGTTCAGCGCCGAGATGTCCAGGGCACGCTTCAACTCCGGGTAGGCGGGGTTGAGGACCTGGAAGCCGCGGTCGCACCGGAAACCGTCGATGACGTCCGTGCGAACCCGGCCGCCGATCGCGTCGGAGGCCTCCCACACGCGGACGTCGCGTCCGGCGCGGGCCAGCATCCCCGCACAGCGCAGCCCGGCCAGCCCGGCACCGATTACCAGGACTTCGGCATCCTCAGACGTCATCGATACTCACGGCGTCCATCCTGCGTACGCGGCATCCGTGGCGCGCCCCCAGTGGTGGTCATAGTCATTACCGAGCGGTGACGATCGGTCAGCAGTAGGGAGGATGGCCCTTTCGGGCGCATGCTCGTCGACCCCTCGACGTCGGAGGTGGTCTACCACGATGGCCCGCGACGCGAGCTAGCGTTCCGCGAAGATCTCCTGGACGAGCGCGGCGGCACGAGCGATGTGGCGAACGGGGTCATCGTCGGGTTCGGGCGCGCTGTTCATCCACCGGTCCAGGCCGCTCCGGAGGATCGTCATGGCCATGGCCGCGATCAGCGCTGCCACCTCGTCGTCGGCTGCAGAGTCGAGTCGCCGGGCGACCAACTCGCCGACGCCACGCTGAAAGGCCTCGAGTTGCGCCAGCATCGCGGCGAACACGGAGGGATTCTCGCGAGCCACCGAGAACACGTCGTACATTTCGCCGCGGCTGGGCATCTCGCCGGTGAACAGATCCGCCAGGAGTTCGACGAGTTCGACGAGCACGCGGGCGCGGGGTTGCGAAACGCCGGCCGCGAAGGCGGTACCGCGGTCCTCGGTGAGCGCCGGCAGCCCCACGACGACGGCGGCCTCCTTTGTGGGGAAGTAGTTGAAGAAGGTGCGGGGCGCAATGCCGGCCTCCGCGCTGATCGCCTCGACGGTTACGGCATCGAATCCTCGGTCGCGAGCCAATCGCAGAGCCACCAGGTGGATCTCGCGCGCCGTCTCGCGGCGCCTGCGAGCGCGAAGGTCTTCCCGGGATGACATCAACCGATCCTACCCAGTTTGCATTCGATGCAGTACGTGCAGTCACTGCAACAAATGCCTTATTCTGAGTGCATGAGCCTGATTTCCCAACCGACGCTGCAACGCTGGATCGAGAATGCCGCCGACCGTGCCGATCCCGTCGTGTCGGCATTCGAGCCCTACCTCGACGGTCTCGACCACCTCCCGGCGGATGGACGATTCCTCCTCGTCGGCAACCACACCCAGTCCGGTACCGAGGCCCTGCTGATCCCCTACGTCGTTCGTCGGCGGATCGGCATCCGCGCCCGACCGCTGGCCGACCGCAGGTTCGGCAACGTCAAGGGCCTGCCCGCGGATCTCTTCGCCGCCGCCGGAGCAGTGATCGGCTCACCCGACACCGCACGCGAACTCATGAGGGCCGGCGAGCCCATCCTGGTCTTCCCCGGTGGGGGCCGTGAGATCAGCAAGGCGAAGGATCAGCTGTACGAGTTGATGTGGGAAGGCCGCAAGGGCTTCGCCCGGGTGGCCGTCGAGAATGACTATCCCATCGTCCCGGCGGCACTGGTCGGCGGCGACGACGTGTACCACGTGTTGACTACCAGCAACGGGCGGTGGGCCCGCATGACGAAGCCGATCACGACACGCCTCACAGGCGACGCGAACATGGCGATCCAGCTGATGCGCGGGATCGGACCCACCATGGTTCCGCGTCCACAGCGCATGTATCTCCGCTTCGGACCACCGATCGACACCTCCCGACCGAAGGGCGCGGTCGCCGAGAAGTGGGTGGAGACGATGCAGGCGAAGGTGAAGACCCGGCTCGAGGCCGACATCGCCGCACTGCTGGATATCCGGTCGGCCGACCCATACCGTCGGCTTGCGCCCTGGGCCAGGTCCGCCGCAGTCTCGCCCTAGACCTTCCTGCCGGCCTTCTCCCAATGCGGTTGGCGCAAGTCCTTCTTCAGGATCTTGCCGGTCGGATTGCGCGGCAACTCGTCGACGACGTCGACGGTCCTCGGGCACTTGTAGGCGGCCAGCCGCTCGCGGGCGAACGCGATGATCTCCTTCTCGGTCGCCTCGCCCTCGAGGGACACCACGGCCTTCACCGACTCGCCCCACTTCTCGTCGGGCACTCCGATGACGGCGACCTCGGCGACCGCGGGGTGCTCGGCGATCACCCGCTCGACCTCGATCGAGTAGACGTTCTCCCCGCCGGTGATGATCATGTCCTTGAGCCGGTCCTCGACGAAGATGTAGCCGTCGGAGTCGACCCTGCCGATGTCGCCGGTGCGGAACCACCCATCGGAGGTGATGGCCTCCTTGGTGGCGTCGGGTTTGTTGTGGTACCCCTTCATCAACTGCTTTGACCTGAACCATAATTCGCCCTGCTCACCCTGCGCCACGTCCTCCAGGGTGTCGGGGTCGACCACGCGCACCTCGGCGCCCGGGACCACCCGTCCCGCACTGCCCATGCGTTCCTCGTTGCCGCTGCGGTGATCTTCGGGCGCCAGCAGGCTGATGACGCCGCCGACCTCGGTGAGCCCGTACGCCTGGATGAAGTCCGTCTCCGGCCACGCCTCCAGTGCCTTGCGCAGGAGCGGCAGCGGCATGGGCGATGCGCCGTAACCGTAGGTCTTCAGCGCGGCGAACAGCTTCACCGCGTCCTCACCCGATTCGAGCACCTTCGCCAGCACGGCGGGCACCAGGAACGTCCGGTTGGCGCCGGCGAGGATCCCGCCGGCCAACTGGGCACCGTCGACGTCGCGCGTCATGTAGCTGGCCACGCCGGTGTGCAGGCCGAGTTGCATGTAGGACGAGCCGCCGACGTGGAACAGCGGCATCGCGACGAGGTTCTTGTCGCCCTCGTCGAGTTCCCAACCGGCGAAGGCACTCTCGGTATGCGCGATCAGGTTGGCCTGAGTGAGCGAGACGCCCTTCGGCCGGCCCGTGGTGCCCGAGGAGTACATGATGATCGCGACGTCGTCGGGCTCGACGTCCGGCGACCGGCCGACGGGAGTGGCCGCAGCCAGCATCGCCTCGTACTCGTCGTCGTCCCCACCGTCGGGAGTGACGACGACGACGTGTTCGAGGTGCGTCAAC
>JAESGJ010000587.1_pt1 | contig 13132 bp, 13 predicted proteins | sample 9266241 | NCBI WGS metagenome assembly JAESGJ01 (sample SAMN14514841, study PRJNA621669) | algae metagenome | isolation source: Brasilonema octagenarum HA4186-MV1 and co-occurring heterotrophs from wet... | place: USA: Manoa Valley, Hawaii | collected 2009-07-20 | reverse complement strand
CCACTTGAAGTCGGAATCGATCATGAAGTTGACTGCCGCCATCCAGCCGATCGACGCTGCGCCGGCGACCGTGGCGCCGGCCGCGGCGAGCGGATGGTGTTCGCGGAAGGACGTGGCCGCCAAAGTGATCGCGAGAGCCCCGGTGGCGGCGATGTAGCCGCCCATCACGCGAAACACGTGAACGAGCCACGACCCGAGTTTGTCTCCGACGAGTTGCAGCTCGGCCGGGGTCAGTTTCATGAACCTGATGTCTTCGGGCAGCAGCGGCGGCCGGACGAACAGGAAGTAGAGGCCGACGCCGATCAGCAGGACTCCCGATCCGGCGAGCAGAACGGAGGAAAGCGTCCACCGAGCTCCTGCCTTCCGCATCGGGCCGCCTCCATCAGCCGTGGCGGTAGTCGTTCGATGGGGCCCGTCCCAGAACACGACCAAGCTTGGGAATGAATCCCGGCACCTCCGTGGCATACAGGTCGTATGCGCCGCCAAACTGCGCTCTCGCGTCCCGCTCCTCGCCGCGCGCCAGCTTCACGTACATGACGGTCAGCACCGGAAACATCGCCAGCGTAAGGATCGTCGGCCACTGCAGAAGGAAGCCGAACATGACGAGGATGAAGCCGACGTACTGCGGGTGCCGGACGTAGCTGTAGGGGCCGCTGGTCGCGAGACCGCGGGTCTCCTGCGCATCGTACAGCACCCTCCACGCGGCGGAGATCAGGACGAAGCCCGCGCCGATGAAGATGAAGCTTAGGATGTGGAACGGTCCGGCGTGCGGATTTGTCTTCCAGCCGAACATCATCTCGAGCAGGTGGCCGGCGTCGTGCGAGAACCAGTCGACGTTCGGGTAGTGCGACTGCAGCCAACCCGAAAGGAAGTAGATGGTAAGCGGGAATCCATACATCTCCACGAACAGCGCCACCAGGAAAGCACTGAAAGCGCCGAACGACCGCCAGTCGCGCGAGGTCTGCGGCTTGAAGAAGCTGTAGGCGAACAGGATGAAGACCGCCGAGTTGACGATGACCAAGCCCCAGAGGCCGTAAGCGGGCGCGGCGTCGTGCATCACTCCCTCCTTCCGTCTGGCGGCTGGCGGTCGGCGTGGTGGTGGCCGTGGCCGCCGTGATGCATGAAAAAGTGCATCAACAGGCAACCGAGCAGCGGTAGCCAGACCAAAAGTCCGAGCACGTGGGCTCTGTGCTCGGTGAACAGCATCCCGCCGGCGATGATCAGGAATCCGATCAGAACCAAGCCGGCCTTTGATTTCGTAGACGTGCCCTGCTGAGAGCGCTCTCGATACGCGGGATGGTCCTGCACCGACATCGCTCGCTCCTATCGTTCATTGGAGCTTAGCGGCGCCGTTGCCATTATTGTTGCGCTAGATCAACGGCGGCAGGCCCGTAAGACTCACTGGCCTTGTTCGTGGACGCCACACCGAACCAACGGGGACCGCCGGAGGACCTCCGGCCCTGAAGGTCATTGCATCGGTTTGCCGGACTGCATTCCCATGCCCATCGTCGCGCCGCCCCGCATTGCGGACATCATCGGCATCATGCCCATCTGCGGCGCGAGCAGCTCGTCGGCGACCTTCTTCTGCTCGTCGGAAAACGTCGAGACCAAGTTCGTGAGCGCCGATTTCATCGCGCGGGTTCCTTCGAGCCGCGCCGCGAGCCATTTTTCCTGGAACGCGAGCTTTTCGACCAGGCCGGCACCGGCACCCTGCGGCGACATCATCGAGCCGCGCATCTCTCCCAACGTTTTGGCGTTGGTCCGCAGCGCGTCGGCGAACGCGTTCCAGGCGGGCTGCTGCTCCTCGGTGATCTTGAGTTCGGTGCGGAGGAACGCGACCCGGCCCTCGATGTGATCAATGGTATCCATGCCCATTCCGTCGCCGGACTGCCGCATCATCTCCATCATCTTCGCCATGTCCATCATGGGCATCTTCCCGCCCATCATTCCGCCGCCATTCATGCTCCGAGAGCCGGCAGGCGCACGCTGGTCTGCCTTTGGCGTGGCCTGCTCCTGCTTCTGGTCGGGGTGATGCCCTTCGTGTTCCGCGGCCGATTGGGCCCAGACGGCGTGCCCGAGCGTCGTGGCGAGTAGTGCGGCGGCAAAGGTCATGGCGCGCATGGCAAGCTCCTGATCGTGGGTGGCCGACGCTCAGGATGACTCGTTCCTGCCGCTGGCCGCTTGATGCACGTCAATCCGGCAAGCGATGGAGGTCGGGCTCGGCGCGGCTGCGATCGCTCGTTGCGCTGTATCAATACTCCCTCCGCGGTTCTCTGCTTCGATGTACGATCCATTCACCGGGAGAACGGACATGATCACCAGAACGCTGATTGCAATCGTAGCCGCCGCCGCGCTTGCTGTGCCCGCGATGGCGCAGAGCACGGACACTGAAAAGAACGGCCACCACTATAGCGGCGGGCCGAAGACCGAGGTCCCTCATCACATGGGCAAGAAGGACAAGGACGCGGTCGGCTCCTCCAAGGAGACGGTCGGCTCCGCCAAGGACGGCGCGTCCGGAGGTCATCACTACACGGGCGGCCCTGCCACTTCGTCGCCCCACCACATGGGTGACAAGAAGTAACGACGCGTCCGCCCCGTTCGCGCCAGCGTGAGCCGTCGCGCACGGAGCGCCGCACCTTCATTAGATCGTCATCGGTACGCTGCCGCGACGTCAGCCGACCGCTCGGTCTCCGACGAATCGCATGAAGGGCGTCTGTCCGTCGGCCCCGAACAGCATCACCGAATACGGCGCTGGCCGGCCGCCTTCCATCCCTGGCGACCCTACCGGCATCCCCGGAACGGCAAGACCTTTGGCATTTGGGCGTTCGGCGAGCAGCCGGCGCACGGCCGCCGCGGGCACATGGCCTTCTACAACATAGCCTGCGACTTCAGCGGTGTGACACGCCGCCAGATCGGGCGGCACTCCCAGCCGGGTTCGGATCGCGTCCAGATCCGACGTCTCCTCCACCCGAACCGTGAAGCCGGATTCGCGAAGATGCTGCACCCAGCCCGTGCAGCAGCCGCAGTTCGGATCCTTGTGCACGGTGACGGTAGTTTCTTGCGCGACGGCCGCGGCCGTAGGCCCTGTCAGCGTTGCTGCGGCCAGCAGCCCGACGAAGGACCGACGCGTGATCCGATGGGCTCTCTCGTTCATTGTTGGCTCCCTTTCACTTCACAGTCACGTGCCCGGTCATGCCATATTCCCGATGATCGGGGATCAGGCAGGAATACTCGAACGTTCCGGGCTTCGTGAACTTCCACACGATCTCCGCCGTCTTCTTTGGAGCCACGCGCACGCCGTTCGGCTCGTCGTGCTCCATGTGCGGATGCTTCCTCATGACGGCGGCGTGCTTCAGGTTCTCCTTCGTCGTGGCCAGAAGGAATTCGTGGTCTTCGGTCCCGACGTTGCGCAGCACGAAGCGTATCTGCTCGCCGAGCTTTACTTCGATCTTGAAGGGTTCGTAGTTCATCTCGCTCATCGCGATCTCGATGGTGCGGGACGGCTTCGCCGGGTCCCCGGGCTCGCCCGCCGAGTAGGATTGGTGCTGCCCGTGGTCGTGACCGAGAGCCGGAAGCGCGCTGGTAGTAGCCGCAGCGAGGGCTACGGCGCAGATCAAGATCGGTTTTTTCAAGTCATGTCTCCTAATGGTGTTGCTGGTGGTCGTGCTGTCTTGCCGGCGCGTCGGGCGAATAACCGCGCAACTCGGCGCATTTCGCCAACTGCGCCCGGTCGAGGACCGCAGCGGTGAGCAGGTGGTACCTGAGGTGAGCCTGACGGAGTTCCCCCTGCGTCTTCGAGATCGCGGCTGTTGCCGCCCCCAGGCTCTCGGCAGTGACCGTTCGGTCGGCGAATTGCCGATCCAGATCGCTCTCCTGCTCGATCAGAATGTTGCCGATCGAGGTCGTCTCGGTCTTCATGGCGGAGAACATCTCCTGGACCTTGCTCCGCTGCTCCGCAGTCAATCCCAATTGGTCCGCGAGCTCGACGACGTGCGAGGGTCCCGGATAGCCGTTGAGCTCGGCGGCGAGCGCGAGACCCATGCCGCGTCCGGCCCGAAGGTCTGCGATCTGCTGCTCGGAGAGTGCCTTGACCTGCCGCGACTGCATGCCGGCGTACGGCATCTGCGCCCAGGCCAGCACCGGGACCAGCAAGGCAATGACCAAAACGACCAATTTCATGACTTCCATCTCCTCTTTTCGGAAAAAGGACCAACTGTCTTACGCTGCGGCTTGGGGGGCGCGCGTCACGCTCGCCGCCGCGTCAACGAGTTCGTCCGCGACCGGCTGCTTGCCGGGCGGTAGCCCCCGGCCCTTCACCAGGCCGAATATCGCCGGGATGACGATCAGCGTCAGGAGCGTCGACGAGATCATGCCGCCGATCATCGGCACGGCGATGCGCTGCATGATCTCGGATCCGGTGCCGGTGCTCCACATGATGGGCAGCAGGCCCGCCATGATGGCGACCACCGTCATCATCTTGGGCCGGACGCGCTCGACCGCGCCCACCATGATGGCATCATGGAGATCCAGCCTGGTAAGCACCCGGCCCTCGACGCTGCGCCTGGCCTTCACCTCGGCCAGCGCGTGGTCGAGATAGATAAGCATGACGACGCCGGTCTCGGCGGCGACGCCGGCGAGCGCGATGAATCCGACCGCGACCGCCACGGAGAGGTTGAAACCGAGCCACCACATCATCCAGATGCCGCCGACCAGCGCGAACGGTAACGACAGCATCACGATCAGGGTCTCGGCGATGGCCCTGAAGTTCAGGTACAGCAGCAGGAAGATGATGGTGAGCGTCACCGGAACCACGATCTTCAGCCGGGCGGCCGCGCGCTGCAGATATTCGTACTGACCGCTCCAGACTACGTAGTACCCGGCTGGAAACTGGATGCTGTCGTTGACCGCGCGCTGCGCGTCCGCGACGTAGCTTCCGATGTCGCGATCCCGGATGTCGACGTAGATGTAGGTCGCAAGCTGCCCGTTTTCGGTCCGGATCGACGTCGGGCCCCTCGCCGGCTCGACCTTCGCCACCTCCCCGAGAGGTACGGCCCCTCCCGCCGGCATCGGCACCAGGATGTCGCTGGCGATGGCTTTCGGGTTGTCGCGGAGGTCGCGCGGATAGCGCATGTTCACGGTGAACCGCTGCCGGCCTTCGACCGTCGTCGTGACCGTCTGGCCGCCGAGCGCCGCCGCGATGGTGTCCTGGACGTCCTGGATCAGGATCCCGTAGCGGGCGAGCGCCTCGCGGTCCGGCACGATCTCGAGATAGTAGCCGCCGATGCCCCGCTCGGCGTAGGCCGACGAAGTCCCGGGCACGGCCTTGATGACGCGTTCGATCTGCTTGGCGAGCCGGTCGATCTCGACCAAGTCCGTACCCATGACCTTCACGCCGATCGGCGTGCGGATGCCCGTCGACAGCATGTCGATGCGCGCCTTGATCGGCATGGTCCAGGCGTTCGAGACGCCGGGAAACTGCAATGCCCTGTCCATCTCGGCGATCAGGCTGTCGACGGTAACGCCCGGGCGCCACTGCTCCTTCGGCTTCAGGTTGACCACGGTTTCGAACATCTCCGTCGGTGCCGGGTCGGTCGCGGTCGCCGCCCGTCCCGCCTTGCCGTAGACCGAGGCGACCTCAGGAAATGATTTGATGATCCTGTCCTGCATCTGCATCAACTCGGCCGCCTTGGTGACCGAGATGCCCGGCAATGTCGTCGGCATGTAGAGGAGCGTGCCCTCGTTCAGCGCCGGCATGAACTCGGTGCCGAGCTGGCGGGCCGGCCAGATCGAAACGGCGAGGACGGCTATGGACGCGAGGATCACCAGCGTCTTGGCCCGCAGCACGCCCCTAATGACGGGCCGGTAGACCCAGATCAGAAAACGGTTGATGAAGTTCCGGCTTTCCGGGACGATTTTGCCGCGGACGAAGATCACCATCAGCGCCGGCACCAGGGTCACCGACAGTAGCGCCGCCGCTGCCATGGAGAACGTCTTGGTGAAGGCGAGCGGGCTGAACAGCCGCCCCTCCTGGGATTCCAGGGTGAAGATCGGCATGAACGAGACCGTGATTATCAGCAGGCTGAAGAACAGCGCAGGGCCGACTTCGGAGGCCGCATCGATCAGGATCTGGACGCGGGACTCGCCGGGCTTGGCCCGCTCGAGGTGCTTGTGGGCGTTCTCGATCATCACGATCGCTGCGTCCACCATGGCGCCGATCGCGATCGCGATCCCGCCGAGGCTCATGATGTTCGAGCCGAGCCCGAGCAGCTTCATGGCGCCGAACGCCATCAGAACGCCGACCGGCAGCATCAGGATGGCGACGAGCGCGCTGCGGACGTGCAGCAGGAAGACCACGCAGACGAGCGCCACGACGATGCTCTCTTCGAGGAGCGTGTGCTTGAGGGTGTCGATGGCGGCGTAGATCAGGTTGGAGCGGTCGTAGACCGGGACGATCTCGACGGATTTCGGCAGGCTGCTCGCGATCTCCTTGAACCGCTTCTTGACGTTCTCGATCACGTCGAGCGCGTTGACCCCGAAGCGCTGCAGCACGATGCCGCTGGCGACCTCGCCCTCGCCGTTCAGTTCCGCGATGCCGCGTCGCTCGTCCGGACCAAGTTCGACGGTGGCCACATCGCGAAGCAGCACCGGCGTGCCGTTGCTGGTCTTCAGCACGATGTTGCCGAGATCGTTGATGCTCTTGATGTAGCCCTTGCCGCGGATGACGTACTCGAACTCGGACAGCTCCACTGTCCGACCGCCGACGTCCGCGTTCGAAGCGCGGATCGCCTCCCGGATCTTCTGCATGCTGATCCCGCGGTCGCGCATCCGCTGCGGATCGAGGACGACGTTGTACTGCTTGACGAAGCCGCCGATGCTGGCGACCTCGGCCACGCCTTCGGCCTTGGCCAGCGCGAATTTCAGATTCCAGTCCTGGATCGTGCGGGTCTCGGCGAGGTTCAGCTCCTTCGATATCACCGCGTATTGGTAGACCCAGCCGACACCGGTCGCGTCGGGCCCGATCGTGGGCGTCACTCCGGCCGGAAGCCGCGAGGTCGCGCTGTTCAGGAACTCCATCACGCGCGAGCGCGCCCAGTAGATGTCGGTCCCGTCCTCGAAGATCACGTAGACGAACGACACCCCGAAAAACGAGAAACCGCGCACCACCTTCGACTTCGGTACCGTCAGCATGGCCGTCGTCAGAGGATAAGTGACCTGGTCCTCGATCACCTGCGGCGCCTGGCCTGGGTATTCGGTGTAGACGATCACCTGTGTGTCCGAGAGGTCCGGGATCGCGTCGAGTGGCAGGTGGACCAGCGCGTAGAGCCCGGCGGCAGCCGCGAAGCCGGTGCCGAACAGCACCAGAAGCAGGTTGCGCGCCGACCAGGCGATGATGCGGGAGATCATTTGTGTTCTCCCATGCCGCTGTTGGACGGAGCTTCGGGCTGCGAGGGGCCGGCTTCGGCGAAGCCATTCAGCGCCGCCTTCAGGTTGCTTTCCGCATCGATCAGGAAGTTGGCGGAGGTGACCACGGCTTCGCCCGCGGCAAGACCGTCCCGCACCTCGACGTAGCCGCCGCCTCTGCGCCCGAGTTTGACTTCACGGGGCTCGAAGCGACCTTCTCCCTTGTCCACGAGGACGGCCTGGCGGCTGCCGGTGTCGAGCACCGAACTGTCGGGTACAGCGAGGACGGGCGTGGAATCGGCGGTGTCGATGTTGGCATCCACGTACATGTCGGGCAGCAGCGCCGCGTCCGGATTGGCGAGTTCGATCCGGACGCGAACGGTTCGGGTGTCGCGGTTCACTTGCGGATAGACGACGGCGATCTTGCCGGCGAAAGTCCGGCCGGGAAAGCTTCTCGCGCGCACCGTCACGGGCTGACCCACGGCGATGTTGCCGAGATCGCGTTCGGCCACGTCGACCAAAGCCCACACCACCGAGGTGTCGGCGATCCGGAACAGCACGTCGCCGGGATTGGCCCGCATGCCTTCGATCGCATTGCGTTCGAGCACGATTCCGTCGCGCGGCGCCGACCACTGCACGGTCACGGGCGCAACGTGGGACTTCTCCATCTCGGCGATGACTTGTTCGGGGACGTCGAGGTTCGTAAGCCGCTGGCGCGACCCACGGCCGTACATTTCGACGCCGCCGACTGTCTTGGAGGTGATGGTCGCCAGATATTCCGCCGCGGCGGAAGCGACCGCCGAACTGTAGATCTGCATCAGCGGCTGGCCCGCCTTGACGCGGGTGCCGGTGGTCACGTCGGCGATCTTCTGGACGAAGCTCTCGGCCCGCATCGCGATCACGGACACGCGGCGTTCGTCCAACTGGATCGTGCCGGGGGCCTTCACCGACACCTTGACCGCGCGCGGCTCGACCGGTTCGGACTTCACGCCTGTGCGCTGAATCTTGCCTGGCGAGAGCTTGACGGTGCCGTCGTCGACGTCGTCGCCTTCATAGACGGGCACGTAGTTCATCCCCATGGGATCTTTCTTCGGCACCGGGGAGGTGTCGGGCAGGCCCATAGGGTTCCGGTAGTAGAGGATCTTGCGTGATGAATCCGCCTGTTGCTTCGGCTTCGCCGGCTCGGAGGCAGCCTGGTCGTCGTCGTAGACCGGAAGGTAATCCTGCCCGCGAGCGTCCTTCTTGGGGCCCGCCGACCAGAGGGGCGCGCCGCTCGGATCGCGGAAGTAGAGCGGAGTTCGGTCCGCGGAGGCCGCCGCGGGCGCCTCGGCATGGGCGGACCAACGCTCGCCGCTCGAGTACCAGGTGGCGCCGAGGGCCGTGCCGGCCGCCAGTGCGAGTGCCGTCAGAAGACGCTGCGTGTTCATGGTGTGCTACCCGCGCGCTCGGGGCGCGCGTCCATGTGAATGGGTGAGAGAAGTTTGGGCGCCGCCGGGCGGCGCCCGAAGGCTCACTTCGTCGCCTTGACGATCACCTTGCCCGTGACGGTGTCGGCCTCGCCCTGCACCTTCGCGGACAGCGTGACCTGGTAGCGGCCGGCCATCGGCAGATCGGTCTTGAAGGCGTAGACGCCCGGCTCCTTGGACGGCAGCGGCGACACCGCCGACTCCATCTCGGCCATCCCGTCCGGGGCCATGTCGACGCGGGTCTTGAAAATCACCGCGTCCGGCACCGGCTTGCCGGTCTGCTTGTTGGTCAGACGCACGGCGAGCGTGACGTCGTCGCCCTTCTTCATCTCCGGATTGACCGGCTCGAACGTGTAGTCGCCGGCGCCCGCCAAGGCGGATGAAGCGGCAAGCGTAAGGGTTGCGGCGAGCGCCGCGGTCGTGAATTTGAAAAGCATTGACCTGTCCTCATGATCTGATCTCGGTCGTGGCGCTACGCGCGCGCACGGCAGTCGTCGTCGCGCGCAACAGTGCGCGCCCGCTGGGTGTTGCGAGAATCAGACTCGAGGAGGTCGGAAGGGAGGGCTGCCGCCACGAAAATCGACGACCTGGTCAGAGGGAATGGCAATCTTGCTCGCCGCTACTGCGAAAAAGCCGAATGCGATGGGTCGAACGTCCCCGAGCGCGAGAGCTCCGCCGATGCAGCAGAAACCCATCCCACACCTGTAGCCGTCCTTGTAGGATGTCGTGCCCTTCATGTCGTCCGGACAGCAGTCGTCCATCGACATGTCGCCGCCGCCCGTCATCTGCATGGTCGCGTGCATCTCGTCCGACGACGTCGCGTAGCCGGCGGCGGACGCGCCGAGCGGCAGCATCGCCAGCGAGACGGCGATCGCAAACGCGAAGATGGTACGGACGAGTCGCATCGTGATCGACTTACCTTTCGGGCCGCAACGCGACCTGACTAGCATATTCCGGTGCGGGACGCAGTCCTTGATCCCGCTCAAGCATTCGTGACCCTAGCCGGTCTACCTATCCACCCGACCGACGACTTCCATCAGTTCGGCGATCTTGCGGCGCTGATCGGCCTTGTCGCCGCTATGGATCGCGTGTTCCACGCAATGGGCCACGTGATCCTTAAGAATCTCTTCCTCGACCCGGCGGAGCGCGGAACGAACCGCTGAAATCTGAGTGACGATGTCGATGCAGTACCGGTCCTCCTCAACCATCTTCGCGAGCCCGCGAACCTGGCCTTCGATGCGGTTCAGACGTTTCTGACAGGACGCCTTGATGTCGTTCCTCATGGACCGGTATATACCCCCCCAGGGTACATTTTGCAAGATGGAGCCGCAGATGGTCGCGCATGACGGTGAGAAGAGCGGGAGCTGCTGCGGGAACTCGCACTCGGGTGCCCACGACCATACCGGGCATGATCATCATCACGATGATGCCGCCGGGACCGTCTTGGATCCCGTCTGCGGAATGACGGTCGATCCGTCGACGGCTCGCAACAAAATCGGGCAGGATGGGAAGACCTTCTACTTCTGCTCGGAGCGATGCCGGACGAAATTCGCCGAGGATCCTGCAAAGTACGCCCACGGCAAGACGAAGCCAGCGACGAATGCCGGCGTTCCGGAAGGCACCATCTACACCTGCCCAATGCATCCTCAGATCCGGCAGGTCGGGCCGGGCAACTGTCCCATCTGCGGCATGGCGCTCGAGCCCGAGCTCGCCCCCGCGGAGACAGGCCCTAATCCCGAATTGATCGACATGACCCGCCGCTTCTGGGTCGGCCTCGCGCTCTCAGTGCCCGTCGTGGCCCTTGAGATGGGCGCTCATCTTGTCGGTGCCCACGGATGGATCGAGCAGTCGCTGTCGAATTGGATCCAGTTCGCCCTCGCCACGCCGGTCGTGCTCTGGGCCGGTTGGCCGTTCTTCGTGCGCGGCTGGCAGTCTCTCCTGACCCGCAATCTCAACATGTTCACGCTGATCGCGATGGGCACGGGCGTCGCTTGGATTTACAGCGTCGTCGCGACCGCGCTTCCCGGCGTCTTTCCCGCCACCTTCAGAGGCCACGAGGGCGCGGTGGCCGTCTACTTCGAAGCGGCCGCCGTCATCACCGTGCTCGTCCTGCTCGGCCAGGTTCTCGAGCTACGGGCCCGCGAGGCCACCTCCGGAGCGATCAAGGCGCTGCTCGACCTCGCTCCGAAGACGGCCCGCCGTATCCGGCCCGACGGTACCGACGAGGAGGTCCAGATCGCGGCGCTGCAGGTCGGCGACCGGTTGCGCGTCCGTCCCGGCGAGAAGGTGCCCGTCGACGGCGAGATCGCCGAGGGGCGGTCCTCGCTCGACGAGTCGATGGTCACCGGAGAATCCATGCCGGTCAGCAAGGAGGTCGGCGGCAAGGTGATCGCCGGCACGCTCAACCGCTCCGGCGGCTTCGTCATGCGCGCCGAGAAGGTCGGCAGCGACACGATGCTGTCCCAGATCGTGCAGATGGTCGCGCAGGCGCAGCGCTCCCGCGCCCCGATCCAGCGCCTGGCCGACCAAGTCGCAGGCTGGTTCGTACCGGCCGTCATAGTGGTCGCGATCGCGGCGTTCGCCGCCTGGGCGGCCTACGGTCCCGAGCCACGTTTCGCCTTCGGCCTCGTCGCCGCCGTCAGCGTCCTTATCATCGCGTGTCCCTGCGCGCTGGGATTGGCCACTCCGATGTCGATCATGGTCGGAGTCGGCCGCGGCGCTCACATGGGAGTCCTCATCAAGAACGCCGAAGCGCTCGAGCGCATGGAACGCATCGACACGCTGGTCGTCGACAAGACGGGCACGTTGACCGAAGGCAAGCCGAAGGTCGTCGCTGTGGTCCCCGCTGAGGGAATCACCGACGCGGAGGTGCTGCGGCTCGCCGCCAGCGTAGAACGCGCCAGCGAACATCCTCTCGCCGATGCCATCGTGAACGAAGCCAAGGATCGGGGCATCCAGACGACCGACGTCCAGGACTTCGATTCGCCCGTCGGCAAAGGCGCGCTCGGAACGGTCGAGGGTAAGAAAGTGCTGCTCGGCAACGCCGCCTTCATGCGCTCGCAAGGGGTGGATACTTCCGCCATGGAGTCCGAGGCCGAGCGCCAGCGCGGCGAAGGCGCAACGGTCATCAACATGGCGGTGGACGGCAAGCTCGCCGGCATCTTAGCGATCGCCGACCCCGTGAAGCAGTCGACGCCGGAGGCGCTGCGGGACCTCGCGACGGAAGGCGTCAAGGTCATCATGCTGACGGGCGACAACCGGACCACTGCCCAGGCAGTGGCGCGTCGGTTGGGGATCGCGGACGTGGAAGCCGAGGTTCTGCCAGATCAGAAGAGCGCCGTGGTCGCCAAGCTGCAGAAGCAAGGGCGGATCGTCGCGATGGCCGGCGACGGCGTCAACGACGCGCCCGCTTTGGCCGCCGCCGAGGTCGGTATCGCGATGGGCACCGGGACCGACGTCGCCATGGAAAGCGCCGGCGTCACCCTGCTCAAGGGCGATCTAACAGGCATCGTGCGCGCGCGGAGGCTGTCGCGAGCGACCATGGGCAACATCCGGCAGAACCTGTTCTTTGCCTTCGCCTACAACGCCGCCGGGATTCCGATCGCGGCCGGCGTGCTCTACCCGACATTCGGCCTTCTGTTGTCGCCGATCGTGGCGGCCGCGGCCATGGCGTTGTCCTCGGTGAGTGTGGTCGGCAACGCGCTGCGTCTGAGAAACATCGGGATTTGAAGCTGCGGATCGCCGTCGCTTTGGCGCCAATACCCCCAATTTCCGCAGAAAGGGCTGGAATCCACAGCTGTAGCCGGCCCGCGCGCGTTGGGCCGCCACTCGGAAAAGCAACGGCGAACAACCGTCGCGGGCGCACAATGATGTAAATCGCGGGCCTCTTTCGAAAAACCGCTTTCGGGGACCCTGTAAAATAAGGGGTCGCAGAAATGGATCGCGGGCTTTCTTTGGTGAAAGCGAGAAAATGGACGATGAGGAGCATGACGATCGTCGGGTAACTCGTCGCTCAAACGATGAGTGTCGACGCATCGCGAATGACACGAAGTCGTATTACGGCATCGAACGGTTGCGGCCTGTCAATATCGGCCGCATCCTTCGCTCCGGGAAAGTGCTTACGCTTCGCGGAGAGCGGACTCTCATCTACGAATGCGTTGATGATCTGAGCTGCTGCCGGTTTGATGGACACCAAGATTGGGTGTTTTATCAAGCCGGAGGTAGGTCATGCAGAGACGGAAGTTCAGTCGGGAGTTCAAGATCGA
>JAESGJ010000586.1_pt1 | contig 13174 bp, 10 predicted proteins | sample 9266241 | NCBI WGS metagenome assembly JAESGJ01 (sample SAMN14514841, study PRJNA621669) | algae metagenome | isolation source: Brasilonema octagenarum HA4186-MV1 and co-occurring heterotrophs from wet... | place: USA: Manoa Valley, Hawaii | collected 2009-07-20 | reverse complement strand
GGTAAAGAGTCACCTTTGAGCTTGAGGGGAGAGGTTTTCACTCTCATCTTGTTCAGAGTTCAACCCATAAGGTTGGTAAGTTTATGTGCGGACTGTATACCGTGATTCAACTTACAACGAATCGCACTCTTTGACCTGAATCTTCACACACAATAAATAATTTCTTATCGAACATTAATGTAATATTCCAATGCTGATTGAGCTTATAGTTCGCTTTCAAATCAAACCACTTGTATCAAAAAAGCAACAAAGGGTGAATATGCGTGATCACAACAAGCAGCAGAAATGGAAACGAAGGCGACAAACAAGTCGCATACTGCTATCGGGTTTCGTCAGTTTTCTCATCGTATTCGGTATTCATATTACGCTGACACTAGCGCAAGAAGCGGTTCCCCCAGTTCAGCAGACAAAAGGCAATAACCTAATCGCGCAGGTTTCCTCTAATGATGCGTGGCGTCAAGCTGCTGCGAACAATATCAACACATACCGCAAAGGTGATTTGACGGTCCTAGTGACCAATGCCAACGGTACACCTGTCCCTAATGCAGACGTACACGTTGCGATGAAGCGCCACGCCTACAACTTTGGTAGTGCAGTTGATGAAAACATTGTATACTCAGGCTCAACGAACCCTGATGCTAACAAGTATCGAGACAGTATCCCACAGCTATTCAATCAAGCGGTCATCGAAAATGGTCTTAAGTGGTCAAAGTGGGACAACTTGGAGTTACGTCCACGAACCATCGAAACTCTCAAGTGGCTTAGGGACAAAAACCTGACAGTACGTGGTCACAATCTTGTCTGGCCGAGTTTCCAAAATTCGCCACCCAGCTTGGAAACCCTGTACAACAATACGCTGAAACAGCAAGGACAGGCAGCCGCCGATAAGGTTTTGCGCGATACTATCATTACCCACATCCGTGACGAGGTAGCGTATTTAAAGGGCCAGATAAACGACTGGGATGTTATCAATGAGCCATCTGACAATAACGCTTTTCAGAAAATTCTCGGTCAGTCGGTTCTTGTAGATTGGTTTAAAGCCGCTCATGAGGCAGATCCAAATGCCGTTCTCTACATTAACGAGAATTTCTATAACAATAGCACTCACGGTGACCAATATGAAAGTGAGATTCAGTACCTACTTAATAACGGAGCACCTTTAGGAGGTATTGGTATAGAATCTCACTTAATGGATGGTATTATTTCGATACCACAGTTAGTAAGCATCCTTGACCGCTTGGCTAAATTCAACCTTCCAATTAAAATTACTGAATTCGATATTTTTACCTCTGATAAGCAGTCACAGGCTAACATAACACGCGATTGTCTGACGGCTGTTTTTGGCCATCCGGCGACAAATGGCTTCATAATGTGGGGTTTTTGGGATCGTGCACAATGGTTTGAAAATGGACCAATCTATGACAGGGACTGGAACCTCAAGTTGAGTGGCAAGGTTTACATGGACTTGGTTTATAAGGAGTGGTGGACTGACGTGGTTGGCAAAACTGACGCCAATGGAGAATACAAAGTCCGGGGCTTCCTTGGAGACTATGAAGTTACCGCAAAGAATAACCTTGTAAGTAAAACAGTATCCACAACACTTTCACGCAACGGTACGAAGTTGACAATAGGAACCTAGCTTCGGATAGCAGTTGGCATACGGAGTAAGCGATAACCGTTGGTGCGGGCGATCGCCCGTACCGCAATTCTTAACACGAGGATGCTAACGGTTCGGCTCATCTCGACTTCGCTCGATGCAAGTCGCTCACCGTTAGCCCTGAGCGTAGCCGAAGGGCTAAAAGCCCACACTTCCTTGACGGATAATTGTCGGTAGTTCACACAAAAACTAGAAGCATGATAGAAAAAGAGTTTCAAAAAGTAAGACCACGCAAAGTCTTTGCACAGCATTGGCTCAAAAGTGAAAAAGCTCTTAACGAAATTATTCAAGCTTCTCAGTTACAATCTACTGATTGCGTTCTGGAAATTGGTCCTGGTACAGGGATTCTGACTCGCCGTCTATTACCTTTGGTACAATCTTTGCTTGCAGTGGAAATAGACCGGGATTTGTGCGATCGCCTAACAAAACAATTCGGACGCCAAGAAAATTTCTTACTCGTGCAAGGAGATTTTCTAGAACTAGATTTACCTTCCTTATTATCACCTTTTGCGGCGTTTGGCAAGCAGAATAAAGTTGTAGCTAATATTCCTTACAATATTACAGGACCAATTCTAGAAAAACTTTTGGGGACAATTAGTAACCCAAACCCCCAACCTTATGACTTGATAGTACTGTTGGTACAAAAAGAAGTTGCCGAAAGGCTGGTCGCAAAACCAAGCTCAAGAGCATTTGGGGCGCTATCAGTACGAGTGCAGTATTTAGCAAAGTGCGAGTTAATTTCTACTGTCCCGGCTGGAGCATTCCAGCCACCACCCAAAGTAGACTCAGCAATCGTGCGCTTAGTCCCACGTCTTGTGGAACCACCAGCCACAGATACGCGACAATTAGAAACTTTGGTGAAGTTCGGCTTTGGATCAAAACGTAAAATGTTACGAAATAATTTGCAATCAGTTGTAGAGCGCGATCGCCTGTCACAATTACTGGAAAAATTAGAAATAAACCCTCAAGCTCGCGCTGAAGACCTCAGCGTTAGTCAATGGGTAACTCTAGCAAATGAGTTGTTAGTACTGAGTGATGAGTCCTGAGTTTTTTTCTACTTTCTCAGCATTAAGCGGTTAAAACAGTTATCAGTTATCAGTTATCAGTTGTTCACTGTTTACTGTTCACTGTTTACCCTTCGGGTTCGCCCTTCGGGTAAGCGCAAAGCGCACGCTACGCGAACGCAGTCGCCTACGGAGGGAGACCCTCCTGCAGCGCTGTCTCACCAGATACCTACGGAGGGAAACCCTCCTGCAGCACTGGACTCACTGTTCACTGATTTGTTAAATATGCGTTTTTACACCCTTATCGCCCCTGCCAAAATTAACTTACATCTAGAAATTCTTGGTGCGCGTGCTGATGGATATCATGAGTTAGTCATGATACTTCAAAGTATAGATTTATCTGACGAAATTTCTGTACAAGCGAGCGATAGACAAGCTATCCGCGTTCGTTGCGACCATCCGGAAGTACCCGCAGATAATAGTAATATTGCATACAAAGCTGCGAATCTTATGGCGACAGAGTTTCCATCTAGCTTTGCCAAATATGGCGGCGTTGACATTACCATCAATAAGCGCATACCTGTAGCCGCTGGGTTAGCTGGAGGTTCGACGAATGCTGCAGCGGTGCTGGTAGGAATAGATTTACTCTGGAATTTAGGGCTAACTCAGTCAGAGTTAGAGGAATTGGGAGCACAACTCGGTTCAGATGTGCCGTTTTGTGTGGGCGGTGGAACAGCGATCGCCACAGGAAGAGGTGAGCAACTATCTGCGCTTCCCAGTTTAAACAACATATATATAGTATTAGCTAAATACCGTAGTCTTGCAGTCTCTACCCCTTGGGCATACAAAAGCTATCGAGAACAATTTGGTGATTCCTATCTTAATGATATCCACAGTTTGAGCGAACGCGCTGCAGCCATACACTCTGGACCAATAGTGAAAGCGATTCTCAATCAGGACGCAACGGAAATTGCTCAAAAGCTGCATAATGATTTAGAGCGCGTGGTGTTACCAGAGTATCCGCAAGTCTTACAATTGCGGGAGACATTTGCTAGCGCTGGTGTTTTGGGGACAATGATGTCTGGTTCTGGTCCTAGTGTATTTGCTATTTGCGAGTCGCAACAGCAGGCTGAACAAGTGAAGCTTCGTGTGAGGGAGACTATTCCTGATGAAGATTTAGAATTGTTTGTGACTCGCATGACTTCACATGGAATTCAGATAGCATCGTCAGTGTAAGGATAAGATAGCCGGAAACAGGCAAAGGACGCGAAGATTTTATGAGTGACGAAAATCTAACACAACAAACAGAAGCTCAAACGCAGGTTCAATCAAGTCCCTTACGTTGTGTGATTGGGGCAATGATTTCGGGAGCACTTGGGTATGGATTATACTCTCTAATGATTGCCACAGCGACAAGTTTTGCAACCAAACCCATTCATTCAGATAACGTTATAGTACTGAAGCTTTCTTCTGCAGTGCGTACCTTAGTTGTGGGTGTTATGGCATTAGGAACTGCAGTATTTGCGATAGTGGCGATCGGGTTACTGGCTTTGGGGGTGCAGTTGTTGGTGCAGCAATTGACAAAGCAGAAGAGCTGATGCGTGAATGCGTGAATTTGAGCAAAGCGAGTATGGTAACACTACAACTCAAACAAATCAGTTATCAGTTATCAGTTGTTCACTGTTCACTGTTTTAAAACTTGGGCAAAACTAAGAAGAAATCAACATATTGAGTGGATACAGGCAAGATTAGCAAATTATTGAAAGCAAAATCTTACTCCCTTCCGGTGCTTAAAAATACCTGCTTTTTTAACCGCAGAGACGCAGAGGACACAGAGAGAGGAAAAAATGACCATAGGTGTTTGGATATTAGGCGACCAACTTTGGCTAGAACAAGCAGCACTGCAAAGTTGTCAAGATAAAGTGCCTGTGATTATGATTGAGTCGCTGCGTCATGTCCAAGAACGCCCTTACCATCGACAAAAGCTGGTGTTGATTTGGTCTGCAATGCGACATTTTGCTGAAGAATTACGAGAATTTGGTTATTCAGTCACATACAAATTAGCAGAAGATTTTGAAACACCACTCCAAGAATGGATTAAGGAAAACCAAATAACTGAGTTGCGGGTGATGACGCCAAATGATAAACCATTCACCCAAATGATTCAAAAATTGGCTTCTTTAGATTGCACAATTACTCTTATTCCTAACAATCATTTTTTATGGAGTGTCGAAAAGTTTACAACCTGGGCGAAACGTCGTAAAAGTTTAAGAATGGAAGGCTTTTATCGAGACGGACGGCGACGTTTTAAAATTTTGATGGAGGGAGATAAGCCAGTTGGGGGAGAGTGGAATTTTGATAAACAGAACCGTAAACCGCCAAAAGGTAAGTTGAATACGCCAGCAACCAAGTGGTTTGAACCAGATGAGATTACTCAGGATGTGATTGCACACGTTAAATCTCTTTGTTTTCCACTTTACGGAGAAGTAGAACCGTTTCGCTGGGGAGTCACTCGTTCTCAAGCACTCGAAATATTAGACTGGTTTATCAAAAATCGTCTACCAGAGTTTGGTCCTTACCAGGATGCAATGGTGACAGGGGAAGAGACAATGTGGCACTGTATGCTATCCCCGTATCTGAATATTGGGTTACTCCAACCTCTAGAAGTTATTCAAGCAGCAGAGAAAGCTTACCATCAAAACCAACTATCTCTCAACAGCATAGAAGGTTTCATCCGTCAAGTTATGGGTTGGCGGGAATATATGCATGGCATTTACCATTTTGTGAGTGCAGACTATCCAGAAAAAAATTACTTTGAACACACCCAACCTTTACCTGAGTTTTTCTGGACGGGTGACACGAAGATGAATTGTCTGCACCAGATACTCACTCAGTTGCTACGTACTGGTTATGCTCATCATATCCAGCGGCTGATGGTTTTGAGTAATTTTGCTCTGATTGCAGGTCTTTCGCCCCAAGCGGTAGAAAATTGGTTTCATGCCATGTTTATTGATGCTTATGACTGGGTGATGCAGACAAATGTGATTGGTATGGGGCTATTTGCTGATGGTGGAATCTTGGCATCAAAGCCTTACGCTGCATCTGGGAACTATATAAACAAGATGAGTGATTATTGTAAGGGATGTGCTTATAATCCTAAAGAACGTGTCGGCAAAAACGCTTGTCCTTTCAATTTTTTCTACTGGGATTTTCTTTTGCGTCACAGCTATCAACTTCAGTGTCAAGGACGGATGAGCTATATTTTGGAACATCTTAAGCGAATGTCTGAACAAGAGTTAAAAACTATCCGTCAGCAAGCGCGAGATTGGCATGTGCAACAATTATCTGGAGAAAAAATTTAACAGCTGCTGATTAACGAGAAATTTCCTGATGGGCAAACTAAATCTGAGGTTAAAAAACCTTTTTCTAATTGTGATAGTTCCTCAATAAATCCCTAGCTGTTCCGCCACATCTCTCAAGACTGTATAAGTCGGTAGGGTTGTGGGGGAATTTTTTTGTTAACGTGTCTGTGGTAGATTAATTTTACGTGAGTTCGACGGGTTGAAAAAGGTACAAAAAAAGCTGAGACTGTATTTAGACAAAAATACGCATAACGTCTGAGCAATGGAAACTGTAGTATCTCGGTTAGATGTGACACAGATTTTCTGTGACGTGGATGACTTCTGCTGCTTATGGGATAGGATGTCGCAACAAGCACCACAGTTGCCAGCGATCGCAGCTGAGGCTATTACGTCTAGATTATCCAGATTTTTGTGGTTTTATGAAGTGGCTTATGATTTAATATTGCTATATACAGTGGCTTTCTATACTTTTTATATTTTTCCTCTCTCATAAGTTAGAAAAATATGGGGAAATCGTGCAAAAACATTTTTCTTAACCAACTCTCAAAACTACGCTTAATTGGTAAAGTAAAGATTATTACATTGACAATTGCGTGTGTTGTAGTAGCCACTTTAATAACCAAACATCAAACAGAACATTCTGCCACATCATCTTCTAGGCAAGCGTTCCATTCACTTACCACTCCTGCAAAACTTCCTGTCCAGGTTTCTGCTACATCATCTCCCAAGGAAGCGTTCCATTCACCTACGACTCCTCCAAAACTTCCTGACTGGGCTATTGCCAAGTCACTGCCCATTCCCTTTCGTCAAGCGACACAACATTCAGAAGTTGTTTACAATCTCAAAACACCTCCAAAATTTAAGCAGAGTCAGGAGTTGCAAGCAATTGTCAACGATGTTGTAAATCTTACGACTGCTAAAGATCTGCCCAAAAAGGCTTTATCTATTACCTTGATAGATGCAAAAACTGGTGAGACTGGGGCATATCAGCAAGATACACCGAGATATCCAGCCAGCGTAGTCAAGTTATTTTGGATGGTAATTTTATATGCTCAAATAGAAAGCAATCTTTGGAAAAATGAACAAGATTTTACTCCTTATCTAGCGAAGATGATTAAGGAGTCTGATAATGAGGCTGCTAGCTTCATTCTTGACGAAGTGACAGATACGCACTCTGAACCAGAACTAGAGAGTGAAAAATTGAAAATTTGGAAAAACAAACGTCAACAAGTTAACCGATTTTTCGAGAAAGCAGGTTACAACCATATTAATATTAGCCAAAAAACATTTCCGATAGACTACCTCAATCTTTCAGAACCCGAAGGCAGCGAATTGCAAATATTAGGCAATCCAATTTGGAATTGGAATAAGATCACAACCGAACAGGGAGCCAGACTATTGTACGAAATTTGTTACGCAGGTCAAGCTGTTTCTCCACAAGCTAGCAAAAAAATGTGCGCTTGGCTAAAAAGAGATTTCAATCCCAAAGTTTTGCAAAAAAAACAGCTAGAATCTGATGGATTTAACCCTGTTGAAACCTTTTTTGGTGAGTCTTTATCTAAAACTAATGCCCAATTTTATTCTAAGGCTGGCTGGGTTTCTCTTTCCCGCGCGGAGACTGCAATGATTACCACAGGAAATAGTGGAGCTACTTATGTTTTGACAATTTTTGCTGAGGATTCGGCATACGCCAATGATACACAAATTTTTCCACAGATCTCTCGTCTTGTTTATAACCGTATGACTTCTCGCAATTCGAGGTCAATGCCCAAAAGCGGAGTTCCAAATGAAAAATTATAAATCAAAATAAAACATTCCAGATATTTATACACAGAATCAAATTTTCTCACTGCAAAAATCCTAAATAGTTGTATCCTAAGTCTTGAATCAAGATAAGAAACAAAAGAATGTCCTTAAATCAGCAACAAAACTCTCAGAGTATCAACCTGTCTACAGCTACCTGTATTGTAGTAGCCAATATGATTGGTACAGGCGTATTTACTAGCTTAGGTTTCCAAGTTGTAAATATCAAATCTATTTTTGCGCTTCTATTTTTGTGGTTCCTAGGAGGCATTTTCGCCTTATGTGGTGCTTTGTCTTACAGCGAACTAGGAGCAGCAATGCCACGCAACGGTGGTGAGTACTATTATTTGTCTCGTATTTATCATCCCATCATCGGCTTTTTATCGGGATGGGTATCGGTGACAGTAGGCTTTGCAGCACCAATTGCAGCTGCTGCAATGGCTTTGGGACAGTATTTAAAAAGTGTGTTTCCCATCCTTCCCTCAATCCCAATAGCTTTATTAGTCGTGGTTGGAGTTTCCTTAATTCACACTCAAAATCTGCGATTTGGCAGTAAGTTTCAACTCATATTCACTGTGCTCAAAGTCCTGTTGATAGTTGTGCTGATAATTTGTGGTTTTCTGTTGGCAGAACCACAACCATTAAGCTTTGTACCTACAGCAGCAGATGTCGAGACAATTTTCAGTTCTCCGTTTGCGATTTCTCTTGTGTATGTCATCTATTCTTATTCAGGCTGGAATGCAGCTATTTATTTAGCCAATGAGGTTCAACAACCAGAAAAAAATTTACCCCGTGCTTTAATTCTTGGAACTCTCATTGTTCTGGTGTTATACTTGCTGCTGAATTTGATGTTTTTGTATACTACACCGATAGAAAAATTAGCAGGACAAGTAGAGGTGGGTTACATAGCTGCCAATCAGTTTTTTAGCATAAATGGGGCAAAGATAATGGGGTTACTCATTTCTGTAGGACTCATTTCTTCAATAAGTTCAATGGTGTTAGCTGGACCTAGAGTTACCCAAGTTATTGGCGAAGATATCCCCTTATTTAAAGTACTTGCCAAAAAGAATGCTCAGGATATTCCTTACTATGCAATTATCCTTCAATTATTTTTGGTGACAGTTTTACTTATTACTTCTAGTTTTGAGGCAATCATTACTTATCTAGGATTCACTCTAACTTTATCTTCGTTTCTCACTGTATTAGGGGTGTTCGTTGCTAGAATCAGATATCCTGACATACCCCGACCTTATCGTACTTGGGGCTATCCTATTACACCCATTATCTTTTTAGCAATTAGTGTGTGGATGTTGGTGTTTATTTTGCTTGATAAACCAGTTGAATCTTTAGCAGGATTTGCAACTTTAGCTATCGGTATAGTTGTTTATCTATTCACAACTAAAAATAAAGTTAATTTTTCTTAAGGAGTCTTGATTTGCGATACAAAGCACAAAGAATTATAGTACTACGATTTCATTTATAAAAATGGCTCGTACAAATTCCCAATAGTGAAGTCAGAAAAAAATTACCTACTTGAGCAAAAAAAGAATAAGAGTCTTGTAGGTATTAAGTCAAAACTACATATATTTAAAAACATCTGAACAAAAAATGAAAAAAACAAACATTATCTTCCTCTTTATCGTTTGTAGCGTTCTTTGTAGTGCAAGTTACTTTATCATGAACTGGGTTTATGCAAACCAAATCAAGAAAGACAATACAATCAGCAAGCAAGAAAATCAGCAATCAATCTCCGTAAACTTAACTCCTCAAGCTTCGCCAAAACCAACTCCAACATTCGACCAAGCAAAATCTGAAAAATTTACGAACACAGCTAAATTCCTTGCTGGTATGAATGTAGATAGTAAAAGTCCCTTATCTAAATTCCAAAATAATGAAAGCTGGCAAAATCATCGCCGATTTTTTGATAATACTTGGTCAAAATTAGAAAATCAACAGTTAACGAAAGTTAGAAAATGGTCGCAACAAGAACTTAAGCAAATTAATTATAAGTCTATTTTTTATCCCTTCAGCGGACCTGATTTTTTATATGCTTATTCTTTTTTTCCAAAAGGCAATAAATACGTACTAGTGGGTTTAGAACCAGTGGGTAGCCTTTTTGATTTGGCTAGTCTTTCAGAGAGTAAGCGCGATTTGAAGTTGCAGGAAGTCAGAGGTTCTCTTTATGCAATTTTGCGATTTAGCTTTTTCCTCACGAATGAAATGAAGGTAGACTTACAGAAACAAGGAGTTTTACCGATTTTGTATGTATTTCTGGCACGTACTGAAAATCGTATCCTTGATGTACAACAGATTGGATTAGACACAGATGGTAAAGTCCAGCCATTCCAAAAAGGTATGGTTTCCGGAGTCAAGATGACGTTTGTCCCAAAAGGAAAATCTCAAGCTGATACTCTGTATTATTTCTCAACTGATTTATCAGATGATGGGCTGAAAAAACGACCTGAGTTTAAAAAATTTGTTGGTCAATTAGACAATAAAGTTACTTATCTCAAAGCTGCATCGTATTTGATGTACTACGAAACTTTTTCCGATATTAAAAAGTTAATTTTGACTCAAAGTAACTATGTATTGCAAGATGATTCTGGTATGCCTTTCAAAGCTTTTGACAATTCAAAATGGAACTTAAATTTGTATGGGAATTATACCAACCCTATTGGTTTGTTTGCAAACCGCTATCAAGCTGATTTGAGGAAAGTTTATCTAACAAATAAGAGTATTAAGCCTCTGAGTTTTGGTGTTGGTTACAAATTTGGAGTGAATGATTCAAATTTAATGTTAGCAGAGGCAAAAAAAATTAAGGAACCGCAGATGAAGGCAGATGAACAAAGATAAACTTGTAAGTATAACCACCAAATTAAACATAAAATGCGTGGTGTCAGAAACCCGGTTTCTTGAAGAAACCGGGTTTCTAGATTTTACGTTTTTCAATGTTGACCTACTTATTCATCAGGATGAAAACAGCAAGAAAAAGTTAAATTTTAATGCGTTAGAGAGTAATTATACATCTTAAAATTGAACGCAGGATGTTGTCCACCAATTGCTTGGGAGACGATGTTTTGGCAAATTTTTAAGCCATTTTGACTGTTCGTTAAAATCACGATTCCTGTGCCTGATTCTCTGGAAGCCAGTGTAAAACATTTAAATGTAGTGAGATCGCCCCAATGCCAAAAGAAAGAAGTATCTTTCACTTTTTCTAATCCCCAACCTAAGCCCCAAGATAGAGACTGATTAAATTGAATTTGCGATCGCATCATCTGATTTAAGCTCGTTTCTGTTAGTCTAGGACTATCAGCCTCACCTGGCTTCATCAGAACGGTAAGAAATTGGGCATAGTCACTGGCTGTCGTTCGTAAACTTCCAGCTACACTTACTCGTTTCGGTTTACTTGTAGGTATGGGTTTACCCTGGCGATCGTGTCCGTCACTAGCAGTTGTTTGGTAAGCTGGTTGCCAGATGAAGCTACTGCTGTTCATTCCCAAGGGATCTAAAATCTGCTTTTGTAAATACTCGCTCAGAGGTTGTTGGATTATCTCTTCTACGACTTTCTGTAAGTAGAGATAGCCTTCTCCTGAGTAATTAAATCTTGTACCTGGGGAAAACTCAATCTTGAGAGGATCATCACCACTCCAATTTGGAAAACCTGTGGTGTGAGATAGTACCATGCGAGTAGTGATAAGTTTAATTCTCGGGTCAGAAATATAGGGTTTAGCAGTATATTCTGTTAATGGAGTATCTAAATTTAGTTTCCCCTGTTCCACCATTTTAAAAACTGTGTAAGCAAATAAAGGCTTACTCAAGGAAGCAGCGGCAAATACAGTATCGTTAGTCACAGGATTTTTCGTATATCTATTCTTTACCCCAAAGCCGCGACTCCAAAACAGTTGTCCATCCCGAATAATTGCTAACTCTAAACCGGGAATTAACGCAGCTTGCATCCACACAGGAACTTGGGTTTCTAGATTGGCAATAACCTTATCTGTCGCCGAAACGGAACGGTTACGCTGTAGACTAATTAAACTTAAAGTAGAAAGACCGATTAAAGCTTTAATACCGTGATTAAGTAATTGCCTGCGGAAGAAAATTTTGGACATTCTAGACTAGAAATATTGAATTGACAGCCATTTTCAAAGAGATCGACCACAATAAATCCCTAGCTGTTCCCCCACATATCTCAAGACTGTACAAGTCGCTTAGAGTTGTGGGGGAATTTTTTTGTTAACGTGTCTGTGGTGGATTAATTTTGGGGTTGTTTATTTGATGTCGTCGCAGAGAGTGCGTTAGCGTAAGCGCAAGCGCGGCTAGGCGCACGCTACGCGTTCGCCTAGCCGCGCTTAGCCTCTCGGAACGAGAATCGCTCTTTGCTTTAGGATTATTCCGCAGATAATCACGTGCTACATCACAACCACGCTTGAGAAGTTCATTGAGGTCAAAATTCCAATCGAGACAACATAGCTATTATCCATAATTCATTGCCTCTAGTGATTAGCGATACGCCTAAAGGCGTATCGCCAAAACATGACAAAAGCTGTTTGAAAATCAAAACCTTTGAGAATATTGGCAGCAAAGCATCACAAAATCATCATAAAAAACTGGTTGTCAACTATCTGATACTACATCTGCTAAAGTCTCAAGTAAACGATAGGCACTAGCGCGTATGGTATCATGCACCTTCAGGTTCTGTGCGAGTTGTAGCAGCACCCCTGCTGTTTCTTGTTTTTCTTGTTCAGGCTTGAGTTTCACCAGTGTCTCGACAGCGTGTTCCCAAGTATAAGCATCCACATTCGAGTTTTGTGCTATTTCTAGCAACACCTCTACTGTTTCTTGTTCAGGCTTGAGTTCGACCAGTTTCTCGACAGCGTGTCGCCAAATATAAACATCCACATTCGAGTTTTGTGCTATTTCTAGCAACACCTCTACTGTTTCTTGTTCAGGCTTGAGTTCGACCAGTTTCTCGACAGCGTGTTCCCAAGTATAAGCATGCACATTCGGGTTCTGTACTACTTGTAGCAGCACCTCTACTGTTGCTTGTTCATGCTTGAGTTCCACCAGTTTCTCAGCAGCCTTTATCCGCACATAAGCATCCACTTCTAGGTTGTGTGCGAGTTGTAGCAGCACTTGTACTGCTTGTTGTTCATGGTTGTTGAGTTCCACCAGTTTCTCAGCAGCCCTTATCCGCACATAAGCATCCACTTCTAGGTTGTGTGCGAGTTGTAGCAGCACTTGTACTGCTTGTTGTTCATGGTTGTTGAGTTCCACCAGTTTCTCAGCAGCCCTTATCCGCACATTAGCATCCACCTCTAGGTTTTGTGCGAGTTGTAGCAGCACTT
>JAESGJ010000585.1_pt1 | contig 13280 bp, 13 predicted proteins | sample 9266241 | NCBI WGS metagenome assembly JAESGJ01 (sample SAMN14514841, study PRJNA621669) | algae metagenome | isolation source: Brasilonema octagenarum HA4186-MV1 and co-occurring heterotrophs from wet... | place: USA: Manoa Valley, Hawaii | collected 2009-07-20 | reverse complement strand
CTGATCCGATGTCCTTGTCGGTCTCGCGAGAAGGCATCGCCCAACTCGAGCTCGCACTGAACAAACACGTCCAGATGCACCCGTGATCGCAATCGAGGCGACGGGCAGGGTCGAGTCCTTCTGATTGCAGGACTTTGGACCCTACAGCGGGCTTGTCTCTGCGTGATTGGCTTTCAAGCACATACAGGTTCCGGCGAGTAGTCGATGCGTCGACGGCGGCGTAGCCAACTTTGAGTGGGGAGCCACCGTGCGATCAAGACAGCGCTGTCTGAGTGTGGGGCTCGCCCTGATGTTCGTGCCTGTCACCGTCATATCCGCTTCGCCGGCCTCGGCCGACTGCTCCAGTGCCGGGACGGCCACGGTGTGCGCCCAGGGCGAGGTCCGCGGCGGCGGTCCAAGCGCCCCGATCGCGGGACCGGTCTACCCCTCGTATTGCGCCGACGCTTGGTATTGCGACGACGGCTGGGGCATGGACGTCATCGTCAATCCGCGTCCGCCCGGCATTGACATCGGACGACCCGGACGGCCAGGCGGCGGAGGTGGCATCGGACCGCGTTGACGATTACCGCCTCTGCGTCACCCATTCGATCAAGGAGCCTCACATGTTCTTCCGCACCGTCATTGGAGCCGGCGTCATCGTCGGCGCGACGCTCATCGGCACCGCGGCAACCGCCGCTGCCGACCCACCGAACTGCACGGCCGCCGACCTCGCGGGCGTCATGTCCGGGGTGTCCGCGGGAACGTCGGCCTATCTGTTCACGCATCCAGATGTGAACGCCTTCTTCACCGGACTCAAGGGCAAGTCCAGAGATCAGATGCGGTCGGACGTCGAGGCGTACATGACCGCCAACCCCCAGGTCCGCGATGAACTAAGGGGTGTCAGGCAGGCGGCCACCGATTTCCGTGACCGCTGCGATGCGCCCATGCCTGACATGCCCATGGGTTAGGGATCGAGCTGAGGCCGCGGAACTCGCAGTGCGAGATGCGTGGCGCGGATCTTCCTCGCCGGGCTCGTGGAACGGCGGACGTCACGTGGGCGATGAAGAGAAGGGCGGCGATGAGAATACGAGCAGCGGTCTACGTTTGTGCCGTGGCGGTTGGCCTTTGCGCAACAACACTTTTCCCATCGCCTGCCCGCGCCGACACCCAGTGCCCATATCCCGGCGTCGGTGTCCTGGACGTGAATGTCGGCGGCATCCGTGGCGGATTCTGCGATTTCCCGACCGAGATCAATGGGGCACACTGGCACTGCCAGGGCGGTGGCGTCGACCTCGGGCTTGCCGCCACTGGCGTCGGAGCAGGTTCGATGGGCTCGCTCGCCGTTGCCGGTGCCGGTCAGGGTGTCGGCGGCCTCTCGTGCAATTGGAAGTGCCCCGACAACACCGATGCACCAGCACCAAATCCGCCAGGCGCCTGGAAGGAATACCTGGTGCCGATGGACACCACGAATTTCTGCAAAGACCACATGGTCCCTGCTGGGTTCTGGTCTGCGCCAACGCTTCCCACTGAGGGGATTCCACCGGCAGGCGAGCAGGCACCGCAACCGGATGCGACACCGGCGCCACAACCCGTACCCCCGCCGCTGCCGACCGAGCCATTGCCGGCGCCACTGGTGCCGGCAACCGCGCCGGGGGAACCGAATCCATGATCGGAGCGACGCCAGGCCGTCCGCCGCCGAGCCGGCAGACTTTGCGGGGAGATCGCCGATATTCGATCGAAGCGGACACACAACGTGTGCTCAGTGGAACGGGAGGGCGAGCGCCTAACATGCCGGGATGACTGGGAGTGGTGTGGGTGTGCCGACGGGCACGTCATGCCTCGTCGCGGCGGCTATCGTCGCGGCACTGCTGGCCGCGGCCCCGACTGCCAGCGCCAAGCCGCCCGCTCCAGATCCTCACGACGTCGCCTTCATCGGGCACCTCACCGATCGCGGGGTGCCGTTCGCTTCGGCGACCGAGGCGATCGCCCTGGCCCAGGACACGTGCAAGATCCTCAACACCAAGTCGCCGACGCGGATCGAGAATGCCGTGATGAGGATCCGCGGCGAGATCATCATGCGACCCGACCAGGCGCAGTCATTCGCCGAGACGGCCGTCGGCACCTACTGCCCAGGGTGTGCCGATCGCCTCGGGTTGGAGCCTGTTCCGTCGCCGCCTGAATTCGCCACTATCGGAAGCGAATCCGGATCCTCGCCAAAGAAGCCGGCCAAGCCGGCGCACTAGCGAGGCGAACTGGCGGCCCGACTTGCCACCCGCCCGTCACCGTGGTGCCGACTTTCTTGGAGTGAGCTGTATGCGGTCTGGCTAGAGGTGGCGCTGTGTCAGCATCGACTCGAGCCGGCGCCGCCATCACGAAGGGATCGTCCATGACCACAGTCCGGGAAGCGACCATCGACCTGCTTCGTGGCCATGGCTTGACGACGTGGTTCGGCAATCCGGGATCATCGGAACTGTCTCTGCTGGAACACTTTCCGGCCGACTTCGAGTACATTCTCGGCTTGCAGGAGATCGCGGCGGTGGGGATGGCCGACGCCTACGCCCAGATCACCGGTCGGGCCGCCCTGGTCAACCTGCACACTGCCCCTGGCATGGGCAATGCTCAAGGCGCTCTGTACAACGCGTTCCTCAACAAGACGCCGCTGATCGTCACCGCAGGTAACCAACGACGTGACATGCAGAATCAGCAGTGTTTGTTGACGAATGTCGAACCAACCACCGTGCCGAAACCGTTCGTCAAGTGGGCAGCCGAGCCGACCATCGCCAGCGAGGTGCCCGCCGTTCTCGCCCGCGCCATCCACGTCGCCAACACGCCGCCGCGCGGTCCGGTGTTCGTCTCCCTGCCCATGGACGACATGCTCTTCGAGCTCACCGAGAACCACACCACCAACATCGAACTCGTCCGGGACAGGCAGGTCACTCACCCCGCGGCGTTCCCGGATGGCCTCGCCGCCGACCTCGCGGCACGGTTGGACGCGGCGAGTTCGCCCGCGTTGGTCGTCGGCGGGGACGTGGAGCGGTACGGCGCATGGGACGCAGTCATCGCGCTGGCCGAACGGACGCGCTCAGCCGTGTGGGCCGCCCCATTGACCGGGTTGACCGGCTTCCCCGAGAACCATCCGCTGTTCCAGGGCCTGCTTCCGCCCGGAGCGGGGTGGATCTCCCAAGCCCTGTCTGGCCGAGATCTGATCCTGGCCATCGGCACGCCGGTCTTTCGGTACTACCCGCAGATACCGGGCCCCTACCTACCGGACGGTGCCCGCCTGATCCACATCACCAACGATCCCGACGAGGCGGCTCGCGCGCCGGTCGGCGACGCGCTGGTCACGGATCCCAAGGCCGCCATCGAGGCGATACTGGCCCACGTCAGCCAGGCCGTCCGGCCCTCGCCGAAGCCGCGGGATCCGGTCGCAGCGCCCGCCACTGCTGCTGCCCCTCTCGCACCGGATGTGCTGTGGTCTGCCGTGGGACGGGCCGCGCCCGATGACACGCTCTGGGTCAGTGAAGCCGGTAGCAACGAGCTGCCCATCGCCTCCCAGATCCGTCCCGGGAGGCCGTTCTCCCATCTATCCGCTGCAGGCGGGGGATTGGGATTTGGATTGCCTGCGGCGATGGGAGCGCAGCTCGCGGCGCCCGACCGGCCCGTCGTCGCGGCGATCGGGGACGGTTCGATCCACTACTCGATCATGGCGCTGTGGACTGCGGCCCACTACTCGATCCCACTGACGATCGTGGTGGCGTCGAACGCCGAGTACGGCATCCTCAAGCAGTTTGGCGTCATCGAGCACGCAGTCGGCGTACCCGCACTCGACATTCCCGGGCTCGACGTCGTGGCCACCGCCCGCAGCTACGGCGTGGACTCTCACGAAGCCAACTCCACCGACGAGCTGACCCAGCTGCTTGGTGAGGCGATCGCCGACCGCGACCGACCCTCTCTGATCAACGTTCGCACGACGCCCGTGAAATAGCGCAGGTGTGCCAGCGGGATGGCCGTTCGCAAGATCAGGAGCGTGACGCTCAGTCCATCCCATCGATCCGATCGGCCGCCTGAGGCGTCGCCGACCTGGCATTCCAGCTGGCGAGCAGCATGATGGCGTCGTGCTCGGACGAACCGGGTGAAGGCGTATAGACCATCAGGAGTTGGTCGGGGGCAGCGTCCACGTGGAGGTCTTCGAATGGCAGCGTGAGCTCCCCGACGAGCGGGTGGTGCAACGTCTTGACGCCAGACCGATGTTCCTTGACATCGTGTGCGCCCCAGAGGATTCGAAATCTTTCGCTGCGAGTCGAGAGGTGGCCGACGAGTTCGATCAGTGCGGGGTCGTCTGGATCGCGGCCCGCCTCGGTGCGCAGCAGTGCGACGTTGTTGCCGGCCATCGTGTCCCAGTCCGGCCAGAACTCGCGTGAGCGGGCCTCGTTGAGGAACATGAAGCGAGCGACGTTGGGCGGCTGCAGGGGGTCATCGAACATCGGCGCGTAGAGCGCCCTGCCGAGATCGTTGGTGGCGATGATGTCGAGTCGCCGATTGAAGACGAACGCGGGCAGATGGTTGAGGCCGTCGAGGAGCATCTGGATGCCGGGCCGTACGACGTCGCCGGAGCGGGCGGCATGGCGTTTGCGGCGGCCGGGGCCCACCGCTTCGATGAGGCGGATGAGATGACCGCGTTCGTCGGTGTTGAGGTGCAACGCCTTGGCGATGGCGTCGATGACGCCGGGCGAGGCCCCCGCCGCGTTGCCGCGTTCGAGTCGGATGTAGTACTCGGCGCTGATGCCTGCCAGGAGGGCGACCTCCTCGCGGCGCAACCCCTTGACGCGACGGTTGCCGCCATAGGTGGCCAGACCGGCCTGGTCGGGGGTGATGCGAGCACGTCGAGACGCCAGGAAGTCGCGGATCGCCGCCCGCGCCTCCCCGTCGTCACTCATGACGTTCAGCGTAGGTGCGTCGCGTCGTGGGCGGGGGTTCCTGCCAGTACCCCCTCTCGACCGACTCTGGTTGGGCACGCGCGAGGCCGGTTGACTCCTCGTCGAGGCGGTGGCCACAACCAGGCCGCAACGAAGTGCGAGGAGTACGTGATGCAGACGACGGACCGTTCGATCCCGACCGTGACCCTGAATGATGGCGCAGTCATCCCTGCGCTCGGGTTCGGCACGCTCGCAGTGCAACCCGATCGTGAGTCCACACCTGCCAATATCGAGACGACCGCGGCGATCGTAGGTCAGGCGTTGCGTGCCGGATACCGCCATATCGACACCGCACAGGCGTACGGCACCGAGGCCGGCGTCGGTAGAGCCATTGCCGAGTCGGGCATCCCGCGCGAGCAGCTCTACGTCACCAGCAAGCTCGCCAACGCCAACCATGGACCCGATGACGTGCGGCGGTCGTTCGAGGCGACGATGTCCGATCTCGGCTTGGAGAGACTGGACCTGTTCCTCATCCACTGGCCGCTGCCGACGCTCTACGGGGGTGACTACGTCTCGACGTGGAAGGCGTTGACGGAGTTCGTTTCCGACGGACGACTGCGCAGTGCCGGTGTCTCCAACTTTCAGCCGGCCCACCTCGACCGCGTCGTTGGCGAGACGGGCGTCGTGCCCGCAGTCAACCAGTTCGAACTGCACCCATACTTCGCCAACCAGTTTGCCCGCGAGGCCACCACGCGTTACGGCATAGCCGTCGAGGCGCACAGCCCGCTCGGGCACAACCGGGCGCCGCTGACCGACGAGAACATCACCCGCATCGCCGACGCTCACGGCAAGTCCACGGCCCAGGTCATCCTGCGCTGGCACATGCAGCACGGCGTCATCGCGATCCCGAAATCGGCCAGTCCGCAACGCATGACGGAGAACGCCAGCATCTTCGACTTCGAACTGTCCGGCGATGAGATCGTGGCCATCGACGCCCTCGACAGGGGAGCGGCCGGTCGCGTCGGCCCCAACCCCGACACGTACGAGGGCGTGTGACGATCGGTCTCGACGGCGACTGAGCGGGAAGAGAGCGGCCCGCGAGCCTTCGATGGGCTTGCGGGCCGTCGTCTCCCACGTCGTGTTTGGTCATCAGAAGGGCAGGTCTACCTGTCCGTTGGTGGTGATGCCCTCGTCATGGTTCCGGTTGACGTAGCCCGTCGTGACCGGAACCTGCGGCTCGGTCCCGTAGGGCACCAGCGGGTCGGCACCGTCGGTGGCGTCGCCGAAGGGGGCGCCGGTCGCGCCCGACACCGGGACGTTCTTCTGCCACGCGGCGGTGGACGTGGGTCCGTCGGCGAGCGACGTCGTGGCGACGGTCACGGGCGTCAGGGCGATGAGCCCGCCTGCGACGCCTGCGATGATGACCGGTGCGGTGATGGCGATCCTGCGAATCATGATGAGCTCCAATATCGGTGGCGGTTGTCTGTGCTGACTAGGAGATCGTTGCTCGCGGGGAGGGCGCCTGTCGCTACTGCTAGCGGCCGACGTGTGTTGCAGCTAGCCGTAATCCTCCGGCCGCCGACAGCAGCCCTGATGCGGGGGCCGGTGGTTCATCAAGATCGCCACGACCGTCCAGGAAACCAACAGGTGAGTTAGCCAACGAATGGTTCGGCCGTTGCTGATGTGCATGTCATTCGTGACTCAATCGGGATCACGCCTCTCCCGTTGCTTAACCTGACCTACACCATCTGGGTCCTACAGTGTTTGCCATGACTAACCGCATCGGTAGCAGGGCGAGGGCGGCAGCGAGGCATGCAGTGAACGTCGGGACGGCACAACGGATTCCGTCATGACCGCGGTCGACGACGTGGACCGGATGTCTGAGGATGGCTATGCCGACCGGGTCGACGCGCTGTCGCGTGCGACCACCCGACTGCGGTTCGACCCCTACGTCGACATCGATTGGGACGCCGCCGACAACGTGTTGGATCCCCATGATCCGCGGTGGCAACTCGACCCGGAATCCGACCCGCTCGCCGCGACCGACTGGTACGCCGAGCAGCCGCTGCAGCGCCGCATCGACATGGGCCGGTGGATCACCGCGAACACCCTGAAGGCCACGATCCAGTTCGAGCAGATGCTGATTCGCGGAGTGGTGCACTACGGCGGCGCTCTGCCCAACGGCTCCTCGGTGTTCCGCTATCTCATGCACGAGATGATCGACGAAGCCAACCACATCCTGATGTTCCAGGAGTTCATCAACCGCACCGGTGAGGACGTTCCCGGCATGCGGCGCGGCTCGCGCTTCATCGGGCCGATCCTGGGCTTCATCGGCGGCTACGCCAGCATCTTCCATTTCATCGGCGTGCTGTGTGGTGAGCAGCCGCTGCACTACCAGCAGACGCTTCAACATCGCGGTGAGGCGCACGTGCCGCCGCTGCTGAACAAGATCACCTACATTCACCTGGCCGAGGAGGCCAGACACATTTCGTTCGCCGACGACTATCTGGCCCAGCGGATGAGGCTCTCGAGCCGTTTCCGACGGGCGACCTACGCGATCGCGTTTCCCTTCTACCTGCGCTGGCTCATCGGCGAGTCGATGGGACCACCGCGGACCTTCGCCAGGCAATTCGGAGTTCCAAGAAGGGTTTTCAAGGCCGCGTATTGGCGAAGCGACCATTCGCGACGGATGATGGCCGAATCGGCCGCTGACGTCCGCAAGGTCGCCGAGGACCTGGGTCTGCGGACCGTGTGGTCACGGTGGATCTGGCGGCTGCTTGGCGTGGAGGGACGGTTGCCGCGCTACCGCGGTGAGCCGAACCGGAGTCACGCGACCACACGCGCGGACGGCCACGGCATCATCTGGCGGGGACGCCTTGCGGCCGTGGCGATCATGGCGGGCGTCGCGCTCGGCTTCACCCCGGACGGCGTACGGATCATCGCGGTGGCCGCGGCGGGCGCAGGTGTCTGGGCGGCCTATCACGCGCTGCGGGAACGCCGTGGCGGCGTGGTGGGCAACCAGCCGTTCGAATGGCCGAGGCTGCTCGTCTGGGTGGTGGTGTGCGTGGCCATGATTCCCGCGGGCGGGCTGATCGGGCTGGCCCTCGTGGTGTTCATGATCCTGGCGCTTGCCGAGTTCATGCCGACCCTCTGACCCCGAATCGTTATGCCCCCAACGGCGTTGCCATCCCGAAAGCGAGTCCCGACCGTGTTAGTTTCCGAAAATGCCTGACCTGCCTTATTTCGACCTGCTCATCGACGAGCGGCAGGACGGCGGTGAAACGGGCCAGCTGTGGGAGAACCAGGTGCACTGGGGCTACTGGGACGACCCGCGAACGGCCGACGGAACCCGCGCCGACTACATCGCCGCGATGGAGCGGATGGACCGCGTGCTATTCACCGCAGCGAAGGTCGCCGACGGGCAGAAGCTTCTCGACGTCGGCTGCGGGTTCGGCGGCACCATTGCACAGATCAACGCCGCACACTCCGACATGAACCTCACCGGGCTGAACATCGACCCGCGTCAGCTCGCGGCTGCCGAGGCGCAAACCAGGCCCAGTCACGGCAACGAGATCGGCTGGGTCGAGGCCGACGCCTGTGAACTGCCGTTCGAGGACAACTCGTTCGACCGCGTCCTCGCCGTCGAGTGCATCTTCCACTTCCCGTCGCGCGAGAAGTTCCTCGCCGAAGCCGCGCGCGTCCTGAAGCCCGGCGGCTACCTCGCCGTGTCCGACTTCGTGCCGACGATGATGTTCTTCGGCAGGACCCCGATCTGGATGGCGATCCGCCCGAGGATCGAAAAGTCCTACGGCACACTCGGAAACGTGCCGCTGCGGTCCTACCGTGCCATGGGTGCCAGGGCCGGACTGGAACTCGACACGACGCGCAACATCCGCAGGAACACGTTGCCGACGTATCCGTTCCTGCTCAAATTCTTCCGTGAGCAGGGCTCGGAGGACGCCCAGCAGACGATGATCGTGGGCACCAGGTGGATGAAGCGGCTGACGCGACTCGGCCTCCTCCAGTACCGGGTCTACACCTTCCACAAGCCGGCCTGACACAGGTCATCTCCCGAACGCGCCGCCGGCGAGGTTCTCCGACGCCGTCCACCAGCGTGCGGCGGACACGATGTCGCGCAAGGGCTTCCAGGGTCAAGGGAGCCCGGGGGCCGCCTGTGTGGCCGGGGCCACTGCTGCTGAGGATGCTCCGTCATCGTCGACGTGCGGTCCTTCGCGGCGACGCGAGTAATTTACGCGTGCGACACGGACCCCCGGAGATCATGATCAATGGCTAACATCGCCGTCGTGACTCAGCCCGACGGCCAAGGTTCCGGCCTGCGCAGCCGCAAGATCGCGCGTACCAGAGCCGCACTGATCGACGCCGCAGTCGAACTGTGTCTGGCCCGCGGCTACGAGAAGGTGACCATCGAGCAGATCGCGGCTGCGGTCGACATCGCCCCGCGCACGTTCAGCCGCTACTTCGTCTCCAAGGCCGCGGTGTTCGTGGCCATCCTGGACGATCTCGCCGACGAAGTCGCCGCGGAGCTGCGTGCGGTGCCCGACGAACTGGGGCCCATGGAAGCGATGCGCGTCGCCCTCGGTGCGGTCCTCGCCAGAGCGCACGGTACGCGGTCGCTGCCGGGAACGGCGGAGCGCATCGTGCGGACCATCAGCGTCGTCACGGCATCGGACACGTTGCGGCAGGCGGCAATCGACTATCGGGGCCCACAGGTGCTGGAGGCCATGGCCCGCCGGATGAACGCCGGGATCGACGACCGCCGACTCGAGCTGGCCATGACCCTCATCAGCGTCACGGTGGTGCACGCGTGGACCGTCCTCGCTGCCTCGGGTGTCGAACTGGAGCCGCTGGTGATCTCCGCCGGGATCGACGAAGCCTTCGCCGAGTTGGCCGACTTCACCGCCGACCTGTTCTCCACCGAACCGTCGAGCGTCTAGCCCGTCAGACGATGTCGAGCTGCTGAAGAAACGGCGTGGCCGTGGACTCGGCGCCCGCGATCACGCACTGGTCGCACCATTCCTTGCGCCTCAACGACGCGAATCGGACGGGTGACGCCGTTCCTGCCGTAGGCTGGTCGGGACACTTCGAGGGGCGAGGAGCGTGGCGTGGCGCGGGTTCGCAACCAGGACGCCCGGCGAAGCCAGCTGGCCGCAGTGGCGATCGACGTCATCGCGCGGCGGGGCCTCGGCGCAGTGCGCGTGAAGGACATCGCGGACGCCGCGGAGGTCTCCCCGCGTCTGGTCGCCTACTACTATCCCGAGATCGACGATCTGATCGACGAGGTGTACCGCGTCGCCGTCGACCGCTACTACTGGCAGCGGCTGGAGGCCATCACCAAGCTCGAGAGCCCCGTCGACCGTCTCGCGAATCTCATCGAATCCGGCTTGCCCGCAGGCGATGACGACTTACTGAGCCGTGCTCTGTACGAGTTCTCGGTGAACGCAGGACGGGATCCCGCGCACGGCACCCTGATGACGCTCCTGTTCGAGCGCGAGGTCTCGCTATATGTCGGGGTCCTCGAGGCGGGCCGCGCCTCGAAGGACTTCGTGCTGTCCGAGCCGGTGCTGGCCATCGCCCAGAACTTCGTCGCGCTCGAGGACGCCTTCGGCATGTACGTCAACGGCGGGAACTCCTCGCTGGACGCCACCGCCGCGGCGGCACTCCTGCGAAGCTACGCACGCTCGGCGACCGGCGTCGACCTGTAACCCCACCGCCCGACGGGCTTGACGTGGCACCTCCGCGGGTGCATTCTTTGCGTCTAAGCGCAAAGAATGTCGGAGGACGGACGTGATGGCCGAGAGTACGGGCTTCTACCACGACGAGCGATGTCTGTGGCACAGCACCGGGGAGGCCGTGCTCTTCCTACCCGTGGGCGGATGGTTGCAACCGCTGGCCGGCGGCGGCCATCCGGAATCGCCGGAGTCCAAGCGGCGCCTCAAGTCATTGCTCGACGTCTCCGGCCTGACCGGCAAGCTGGCGGTCAGCACCGCCGATCCAGCTCTCCTCGAGGACCTGCTCCGCGTACACACCGCCAGGTACGTCGACCGCTTCCGGGAGTTGAGCGCCGGGCGCGGCGGCGAGATCGGCCCCGAGGCGCTCTTCTCGCACGGCGGCTTCGAGATCGCCGCGCTGTCTGCGGGCCTTGCCAAGAGGGCCGTCGCCGACGTCCTCGACGGCACGCGGACCAACGCGTATGCCCTGTCGCGCCCACCGGGGCACCATTGCCTGTCCGACAGCGGAATGGGATTCTGCCTGCTGGCCAACATCCCCGTCGCCATCGAGGCGGCGAAGGCGAGTCACGGGCTCGGCAAGGTGGCCGTCATCGACTGGGACGTTCACCACGGCAACGGAACTCAGGACATCTACTACGAGCGTGACGACGTCCTGACGATCTCCCTGCACCAGGAGAACTGCTTTCCCACCGACACCGGCGCGGTGACGGAACGCGGTGCCGGACCCGGGCTCGGGCTCAACGTCAACGTGCCCCTGCCGCCGGGCTCTGGCCACGACACCTACCTGCATGCCATGCGCACCATCGTGATCCCGGCCCTGCAGACCTTCGGGCCCGACCTCATCGTCGTAGCCAGCGGCCTCGATGCCAACGCCGTCGACCCACTGGCGCGACAGCTGTTGCACGCCGGGTCCTTTCGCGAGATGACCCGTCTGGTCATGGAGGTGGCCGACGAGGTGTGCGGCGGTCGACTGGTCGTCGTTCACGAGGGTGGCTACGCCGAGTCCGCAGTGCCCTTCTGCGGGCTGGCAATCATCGAGACGCTCTCGGGCGAACGTACCGAGGTCGTCGACCCCTTCGAGGAGACGTTCATCGCACAGCAACCGACGGCACGTGTCGTCGACTACCAGATCGCGATCGTCGACGACATCGCAGCCACCCTGAAAGGACAGCCATGACCGACACCATCGAAACCCCGCTGACGTCCTCCACCGCCGAGCTGGGGAAGCTGGCTCAGCGCCACCTCGTCATGAGCTTCACCCCGGGATCGGTCTACACCGACGCGCCCCCGCCCGTCATGGTGAAGGGGCGGGACAGCCGGCTGTGGGACGCCGAGGGCAATGAGTACATCGACGCGCTGGCCGGATTGTTCTGCGTCAACGTCGGTTACAGCTTCGGCGCCGAGATCGGCGACGCGGTCCGCGACCAGATGGCCGAACTGCCGTATTACACCAACTGGGGCGCCGCGCACCCGCCCGCGGTGAGGCTCGCCGCCAAGATCGCCGAGCTGGCGCCGCCGGGCCTGGACCGGGTGTACTTCACCTCGGGCGGCGGAGAGTCCAACGAGGCCGCGATCAAACTCATCAGGCAGTACCACCAGGCGCGCGGCGAGCACTCCAGGATCAAGTTCCTCTCCCGGCGCGTGGCCTATCACGGGACGTCCTATGCGGCACTGTCATTGAATGGCATGACCAACCTGCGCAAGCAGTTCGAGCCGTTGATGTACGGCGCGCGCCACATCTCGAACAGCAAGCGCTACAAGCGGCGCGCCGGCGAGACCGAGCAGCAGTTCACCGAGCTGCTGCTCGAGGAGATCGAGACGCTGATCGTGCAGGAGGGCCCCGACACCGTGGCGGGCATCTTCCTCGAGCCCCTGCAGAATGCGGGTGGCTCGCTGGTACCGCCCGCGGGTTATCACGAAGGCGTTCGCGAGATCTGCGACCGCCACGGGATCGTCCTGGTGGCCGACGAGGTCATCTGCGGCTTCGGCAGGCTCGGCGAGTGGTTCGGCTCCACGCGTTTCAACGTGCAGCCCGACGTCATCACCTTCGCCAAGGGCGTGTCCTCCGCGCACGTGCCGCTCGGGGGGATGATCACCACGTCGCACATCCTCGACACCGTGAACGCCGGCCCCGACGGCATGTACCTGCACGGCCTGACCTTCGGCGGGCATCCCGCGGCCTGCGCGGCTGGGCTCGCCAACATCGCCGTGATGGAGCGCGAGGACGTCCTCGGCAACGTCAGGCGCAATGAGGCGTACTTCCGGGCCCGACTCGACACCCTGCTGGATCAACCGCTCGTCGGTGACGTCCGTGGTCTCGGATACCACTACTCACTGGAGCTCGTCAGCGACAAGGAGCGTCGCACGTGGTCGGCAGGCACCACGGCCAACGACTTCGTCTACACGATGCTGCAACCGGCGCTGCTGGAGGCCGGAATCCTCTGTCGCGCAGCGGTAGACCACGAGGGCACGCCGCTGGTCCAGTTTTCCCCGCCGCTGGTGTTCAGCCGCGACGACATCGACACGTTGGTCGATCGCGTCCGGCGTCTGCTGGACGACCTGGCCACCCGGGTCGGGTAGATCCGTTTCACTGAGTCGCGCGGGAGCCCATCCCGTCACGGGCGGCGCGGCGGAG
>JAESGJ010000584.1_pt1 | contig 13364 bp, 16 predicted proteins | sample 9266241 | NCBI WGS metagenome assembly JAESGJ01 (sample SAMN14514841, study PRJNA621669) | algae metagenome | isolation source: Brasilonema octagenarum HA4186-MV1 and co-occurring heterotrophs from wet... | place: USA: Manoa Valley, Hawaii | collected 2009-07-20 | reverse complement strand
GCCACCGCCTGGTCGACGACGAGCTCCCTGATGCGCGCCTCGGCGAACTCCCGTGCGACGTCGTTGGCGGCCAGGTCGGTCAACTGGTCGGGGAAGGTCTTGCCGAACAGGACGCCACCCTGAGACCACCGATGCCGCAACGCCTCCGCGCGCGCGTCGGGACTGATGTCCGCGACGGGCTGCGTCAGGCTGACGTGCGGGGTGCCGGCCGGCGCGTAAGCGGATCGGCGACGACGCTCTGGGTACTCCGCCTTGATGTTCCGCACGTCGTCGTCGGTCCACGGTCGGTTCGGCATCGGCACGCTGTAGTTCGCCGAGCGTTGGAACACCGTCAGCGACGCGGCTGCGGCAGCGAGCAGCGGTGCCGCTTGAATTCCCGAGGAGCCGGTGCCGACGAGCGCGACCCGCTTGCCGCGGAAGTCCGGTGGCTCGTCCGGCCACGCAGCCGTGAAGTACACCTCGCCCGCGAAGTCCTCGATGCCGGCAATGTCGGGCCGATTCATCGCGGACAGACATCCGGTGGCGCACAGCAGGAAGTCGGCCCGGTGCCGCGCACCGGTGGACGTGCGCACCTCCCACGTCCCGGCGTCGAACGCCGCGGCGGTGACCGTGGTGCCAAACGCGTAGTGACGGTTCAGGTCGAATCGGTCGGCGACGTGCTGGAGGTAGGCCAGGATCTCGGGCTGGCCCGCGAAACGCTCGGTCCAGGTCCACTCCTGCTGCAGGCCGGCGTCGAACGAGTACGAATAGTCGACGCTTTCGACGTCGCACCGCGCCCCGGGATACCGGTTCCAGTACCAGGTTCCGCCGACGCCGTCCGCGGCCTCGAGGCCGAGCACCGTCAGGCCGGCAGCCGTCGCACGGTGCACGGCGTACAGCCCGGCGAAGCCCGCGCCGATCACGATCACGTCGTGGCGTTCGTCAGTCACGACACGGCCTCGGTGACTCTGGCCGACAGCAATGTCCGCATGTCCGACCACAGCAGCTCGCGCCCCGCGATCGCCGGCGGGAAATCGAGCATGGTGAGGAAGCCGTGGAAGAGGCCCCGGAAGTCGCGGTGCATCACGGCCACACCCTCGGCGCGCAGCCGCCGCGCATAGGCCACGCCCTCGTCGTGCAGGGGGTCGAGGGTGCCCGTCACGACCACCGCTGACGGCAGCCCGACGAGCGTGGCCGCGCGCAACGGCGCGACGACGTGGACGGGCTCCGGCAACCTCGAGCCGCCGAGGTACTGCCGCCAATACCATTGCAGGGCAGCGCGGGTCGTGAAGTAGCCGGTGGCAAGTCGTCGCTGGCTCGCAGTGTCGCAGGCCGGGTCGATCACCGGGTACAGGAGGATCTGCGCGGCGGGCGCAGTGACCCCCCGCTCTCGGCACATGATGGAAACCACCGCGGCGAGGTTGCCTCCGGCACTGTCCCCTGCGATCGCGATGCGCTGCGCATCGATCCCGAGGCCGGTTGCGTGGCGGGCGACCCAGTCAAACGCGCCGTAGGCATCCTCCGCCGCGGCGGGGGCGCGGTGCTCGGGTGCGAGCCGGTAGCCGACCGACACGACGATTGAGTCGGTTCGCGCCGCCATTGCCCGGCAGAAGCCGTCGTGACTGTCGATGTCGCACAACACGAAACCACCGCCGTGCAGGAACACCACCCCGGGAAGCAACCCGTCGATGCCTCCGCGGGGCCGGTAGATGCGCACGGGCATCGGACCTGCGCCAGTGTCGATCACCCGGTCCTCGACTGTCGCGTCATCGACGTTGGACACCGGCTGGCGCCGCGCGGCGACTGCCTCCCGGGCCGTGGCGGCGGACATCTGCTCGACGGCCGGGAAGGCGTCGTCGAGCATCCGCAGCATCGCGGCTACACCGTCGTCCATGAGCTCCTCGCGGGGGGTGATCTGTTTCTATCAGAAATAGAGACGCGGTTGCGCAGTAATGCCGGCATCGGCTGCAGGCTGTTCTAGGGTGTCGCCATGGCCGAGGACCACCAACCGACCCTGCGACTGCGGCCGACGAGCTTTGCGGTGCTGGGCCTCCTGTCGTTCGGTCAGGAACTGTCCGGGTTCGACATGAAGCGTTGGGCCGACTGGAGTCTGAAGTTCTTCTACTGGGCGCCGTCGTTCAGTCAGATCTACGGCGAGTTGCACAAGTTGGAGGAACTGGGACTCGTCGCGTCACGGCTGGACGAGAACAAGCTGCCCCAGCGCAAGCGAGGCGAGCGCGAGAAGCGGGTATACCGCATCACCGCCGAAGGTGAGCAGGCCGTGACCGCGTGGACCACGGAGGCCGAGCCCGAGCCCACGATGCTCAAGCACGGCATCATGCTGCGAACGTGGTTGGGTCACACTGCGGATCCGGCCAAACTCCGCGAGATGGTGCTGGCCCACCGCACGCAGTCGGAACGCATGCGGGTGCTGGCCCTCGACCACGCCGAGGGTGCCGCACCGGTCGCGGAGTGGGCCTACCCCGTGGCGGTGCTGAATTGGTCGGCGCAGTACTACGCCGACGAGTGCGCCCGAGCGGACTCCCTGCTGGCCGAACTGGACCGCCTCGCCGCGAAGCGCAAGCGCAAGCGCAAATCCATTGACGGGCGCAAGGCCTGACGCTCAGGCAGGCCGGTAGCGCAGCAGTGTGACGTCGGCGTGCGGCACGTCGTGGAACACGGGCGCGACCCGCATTCCGATGCGGATGTCGCGCGGAGCCACGCCGACCAGTTCGGTGCTCACCCTGGGGCCCACGTCCCACTCGACGACGGCGAGTAGCTGCGGCAACGCATCGGCCCACGGCGGACCCGTCGGACGTTCCGCGACGGTGTAGGTGAACAACGTTCCTGCGCCGTCGATCTCGCGCCATTCGAGGTCGTCGGCCAGAGTGCCGGGAGCGCGTGTCCGGGGGTAGAACACGTAGCGCCCCGACGACGGGCTGTACTGGATCTCGATGCGGTGCTCCCGCAGTGCCCGCCAATAGGGCGCGGATACGGGTGTGGGCTCGGGCAGCGGCACGGGTTCAGCCATCTCAGTCGCCTTCCAGGACGAGCGCCACCTGCTCGCTCATGATGCCGCCGGTGCCGGTCACGAATGCCACGTCACAGTCGGCGACCTGAGCCGCGCCGCTGCGCCCCATCAGCTGGCGTGCCGCATCGACGACGTGATGCATGCCTCCTGCCATCCCGGCCTGACCGAAGGACAGCTGGCCGCCGGCGGTGTTGAGGGGGAAGTCCCCGCGGTAGGTCAGGTCGTGCTCGTTGATCCACGTCGCCCCCTCGCCCTTGGCGCAGAACCCCGCGTCCTCCAGGCTCATCAGGACGGTGATCGTGTAGCAGTCGTAGATGGAGGCCACGTCCACCTCCGACGGAGTCAGACCGGCCATGGCGAAGGCACGTTCCGACGACCGTGCCACCGGAGTGCGCATCAGGTCGTCCGCATACGTCGGGGTCTTGAACGAGATGTGCTCACCAAATCCCTTCAGCCACACGGGACGATGCTGCGACCGGGCGGCGAGGTCGGCATTGACGACCAGCACGCCCGCGCCACCCTGGACGCGCATCACGGTCTCCAGCATGTGGATGGGATGGGCGATCATCGGGCTGGCGAGGACGTCGTCGATGGTCAACGGCTTGCCGTGGAACACCGCGCCGGGATGGGCGCACGCATTGGCGCGCTGGTCCACGGCGATCTTGGCGAGCGCAGTCGGGTCGTATCCGTACAACGCGCCGTAACGCTGGGCAATCTGGGCGTACGGCGCATTCTGGCCGACGTTGCCGTACGGGATCTCGAACTCGGCCTGCGGTGACCCGAATCTGTTGCTCGAGGCGCCGTACCACGCCGGCGGCACCGCGGGCCTGCGCTGAGACTGAGGCAGCACCGTAGAGCCAGGCACGACGGCGAGTACCGCGTCGCAGAACCCCAGCTCGACCGCGACCGCCGCACGCCACACCATGCCGGCGGACGTGGCACCGCCCAGGTCGACGCGCTCGCCGAAGTCTATTGGCATGCCGAGGTATTCACTCAAGGTAGCGGGTGCGAACATCTCCGACTCGGCGATGCCATGGCAGACCAGTCCATTGACGATCGAGGGCTCGAGACCGGAGTCGGCGATCACGGCCGCGGCCAGCGCCGCGTACTGGTCGATGGTGAAGAGCTCGGGCCTGGTCTGCTTGCGCTGGGCCGGCAGCTCGGCGATTCCGACGATCGCCGCCTCTCCTCGGATCGTCATCGGCGGTTTCGGTCGCGCAGGGGTAGTGCGACGGTCGCCGTCCCCGGCATCAGGACGGTGGAGTCACGACGCCCGACGATCTCCAGGTCGACGAATCCGATCCCCTCGTCCACCCGCTTGGCGGTCACCACTCCCCCGAAGGACAGCTCCGCACCCGGGTGGGCCACTGCCCGGTTCTGCACGGAGTAGCGAATGAGTCGACCGCGTCCGCCGATCCAGTCGGTGACCGCGCGGGCCAGCAGCGCCGACTGCAGAGGACCCTGCACCAGCACGTCGTGGTATCCCTCGACGTCGCGTGCCCACTGCTTGTCGTAGTGGATGCGGTGGCCGTTGTACGTGGCCGCGCTGAAGAAGAACATCTGGGTTTCGTCGACCGTCACGATCAGCGGCGGGATCTCATCGCCCGGTTCGACGTCCTCGTACCACACCTGCGCGTCAGTCATCGGTTCCTCGTGGTCTGGCGATCATCGACGTCGTCGCCTCGGCGAGCAGTTCCCGTTTCTGGTTGCGGTAGCTGGTCTGCCAGGTCACCAGAACGAATCTCCCCGACCTGCCGTGCTTTTCGACGATCGAGGCAATGACGCGCACCATGTCGATCTCGTCACGGTGATAGGCAGGCAGATGAAAGTTGGTGGTCTCGCCGCCCGCCATGCGTCGCGGTGCTCCCGGAAACACCAAGTCGCCGGAGACTGCACCGGAGGACCCGTCGGGTCGCAAGTCATCCAACGACACCACTCCGAGCACCGCGTACTGGAGATACAGCGGGGGGCAGACCACGTCGTCGTAGCCGTTGGCGCGGGCGTAATCGGCGTCGAACCACAGCGGGTTGTGATCGCCGACCGACGCGGCCCACCGCTGCCACTGAAGCCGGTCCACCTCGCCCGTCGCCCGCGCCGCCACGGTTCCCACGCGCGCGGCGGAGGCGGCGTCGATCAAACTCTCCTCGCTCACGAATCCCCTTCCACGGAAAGCCAAGTCGCCGCGATGTCGGCACCGCCGCCGAGCGTGGAGAGCACCCGCGCGCGTTCGGAGTAACGGTGCAGATCGGTGTCGATCACGTAACCCATGCCACCGTGGAGTTGGTGCGCATCAAGGGTGACGAGCTTGGCCGCGCTGGCGGCGTGCATGCGGGCGACCGCCGTCTGACGCGTTGCGGTGTGCCCATCGTCGAGCAACGACACCGCCGCCCGCGCAGCGAGTCGGGCCGCGGCCAGAGCGATGTGCATGTTCGCGACGAGATGTTGCGCTGCCTGAAATGACGCGATCGGGCGACCGAACTGCCGTCGCATCAACGTGTGGTCGACCGTGCGCTGCAGGGCTGCCTCACCGACACCGACGAGATCGAGTGACAGCAGCGCGATGGCGACGTTGGCGAGACGACGCAGCTGCTCCTCGGAGACATCCGAGTCGACTCCCAACACGCACCCCTCCTCCACCGCGACGCCGTCGAAGTGCAGTCGGGCCGCACCCTTGCCGCCCATCAGCACGAGCGGTTCGATTCGCAGCGCGTCGGCGTGGGTGGGCACCACGAAGATCAGGGTTCGTCCCGTCTCGACGTCGCGTGCCGATGCGACGACGTCATCGGCATCACCTGCGTCGAGCACGAAGTCGACGCAACCGCTGAGCAGCCAGGCCGACCCAGCCCGTCGAGCCAAGAGCACCGGCGCCACGATGCTGGCGTCCCCCGGTGACCAGAATGCCGTTGTGGCGCTGCGCCTTCCGGAGGCCAGATCGGGAAGCAACCAGGCCCGCTGCTCGACGGTGCCCAATGCGTCGATGACCAGGCCCGCCGCGATCGTGCCGTGGACGACCGTCGGACACAGGCCGCGACCGGCCTCCACGCAGAAGGTGCCCACATCGGTGAGGCGCCCGCCCGAGCCGCCGTGGCGTTCGGCCAGCGCGAGTCCGAGCACACCGGCATCGGCCAATGCGTGCCACAGCGTCGGAGAATCGGGGCCCGACGCAAACAGCCGGCGCAGGGTCGTGGCGAAATCCCGTTCGTCGTCGTCGGGCCCGAGTCGCATGTCGCTCAGCGCCCGTAGGAGGGCATGCCGTGGCCACGTTGCGCGATGACGTCGCGCAGCACCTCGTTGGTGCCGCCGCCGAACCTCATCAGTGGCGCGGCACGGTAGAGGCGCTCGAAGACGCCGTCGGCGGGAGCGCCTGCCGAGCGGTGGGCCAGCAGGCCGTCGGGCCCGAGCAGGTCGAGGGCGAGATCGGCAATCCGCTGCCGCAATTCGCTGGTGAAGATCTTCTCGACACTCACCTCTACCGTGGGAACGATTCCCGTGTCGAGCAACGACGCCGCCTCCAATCCCATCAGTGTCGCCACGTCGACGTCGGCCTCCGCTTGCGCGAGGCGCCGCGTGAAGGACGGGTTGTCGACGGGGACCGAGCCGCCCCGGCGCGGTGAGCGGGCCAGCCTCTGCAATTCGTCGAGGGCCCGCCGGAGGTCACCCGCGTTGGTCAGCGCGCCGCGCTCGAGATCGAGAGCGCCGGTGATGTACGTCCACCCGTGATTCTCCGTGCCGATGAGATTCGTTGCGGGAACGCGGACGTCGCGGAAGAACACTTCATTGGTGCGGTAGCCCGACCACGCCGTCAACGGTCGGATCTCGATGCCCTCCGATCCCAGGGGGACGATGATCACCGAGATGCCTCGGTGGCGCTGGGCGTCGGGATCGGTTCGTACGCACAACCATTCGTGAGTACTCCGCTGTGCGCCGCTGTTCCAGATCTTCGACCCGTTGATGACCCAGTCTTCGCCGTCACGAACCGCGCGGGTGCGCAGGCTGGCCAGATCCGTTCCGGCGTCCGGCTCCGAATAGCCGACCGCACAGATCAACTCGCCCGCGGCGATCGGCGGTAGGAACTCCCGCTTGTTCTGTTCGGTGCCGTGTCGCATGATCATCGGTGCTACCGAGGTGACCGTGAGGTCGGGCCCGGGCACGCCACGGTATTCGAACTCCCGCATCAGCAGATGCTGATGCATCGCGCCGAGGCCGAGCCCCCCATACTCCTCGGGCCAGGTGACGCCGAACCAACCCTTTTCGCCCACCCTGCGCCGGAATGCCGATACCTCGCCGCCGATGCGTTCGAGGCCGTGCTCGGCGAGCTCCGCCTCCAGGGCCGGCGTCACGGTGTCGGCAAGGAACGCGCGCACCTCGTCGACCCAGGCCCGCTGAGCCGCGTCGAGACCGACATCCACGAGCGGAGCTTAATCTCGGCACTGCCCCCGCGGACTGTTTCGAACAGAAAGAGTTCTCCCTGAAAGCCACCATCGGGGTGCACGGGGATGTGATCCTGTGAGGAGCACATTCCCGAGGAGCTGCGATGGCCGCACCAGAACTGCCTGCCGGTTTCGATTTCACGGACCCCGACCTCTACGCCGAGCGGTTGCCCGTCGATGAACTCGCCGAGCTGCGCCGCACCGCCCCCGTCTGGTGGAACCAGCAGCGCCACGGCGCGGAGGCGTTCGGTGACGAGGGATACTGGCTTGTCACCCGCCACCGCGACGTGCGTGAGGCGTCACTGCGCGACGACGTGTTCTCCAGCGCCGCGAACTGCATCGTCCCGCGGTACCCGGACGCGGAGTCCGGACGCGGCCAGATCGAGGCGGGCCGTTTCTCGATGATCAACATGGACGCACCCCAGCACAGCCGGTTGCGGAAGATCATCGCCCGTGGTTTCACCCCACGGGCCGTCGAACGGCTGCGCGACGGGTTGAACGAGGCGGCCCGCGACATCGTGGAGAGGGCCGCGGCGGCGGGGACCGGTGACTTCGTCCAGCAGGTCGCCGCCGAGCTGCCCATGCACGCCATCACCAACCTGCTCGGCGTCCCGGACGAGGATCGCATGAAGCTGTTCGGATGGACCAACGAGATGGTCGGCGACGAGGATCCGGAGTTCGCGGAGTCGCAGGCGTTGATGTCCGCAGGTGAGTTGGTGTTCTACGGAATGCGTTTGGCCGCATACAAAGCCGACAACCCCGGCGACGATATCGTCACGACGTTGATCGAGGCGGACGTCGACGGCCAGAAGCTCTCCGACGAGGAGTTCGGGTTGTTCATGATCACCCTCACCGTGGCAGGCAACGAGACCACCCGGAACTCCATCACCCAGGGAATGATGGCGTTTCTCGACCACCCCGACCAGTGGGAGCTGTTCAAGAGCGAGCGGCCACGGACCGCGGCCGACGAGATCATCCGGTGGGCGACGCCGGTCACGTCGTTTCAGCGGACCGCGCTCACCGACGTGGAACTCGGTGGGGTGCAGATCAAGAGCGGTCAGCGGGTCGTGCTCGCCTACCGATCCGCAAACTTCGACGACGAGGTCTTCGACGATCCGCTCCGCTTCGACATCCGGCGAAGCCCCAACCCTCACCTGAGCTTTGGCGGCACGGGAGCACACTACTGCGTCGGTGCGAACCTGGCCCGGCTGACCGTCACCCTCCTGTTCGATGCGCTCGCCGACGTGGTCCCCGATCTTCAGGCGCTCGCCGAGCCGGAGCGGTTGCGGTCGGGCTGGCTCAACGGCATCAAGCACTGGCAGGTCGACTACTCCGGAGGATGCCCCTCGGGGCGTTGACGGGTGTGCTCGGCTCGGCGAGCCGACGCGGAAGTGCACCGAGAGCTAGCGTGGACGACACAATGCGCTTTGCGGCGGCGCTGCTGCGGCGCGTTCTGGGCAGCGGCCTCGAGACAGGTACTGGCATTACCCGTAACGACAGCCACTGCCAGTCCAGTCAGAACGAGCGTTGACTGGACGTCGTGCGAGCAGCCGAAGCCCTCCAGCTCCTGGAGATGCCATGACGAACTGGAACCCTACCGAGCTGACCCGTTTCGGCGACGCGGAGGAGGTGCGCATCGCCGGGACGCGGCGCAACGGTTCGCTCCGCTCGCCCGTGATCTGGGTGGTGCGCGTCGGCGACGCCCTGTATGCCCGATCGGTCAACGGCCCGGATGCCGCGTGGTTCCGCGGCACGCAGGCCACCCATCATGGCCGACTCAGCGCCGGCTCGACCACCATCGACGTGGACTTCGTCGACGCAGACGGTAATGGCGATGACGAGATCGACGCCGCCTACCGAGCAAAGTACGGCCGGTATCCCGGGCCCGTCGCGTCCATCACCAGCGCGGTGGCTCGCACCACCACGCTCAAACTCGTTCCCCGCCAACCTGAATAGGACGACGAATGCAGAAGATCCCCGGAGGCGACTCCACCAAGGGCCCGGCCGAGATGTTCACCGGCGACGTCTATTTCGACGTCATCGCCAAGGGCGAGGAGCCCTCGCGAATGCGGGTGAACACCGTGCGCTTCGCGCCCTGTGCCCGCACCGCGTGGCACACCCACGCGTGCGGACAGACGTTGCACGTCACCGACGGCATCGGATTGGTTCAGTCACGCGGCGGCGACGTGGTCGTGATGAGGCCCGGCGACACCGTCTACACCCCGCCGGGTGAGTGGCATTGGCACGGCGCGGCGCCTACCCACTTCATGGTCCACCTCGCGATGTGGGAGGCGCCCGATCCGCAATCCGGTGAGCCGGAGACCGTGTGGGGCGAGCACGTCACCGATGCCGAATACCAGTACCCGGAGGGAAACTGAGATGTCGATCAGCGCAGCGGCCAAGCAGAACCACGACGAGCTGTTCCCCGATCACGTCTCCACGCTGGCGGTCACCGACCCCGAGTTGATCGAAGTGTTCGACAACTTCGCCTTCGACGAGGTCCTTCGGTACGGCGACCTGGACACCCGGACCCGGCTGATGACTCAGCTCGCGGCGATCATCGCCTGCCAGGCGCTCAACGAGTACCAGGCCATGCTGGGCGCAGCGCTCACCGTCGGGGTGACGCCAGTTGAGGTGAAGGAGATCGTGTACCAGGCGGTGCCATACGTTGGGCTGGCCAAGGTCTTCGACTTCCTGCACGCCACCAACGCCGTGCTCACCGCCCGCGGCGTCGACCTCCCGCTGCCCGGGCAGTCCACCTCCACCCCGCAGACCCGTACCGAGGTCGGCCTGGCGGTGCAGAAGCAGATCGTCGGCGCCGAGAAGGTCGACGGCATGTACGCGGCGGCGTCGGCGGATGTGGCGCACATTCAGAAGTACCTGTCGGCCAACTGCTTCGGCGATTTCGTCGCCCGATCCGGCCTCGACCTCAAGACCCGCGAACTGCTCACGTTCTCGATGCTCGTCGCGATGGGAGGCGCCGACGCGCAGGTGAAGGGTCACGTCGCGGGCAACCTCAACGTCGGCAACGATCGCGTTACCCTGCTGGCAGTACTGACCCAGCTGCTGCCGTTCATCGGGTACCCCCGCACCCTCAACGGGCTCAACGCGATCAACGAGGTCGCGCCATTCGAAGGAAACCGACCGTGACGCAACGCACCTGGCTCATCACCGGCATCAGCAGCGGCTTCGGTCGCCACCTGACCGAACAACTCCTCGACCGCGGCGATCGCGTCGTAGGCACCGTCCGCAAGCCCGAGTCGGTCGCCGACCTGGTCGGGCGGTATCCCGACCTGCTGCGCGTGGAGGTACTCGACGTCCGCGACACCGAGGCGTTGCGCGCGGTCGTCGAGCGCACCGTCGCCGATCGGGGGCGCATCGACGTGGCGATCAACAACGCCGGGTACGGCGTGTTCGGCGCCGCCGAGGAACTCAGCGACGAGCAGGTCGAGGCGATCCTGGCGACGAACCTGACCGCCAGCATTCAACTCATCCGTGCGGTGCTGCCCCACATGCGCGAAGCCGGCGCCGGGCGCATCATCCAGCTGTCCAGCTACGGCGGACAGGTCGCGTTCCCGGGCAATTCGATGTACCACGCCACCAAGTTCGGCATCGAGGGCTTCTGCGAGTCGGTCGCCCAGGAGGTCACACCGTTCGGGATCGGGGTGACGATCGTCGAGCCCGGTGGTGCACGCACCGAGTTCCGTTACGGCAGTGCGCAGGTCGCCTCTGCGCTGCCTGCCTACGTAGGTAGTCCAGCCCGCTCCTTCGAGAAGATGCTCGATCCCGCCAACGGCTTGGCGGTCGGCGACCCGGCGCGCATGGCTGCGGCGATCATCGACAGCGTGGACCAGACGCCCGCGCCGATGAGGATCGTGCTCGGCTCCCAGGCGCTCGAAAGCACCATCAGCACCCTGCAGAAACGGATCGCCGGCTTCGAGGCGCAGAAGGACCTCGCCGCGTCCACCGACTTCCCTCCTGGTGAGTAAGGTTGCCCACGAGGATGCGCGTGCTGGGGATCGACGGGGCTGACCTCGTGGGACCCGCGTCATCGAACTGGCGCTGGGCGGTAGTTCAGATCGAGATAGTCGGAGACCGTCAACTGCGCGGGCAGATCCAGCCGTCGGACGGTATCGGCGGAATCCCAGTGCGGCTGATAGGACGCAACGAAAGCCATCAGAGCGAACACACTCGCCGCCGATTCCGAGAACGGTTGCGTCACTGCTCGATTGAGGCGCGCAACCCAGGCCGGTAGCGGGATGACGCGTACTCGGTGGCCCGTCTTGCTGGCGATGACGTCGGCGATTTGGCGCCACGTCAGCCACTGTGGGCCGCCGGCTTCGATGAGAGCGTCCTCGGTGCCCCGGTCCAGCGCCGCGCTGACAATCATTTCGGCAACGTCACGAGTGGCAATGATGGGTGTGCGATGGGCGGCTCCGCCGGGTGCCAAGAACAGGCCGCGCCTCTCGACGAGGTTGCCGGTCAGCGACATCCACAACGTGGTGAAGCCGTAGTTCCGGTTGACGGTCGCATGCGCCGAGTGGTCCGTGGCTTGTTTGAATCCGCCCATCACCAGGAACACGTCCATGAAGGCGGCATTACGAACGATGATGGACTGCATCGACGAAGCCTGAAGTCGTCGCTCCAGCCGCCGTTTGCCCGCCAACTCCGGAACGCGTTCCTCGTCCGGGTAGCTCGGTGTGGAGGATTGCACGAATCGTCGCACGCCGGCTCGTTCACAGATGTCGATGAACTTCAGGGCGTGGTCATTGACGCTGGCTGCGGTATCGGACTTCTTTTGCGGCACTATGCCGTTGGCGGTGGAGATGACCACGTCCATGCCCTCGACGGCTTTGACCATCGACGCCTCGTCGGCGAGGTCTCCCGTGACGTAGCGGATGGAGCCGAGGTGCGGGTCGCGGATGGTGGCACCCTCGTTGCGGACCAGAGCGGTGACGTCGTATCCCCTGTCCGACAGGAGGATGGCGATCTTGGAACCGACGTGGCCGGTGGCGCCAACCACCAGGAAGCGTTGATCGTTCATGCCGTACTCGTTTCAGGATGGGTTTGAGTTGGGTTGCGGATACGCGGTCGTATGGGTCAGGGGCCGCTGGATTGCCAACCCCTCATGGCGTACTCCACGTACGGGTGTGCCGTACCTCGGTCGTGCCGGTCTCGGCCCCGGGAATCAGGTGGAAGGTCACCGACATGGTGGGCGTGTGTGCCGACGATTGCTCCCATCGCAGCCAGCTTTGCGCGGAGAGGTCGATGACGCGGCAGCGAGCGGTATCGTCGCGCCCGAGGCGATGACGGGTCAGCAGAAAAGACGTCCCGACCCGTAGTCGGGTTTCGGCGGTGTCGTGTTCGACGGTGTCCCACGTGTCGTACCACTCGCAGATGGTGTCGGCAGTGGTGATCAGCTCCCATACCGTTGCAGGCGGTGCGGCGATGCTAATGGACCCGGTATGCGTGTGGGTGCCGGCGCGCTGCCGGCGGTATCGGAGCATGGTCATGAGAGTTGGCCCGTGGGCATCGCTCCAGTGGCCCCTGTCGCGCAGGAAATGAAGAAGGATGAGGCTCCGCTGGGGTTGACGCGGGTTGGTCTTGGGTGAGTCATGGTTCCTCCGGGGTGAATGTCGTTGACGTAGTGCGGGTTCAGGTGGCGATGGCGACCGCTTGGATGAGTCGCAGCCGGTCTTCGCGGGCATTGGTGAGGAGGGTCCTGCCCTTGGTTTGGATGTCGGGCACCAGCAGCTGTAGTCCGAGCGGGTCCGGTGGTGCGTCGAAGACGGGAGTCATGGCGGTGACCGCGAATTCGGTGAGGTCGTTCCAGGTGTCTACGGTGAAGCCGGCATTCCCCAGTGCACCGCGGAGCTGCTCGGGGGTGATGAGGTGGCTACGCGCGGGGGTATCGGCCCACGGTA
>JAESGJ010000582.1_pt1 | contig 13511 bp, 8 predicted proteins | sample 9266241 | NCBI WGS metagenome assembly JAESGJ01 (sample SAMN14514841, study PRJNA621669) | algae metagenome | isolation source: Brasilonema octagenarum HA4186-MV1 and co-occurring heterotrophs from wet... | place: USA: Manoa Valley, Hawaii | collected 2009-07-20 | reverse complement strand
CCGGACCGACGACAGGTCGTAGGCATCGGGATCGGCGCGGTAGACGGGGAGCAGTCGCTGCATGACGGTCGGCACCGTGGCCAGGAACGTGACGCGGTGCTCGGCGATGAGTGCCAGGAACTCGCCTGCGTCGAAGCGCGGCATGACCACCAGGTGGTGTCCCATCAGCAGGCCCGCGGCTGCGGTGGTGAAACCGGTGTTGTGACTCAGCGGAACCGAGAGCAGGTTGACGTCGCCCTCGGCCATGCCCAGCGGGTACCCGATCGCAGCGGGGATCCGGCTGTCACCGCCCGCTTCGATCAGCTTGGGCCGCCCGGTGCTCCCGCCCGACGTCATCGACTTCCACACCGGGGAAACCGCTTCCGGCAGTGCAGCATCGGACACCTCGGCGGCCGGGACGAAGTCGGCGGGCACGCTCGGCACCGCGCCGCGCGGGTCGGCGCGGCCGACGATCAGCGCCCGCGGCACGAGATCGAGGATGCCTGCCAACTCCGCGTCGGGCAGGCGGGCCGAGAGCGGCTGCGGCACGGCGCCCAGCTTCCAGCAGGCAAGGACCGCCTCGATCCACCCGATCGAGTTCGGCATGGCGATGGACACGTAATCCCCTTGGCGCACGCCGAGTTCCGCGTATGCGCGCGCCAGCCGGTTGGTCGACGAATCCAGTTCGACTCGTGTCAGGGTGCGCCCCTGGCAGGTCACCGCGGGGGCGTCGGGCTCGGCGGCGGCGAGCGCCGACACCTGTGTGCCGATGGGATCCACCCCGGCGACCACGTCAGTACCCACCGGTCGTGGCGAAGATGCGTCTGGGGTTGTCCACCAGCATCGTCGTGAGCTGCTCATCGGTCACGCCGCGCTGTTTGAGTGCGGGGATGACGTCGTCGTGAATGTGCAGGTAGTGCCAGTTGGGCAGGGCCACCGGCAGTGTCGCCTCCGGCAGCGCATCGAAATAGCAAGAGGCGTCGTGGGATAACACCATCCGGTCGGCGTGCCCGCGCTCGCACATGGTCACCACGGTGTTGACGCGATCCTCGAAGCCGAGGAAGGCATCGACGCCGAAGCGGTCCATCCCGATGTAGGAGCCCGCGGCGATCAGCTCCTCGAGGTAGCCGATGTCGGTGGTGTCACCGCTGTGCCCGATGACGACGCGGCCGAGGTCGACGCCCTCCTCGGCGAAGACCCTCTGCTGCTCGAGACCGCGCCGGGTGGCGGCGTGGGTGTGCGTCGAGATGGGCACGCCGGTCTGGCGGTGGGCCTGCGCGACGGCTCGGAGCACCCGTTCGACGCCCGGCGTCACCCCCGGTTCGTCGGTGGCGCACTTGAGGATTGCCGCCTTGATGCCGGTGTCGGCGATGCCGTGCTCGATGTCGCGGACGAACATCTCGACCATCGGCTCGGGCCCGCCGAGTGGAGCGCCGGGGCCGAGGTAGTGGAAGTACATGGGAACGTCGTTGTACGTATACAGGCCGGTGGCGACCAGGATGTTCAGCTCGGTCTGGGCGGCGATCCTGGCGATCCGCGGGACGTAGCGGCCCAGCCCGACGACGGTGAGGTCGACGATGGTGTCCACCCCTCGCGACTTCAGCTCGTTGAGCCGGACGACGGCGTCGGCCTCGCGCTTGGCGCCGTCACCCCAACTCTCCGGATAGTTCTCCATGATCTCGGTGGTCATGATGAACACGTGCTCGTGCATGAGCGTGACGCCCAGGTCGGCGACGTCGATGGCGCCGCAGGCGGTGTTGAGGACCGGCACTCACCCGATGTTAGGCACGATCGCGCGCGCCGAACGCGAAACGGGGATTCGCCATGGCGTCAGGTTCGGTGCGGCGCGAACTCCACCAGCGATGCCGCCAGCGCCGCGACCGAGAGCAGCGCCAGCAGTTGCACGCCCCAGGCATGCCCGATGTACCCGTCGACCGAGCGCCACGGGTATTGGCTGAGGATGGCGCCCGCCAGCGTCAGACCGCTCGCCGTGGTGCCGAGCACCAGCCGCTCGCACAGCAGGGCCCGCGACCGCAGCAGATACCGCACGCCGATGGCGGCACCGACCACGACGACCCCGACCACGCCCGACACCAGGAATCCGCCCGCCAGCACCGCGGTCGACGTCGTGCCCGGACCGGGTCGCCACGGGCGGGCCGGGACGGTGACCGCCGGCTCGCGGCGAGCGGGCACCACGGCGAGCAGCAGCAGCACGGGAAGCAGCGCGAGCCCGCCGAACAGGCCCACGCGGTAGGGCGTGTTCGACGCGAACTCGAGGACCACGGGGCCCGAGGTGCCCGCGGGCACGACCCAGCCCTGCTGCCAGCCGTTGACCGTGATCGGCGTCAGGACGGTGCCGTTCGACGCGCGCGCCGTCCACCCCCGGTTGATGCTCTCGGGCACCACCAGCACCCGCGCCCGGTCCGAGGCGCTGACGTCGACCTCGCGGTGGTCGGGGCGCCACTGGGTGGTGGTGACGGGAACCACGGGCGCCGTGCGGATCTCGGCCGCGAGCGGACCCGCGAGCTGGACGCCGTCGGCGACGAACGACGAGCCGGGGCTGATGACGAGCTCCTGTTGGCCTGCGGGCAGCGCGATCGTCTGCGTGTGACACGGCTTGGCGGCGATGGGCTCACCGTCGAGCAGCGCCCCGACCGTCGTGGCGACCGCCGTCTGGACGAACTGACCCGCCACGCCGATGATCGGGCCCTTGCCGCACGGTAGCGTGATCGCCCTGGCCCGGTTCTTGGCCGCGTCGGGGGCGGCGATCGGCGCGTAGTGCGCGTCCAGCGCCGTCACCTCCGCCAGCCCCGGTGGCTTGACCTGATCGAAACCCAGTGCGGTGCGGTCGATCACGTCCCGCCAGTCGAGGATCGAGAGCTTCACCGTGTCGGTCACCCGCGGCTTCAGCACGAGGGTCTGCGCTCCCGCCGGCGCCATCGGGCGCACCTGTGGGCCGTCGCCGAGGTCGACGGCGACGAGGGTCGGGTGGGCAGGCAGCTCGGCCGCGCTCGGGGTCACCCGCAGCGCGGCGACCTCCGTCGGCCGCGGCAACTTCAGCACGAGGTTGGCGGGCATCCGGTGCTGGACGATGTTCTGCGGCGCGGTCCACGACGTGCGCGGGTCACCGTCCGACGCGGCGTAGGCCGAGCCGAGCACGTCGATCAGATCGGCGTCGCCGAGAGCGCGAGCGGCGCCGGGTGCGGCGATCAGGTCGGCCAGGTTGGGCCCCTGCCTGGCCCGCACCCAGACCGTCGGCGTCACGGTGACCGCCTCCGGCACCGACAGCGTGCGGCTCAGGTTGACCGGTTCCTCCGGTGACAGGGCCATGGTGGCGGCGCACCGGACGGCGTCCGGCCCGTCCGCGCAGCCGGGTCGGCCCAACAGCTCCGAACCCAGATCCCATTGTGCGACGGCCGAACCCGGCGGTGGGGCGGGTACGTCGACGGTGTGCCGCAGGCTGACGGGCTGGGCGAAGCCCGACGCGTCGTACTGCGTGATGGAGAAGTCGGTGATGCCGAACTGGACGCCGGGGGAGCCGTCGTCGGTCGCGACCGCGGTGAACCGGACCCACGGCGTCTCGCCGATCGGGAGTGCGATCGACAGTGGCTTGCCTGCCTGGTCGAATCGCAGGGTGCTGGTGCCGGTGGCGGTCGACACCTCGATGCGTCGCACCTGGGCGCCGACGGCGGTCGCGCTCGGGGTGATGGTGACCGCGGCGTTGGCGATCGGACGGTCGAAGTCGACCTGAAGCCATTGCCCCACTGCCGATTGCAGCGAGTTGGACACCCAGCTGGTCGCGGGGTCCCCGTCGATTGCGGCCGCGGCGCCCGTGGCGGGTGCGACGTTCGGCAGGGCCGTGGAGTCCGCCGCCGAACTCGACACCGACACCCTGCCGCCGGGCCACCGACCGTAGACGACGGCGGCGTCCCCGGCGGGGTAGTCCATCACCCGGTTGTACGTGTTGCGCGAATCTCCCCGTGCGCGAACGGCGGAGGAGTGATCGTCGACTCTGCCGTAGTCGGTCTCCCTGGCGACGGGGCTGTCGGTGACGGTGACGACGGGGGCGTCGAGTCCGGCGGCTCGGGCGTCGGCCGTCAGCACCATCGGGCCCAGTGGAGGTTGGCCGAGCAGCCTGCGTCGTTCGTCGATGCGCAGCAGAGCCTCCGGCCCGCCGTCGACCCTGGCCATCGCGGCGGCATCGGTCAGGTACGGGCGCAAGGGCCTGGCGCCGTCGACCCGGTAGATCTCCACCGCGGGATAGCTCGGCCGCAGGCCGCTGTCGGTGATGAAGCCCGACAGGGTGCCCGGACCGACGGGATCGCCGAACTGCGCCACCTTGGTCAGCCCCGGCGAACCGTCGACGACGCGGTGCACCAGCAGTGGCCGCGCCGACCGCGACGCGTCGGGGTCCAGGTCGTTGCGCACGACGAGGAATGAAATACCTTGCCGGACAAGGGTGTCGGCGAGACCCGCGGACGGCCGGCCCGCCGCGAACAGACGCTGCACCGAGTCGAGGGCGCGAATGGTCTCCGGCGGGGTCAGCGGGATCGAGTCGCGCACCCCCCACGGGCTGGTGCCGAGCACCTGAAGCGGCTCGTCGTGGCTGGTGCCCCACACCTGCGTCGCGAACGGCGCGCCCGGCACCACCAGGACGCGACCACCATCGGGTCCGTCGTGGGCGTCGAGCCAGTCCGCGGTGTCGTGCCAGTACTGCGGAATCGCGGTGAACGTGCCCGACGGCGCCAGGCGTGCGGTCCACGCCAGCGAGGTGGCCACCGTCAGCGCCACCAGCACTACGGCGCCGACGGCCACCCGCTTGTCGCGCTCGGGATGGGCGAACGCGTCCAGCCAGTCGCGGCGTGGTGCGCTGCCCGGCAACGGGATTCGGCCGAGAAGGTGCGCGATGCCCAGGGCGAGCGGCAGCCGGAGCAGTGGCTCGAGCTTGTGCACGTTGCGCAGCGGCGTGCCGTCGGCGTCGAGGAACGCCTGGACGTGGTGCGCCACCGGAGAGCCGAGGCCGCCGGAGTACCCCACGGCCAAGAGGACCAGGCCGATCAGGAGCGTCGTGATCAGCCGACCGCGTGCGGGCATCGACCGCAGTGCCAACCCGGCCAGGCCGCCCGCCGCCACCAACGTCGTCGCCAGCACGGCCGCCGCGCCCGTCACCAACGACGATCCCGCGGTCGCGGTCGGCGCGACGAACGGCGTCCAGCTGTACGTGCCGCGGAGTACCTCCACCAGGGACAGCCACTGCGTCGTCACCCCCGAGGACTCGATGAAGTCCAGGAACGGCGGGCTGACCCTGCCGAGCATGACCAGCGCGACGACCCACCACGTCACGGCGAGCGCCGCACTCAACGCCCACCACGCGGTAAACCGCCACCACAGCCGGTTCGGCCGGTGCGCCGCCCACCAGATCACCGCGACGAGGCAGGCGGTCAGCGTGGCGACCGCGTTGACGGCGCCCATGAGTGCCACGGCCAACGCCGATCTGGCGGCGAGCACCCGGACGGACTGGGAGGAACCCCGCAGCGCCAGGATCACCGGAAGCAGCACCCACGGCGCCAGCATCATCGGCAGCGTCTCCGACGAGATCGCGCCCAGCGTCGTCAGCACCCGCGGGCACAGCGCGAACGCGACGGCTCCGACGATCCGCGACGTGGGACTGCCGATGCCCAGCACCTCGGCGACGCGCAGGACGCCCCAGAACCCCACCACCAGCAGCAGGGCCCACCACAGTCGCTGGGTCACCCAGCCCGGCAACCCGAGGACGTCGCCGGCGAGGAAGAACGCGCCGTGTGGGAACAGGTAGCCGTAGGCCTGGTTCTGCGCCTGGCCGAAGGGAAGATCGCTGTTCCAGAGGTCAGCGGACCTGGCGAGGAACCGCAGCGGGTTCGCGGTCAGGTCGAGTTTGGTGTCCGGGGAGATCCGGCCCGGCGACTGGGCGAACGTCAGGACCAGCGCCACGGCTCCGACGAGCCACAGCCAGCGACGGCCCAGGGGAGAAGCGGCCAGCGGACTAGGTTCTGTCGCCGTACTCGACCCTGTTGAGCACGGATGATGCCGGGTCGCCCGCCTGCAGCGGGGGCTTGGTGTCCTGCTGGACCATGAGCGTCACGCCGAAGATGGCGGCGGCACCGAGCAGCAGTCCGACGACGATGCTGGCCGCTGCGGGCAAGACGAACCGATCCACCCGGCCAAGGTAGCACTCAGTACAGGACCACCACGGCATCGCGCCCGCCGCGGCAGGTGATCCAGGGATCGGCGCCCTCGGCCGAGCACGTGACGACGAAGTCCGTGCCCACGCACGCCGCGCCCTCGCCGCACGGCACGGCGCCCGCGGCGGTCACGGAGCGCGGGTCGCGGCTCGGGTCGGCGGCGTCCCAGTAGGCCTTCAGCACGTTGCTCGTGAACGCGCAGGTGGCCTCGGGGCTGCCGCGGACGCCCTGGCTCGCCCAGCCGGCCTGCCCGGTGATCTGATAGCCGCCCTCGCAGGACTCACCCGTGGGGTCGGCTCCCCGGATGGTGGCGGGCCGCGGTCTGCCGCCCACGCCGGTGGCGGTCGTGGCGGGCGCCGCGGTCGACTGGCTGCTGGCGGGTGGCGGAGGGGCCGCGGTCGGCGGGGAGTCGCCGCCACCCCTGACGACGACCACCACCAGCACGACGACCAGCGCGATCAGCACGCCGATTCCGGCGACCGCCCAGATCCTGCTCGGATGGGGCGGCGGGGGTTCCTCGTAGCGCAGCGGGCCCGGCTCCTGGAACGGTTCGGGCGCGGGGTGCTCGGGCAGCTGCCTGGCCGCCATCGTCGGCGCGAACTCCGGCTCGAACTCCGCCTCGGGGGTCGGCTCCTCCGCCGACCACGCGGCGACGAACACGGTGGGCAGGCTCGACCCCGTCGAGGGGTTGGCCAGGTGCTCGGTCGGGGCCTGCGCCGCCGGGTCGACGACGGCCACCGCCTGGGTCGCGGCCGTCGCGGCGTCCCGCAGCGCGGCCGCGAAGTCGAGGCAGGCCCCGAACCGCTGGCGGGGGTCGGGGGACATCGCCCGCATCAGCGCCGGATCGAACGCGGCGAGGTCCTGCCGCGTCTCGCTCAGCGGCGCCACCGGCCGCGGGAAGGTGTTCTCCTCGGCGGGCGACCCGCTCAGCAGGTGGTAGGCGGTGGCTGCGAGCGCATACTGGTCGGCCCTGGCGTCGATACCGGGATCACGGGGAATGTCGAAGTCCGTCAACAGGATTCGGCGTCGTCGGTCGTGGGTGAGCAGGATGCTCGCGGCGGTGACGTCGCCGTGTACGACGTGCCGCCCGTGCGCGAAGTCCAGCGCGTCGGCAATGGTGGTGACGATGTCGAGGACCTGGTCGGCGGGCAGGCCGGTGTCGTAGCGGTCCCTGACGAGTGAGCCTGCGTCGGTCCCGTCGACGAAGTCCATCGACAACCACAGCCGACCCTGGTGTTCGCCGTGCCGGTGCACGCCGACGATGTGCGGGTGCCACAGCGCCATCGCGAGATCGGCGCGGCGACCGAACCTGGCGCGGAACTCCTCGTCGGCGGATTCCACGGCGGGCAGCACGCGCAGTGCGTCCTGGCGTAGCGAACGCGGGTCTGCGGTCAGGTAGACCTCACCGAGGCGGCCTGCGCCCAACAACCGGACCACCGTGTAGCCGGCGAAGACGTCCCCCGAGCGCAGCGGCATGTGCGGAGATTACCCAGAATCCGCACGCTACGATTCGGCCGATGCCACCCTCCAGCGACTCCCAGGGCCCCAGCCAGCGCCGCATGATCACGTCGATCGTGCTCGCAGTCGTCGCGATCGCCGTCGTCGTGGTGGCGGGCGTATACGTCGTCAAGCACCGCGGTGCCTCGGCCACCGCGCCGACGACACCGAGCCAGACGGCAGAGGGTCCGACGTCGCTGGCGCCGCCGGAACCGCCCGTCTGCGGGGACGGCGACGCGCTGCTCGGCGCGATGTCGACGCGCGACAAGCTGGCCCAGCTCCTGATGGTCGGCGTCACGGGCGCCGACGACGCCCGCAAGGTGGTGGCCGACCACCACGTCGGCGGCATCTTCCTGGGCAGCTGGACCGACATGACGATGCTGACCGACGGCAGCCTCGCGCAGATCGCCTCGGCCGCCGCCCCGCTTCCGTTGGCGGTCAGCGTCGACGAGGAGGGCGGCCGGGTGCAGAGGCTGTCGAAGCTGATCGGCAGCCAGCCGTCGCCACGGGTGCTCGCGCAGACCCATTCGCCGCAGGAGGTCCACGACATCGCGCTGGACCGCGGCCTCGCGATGAAGAAGCTGGGGATCACCGTCGACTTCGCGCCCGTGGTCGACGTGACGACCGAGGACGACGACGAGGTGATCGGGGACCGTTCGTTCGGCGCCGACCCCGCGACCGTCGTCGCGTACGCGGGCGCCTACGCGCAGGGGCTGCGCGACGCGGGCCTGCTGCCCGTGCTCAAGCACTTCCCCGGGCACGGTCACGGTTCCGGCGACTCGCACCTCGGCGACGTCACGACGCCGCCGCTGGACCAGCTGAAGGCCAGCGACCTGGTGCCGTACCGCACGCTGACCACCATGCCGCCCGTCGCGGTGATGGTCGGCCACCTCGAGGTGCCCGGCCTGACCACCGACGAGCCGACCAGCCTGACCCCGGGCGCGTACCAGCTGCTGCGGTCGGGTGACTACGGCGGCCCACCGTTCGACGGGCTGGTGTTCACCGACGACCTGTCCAGCATGAAGGCGATCTCCGACCACTTCGGGGTGCCGCAGGCCGTGCTCAAGGCTCTGCAGGCGGGCGCCGACATCGCCCTGTGGGTGACCACCGACGAGGTGCCCGCGGTGCTCGACGGGCTCGAGGCCGCCGTCGATGCCGGGCAGCTCGACGCGAAGAAGGTCGACGCCTCGGTGCTCAAGATCGCCGGAATCAAGGGCAAGAGCCCCCACTGCGGCGGCTGAACCGCCCGGCATTGCTTACCCTGATCTGATGGCCGGTGGAACCAAGCGGTTGCCTCGCGCGGTGCGCGAGCAACAGATGCTCGACGCCGCCGTGCAGATGTTCTCCGTCAACGGCTACCACGAGACGTCGATGGACGCGATCGCCGCGCAGGCCGAGATCTCCAAACCGATGCTGTACCTGTACTACGGCTCGAAGGAGGAGCTGTTCGGCGCGTGCCTGGACCGTGAACTCGGGCGGTTCGTCGACTCGGTGCGCGCCGACATCGACTTCACCCAGCCCGCCAAGGACCTGCTGCGCAACGCGGTGGTGGCCTTCCTGTCCTACATCGACACCAACCGGGCGTCGTGGATGGTGCTCTACACCCAGGCCACCAGCTCGCAGGCGTTCGCCCACACGGTGCGCGAGGGTCGCGAGCGCATCATCGATCTGGTCGGACGGCTGCTGCAGTCCGGCACGCGAAACCCCGAGCCGGGCACCGACTTCGACATGATGGCCGTGGCGCTGGTGGGCGCAGGCGAGGCGGTGGCAACCCGGGTGAGCACCGGCGACGCCGAGGTGCACGAGGCCGCCGAGTTGATGATCAACCTGTTCTGGCGCGGCCTGAAGGGCAGGCCCGCCGACACTCAGGCGGTTCCGGCGGCAACCGCCTAGTCCGCCGTCTACGCTCCGCGGATGGAGCGAGACGATCACGATCGGCTGATCAGGCGCAGCCTCGGCATGCTGCGCTCGGTGCGTGGCCTGATCGTCGTGCTGATGGTGCTCGGCGTGATCGCCTCGGCGCTGCCGTACGTCTCGGCGGCGGCGTTCGGTCCCATGATGCAGCTCGTCGCCGACGCGGGCGCGAACGGAAACCTCAGCGGCGTATGGGATCTGAGCGGTCCACTGGTCGCCCGCCAGAACGGTCCGCTGGCCGACGTGGCAGGCGCGGTGCCGTTCGCGATCATCGTGGCGACGTGGGTGAGCTCGCTGGTGCTGGCGCAGCTGATGTATCTGGTCAACGCGTGGGTGGGAACCAAGGTCGAGAGGGTGTTGGTCGTCGACATCCGCCAGCGGGTGCACGACCACGTGCAGACGCTCTCGATGGACTTCTTCACCGCATCCCCCAGTGGCGCGCTGATGCAACGCGTGACCACCGAGTGCGTAGGCGTGCAGCGGCTTCTCACCGACTGCCTGGTGCCGCCGCTGATCGACGTGGTGGTGCTGGCGGTCGCCGTGGCCTATCTGATCGCCCTGTCGTGGCAGATGACCGTCGCGGCGCTGGTGCTCACCCCGCTGGCCCTGGTCGTGCTGAAGTACGCGGGCCGCAAGGTGCAGGCCGCTGTCCGAGGGGAGATCGACGCGGGCCGGGCGATGAGCGCCGAGCTCGAGCAGACCATCAGCGGCATCGCCGAGATTCAGACGTTCAACGCACAACCCATGCGCAGCAAGCGCTTTCACGACGTGTCCGACGCCGCCGAGAAGGCGACCGCGACCAGCACGGTCTGGATGCAGGCGACCGCCAACGGCTCGCAGGTGTTCATCGCCATCAGCACGGTGGTGGTGCTGCTGGTCGGCATCGGGTTCAGCGACGACTTCGGGCTGACGTTCGCGGGACTGATGGTGTTCACGGGGATGGTGCCGACGATGTTCAGTGCGGCGCAACGGGTCATGGGCGCCTACACCACGTATCAGTCGGTGGCGCCGAGTGCGGCGTCGACCTACGAGCTGTTGGACACCCACCCGACGGTCGAGGATCACCCCGGTGCGGTGGCGCTCGGCGAGGTGCACGGAAACCTGGTGTTCGAGGACGTGGCGTTCGGCTACGGCCCCGACCAACTGGTGCTCGACGGGCTGTCGTTCTCGATCCGCGAGGGCGAGACGGTGGCTCTCGTCGGCGGCATCGGATCGGGCAAGTCGACGGTCTACAACCTGATCCTGAGGTTCCTCGATCCGCAACGCGGCAGGATCCTGCTCGACGGACACCCGATCGACGGCCTCACCATCGCCTCACTGCGAGAACAGGTCTCGAAGCTGGCGCAGTTCCCCTTCTTCACCAAGGACACGATCCGCGAGAACGTCCGGTTGGCCCGGCCGACGGCCACCGACGCGGAGATCGAGGAGGCCTGCGAGGAGGCCAACGTGCACTCGGTGATCGTGGACCCGCGGCGGATGCGCGACGGCTACGACACCGTGGTCGACGTTCAGGTGCCCTCGGGCGGGCAGAAGCGGCTGATCGCCCTGGCCCGCTGCCTGTTGCGCAAGCCCGAGGTGCTGCTGCTCGACGAGCCCACCGAGAACCTCGACGCCGACCAGCGGGCCAGGCTGACCGGTGTGATCCGCGGCTACGCGAACGACCGCACCTGCCTGGTGATCAGCCACGACATGGACTTCATCGCCGCGGTCGCCGACCGCATCCTGGTCATCGAGAACGGACGCATCGCCCAGCAGGGCGACCACCACACCCTGCTGGCCGAGGGCGGGCTGTACCGCAGGCTCTACGAGGCGCAGAACGTCGACCGCGATCTGGTGTACCCGCAACTCGCCACCGGGTGACCGGAATCGGGGCTACAGCGCGGTGACCGAGCCCGTCAGGTGCGGATATCCCTTGGACAGGTTGCGCAGCGTCAACTCCCAGCCGTCGGCGACCCGGTCGACGTACAGTCCGACGCGCGCGGGGAGCAACACCGGCTTGCCGAACCGTACGGAGTACGTGACGGCGTCGGGGGACTGGCCCTCGATGTTCGCCAATACTGCTGCGGCGCTGAACATTCCGTGTGCGATCGAGGTCGGGAAGCCGAACAGCTTGGCGCCGATCGAGCTGGTGTGGATCGGGTTGTGGTCCCCGCCGACCGACGCGTAGTGGCGGATCCGTCCCGGCGTGACGTGCAGGACGGCGTTCGGCGGTGGGAGCTTCTGCCGTTTCGGCGGTTCGGGTTTCGGCTCGTCGGACAGACTGGTCCGTTGCTGGTGCAGGAACGTCGTCACCTGGTGCCACGCGGTGTCGTTGCCGACCGTGACGTCGGTGACGAGGTCGACGAGCAGTCCCTTCCGGTGCTCCCGCAGGTTCTCCGCGTGCACCTTGACGCCGACCACGTCGGTGACGGAGATCGGCCGGTACTGGGTGATGTGGTTCTCGACGTGTACCGAACCCATGGCGGGAAAGGGAAAGTCGAAGCCGCTCACCAGAGACATGACCGAGGGGAACGTCAGCGCGAACGGGTACGTCAGTGGGACGGTGTCGCCGAACCGCAGCCCCGTGACGGCGGCGTATTCCGCGACGTTGGCGCGGTCGATGGCGAGGTCCTCGACGGCCACCGTGCGGTCGGGGATCGTGTCGCCGCGCGAGATGAACGGCAGCGCACCCGCGGCCGCCTTCGCCATGTTGACCAGCCCGCTGGGTTGACTCACGCTCACGCTCCCAACATGGCCTGGCCGCACACCCGAATGGTGTTGCCGGTGACGGCATTGCTGGCCGGGCTGGCGAAGTATGCGATGGCCTCGGCCACGTCGACGGGCTGGCCGCCCTGGAACAGGGAGTTGAGCCGACGGCCCACCTCGCGGGTGGCCAGCGGGATCGCCTCGGTCATCTTGGTCTCGATGAAGCCCGGTGCGACGGCGTTGATCGTGATGCCCTTCTCGCCGAACACCGGCGCCAGCGCCTCCGTCATGCCGATCATGCCCGCCTTGGTGGCGGCGTAGTTGGTCTGACCGCGGTTGCCCGCGATGCCCGCCATCGACGAGAGCCCGACGATTCGCCCGCCGTCACCGATCGTGCCGTTGTCGACCAGACCCTCGGCCAGCCGTTGCGGGGCAAGGAGATTCACCGCGACCACCGAGTCCCAGCGACCCTCGTCCATGTTGGCGAGCAGCTTGTCGCGGGTGATGCCCGCGTTGTTCACCAGAATGTGAGCCTTGCCGCCCGAATGATCCGCGTAGTGCTCGCGCAGGTGCTCGGTGATGCGGTCGACGGCGTCGGCCGCGGTCACGTCCAGCGTCAGCGCCGTGCCGCCCACCTTCGTCGCCGTCTCGGCCAGTGCCTCGGCAGCCTGCTCGACGTCGATCGCCACGACCTTGGCCCCGTCGCGGGCGAACACCTTCGCGATCTCGGCGCCGATGCCGCGGGCTGCGCCGGTCACCAGGGCGACCTTCCCGTCGAGCGGCTTGTCCCAGTCGGCCGGTGGCACCGCATCCTGCGCGTCGACGTAGAACACCTGCGCGTCCACGTAGGCCGACTTGCCCGAGAGCAGGAATCGCACGGTCGACTCGAGCCCGGTGGCCGCGGGCTTGGCGGCCGCGGACAGGTAGACCAGCCCGATGGTCGCACCGTGCTGCAGCTCCTTGCCGAGCGAGCGGGTGAAGCCCTCCAGCGCCCGCTGCGCGATGCGTTCGTCGACGCCGGTCGTCTCGTCGGGCGTGGTGCCGACGACGACGATGCGTCCGGAGTGGCCGACGTTGCGCAGCAGCGGGGTGAAGAAGTCACGCAGCGCCTCGAGGCCCTCCGGCGTGGTGATGCCCGTGGCGTCGAAGACGAGCCCGCCGAACGAGTCGGCCCAGCGGCCTCCGAGGTTGTCGCCGACCAGGTCGTAGTCCTCG
>JAESGJ010000580.1_pt1 | contig 13577 bp, 14 predicted proteins | sample 9266241 | NCBI WGS metagenome assembly JAESGJ01 (sample SAMN14514841, study PRJNA621669) | algae metagenome | isolation source: Brasilonema octagenarum HA4186-MV1 and co-occurring heterotrophs from wet... | place: USA: Manoa Valley, Hawaii | collected 2009-07-20 | reverse complement strand
CTGCGGAAACAGGATGAGATCGCGGCCTTCGAGAAGGCCAGGCCGAGCTGGAAGCCGCGGACGACGGCGGTCTGAGAACCGGCCGGGCGGCGCTGAAATCGCCCCCAGCAAGGACGTTTTGGGACCGCCGTACCACCGCCGGTGTGGGGCAACCTGATTGCCGAATTGGTGGCCAGCTATCCCTGAAATTGGGCGTGGCTCTTGGAAATCAGCGGCCTAAAGGTTTACCGTAGCTTTCAGTTGGCTCAAGGTGGGCCACTGGCTTCGGAGGTTTTGCATGAACAAGGCAGAGCTCATCGACGTCCTCACGGACAAGTTGGGCACCGATCGTCGGCAGGCGACCGCCGCCGTGGAGAACGTCGTCGACACCATCGTGCGTGCCGTCCACAAGGGCGACAGCGTCACCATCACCGGCTTCGGCGTGTTCGAGCAGCGCCGCCGCGCCGCAAGGGTTGCGCGCAACCCGCGCACCGGCGAGACCGTGAAGGTCAAGCCGACGTCCGTCCCGGCGTTCCGTCCAGGGGCACAGTTCAAGGCGGTTGTGTCTGGCGCACAGCGTCTCCCGTCCGAGGGCCCGGCCGTCAAGCGTGGCGCCACCGCGGCTCCCGCCAAGAAGGCCGCCGTCAAGAAGGCGGCCGTGAAGAAGGCCGCCACCAAGGCGCCGGCCAAGAAGGTCGCCGCCACCAAGGCTCCCGCAAAGAAGGCGGCGCCCGTGAAGAAGGCGGCGCCCGTCAAGAAGGCCGCGCCCGCCAAGAAGGCTCCGGTCAAGAAGGCCGTCACCAAGGCTCCGGTCAAGAAGGCCGCGACCAAGGCTCCGGTCAAGAAGGCCGTCACCAAGGCTCCGGTCAAGAAGGCCGCGACCAAGGCTCCGGTCAAGAAGGCCGCGACCAAGGCTCCGGTCAAGAAGGCCGCCGCCAAGGCTCCCGCCAAGAAGGCTCCCGCCAAGAAGGGCCGCAAGTAGGACCTACGCCGGAATCAATTCCGGTACAAGGCACGCCGTGGATCCCCGCGATCCGCGGCGTGTCTTCGTAGGATCGACCTCTACCGGTCGGCGGCCAGTGGGCTGCCGATGTGGTCGGCGGCGATCAACTTGCCACCCGCCAGCGACAGCACCCAGGTGCTGCCCTTGCGGTTGCGGGACTTGTCCGGCCGCACTCCGTCGCGGTCGCACCACCAGGCGATGAGATCCGGAATCACCTTGCCCTGAGAGCAGATCGCCGGCGTACCGTCGGACTGGGCGATCTCGAGGATCCGCCGTCGCGCCGCGCCGTGACTGTCGGCGTAGGCCTCCTCGGTGAGCGTCGGCTCGTCCTGAATCGGCACTCCGAGTTCCTCGGCAAGCGGCGCGACCGTCTGCTGGCACCGCACCCGCGGCGCCGCGTGCACCTCGGTGGCGCCGAACGCCAGCAGTTGCCCGACCAGTGACTCTGCCTGCGCACGCCCGTGCTTGTCGAGCGGACGCGTCCGGTCGTCACCCTTGTATCTCGCCTTGGTCCCCGCGGTCCCGTGCCGGACCACCAGCACGGTCCTGGTGTCGGCCGGTTGTTTGGCGAAGCGTCGCAGCACCTTCCGGTCGTCCCGGTACTGCAACCGTTTCAGCGCGTGCGCGGCGGGCACCCAGAGCAGCTCGTCGACCTCGTCGTTCGGGACGAATTCGCCGCCGAGGGGCCGCGCCGCCCAGTACCGCACGTGCTTGACGCCGACGTCGATGGGATAGCTGACCGCGGCCAGCCGCCTACCCAATTCCACTGCGTAGCCGGTCTCCTCGAGGACTTCCCGCACGGCCGTCACCGGCTCGGTCTCACCGGGGTCGACCTTGCCCTTCGGCAGCGACCAGTCGTCATAGCGGGGCCGGTGCACGATCGCCACCAGTGGCTCGTCGTCGCCGTCGTCGGAGTGACGCCACAACACCGCACCCGCCGCGTAGACGGCCTTCGCGGCCGCCGCCGACGGAGCCTTCTTCGTCACCTCAACTCCTGCAGGTCAATCGGCGCGGGGGAATCCGCGCACGAGGCGACGCCGTCACGGATGCCGGTGGCGTTCCATCAGTGACACCTGATGGTCGCGCACCGTCTGACCCGCCTGCGGCGACGCCGTCCAGTGACCGTCGGGACCGAGTTCCCAGCACCTGGTGGTGGGATCCAGGGCCGAGTCGAACACGTCGTTCAGCTGGTCGGCGAGCCGCGGATCCTTCACCTGTGCCATCACCTCGACGCGACGGTCGAGATTACGATGCATCATGTCGGCGCTGCCGATCCAGAACTCGTCGATGGCGCGGAAGTGAATAATTCGCGAGTGCTCCAGGAAGCGGCCGAGAATCGACCGCACGGTGATGTTCTCGGAGAAGCCGGCCACGCCGGGCCGCAGCGCGCAGATCCCGCGCACCACCACCTCGACGCGGACACCTGCCTGCGAGGCCCGGTACAGCGCGTCGATCACCTGCTCGTCGACCAACGCGTTGGCCTTCAAGCGAATCCGCGCGTCAGCGCCGTCCCGGTGGGCGGCGATCTCGCGTTCGATGCGTTCGACGATGCCCCGGCGGACGCCGTACGGTGCCACCAGCAGGTTGCGGTAGGACACCTTGCGTGAATAGCCCGTCAGCGAGTTGAACAGATCGGTGAGGTCGGCGCCGATGTCCGGTGAGGCCGTCAGCAGACCCACGTCCTCGTACAGCCGCGACGTCTTCGGGTTGTAGTTGCCCGTGCCGATGTGGCAGTACCGCCGGATGGTCGAGCCCTCCCTGCGCACGACGAGGCATGTCTTGCAATGGGTCTTGAGTCCGATCAGGCCGTACACCACGTGCACGCCCGCCTGCTCCAGCGCCCGGGCCCACTTGATGTTGGCCTGCTCGTCGAACCGCGCCTTGATCTCGACGAGCGCGACGACCTGCTTGCCGGCCTCCGCGGCGTCGATCAGCGCGCTGACGATCGGCGAGTCGCCGGAGGTCCGGTACAGGGTCTGCTTGATCGCGAGCACGTTCGGGTCGGCGGCCGCCTGCTCGATGAACCGTTGCACCGTCGTGGAAAACGAGTCGTAGGGATGGTGCACCAGCACGTCGCCGTCGCGCAGCGTGGAGAAGATGCTCTTCGGGGTCTCACGCTCACCGAAGGCCGGTGGCGTCGCCGGGACGAACGGCGGGTCCTTCAGATCGGGGCGGTCCACGCCGTAGATCTGCCACAGGCACGACAGGTCGAGAAGACCGGGCACCTCGATGACGTCGCCGGGATGGACGTCGAGCTCGCGCAGGAGCAGCTCGAGCATGTTCTCCGTCATGTCGTCGGCGACCTCGAGCCGGACGGGAGAACCGAAGCGGCGCCTGGCGAGTTCGCGCTCCAACGCCTGGAGCAGGTCCTCGTCCCGGTCCTCCTCGACTTCGAAGTCGGCGTTGCGCGTGATCCGGAAGGCGTGGTGCTCGACGATCTCCAGGCCGGGGAACAACACCGAGAGGAACGCGGCGATCAGCTCCTCCATCGGAAGGAAGCGGATGGCGGCGCCGCCGTCGCGCGGCCCCAGTTCGACGAACCGGTCCACGTTGTCGGGCACCTTGATACGGGCGAAGTGCTGCGTGCCGTCCTCGGGCTGCCGCACGGTGATGGCGAGATTCAGGCTCAGGCCGCTTACGAACGGGAACGGGTGCGCGGGGTCGACGGCCAGCGGGGTGAGCACGGGGAACACCTGCTCGTGGAAGTAGACCGACAGCCGCGACCGCTCGTCGTCGTCGAGCTGGGCCCACGTCACCACGATGATGCCCTCGTCGGCGAGCGCGGGGCGCACCGACTCCATGAACTCCCTGGCGTGCCGGTCGGCGAGCTGCTGGGTCCGTTCGCCGATGCGGCGCAGCTGTTCACGTGGCGACAGCCCGTCCGCCGAGCGCACCGAGAGTCCCATCTCGTCGCGGCGTTTCAGGCCTGCGACGCGGACCATGTAGAACTCGTCGAGGTTGGACGCGAAGATCGCGAGGAACTTGGCGCGCTCCAGCAGCGCCAGCGAGGGATCGGACGCCAGCGCCAGGACCCTGGCGTTGAAGTCCAGCCAGCTCAGTTCCCGGTTGAGGTAACGGTCGTCGGGCAGGGCGTCATTGATGGCGTCCGCGGTGGTGGCAGGTGGCGCCTCAGGCGTGCTGCCATCCGATGCCCAGTCCGCTTCGGAAGTTCGTGTCTCGGCTTCGGTCACAGATGAGATCATCCCCCATGAGCGGTCCGGCGTGCTAGGTGCCGCCCACGGTGTTCTTGGTGACCGACCCGACGCCCAGGCCGAGAGCGGTCGTCAGGTCGCTCGGGGTGTCGATGTCGCAGCGCAGTCCCGGCCACTTGCCCGTCAGCTCGACGGCACCCGAATCTCGGTGGCGCCGTGCGGAATCCGCGCCGAACTTGGGCGCCAGGGGCACGCCGAAGGCGAACAGCGCCGAGGTGCCCGTGCCGTGCCGGTCGCTGACGAAGCTGCGCCCGTGTGCCCGTGCCCTCGCGATGGCCCCCGCGAGTTCCCGCGGTTGCAGTGCGGGCAGATCTCCTTGCAGCACGCCGATGTTCGGCGTCTGGGCGCGAATCGCCGCCTCGGCCACCGAGAGCGCGTTGTTCAGCGGATCGGGATGGCCGTCGGGGGTGGGGTCGTCATGGACCAGGGCGCCGAGGTCGCGGACGGCCTCGGCGGCCACGGGGTCGGGCGTCACCACCGTGATCGTCCGCACCGACACCACGGAGGAGGCCGCGGTGATGGTGTCGACCAACATGGCGAGGACGACGCCCTCGCGAACCTCGGGCGCGAAGGCCGATGCGAGCCGCGTCTTGGCGGCACTGAGCCGTTTGACGGCGATGACCAGCCCGACGTCGGCCGAGCTGCCCGTGGTGCTCATGGCTGCCATCCTGCCAGCAGCGCGGGTCAGGCTAGATTTGTTCCCGTGGTCAAGGCTGCGGTGATGGGCGCTGGTGCGTGGGGGACGGCACTGGCGAAGGTGCTCGCCGACGCGGGCAACGACGTGACGCTGTGGTCGAGGCGGCCCGAACTGGCCGATCAGATCAACCAGACGCACCGCAACACCGACTACATCGGTGACGTGGAACTGCCCGCGTCGATCCGCGCCACGGGCGATGCCGCCATCGCACTGGACGGCGCGTGCACCGTGCTACTCGCGGTGCCGTCGCAGACCCTGCGCACCAACCTCGAACCGTGGCGTGACGCGATCGGCGGCGACACCACGCTGGTCAGCGTCGCAAAGGGCATCGAACTCGACACCCTCATGCGCATGAGTCAGGTGATCGTCCAGGTGACCGGCGTCGACCCGTCGCGCGTCGCCGTCGTCACCGGGCCGAACCTGGCCAGCGAGATCCTCGACGAGCAGCCCGCCGCAACGGTCGTCGCGTGCACCGACTCGGGCCGCGCCGTGGCGCTGCAGCGCGCCTTCTCCACCGGATACTTCCGTCCCTACACCAACTCCGACGTCGTCGGCGCGGAGATCGGTGGGGCCTGCAAGAACGTCATCGCGCTGGCCAGTGGCATGGCGGCGGGCGTCGGTCTCGGCGAGAACACCGCGGCCGCGATCATCACCCGCGGGCTGGCCGAGATCATGCGGCTGGGAATCGCGCTGGGCGCCAAGGGTGCGACGCTGGCGGGTCTGGCGGGCGTCGGCGACCTCGTCGCCACGTGCACGTCGCCGCAGTCGCGCAACAGGGCCTTCGGCGAGCGCCTCGGTCGCGGCGGCACCATGGAGTCGGCGCTGCGCGAGGCGGGGGGGCACGTCGCCGAGGGCGTCACGTCGTGCCAGTCGGTGCTGGCGTTGGCCGAGAGCTACGACGTCGAGATGCCGCTCACCGATGCGGTCCACCGGGTCTGCCACCGTGGCCTGTCGGTGCACGACGCGGTGGCCCTGCTGCTCGGCCGCAGCACGAAACCGGAGTGAGCCCATGGACGGTCAGTACGGCGACTCCACTCGAAGCGTGAAAGCGGCTGCCTCCCAGCATGTTCCGGGTCAACCCGTCGCATCGCCGCCCGTCCCCGTTTCGGCCTACCACCTGTCGTCCGACGAGTCGCAGCCCCTGGACTCGTACGGCCGCAGCTCCAATCCCACGTGGCGCCAACTCGAATCGGCCCTGGCCACGCTCGAGGGTGCCACCTCGGCGCTGACGTTCGGATCGGGCATGGCCGCGATCACGTCGGCCCTGCGCGTGCTCGCCACACCAGGGACGACGCTGGTGGTCCCTGCCGACGGCTACTACCAGGTGCGCAGGTACGCGGCCGAATACCTGGCGCCGCGGGGCGTCGTCGTCCGCGAGGCCACCGCCGCCGACATGTGCTCCGCGGCGGCGTCGGCCGACGTCGTCATCGCCGAAACCCCGGTCAACCCCACGCTCGACGTCGTCGACCTGCACCGGCTGGCGCTGACCTGCCGCAGCCGCGGCGCCATCCTCATCGTCGACAACACCACCCCGACACCGCTTGGGCAGCAACCACTCTCGCTGGGCGCGGACCTGGTGGTGGCCAGCGCGACGAAGGCGCTGTCGGGGCACAGCGACCTGCTGGCGGGTTACGTCGCAGGATGTCATGCCGAGCAGATGGCGGCCATCGAACGGGAGCGGCTGCTCGCGGGAGCCGTCCTGGGTCCGTTCGAGGCATGGCTGACACTGCGCAGTCTGGGCAGCGCGGGGCTGCGGTTCGAGCGGCAGTGCCACAACGCGCTCGCGATGGCACTGATGCTGCGCGACCACCCGGCGGTCGGGTCGGTCCGGTACCCGGGCCTGCCGGGCGATCCCGCGCACGGCGTCGCCTGCGTCCAGATGAAGCGCTTCGGCGGCCTGGTCTCCTTCGAGCTGGCCGACGCCGCCACCGTGCACCGCCTCGTCGAACGCAGCGCCCTGCTGGTCTCGGCCACCAGCTTCGGCGGCATCCACACGTCGGTCGACCGGCGGGCGCGGTGGGGTGACCCGGTGCCCGCAGGGTTCGCCCGGATGTCGTTGGGCATCGAGGACACCGACGACCTGATCGCCGACATCGAGCAGGCGCTGGGCTGACGAAAGCCGAGCTCAGCGTGCGGCGCCGTGCGGACTCGGGCGCGGACGGTAGCCTCTCTAGGTTGTGACCGACCGCTCGAACCCCCGCATCCGCGTCGCCGTCGTCTACGGCGGGCGCAGCTCCGAGCACGCCATCTCCTGCGTTTCCGCAGGAAGCATCCTGCGGAATCTCGATCCTGACCGCTTCGAGGTGGTCGCGGTCGGCATCACGCCGGAGGGATCGTGGGTGCTGACCGACGGCAGCCCGGAGGCCCTCGCGATCACCGACGGCCAGCTGCCCGGCGTGACCGGTGGGGCGGGAACGGCGCTCGCGCTCGCCGCGGACCCCGGCCGCCGCGGTCAGCTGATCTCGCTCGGCAACGGCCCGGGGGAGGTGTTGGGCTCCGTCGACGTGGTGTTCCCGGTGTTGCATGGACCGTACGGCGAGGACGGCACCATCCAGGGGCTGCTCGAGCTCGCCGGCGTGCCATACGTCGGCGCGGGCGTGCTGGCCAGCGCGGCGGGGATGGACAAGGAATTCACCAAGAAACTGCTCGCCGCCGAGGGGCTCCCGATCGGCGACCAGGTGGTCCTGCGTGCCCGCGACGAGGGCCTCGAACTCGAGGAACGTGAACGGCTGGGCCTGCCGGTGTTCGTCAAGCCCGCGAGGGGCGGCTCGTCGATCGGCGTCATGCGGGTCACCAGCTGGGACGACCTCGGACCCGCCATCGCCCACGCCCGCACGTTCGACCCCAAGGTCATCGTCGAGGCCGCTGTGCCGGGCCGCGAACTCGAGTGCGGCGTACTGGAACTGCCCGACGGACGGATCGAGGCCAGCACGGTCGGGGAGATCCGCGTGGCGGGGGTCCGCGGGCGCGAGGACGGGTTCTACGACTTCGCCACCAAGTACCTCGAGGACGCCGCCGAACTCGACGTGCCCGCCAAGATCGACGACGAGATCGCCGACGAGATAAGGCAATTGGCCATCAAGGCATTCCGGGCCATCGACTGCCAGGGCCTGGCCCGCGTCGACTTCTTCCTCACCGACGACGGTCCGGTGATCAACGAGATCAACACGATGCCGGGGTTCACCACGATCTCGATGTATCCGCGGATGTGGGCCGCCAGTGGGGTCGACTACCCGACGCTGCTGGCCGCCATGGTGGACACCGCGGTCGCCAGGGGGACCGGGCTGCGTTAGCGCACCGGCCCCGGATCGAGTGGCGTCGCGGGCATGGTCTGCGAAATGGCCTGCGACATCAGCTGGATGGGCGTCGGCCCCGATCCGTCGGGCAGCGTCAGCGCCACGTAGGCGGGCCGGTCGACGGTGACCCACGTGGTGCGGCCCGCATCGCCGATCCGGAACCACTGCACGTCGTCCACGACCTGCAGCGGCGAGCTCGCGACGAAGTCGTCGGGGCGCTCGATGCCACAGCGCAGGATGACGGGCTCGCCGTCCTGGTCGGCCTGCCAGGCTGCCGCGCCCGCCGGGACGGGTTGGGCCGCCTGCGCGCGGTGATAGTCACCCATCGTGTCGGGCAGCCTCTTCATCAGAGCCTGGCACGGCGCGCCCTCGGCCTGCGGCGCGGGCGCGCCTGCGATGGGGACGGGTGTCGGGGCGGAGGTGGAATCGCGCGTCGCCGCCACCACCAGAACGGCGATCAGCGCGCCGACCGCGACGACGATCGCGGCGATCAATGCCGCGCGCGGCGGCCCGTCGCGAAGATCGGTGGAGTCGTCGGGAGCGGCGTCGGTCACCCCTCGACTCTAGGAGGGCACTCCGTCGGCGATCGGACAGGTCAGTGTGCGCGTGATGCCGATGACCTGCTGCACGCTGGGCACGACCACGGAGTCCAGCTCGGCGGACGTGGCTGCTTCGATGCGAACCACCACGTCGTACGGCCCCGTCACGTACTCCGAGGACGTCACGCCCGGCAGGGCCGCCAGCTGCTTGGCGACGACCTCGGCGCGGCCCACTTCGGTCTGAATCAGCATGAACGCCTCGACCACTCGCGCTGTCCTCCGTTCCGGCTGCATAGACTCCACGCCGCAGGGACCAAACCTACCGCAGGTCGCGCCGGTGTTCAGGACACGCAACCGAGGGGTGACATGGCCGACAACGAGCATTCCGAGACGCTGGCCGATCTCGGTGAGTTCGCTGTGATCGACAAGCTCGTCGCGGGACGCCCCCACCCGCCGAACGTCGTGGTCGGCCCCGGTGACGACGCGGCCGTCGTCGTGGCGCCGGACGGCCGCACGGTGGTCTCGACCGACATGCTCGTCGAGGGACGGCACTTCCGGCGGGACTGGTCGACGCCCCGCGAGGTCGGCCGCAAGGCGATCGCCCAGAACGCCGCCGACATCGAGGCGATGGGGGCGTCCGCGACGGCCTTCGTGGTCGCCTTCGGCGCGCCGGGCGCGACGCGCGGCGACGACGTGCTGGAGCTGTCGGACGGGATGTGGGAGGAGGCCCGCGCCCTCGGCGCGAGCATCGTCGGCGGAGATCTCGTCGCAGCGCCCCAGTGGGTGATCTCGGTGACGGCGCTCGGTGACCTCGACGGCAGGCAGGCGGTGCTCCTCGGGGGCGCCAAGCCGGGTGACGCGGTCGCGGTCAGCGGCTCACTGGGCAGGTCGGCAGCGGGATATGCGCTGTGGCTCAAGGATGTTCACGAGTTCGCCGATCTGCGCGCCGCGCACCTGGTGCCGTCGGTGCCCTACGGCGAAGGGCGCAGGGCCGCCGATGCAGGCGCCACGGCGATGACGGACGTCTCGGACGGACTGCTGGCCGACCTCGGACACCTCGCGGACGCCTCCGGGGTCGGCGTCGACGTGTCCACGGCGGCGTTGGCCCTCGATCACGACGGCGTGGCGGCAGCGGCCGGCGTGGTGGGGCAGGATCCGTGGGCGATGGTGCTCGCCGGCGGCGAGGACCACGCGCTGGTCGCGACGTTCCCGGGCGCGGTGCCCGACGGCTGGCGACGGATCGGGACCGTACTCGACGGTCCAGCGCGGGTACTGGTCGACGGTGCCGTGTACGACGGCGTCATCGGCTGGGAGTCGTACTGAGGTTCAGGGCTCGAGCTTGAGGATTCTCTCCGCGTTCTGGCGGGCGACGCGGGCCCGAGTATCCTCCGAGACGGCGGCCGACGCCATGAATTCACCTGCTACCGAAGATGATTCGTATGGATAGTCGATCGAGAACATCACCCGGTCCTCGCCCATCGATGCGAGCGAGGCCAGCAGTGGGACATTCGAGCACTGGCCTGACGTTGTCACGGAGAAGTTGTCACGAAGGTAGTCTGACGGGTTGCGTCGGACGCGGCGGTCGGTCGCGGTGAACTGGTACCGACTATCGAGTCGCCACAGCATGAACGGCAGCGTCTCGCCCATGTGGCCCAGGATCACCTGCGCGCGTGGGTAGCGGTCGAACACCCCGGTCACGATGAGGCGCAGCGCGTGCGTCGCGGTCTCCGTCGTCCACTCCCATGTCGGCTTCAGGAGTTCGGGGGCGCCCTCGAACACGTAGGGCAGCCGGTACGAATCACCCGGATGGAGGTAGAGCGGGACGTCGAGGCCCTGCAGTCGCTCCCAGAACACGTCGTTGCGCGCGTCGTCGAGGTAGACGCCGAGGGTGTGATTGTTGATCATCGCCCCGACGAAACCGAGATCTCGCACGCAGCGTTCGAGTTCGTCGGCCGCCGTGGCGGGGTCCTGCATCGCGAGATGCGCGAATCCGGCGTAGCGGTCGGGGCGTTTCGCGATCTCCTCGGCGAGCACGTCATTCGCCTGCGAGGCTGAGCGCGTCGCGGTGGCCGTGTCCGGTTCGCACTGGACGCCAGGTCCGGAGATGGACAGTACCGACCTGCGGACTCCACCTGCGTCCATCGCGGCGAGGCGTTCCTCGCCGAAGTCCAGCAGCCGTCGGATCAGGGTCTGCCTCGCATCCTCGGGCACGTTCGGCATGCCCTGGGCCAGGTAGTCGAGGAACGAGGGAATGATGAAGTGCTCTTCCAACGCGACACTCGTTGGCTGAGAAGTCATGTGGAGCTCCTCATCGTCAGAGGGCGAAGACCTGGCCGTCTTGCGCGACGGTGGCCCTGCCCGAGTAGTGCTTCCGGATCTCGCCGAGCCACTGGGAATCGGTCAGGATGCCCGTCGGCGAGCTGGCCTGGTAGTGGCTCAGGATCAGGTGTTTCGCCGCAGCCGCGGCGGCCACCTCGCCGACCTGTTCGGCCGAGGTGTGCGAGTTCTGAAGGTAATTTGGCGGAAACCTGTTGTCGTAGAAGGCGTCGTCGAGGCTGAATTCGGCCTCGTGCACCAAGACGTCGGTGCCCCGCGCAAGCCTGATGAGGTTGTCGTTCTTGGTGGTGTCGCCGGAGAAGGTTACCGAGACGCCGGGATCCTTGACATCGAAGCGAAATGCGAACGCCGGGTAGACGTCGTAGTGCGAGACGAGTGTCGCGGTGACGACGACTCTGTCATCCTCGACGACGACGAACGGTTCCATGGTTGGGGACCTGTTCAAGTAGTCCGATCCGGGGGGCACCACGATTTCGGTGACCTTCATCAGGCCCTCGATGTCGTCGATACCCTGATCGCGGATCAGGACGTTGCCCGTGTAGGCGTATGCCGCGTTGAGGGATTCGGTCATCGCGGCGAGTCCGGGGGTGGGGTTGGCTGGGTTGATCGTGGGTGGGTTCGGGTCGCCGACTTCGCTTTCCGGGAGGCCGCCTGCCGGTCCAGGGCCGTAGACCAGAACCGGTGCCTGGCCAGGTGCGGCCTGATTGCCGCCGGACAGGAAGAAGTTGTAGTAGTCGAAGACGTGATCGGCGTGCAGATGGGTGATGAACATCTTCCTGATGGCGCCGAACCGCAGACCCGCGTTGGTGAAACCGTTGAAGGACCCGAGCCCGCAGTCGATCACGTACAGGTCGCCGCCGACCTTGAGCACCGAGCAGATGCCGAACCGGTTGGGGGTGGGCGGCGGCCCTGCGGCAACACCAACGGTGATCAGGGCGTTGCTGGGCAGCGCCGCAGGGGATCGGGGAAACGGCGTCGTGGTGGCCGAGCTGCTCGCCGCCGTGGCGAGCGCAGCTGCGCCGAGCGCCGCCGAACCTGCAGTGAGAGCGGCCCGCCTTGACATCACGGAATCGCACACTGGCGCACACTCCCAAGTTTGCGGGCGACGACATGCCCGATCGACTCACTACTTATATCCCGACGGATCCCGTCGCGTGACACTACGTTGGCGTGTCGTGACCGCACGCCCGCTCTCAGAGCTCGTCGACGCCGGATGGGCGCACGCCCTCGAACCCGTCGCCAGTCAGGTGACCGCGATGGGGGAGTTCCTTCGTGCCGAGATCTCGGAGGGTCGCGGGTATCTGCCCTCCGGCGAGAACGTGTTGCGGGCCTTCACGTTTCCGCTTGATCAGGTGCGCGTGTTGATCGTGGGCCAGGATCCGTACCCCACGCCGGGTCACGCCGTCGGGCTGAGCTTCTCCGTGGCGCCCGACGTGCGCCCGTTGCCACGCAGCCTCGACAACATCTTCAAGGAGTACGCGAGCGATCTGGGGCATCCGGCGCCCAGCACCGGTGACCTGACGACGTGGTCGCAGCGTGGCGTGATGATGCTCAACAGGGTGCTGACGGTGCAGCCAGGGGCACCGGCATCGCATCGCGGCAAGGGCTGGGAGTCGGTGACCGAGTGCGCGATCCGCGCGCTGGTCGCGCGCCCGCAGCCGATGGTGGCGATCCTGTGGGGACGCGATGCGCAGACGCTCAAGCCGATGCTGACCGAGCCGCACTGCGCGACCATCGAGTCGGTGCATCCGTCGCCGCTGTCCGCGTCGCGTGGATTCTTCGGGTCACGGCCGTTCAGCCGCGCCAATCAGTTGCTCGGGCAGTTGGGCGCCGAGCCGGTCGACTGGCGGCTGCCCTGAGCCGCCGGATCGACGAGGTGCGGCAGGTCAGCCGCGAGCGACCTTGCCCGCCTTGATGCACGAGGTGCAGGCGTTGATGCGCTTCTTGTTGCCACCGGGGCGGCTGACGGCGTGCACCGTCTGGATGTTCGGATCCCACCGGCGGTTGGTCCGACGGTGAGAGTGGGACACCGACTTGCCGAAGCCGGGGCCCTTCCCGCAGACATCGCAAACCGCAGCCATGTGAAACTCCTTGATCGGTACTGGGGGCCAACGACCGCGACGCGGGTGACCCGACAACCTGACCAGGATACCGGCCGCCCCGGGGATCGCCAAAACGGCGCCCATCGGGCCCCGCCTGTGGATGGGCCGCACGGCGTCACGGCGTGTCAGGCACAGTGGCTAGGCTGACGCGCAGGAGGCCGCGTTGGGTCGAGGGAGAGGCGGTTCGGGCATGTCGGCACGCCGGCTCGACGCCACTGCCCTGCACGAATGGGCCCACACCGCCGTCACCCACCTGATCGCCCGTACCGACGAGATCAACCGGCTCAACGTGTTCCCCGTAGCCGACTCGGACACCGGCACCAACATGCTGTTCACCATGCGCGCGGCCGGGGCCAGGGCGCAATCCGTTCGCGCCACCGACGTGACCGGCGTGGCGGCCGCCCTCGCCGAG
>JAESGJ010000577.1_pt1 | contig 13602 bp, 12 predicted proteins | sample 9266241 | NCBI WGS metagenome assembly JAESGJ01 (sample SAMN14514841, study PRJNA621669) | algae metagenome | isolation source: Brasilonema octagenarum HA4186-MV1 and co-occurring heterotrophs from wet... | place: USA: Manoa Valley, Hawaii | collected 2009-07-20 | reverse complement strand
CAACGCCCGCGCGGCAGCGGGGCTGACGACCACCTCGCGACCGCGCGCCCGCTTGGCGATGTGCGCGGCCAGCGGCAGCGCGTCCTCGGGCCGGTCCCGCAGCGGCGGCACCTCGACGACCGTGTCGATCAACCCGGCGATCGCCGGCGGAACGTCCTCGAAGCGCTCGGCCGTGACAGCGAACGGCACCGCCGCGTCCCGGCTCCTGCGCACCACCAGGTCCCTGAGCTGATCCGCCACCCACGTCGGGAGCATGTCGACGTCCCGCACGATGACCGCGGTGTGTTCCTTGCCGAGTTCCGGCGTCCACAGGCCGAGCCAGGTCTGGACGTCCGAGGCCCCTGGCGCACTGGCCGACAGGATGCGGTCGCGCGGATACGTGTGCCGCGCCGCCTGCGCGAGAAGTGTCGACCGGCCCGCCCCCGGTTCGCCGATGGCGGCCACCACGCTGCCCTCGGACATCGCCCGCTCCGCCATCGCGACGGCAGCGTTCCACGCGTCCGACAGCTCGTGCAGGCTGCCCGACCCGGGTTCCAGCCGAGGGACCTCGACCCGGAAGACCTGGCCGCGCGGCGTCTGGCGCGGGCGCCTGCCGTTCGACCTCGCCAGCATCAGGGCCGCGGTGTTGCTGGCGGCGGACCGCGCCAACGCCAGCAGGAGGTCGCTCGACGATTGCGACCACGTGGTCAGGTTGACACAGCCCTCGAGCCGCCCGGTCGACGCGTCGAGCACGGGCACGGCGGCACACGTAAACGTGCAGAGACTCATCGCGTAGTGCTGGTCGGCGCGCACCAGCGTGGGCGCCCGATCAGCGAGCGCTAGCCCGAGCCCGTTGGTGCCGACGTCGCGTTCGGAGTACGCGAACCCCGGCGCCAGATGTACGTCGTCGAGCGCCTGCAGCAGTGAGTGATCGCCGCTCACCCGGCTGAGCACGACGCCGTCGGAGTCGGTGAGCATCATGCTGACGGGCTCGTTGGCGAGCGTGCGGTGCAGGTCGAGCAGCACCTCGTTGCCGCACTCGAGGAACAGCGAGCCGAGGTTGTCGGTGCCGGTGAAGACGGGCTCGACGCTGTCGGGCGGGACGCCGTACTCCTCGCTGCGCTGCCACGACGCCAGCAGTCGCCGGGGCACCGTCGGCGCCTCGCCGTGCTGCATCTGGTGCAGCTTCATTCGATCCGGTAGTCCGTCAGCCACGCTGTGATCCACGTTACAAGCAGCGTGGCAGAGCCGGCCGGGCGTCGGTTGGAGACGACGTCTCAGATTGAGACATTCGAGGCCTCGGCAGGTTTCCCGGCCGACCATAGGCTCCGGTCAGATGGTGTGACAGCCCTCACACCACGTCGTCAGCCCACGCAGAGAAGCCAGGGAGAACCCATGTACCGCAAGGACGGCAACAGCTACTTCATCGTCGATGCCCACGTCGCGCTGTGGGACGCCCGGCCGGAGAACCAGCGCAACATCCACGGCAAGCAGTTCATCGACTGCTTCTACGACTACCACCGGAACCTGTCGCCGGAATCCGAGGTGTGGAGCTACGAGGACTACCTCTACCAGGGCGGCGCGCGCCTGATGAAGGACCTGTTCACCGACGGCTACGTCGACCACGCGATCTTCCAGCCGGCCTACCTCGGCGAGTTCTACTACAAGGGCTTCGGCCAGACCGACGAGGCGTCCGAGCTCGCCAAGGCCCATCCCGACAAGCTCACCTACAACCACAACTTCGACCCCCGCAACGGCGAAGCAGGCCTCGACCAGTTCCGTGAGGACGCCAAGAAGTTCGGCCTCAAGGGCGTCAAGCTGTACACCGCCGAGTGGCACGGCGAGTCGCGCGGCTGGAGCCTGACCGACCCGTGGGCCTACCGCTACTTCGAGGCGTGCCGCGAACTCGGGGTCACGAACATCCACGTGCACAAGGGCCCGACGATCCGGCCGCTGGACCGCGATGCGTTCGACGTCGCCGACATCGACCACGTCGCCTCGGACTTCACCGACCTGAACTTCATCGTCGAGCACTGTGGGCTGCCGCGGCTCGAGGACTTCTGCTGGATCGCGACGCAGGAGCCCAACGTGCACGCGGGCCTGGCCGTGGCGATGCCCTTCATCCACACCCGGCCGAAGTACTTCGGGCAGATCATGGGTGAGCTGCTGTACTGGATCGGCGAGGACCGCATCCAGTTCTCGTCGGACTACGCGATCTGGACGCCGCGCTGGCTCGTCGAGAGGTTCGTCGACTTCCAGATCCCCGAGGAGCTCGCCGAGTACGCGCCCATCACGACCGATCAGAAGAAGAAGATCCTCGGGCTCAACGCCGCCAAGATGTACGACATCCCGGTGCCTGCCGAGCTGCAGCTGGCGGATGCCGACGAGCCCGCGGTCGGGCCGCGCGGTGCTGATGACCTGGTCGAGGCCTGACCGGTGGACCGGGAACTGTTGCGGGAAGCCATCCTTCGTGCGCTTGACGTCGTGATCGACCCCGAGCTCGATGAGCCGATCACGGATCTGGGCTTCGTGCACACGGTGGACCTGACGCTCGACGGAGACGTGGAGGTGCACCTACGGCTCCCGACGTCGTTCTGCGCTCCGAACTTCGCCTACCTGATGGCGTCGGACGCGAAGGATGTTCTGGTGCAGCTGGATTGGACGCGACGAGTGGTGGTCGAGCTCGACGACCACCACGACTCAGCCATCATCAACACCGGACTCGCCGCCGACGCCGGGTATCGGGGCACGTTCGCGCACGAGGCCGAGCAGGACCTCGACGAGCTTCGGGTGACGTTCCAGCGCAAGGCACACACCGCGGCGATGGAGCGCTGCCTGACCGCGCTGTTGCGCGCGGACCCGGAGCGTCCCGTCGAATCCCTCGGCGAGATCAGGATCGCCGACCTGCCCGACGACGCGACCACCGCGTCACTGCTCCGGCGGCGGTCCTCGATCGGGTTGTCCACGGCGCCGGGCGACGTCGTGATGGTCGACCATCGCGGCATCGGCTACGCGCCCTCCGACGTCCCACTGGCACTGCGGCGCGCCCGCTCGACCCGCATCTCGATCGACGGCAACGCCCACTTCTGTCGGGGCCTGCTGCGCACCAGGTACGTCGACGGTGGCAGCGAGAGCCTCGGCACGTCCACGCCCATTGACCTACAACTCACCCTCGTCGGAAGGAACGCACAACCATGAGCACCATGAGAGCCGTCCAGGTCGTCGGCTACCACCAGAATCTCGAGATGGCCGAGGTCGAGAAGCCCACCCCCACAGGGCCGTTCGACGTCGTGGTGAAGATCGGCGGTGCAGGCGTGTGCCGTACCGATCTGCACATCCTCGAAGGCCAGTGGGCCGAGAAGTCGCAGGTGCAGTTGCCGTACACGATCGGGCACGAGAACGCGGGCTGGGTGGAGGCCGTCGGCTCGGCCGTCACCAACGTCGTCGAGGGCGACAAGGTCATCGTGCACCCGCTGATCACCTGCGGATTGTGCCGGGCTTGCCGCTCGGGCGACGACGTGCACTGCGAGGCCAACGCATTCCCAGGCATCGACACCAACGGCGGTTACGCGGAGTACCTCAAGACGTCGGCACGCAGCGTGGTCAAGATCGACGACTCCCTGGAACCCGCGGACATCGCGGCCCTCGCCGACGCCGGGCTGACGGCCTACCACGCCGCGGCCAAGGCGGCCAGGCGCCTCACCCCTCGTGACAAGGTCGTCGTGATCGGTGCCGGCGGCTTGGGCCACATCGGGATTCAGGTGCTCAAGGCCCTGTCGCCCGCCGAGTTGATAGTCGTCGACCGCAACCCCGACGCACTCAAGCTGGCCGAGGCGATCGGCGCCGACCACGGCGTGGTGGCCGACGGCACCCAGGTCGACCAGGTGCTCGCGCTGACGGGCGGCAACGGCGCCGAGACGGTCGTCGACTTCGTCGGCGAGGGCGGCGCGACGGCCGAGGGCGTGGCCATGCTGCGCCGTGCCGGCGACTACCTCGTCGTGGGGTACGGCGAGAACATCGACGTGCCGACCATCGACATCGTCTCGACCGAGATCAACTTCATCGGCAACCTCGTCGGGTCCTACAACGACCTCTGCGATCTGATGGCGCTCGCCGCCAAGGGTTCGGTCAACCTGCACACGCAGAAGTACCGGCTCGACGACTTCCAGTCCGCCATCACCGATCTCGACAACGGCAACGTCCGCGGGCGCGCCATCCTCGTCCCCTGAAGAAGGAGTGATCTGCCGTGATATTCATCGTCGTCAAGTGGACGCCGAAGCCGGAGTACGTCGAGGACTTTCCGAACGTCGTCGCCGACTTCACCAAGGCCACCCGCGCCGAGCCGGGCAACATGTTCTTCGAGTGGTCGCGCAGCCTGGAGAACCCGTCGGAATACGTTCTGGTGGAGGGCTTCCGCGACGGAGACGCCGGCGGCGAGCACGTCAACAGCGAGCACTTCAAGACCTTCGTCGCCATGGCGCCGAGCGTGCTGGCGTCCACGCCGCTGATCATCAGCGATTCGATCGGAGCCGAGGGCTGGGGCGAGATGGGCGAGATCAAGGTCTAGTCCCGGCGGTGGTTGGCCGCGCACCGTTATCGCCATTGTCTAACGACCGTTACACTCGCGGTGAAACGATCGAACGACATTGCGAGGTGAACGGTGGGCGGTTCGGCTGCGCTCTTCATCGCGGTCTTCCTGGCGTGCCTCGTCGAGGCCGTCGAGGCGCTCACGATCATCCTGGCGGCGGGCAGCACGCGCGACTGGCGCTCGGCACTCGCCGGCGCGGGTGCGGGTCTGCTCCTGCTGGTGGCGGTGATCGTGGCGCTGGGGCCGGCGATCTCGGTGATCCCATTGGACGGGCTTCGCCTCTTCGTCGGCGGACTGCTGCTGATCTTCGGGTTGCAGTGGTTGCGCAAGGCCATTCTTCGGGCCAGCGGGAACAAGGCCCTGCACGACGAGATGCTCGCGTATCAGACCACCGTGGCCGAGGCCACCAGCGCCCCCACCGAGACCCGCGGCGTCGTCGCCGACTGGTACGCCTTCACGCTGTCGTTCAAGGGCGTCGTGCTCGAAGGTCTCGAGGTGGCGTTCATCGCGCTGACGTTCGGCGCCAACCAGGGCGACATCCCGCTCGCCGCGCTGGCCGCGGTGGCCGCGGTCGTGCTGGTGGCGGTTGCCGGGTTCGCGGTGCGGTCACCGCTGGCGCGGGTGCCGGAGAACGCCATGAAGTTCGCCGTCGGCGTGATGCTCACCGCCTTCGGGATCTTCTGGGGGGCAGAGGGCGCCGGCGTGCACTGGCCCGGTGAGGACATCGCCCTGCTGATCCTCGTCCCCGGCGTTGCGTTGTACGCCGTGGCGCTGGTGGCATTGTTCAAGCGCCGGGCACCGATGGCAACCAATGCCTCTGCGGCGCAGGGAGATCGATGATGGCCAAGATTCGGGCATTCTTCGGGTTCTGGTACGACTTCATCGTCGGCGACGACTGGCGGGTGGCCCTCGCGGTGGCGGTCGCCCTCGCCGTCACCATCGTGGTGAACCGGACGACGGACGCCGCACCGTGGTCGTGGGCGATCGTGGTGGTCGCGGTCGCGGTCGCGCTCCCCGTGACCATCCGCAGGGCGATCGGCAAGGCCAAGTAGCTAGCGGCCCTCGTCCTCCTCCAGGTAGACCCTTGCCGCATAGAGCTCCAGCGCGTCGCCGCACCGGTCGAGGGCCTCGGCCGTCTCGGCCCGCTTCGGCGCCCCGTAGACGTCGCGCGCACATACCTTGTCGTACCAGTTGCGCAGCTTGACCAGCTCGACTTCGTTCTCCTCGAGCTCGCCGTAGGTGAAGTGGCTTGCCGCATACTCCTTTTCGAGTCCGGCGTGGAAGTCGACGCACTTGTCGAGGATCTCGTCGTACTCGCTGTCCCTGGCCGCCTCGAACAGCGCCACGACGTCGGGTCCGCCCGCCACCGCGGAACACGACAGCAGCACCGCGGTGCCCTCCATCTCGAGGATCTCGCGACGGAGCTTGCGCAGGGCGCGCTCCGCGGCATCGCTCGCGGGCAGGGCCGCGGCCGAATTCTGCAGGTACACCGCGCCGAGCGACTTCAGCCGGCGCCACACGGTCGCGCGCAGCCGCGTCGGCTCGGCGGGAACCCGGTACACGAGGAGCAGCCACCGCTCGTCGGGTTCCTCCGCAGCGCTCACGGGTTCAGTCTGCCCGACCGCACCTCGGCCACCTCAGCGTCCTCACAGCGATCCACTGCGACCGTGGCCTCCACGCGGTCCCTGCTGCCCGCCACCGACACTGGCCGCACCGGCTCGACGAGGGGAGGATGACACCCGTGAAGATCCTGATCGTGGAGGACGAACCGCGGTTCGCCCACACCCTGACCATGGGTCTGCGTGCCGAGGGTTTCGTCGTCGTGCACGCCGACAACGGGGTCGACGGTCTCTGGGAGGCCACCGAGAACCAGTTCGACGTGATCGTCCTCGACATCATGCTGCCCGGCCTCAACGGCTACGAGGTGCTCCGCAAGATGCGCGCGCAGGAGGTCTGGACCCCCGTCCTTATGCTCACCGCCAAGGACGGCGACTACGACCAGACCGACGCCTTCGATCTCGGCGCCGACGACTACCTATCCAAGCCCGTCGCGTTCATCGTGCTGCTGGCCCGCCTGCGCGCCCTGCTCCGGCGCGGCGCACCGCAGCGCCCGGTCGTGCTGACCGCAGGCACGTTGACGCTCGACCCCGCCCGTCGTGTCGTCGAGCGTGACTCGACCCCCATCGAGCTGACGCCTCGCGAGTACGGCGTGCTCGAGTATCTGATGCGCCACAAGGACACGGTCGTCACTAAACACGACATGCTGCACCACGTCTGGGACGCCCACTACGCGGGGCCTGACAACGTGGTCGAGGTCTACGTCGGCTACGTCCGCCGCAAGATCGACACACCGTTCGGTACCAACACGATTCAGACGATCCGCGGAGCAGGTTACCGGCTGGAGTCCGGCGAGTACGCCAGCGGAAGCTGAACCGTCACCTGCGCTCCCCCCTTACAGCGGTCACCGATGGTGACGGTACCGCCCTGCGCGGCAACGACTTCGGACACGATCGCCAGGCCGAGCCCCGTGCCGCCGCCGCTGCGCGACCGGTCGGAATCCAGCCGCACGAACCTGCCGAACACCCTCGCCCGGTCGGCCTCGGGGATGCCGGGACCGTCGTCGGCCACGGTGACGACGGCGTTGCCGCCCTCGGGGTAGACGCGGAGTTCGATCCTCGACCTGGCGTGGCGCGCCGCGTTGTCGAGGAGATTGCGCAGCACGCGGGACAGGCCGCCGGGGTCGCCGACGAGCCGCGTCGGCACCAGGTCCGCGTCGACCGTCAGCGATGTCTCCCGCAGCAGCCGGCCAAGCTCGTCAAATGCGACGTCGTCGAGGTCGACGTCCCTGCGCCGCAACGTGAGTCCGCGTTCGTCGGCGCGGGCCAGCAGCAGGAGGTCCTCGACGAGGGCTTCCATCCGCTGGGCCTCGGGCCGCAGGGTCGACGATGCGAGTTCGTCGTTCAGCAGCTCGGGGTGGGCCGCGGCCACGTCGAGGGCGGAGAGGATGGCGGCGACGGGACTGCGGAGTTCGTGGGAGGCATCTCCGACGAACCGGCGCTGAGCGTCGTGGCCCGCTTCGATCCTGGCCAGCATCTCGTTCATCGTCACGGCAAGGGCGGAGATCTCGTCGAAGTTGTCGGGCACGGGAACGCGCTCAGCGAGATCCGACGCGCTGATGTCGGCGACGCGGGTCCGGATCGCGTCGACCGACCGCAGCGACCGGGCGACCAAGACGTAGGCGGCGACCGCCGCGACCGCGATGACGATCGGTGCCGCGCCCGCCAGCAGCACCAGGACGGTCTTGACGGTCGCCTCCACGGCCTCGCTGCCCGCGCCGACGAGAATCGTGTAGCGACCGCCCTTTCCGTCGACGGTCTGGGCGCTGATCCGCATGTCCCCGTCGGGGGAAGCGTGGTCGGGCAGTCCGATCTGCAGCGCGGGGCCGATGCCGGCGATCGGCATCAGCGGAGTGTCGGGCTCACCCTGCGAATGCTGGATCACCGTGCCCGCGGCGTCGACGACCTGGACCGCGACGATCCGCTGGTCGGTGGTGATCAGCGCGGCGTCGAGATCGGCTGCGGTGTCGTACTGCAACGCCGCCGCGATGTCGCGCACCCGGCCCGCGGCCGCGTCGTCGACGCCGGACAGCAGCGAGCGATACAGCACGATGGACAACCCCGAGCCCGCGATGACGAGCGCGACCAGGACGACCGACGCCGAGACGAAGGCCGATCGCGCAGAGATCCCCCAGTACCTGGGCTGCCACCACGTCCGAGGCTGACCTATCGGCGGCACCGGCGCCCCGCCAGCCTGGTCCGCATGGTTCCTCCCCGCCTCCGCCAGCATCATGCCACCCGTTGGCACCGTGCTGCCGTCGACGCGTAGTTCACGCCTCCAGATTCCCTACTGGGGCTGAGACGGTACTGAGAGCATGATTCTCAGCGTGTCTTCAGCGGCCAGCAAATAGGTTGCGCCGCCATGAGCGACACGACGAGATCCGCGGCGGTCACCTCCCCGCGCGTGATGCCGAGCAAGGTCCCGGAGATCACGGCGTGGTTCTGGATCATCAAGATCCTGTGCACCACGGTCGGTGAGAGCTTTGCCGACTGGATCAACGTGTCGCTGGGAGTCGGGCTGGTCCCCACAGCCGTCATCTTCACCGCGGTCTTGGCAGTAGTTCTCGGCTGGCAGCTCACTCTGAGCGCCTACGAGCCCGTCGTCTACTGGCTCGCGGTGGTGGTCCTGAGCGTCACCGGCACGCTGTACACCGACATCCTGACCGACGACCTCGGCGTGCCGCTGGCCGTCAGCAGTGCCGTGTTCGCCGCAATCCTCGCGGTGGTGTTCGGGGTGTGGTTCGCGCGTGAGGACACGCTCTCCATCCACAGCATCACGACGCTGCCGCGCGAAGCGTTCTACTGGCTGGCCATTCTGGTGACCTTCGCGCTCGGTACCGCGGTCGGTGACTGGACGCTGGAGATCACCGGCTGGGGACCGGGCATCGCAGTACTGCTGCCCGCCGGACTGCTCGTCGCGATCGCGGTGGGATGGAAGCTCGGCGCGAACGCGGTTCTGTCGTTCTGGCTCGCGTACATCCTGACCCGTCCGCTGGGCGCCAACCTCGGCGACTGGCTCGGGCTTCCGAAGACTCAACAGGGTTTGGGTCTGGGCGTCGCCGTCACCAGCGTGATCTTCCTGGCAGCGATCCTGGTGACGGTCGTCTACCTCACGGTGAGCCGTGCGGACGTCATCGAGAAGACCGCCCCCGCGAACATTTCCAGCCCGCGGCGCGAGAACGTCATGCTCGGCTACCTTGCCGCCGTCGGCGTGGCGACCGGCGCATTGCTGATCTGGGCCAACGCCCAACCTCATGCGGCACCTCCCAGCGCGGAAGGTCCCGCCGCGATCGTGCCGATCGCGGCGGGCCAGGCGGTCGCGCACTTCCCCGCCGACGACGTGACCGCCTTCCGCACCATCACGCTCGGGCTCCTGAGCAAGGTCCACGCCGGTGACCGAGCAGGCGTGACGTCCGGCGCCACGCAGCTCGAGAACGCTTGGGACGATGCGCAGCCCAAGCTGCAGGCGATGGACGGGCCGACGTGGACCGCCATCGACGGCCGAGTAGACGCCGTACTCACCGCGGTGCGCGCCGACAGCCCCGAACCCGCCACCGAGACGCAGAAACTCGACGAACTGCTCGCCGCGCTGAAGTAGCCGACGTCGTGCCACACTCAGCAAAGTCCCAGGGGCGGGTTGAGAGGATTCCCCCGTCGGAGCGCGCGACACTGCGGTCGCCGAGCCCGCGTCCGATGCGGTCGAGCGTCACCGGCGCGAGTGCGCCATCCGTACACCGAACCCGAGGAGCTTCTGGGTGAGCAGTCTTAGCTATGTCGAAGCAGTGGTCGTGGGCCTGTTCCAAGGCGTGACCGAGCTCTTCCCCGTCTCCAGCCTGGGGCACTCGGTGCTGGTGCCCGCCCTGGTCGGTGGCCGGTGGGCCCGCGACCTGAACGTGTCCGCACCCGAGTCGCCGTACCTGGCCTTCATCGTCGGCCTGCACGTGGCGACCGCGGCCGCCCTTCTGCTGTTCTTCTGGCGCGACTGGGTGCAGATCATCACGGGCGCCTACACGTCGATTCGGTACCGCAGGATCCAGACCACCGGCGAACGGCTGGCGTGGCTCATGGTGGTGGGCACGATTCCCGTGGGCTTGATCGGCCTGGCACTCGAACACACCTTCCGCACCACTCTGGGCAAGCCGATTCCCGCCGCCGCCTTCCTCGTCGTCAACGGTGTGCTCCTGTACGCCGGTGAACGTCTCCGTCGGCGCCAGGAATCGGGCAGCGCGACCTCCGCGAACCCGATGTTGGCAAACGCCAGCGCCGAGAAGATCGACGATCAGTTGGCCCGCACGTCGCTCTCACAGGGTGCGCTGATCGGCGCGGCGCAGACCCTGGCGCTGCTGCCGGGCATCAGCCGCTCCGGCGTGACGATGACGGCGGGCCTGCTGCGCGGGCTCAGTCACGACGAGGCGGCGCGGTTCTCGTTCCTGCTGGCCACCCCGGTGATCCTGGCCGCAGGCGTGCTGAAGATCCCGGATCTGTTCGGCCCGCTGGGTGCCGGCATCGGCGGACAGGTACTGGCGGGCAGCATCGCGTCGTTCGTCAGCGCCTACCTGGCCGTCCGGTTCCTCACCAGGTACTTCCACACCAGGACCCTGACGCCCTTCGCGATCTACTGCGTCGTGGCCGGCATCGCCAGCCTGCTCTGGTTGACCCTTCGCTGAGCCCCGTCGCGCTACTTCGACGGGCGCGGCCCGACGATCGACGCGTTCCATGATCCGCGTCTGGGGCCAGTAGTCGCTGACCGCGTAGTGCTGCACCGCGCGGTTGTCCCAGAACGCGACCGAGTCCGTCTGCCACTGGAACCGGCACTGATGCTCGGGGTAGTCCGCCAGCCTGCACAGCCGGTCGAGCAGCGCCCTGCCGTCGTGCTCGTCCATACCCTCGAGATGGCTGACGAAGACCCGGTTGACGTACAGGTGCCTGCGGCCCGTGGCCGCATGCGTGGCCACCACGGGATGACGCACGGGCGGGAACTCCTCCTGCATCCGGGCCAGCCGCTCCGGCGGTACGTGCCTGCCGAAGGCGTGCGTGAAATCGTGGATGGCATAGAGGTTTTCGATCAGATCCTTGGTCTCGCCGTCGAGCGCGTCGTAGGCGGCGTACATGTCGGCGAACAGCGTGTCGCCGCCGAGCGCGGGTGCGCTCACCGAATGAAGGATCGTGGACCTGGACGGGTGCGCCCGCCAGGTGACGTCGTGGTGCCACTGATTCTCGTATCCACCGACGGCGGCGCCCTTCTCGAAGCGCGCCAGTTCGGGTTCGTCGACGTTGCCCGGGATGACGGGATGGGTCTCCAGCTCGCCGAACCGCCGCGCGAAGGCGATCTGCGCCGCCGCGGACAGCGGTTGATCGCGGAAGAAGATCACCTTGTAGTCGTGTAGCGCCTGCTGCAGTTCGGCGATCACGTCGTCACCGAGCGGGCCGGTGAGGTCGATGCCGGAGATCTCGGCGCCGATCGTCACCCCGACCTGGCGGGCCTCGAAGTGCTGCCACCGAAGACCGCTCAATCGCTCGCGCTCGACCGTCAGATGCGTGAATGGACCCGCGATGAGCGGGTAGCCCGGCACGGCCACCGGTGCGGTGCCAAGGGTCGTCGACGTGGTCATGGGCAAGTCCATTCACTCTGCGGGGCGGCGTAGTCATCTGACTACAGTGGCTCGTCCGCTAGCGTACACACATGACTACACCCGTCGCCCCCGTCGGCCGTGACGAGGTCGTGGCGGCCGTGCTCACCCACGCGGCAGATCTGTTCGCCGAGCGGGGACCCGCGGCCACCTCCATCCGCGACGTCGCCGCCCGGTCGGGTGTCAACCACGGCCTGGTCTTCCGGCACCTCGGCACCAAGGATCAGCTGGTCGGCGCCGTTCTCGACCACCTGGCCCAGCAGCTGGCCGCGCTGCTGGAGGCAGGCGCACCCCGGCAGGACATCGAGGCCGCAAGCGAACGCCAGTGGAAGGTGCTGGCACGGACCATTCTGGACGGCTTCGCGGTGGGTGAACTTCAACACCGATTCCCCGGCGCCGCGATGGTGGTCGACACCGCCAGGCAGCACCACGCCGACGAGACGGCTGCCCGCATCGCCGCCGCGAACTCGATTGCGCTGCACATGGGTTGGCGACTGTTCGAGCCGTTCCTGCGGTCGGCGACCGGGCTCGGCGACCTGACCGAGACGGGGCTCCGCGCGGCTGTCGACAGCTGTGCCGCAGGGCTTCTCGGCACATCACCAAGTGGCGACGAGGGGACGGCTCCACCTATTCTGTGACGGTACGGCCGGGCGTGGTGACCTAGCCAACGCTGCCGCCGTGCCGAGAACTACCACCACACTCTCAGCCGAGTCTCAAGGTTCCTCGCGCAAGGTGAGGGCAAGGATCAAGCGGAGGCGACGGTGATGAGCGGACGGGTGCGTCGTCATTCCATGCCGCCTGCCGAGAGCCGCCGCCTTCCGTCCCGCTTCGCGAAGATGGCGCTGGCCCTGACGGCCGCCGTGGTGCTGGTGGCCACGGGCGCGGGCTGGTGGACGTTCCGTGGCCTGCTCAGCGGGATCACGGTGTCTCAGGCACTCGGCGCCGACGCGCCTCGGTCGTCCGGCGCCGCGGTCAACATCCTGCTGATCGGACTGGACTCCCGCAAGGACCAGAACGGCAACGACCTGCCCCAGGACGTGCTGGACCAGCTGCACGCGGGCGACTCCAGCTCGGGCGGCTACAACACCAACACGCTGATCCTCGTCCACCTCGCCACCGACGGAAGCGTGCAGGCGTTCTCGATCCCCCGCGACGACTACGTGAACGTCTCCGGCATCGTGCCCGGCTATCACCACATCAAGATCAAGGAGGCCTACGGGCTGACCAAGGCCGACGAGGAGCAGAAGCTCGCGGACAACGGCGAGTCCGATCAGTCGGTGCTGGAGAAGCAGGGCCGGGAAGCCGGGCGCAAGGCCACGCTGGCGGCGGTCCGTTCGCTGACCGGCGTGCCGATCGACTACTTCGCCGAGGTCAACCTCGCCGGCTTCTACGACGTCGCCGCCAGCCTCGGTGGCGTCGAGGTCTGCCTCAACCACGCGGTGCACGACGACTACTCGGGCGCCGACTTCCCCGCGGGCCACCAGACGCTGAACGCGCAGCAGTCGCTCGCCTTCGTCCGGCAGCGCCACGGCCTCGACAACGGCGACCTGGACCGGACGCACCGGCAGCAGGCGTTCCTGATCTCCGTGATCCGCCAGCTGCAGAATGCCGGGTCCTTCAGCGACATGGGCAAGCTCAACTCGCTGATGGACGTGGCGCGCAAGGACATCGTGCTGTCGAAGGGATGGGACACCAACCTCTTCCAGCGCATCGGCGACCTCGCCGGCGGCAAGGTCCAGTACCAGACGCTGCCGGTCGTGCGCTACGACAACGTCGACGGGCAGGACGT
>JAESGJ010000575.1_pt1 | contig 13909 bp, 12 predicted proteins | sample 9266241 | NCBI WGS metagenome assembly JAESGJ01 (sample SAMN14514841, study PRJNA621669) | algae metagenome | isolation source: Brasilonema octagenarum HA4186-MV1 and co-occurring heterotrophs from wet... | place: USA: Manoa Valley, Hawaii | collected 2009-07-20 | reverse complement strand
ATAACGTGGGAGGAATGAAGCTCACCGACGTCGTCGACGCCGCCCTCGACCGGTCCGTCCTGCTCGGCTACTCCAAGATCGGGTCGGGCGTGCGCAGGCTCTGGTGGCCCGCCGACCCGCCCGCCAAGGCGATGGCGGGCAAGCGCGTCGTCGTCACCGGCGCCACCTCGGGCATCGGCGAGGCCATGGCGAAGTCGTTCGCCGTGCTGGGCGCCACCGTGCACCTGCTCGGCCGCAACCCGGACAAGGTGAAGCACTCCGCGGGCGTGATCCGCGGGCAGGTCCCCGGTTCGGTCGTCATCGACGAGGTGTGCGACGTCGGGGACCTCGACGCGGTGCGGGCCTGGACGGCCGACCTGTCGAGTCGCATCGACGCGCTGCACGGGCTGGTGCACAACGCGGGCGTGATGCCCAAGGAGCGCGACGAGACGGCGCAGGGGCACGAATTGCAGTTGGCGTGTCACGTGCTGGGCCCGCAGCTACTCACCGAGGGCCTGCTGCCGCTGCTGCGCGAGGCGGGCGGTGCGTCGGTGGTGTGGGTCTCGTCGGGCGGCATGTACAGCGCGCCACTGGACGCCGACGACATGGAGTCGGCCACGGGCGACTACGACGGCGTGCGCGTCTACGCCAGGACCAAGCGCATGCAGGTCGTGCTCGCCGATGCGTGGGCAGAACGCTTGGCGGGCACCGACGTTCGCGTCGAGAGCATGCATCCCGGATGGGCCAGGACACCCGGAGTGGCCGAGGCGCTGCCGACCTTCCAGAAGCTCACCGGACCACTGCTGCGCGACACCGCCGACGGTGGCGACACCGCGGTGTGGCTCGTCGCCACCCGACCCCCGTCGCATCCTCCGCACTTCTGGCACGACCGCGCGCAGCGGCCGACGACGTTCGGCTGGCAGCGTCCCGAGAAGGCGACGGTGGTCGCCCGCTTCCTCGATCAGGTGTCGGCGATGACCGACACGTCGCGCAGCTGGGTCGGCCTGGGCGTCTAGGACTCCGTCAGCTTCTCCAGCCGCGTCTGCAGCTGGGCGACGCGGTGCTCGTTGCCCGTGAGCCCCACGTGGCGCTCGCCGAAGAGCGCGAGTAGGGCGTCGTCCAGACGGCGCACCGCGCCCGCCGGATAGCGGTAGCCCATCTTGTCGTTGACCGCGACGGTGTCGACGGTGTCGAGCAGGTCGTCGAGCTCGTCGGGCGAGTCGATGCCGAGCTCCAGCAGCAGACCCGAGATCCACGCGTAGTGCTCGGTGCGCGACCAACCCGCGTCCGGGAAGCGGTTGCCCAGATAGGTCGCGAGCACGGGCGTGGTGATCCGTGGATCGCTGGACTTCTCCGACCGCTGCGCGGGCGGCGAGCTCTTCAGCCGTTCCCTGATGGCGCTGAACTCCCGGTCCGCCAGTTCCAGCAGGCCCGCGGCCAGGGTGAACCGGCGATCGAGATCGGGCGCGTCCTCCTCGGGGATCGAGCCCTTGTAGCGGATGTCGTGTTCGAACTCGGCCCACGCGTGCTGAAGCACCGTCCGCACCTGGATCGACGCGGGTTGCTGCTCGCCCTCCACCGCGACGAGCAGGTGCCTGCTCGCATAGCCCCAGCGGCCCTCGCGCGCGGTCTCCTGACCCATGTCACGGTCGTCGAGCAGCTGCATCTCCTCGGCCAGCAGGTTCGCGACCGTCGTGACGTCGTCGCGCAGGAACGTGATGACCCGCAGCCCGATCAGATCGGTGATCTCCGACAGCGGATCGGTGTAGAGGCGCCTGCCGTCGACGCTGCGGTCGGCCTTCTCCGCGAACGACGCCACGCTCTTGGTCCGCGCCGTCACGTTGAGGTAGTTGATGCCCGCGTCGTCGAGCAGCGTGGTGACCAGTGCGAGGTAGTGGTCGGTGGCCCCGAGCAGGCTCGGACGTCTGGCCGCGAACTCGGTGATGGCGTCGCGTACCGCGCCGGGCGTCGGCTCGGGCGGGGCGGGGACCAGATCGGGTGGCAGGGTCGGCGTGATCGTGGCTCCGGTCTCGGCGTCGCCGTAGACCGTGACGTCGTCGGGCCGCCTCGTCGCGAAGAGCGCGACGTACGCGCACACGACCGCATCGACGGGGTCCTCGGCCCTGCGCAGTTCGCTCTTCTTCTCCGCCGTCTCCACCGAGCGCCTCAGTTCGCCCCAGCCGTCGTGGTCGGCGACCCGGAGGGCCGGGGTGGCCTGGGCCAGCGTCTCGACGTGGTCCATCAGCCGCAGCAGCTCGGAACGCAGCTGGGCGACGGTGCGGCCCGGCTTGGCCTTGTACTTCAGCGTCCTGCCGAGGCGGAACAGCGCCACCGTCGCCGGATGCGGATAGACCTCGATGGCGCGCCTCGTCGACGAGGAGTCCGGGTCGATGTCGAGGCCGAGTGCCGCGGCGATCCTGGCAGCGCGCGGCGTGCCGCCCGCGAACTCGGGCTTGCCGGTGTTGGTGGGATGGGCGCCCGCCTCGAACTTCGCGAAGTCCCGGTTGAGTGCGGTTTCGCTGGGACGCTGACCCGTCGGGTTCGTCACGACCAGGGGAGCGTCGAAGGCCACCAGGCAGTCGGACTCGACGTAGGGCGCCACGGCCGCCCTGATGCTGGTGTCGTCCTGCGCGACGCCGAGGTGGATGAGCTTGCCCGAGTCGTCGACGACGGCGACGCCGGTGGGCTTGCGCTCTCCCCACGCGAGGTCCAGGCCGACGAAGTGCACGGCTCTAGCTTGCCTCAGCCGGGTCGTAAGCTGTGTATCCGTGTCGATTCCGAACGTCCTGGCCAATCGCTACGCCAGCGCGGAGATGAGGGCCATCTGGTCCCCAGAAGCGAAGATCATCACCGAGCGCCGCCTGTGGATCGCCGTGCTGCGTGCGCAGGCCGAGCTCGGGGTCGCGGTGCCCGACGGCGTGATCGCCGACTACGAGCGGGTGGCCGAACAGGTCGACCTGGCGTCGATCAACGCCCGCGAGCGGGTGACGCGGCACGACGTGAAGGCGCGCATCGAGGAGTTCAACGCCCTCGCGGGCCACGAGCACGTCCACAAGGGGATGACGAGCCGCGACCTCACCGAGAACGTGGAGCAGCTGCAGATCCGCCGGTCGCTGGAGTTGGTGCACGCGCATGGCATCGCGGTCGTCGCGCGGTTGGCCGAGCGCGCGGACCTGTACCGCGATCTGGTGATGGCGGGGCGTTCGCACAACGTGGCCGCGCAGGCGACGACGCTGGGTAAGCGGTTCGCCTCGGCCGCCGAGGAGACGCTGGTCGCGCTGACCCGGCTGGCGGAGCTGATCGACCGGTACCCGCTGCGGGGCATCAAGGGGCCGATGGGTACGGCGCAGGACATGCTCGACCTCTTCGACGGCGACACCGTGCGGCTGGAGTCTCTGGAGCGCCAGGTCGCCGAATACCTAGGTTTTGCAACGACTTTGGTGAGCGTCGGACAGATCTACCCGCGCTCGCTGGATCACGACGTGCTGTCGGCCCTGGTGCAGCTGGGTGCTGGACCGTCGTCGCTGGCGCACACCATCCGGCTGATGGCGGGCAACGAGCTGGTCACCGAGGGCTTCGCGCCGGGGCAGGTCGGCTCGTCGGCGATGCCGCACAAGATGAACAGCCGGTCGTGCGAGAGGGTCAACGGGTTGCAGGTGGTGCTGCGCGGCTACGCGTCGATGGCCGCCGAACTCGCTGGGGCGCAATGGAATGAGGGCGACGTGTTCTGCTCGGTGGTGCGACGCGTCGCGCTGCCCGACGCGTTCTTCGCGCTCGACGGTCAGATCGAAACCTTCCTCACGGTGCTCGACGAATTCGGCGCCTATCCGGCGGTGATCCAGCGCGAGCTCGACCGCTACCTGCCGTTCCTGGCCACCACGCGCATCCTGATCGCCGCCGTGCGCGCCGGCGTGGGTCGCGAGACCGCGCACGAGGTGATCAAGGAGCACGCGGTCGCGGTGGCGCTGGCGATGCGCGAAAAGGGCTTGGAGCCAGACCTTCTCGATCGTCTGGCGGCCGACCCGCGGTTGCCGCTGGACCGGGCTGCGTTGGATGCGGCGCTGGCGGACCGTGCGGCGTTCACCGGTGCGGCGGGCGCGCAGGTCGATGCCGTCGTCGCCGCTGTCGAGGAGCTGGTGAGCCGCTACCCCGACGCGGCCAAGTACACCTCGGACGCCATCCTCTAGCCCCCGATTTGTGCACGTTCACCCGCGGTGAGCGCGGGTTCCAACACGCAAATCGCCGATTGCGCGACGGATCTCGGCAATGACGCGTTCCGGATACATGGTCAGGTCCAGCCACGTGAACCTGAGCACCTGCCAATGAGCCAGGGCGATGGCGTTCTGACGCACGCGGTCGTTCTGGAAGTCGTCTGCGCTGGAGTGAAAGGCGAGACCGTCGACCTCGATTGCCACCCTCGGAATCAGAAATGCGACGTCGACCTCGTACCCGGCAATCGGGTAGTTGGCCTTCCACCCCATGATCCCTGCACCTCGGAGCAGTCCGACGAGGATCCGCTCGGCCTCTGAGCGCGCGCCGCTGTCGGCGGCATGGAGGAGATGGCGCGCGGCAGGCGAACCGTGTCTGCCCTTGTTGCGCAGATGCGCATTCCACAGCGTTCGCAATTCGACGTGGCGCTGCAGGGCCGCATCCAGCAGCTTCGGGCCGCCGCCACGGCTTACGGCGGCCTCGATCACGGTCAGCGGGAGAGCCGTCACGCGCAGTCCGTTGCGTTCGATGACGTCCGCGGGATCGAGATCGCGCCTGCGTCGGCGTACACCGGGCCTGACGGGGTGATTGCTCGTGCGCGGCACGGTGACCTCGACCAGAGCAGGGGCGAAACGGCTCACCTCCCACCACCATGCGGCGGCCATTCCGCTTGCCGTCGCGCGAGTGCCGTGCGCCCAGACCGCCGCACGGATCCGGGCGGCGTCGGTGAACGGTCGGTCGTCGGCGAAGTAGACGCCGCGGGAGCACCGCCGCCAGGATCCGGATCGAATTCTCCGTTCGATCGCGTCTTGGCTCATGCCGGCAGCGCGTGCCTGGGTGCCGGTTATGACGCCGTCCTGGCAGCGGAGCAGGTCCTCGATCACGCTGTTTCGACGCCAAGGAGATGCCGGCGGGTTCCCCAACCAGCGATTTGCGTGTTGGAACCCGCGCCCACCGCGGGTGAACGTGCACAAATCGCGGATTACTTGCGGTGGATGCCCGCGCTGCGGAGCTCGAGGTTGGCCAGGCCGCGGATCGCGACCGCATCGTCGCGGCGCCACGCGCCCACGGGGTCGATGCTGACCGCCGAGAGCTTGGCCAACGGCCGGTTCGCCAGTGCCCGCAGCGCCAGCAGCTGCTCGCCCGCCGGGGTCGACGCCAGGGTGATGGCCGTCCACTTGCGACGGAAGAACCGGATCCGCAGGGCCAGCCACGGGAGTGCGACGAAGAGGATCGGCGGCGCCGCGACGGCGATGCCCAGCACGATCGAGAGCCAGGTCGCGGTGGTGTCGAGGTTATGGCCCGCCCCGGCGATGTCGAGGGCCGCGCGACTGGCCGCCCGCAGCGGCTTGCTCAGCTCGTCGCCGATCAGCGGAAAGCCCGCGGTGCTGTCGCCCGCCGAGTTCAAGTTGTCCGACACGCCGGTCGCGCCGTCGTTCACCTGTCGGCCGACCTCGGCGATCGTGTTGACCGCGGAGTGCACGGCCAGGCCGACGAATACCCACACGGCCGACCACAGCACCACGACGACGTCGCTGACCAGCTGCCGGAGCAGCCGACCGGGGGTGGTCGCGTATGGCACGTAGCGAGAGCTCATGCCCTGATCCCAGCAGATAGTCTGGCCCGATGCGCCCAGCTCTGACCGACTACCGACATCTGGCCAGCGGCAAGGTTCGCGAGCTCTACCGCATCGACGCCGACCACCTGCTCTTCGTGGCCAGCGACCGCATCTCCGCATTCGACTACATCCTCGACAGTGAGATCCCCGACAAGGGCCGCATCCTCACCGCGATGAGCGTCTTCTTCTTCGACTACCTCGACGCGCCCAACCATCTCGCCGGTCCCGCCGACGACGAGCGCATCCCCGAGGAGGTCCTCGGCCGCGCCCTCGTGGTCAAGCGCCTGGAGATGATGCCCGTCGAGTGCGTGGCCCGCGGCTACCTCACCGGCTCCGGCATCATCGACTACCGCGCGACCGGTCGGGTCTGCGGTATCGAACTGCCGGAGGGCCTCACCGAGGCCAGCAAGTTCGCCGAGCCGCTCTTCACCCCCGCCACCAAGGCCGAATTGGGCGAGCACGACGAGAACGTCAGCTACGAGGCCGTCGTCGACACGGTCGGCGCCGAGCGCGCCGCCCAACTGCGCGACATGACGCTCCAGATCTACGGGCAGGCCGCCGCGCACGCCCTGAGCAAGGGCATCATCATCGCCGACACCAAGTTCGAGTTCGGCGTCGACGGGGACGGCACCATGGTGCTCGCCGACGAGGTGTTCACGCCGGACTCCTCGCGGTACTGGCGGGCCGACGCGTACCAGGAGGGCGTCGTGCAGGCCAGCTTCGACAAGCAGTTCGTCAGGAACTGGCTGACGGGTCCGGAGTCGGGGTGGGACCGCACGGGCGACGTCCCGCCGCCACCGTTGCCGTCCGAGGTCGTCGAGGCTACTCGGGCTCGTTACATCGAGGCGTACGAACGCATTTCGGGTTTGAAATTCGCTGACTGGATCGGAGTCAAATGACCGGCGCACCGCCGATTGCCAAGCGCGTCGACCACCGACGTGAGCATCACGGCGACGTGTTCATCGACCCCTACGAATGGCTGCGGGACAAGTCGAATCCCGAGGTGATGGCCTACCTCGAGGCCGAGAACTCCTACACCGAGCAGCAGACCGAGCACCTTGCGCCGTTGCGGCAGAAGATCTTCGACGAGATCAAGGCACGTACCAAGGAGACCGACCTCTCGGTGCCGACCCGCCGCGGGGCGTGGTGGTACTACGGGCGCAGCCTCGAGGGCAAGCAGTACGGCATCCACTGCCGTTGTCCCGTCACCGATCTCGACGACTGGACCCCGCCCCAGTTCGATGAGAACACCGACGTGCCCGGCGAGCAGGTGCTCCTCGACGAGAACGTCGAAGCCGAGGGGCACGACTTCTTCTCGCTCGGCGCCGCGTCGATCAGCGTCGATGGGCACACTCTGGCGTTCTCCGTCGACGTCGTCGGTGACGAGCGATACACACTGCGGTTCAAGGACTTGCGCACCGGCGAGTTGTACGACGACGAGGTCGTGGGCATCGGCGCAGGCGCCACGTGGGGTGCCGACAACCGCAGCGTCTACTACGTGACGCTCGACGAGGCGTGGCGGCCCGACACGGTCTGGCGTCACCGGCTGGGCTCGGGGCTGCCCGCCGCCAAGGTCTTTCACGAACCCGACGAGCGCTTCTGGGTCGCTGTCGGCCGGACCCGCAGCAACAAGTACGTGTTCATCGCCGCGGGCAGCAGCGTCACCTCCGAGGTGTTCTACGGCGACGCGGCCGACGGCGAGGCCGAGTTCGTCTCGATCCTGCCGCGCCGCGACTCCGTCGAGTACTCGGTGGAACACGCGGTCGTGGGCGGTGAGGATCGCTTCTTGATCCTGCACAACGACGGCGCGGAGAACTTCGAGCTGGTCGAGGCGCCGGTCAGCGATCCGACTGCGTTCCGGACGTTGATCGCGCACCGCGCCGACGTCCGCCTGGACAGCGTGGACGCGTTCGAGCAGCACCTCGTCGTCAGCTACCGCAGCGAGGCCCTACCGCGAATTCAGTTGTGGCCCATCGCCGCCGACGGCAGTTATGGGACCGCCGAGGAGATCACGTTCGAGACGGAGCTGACGTCGTCCGGGCTCTCGGGCAACCCCAACTGGGCAGCTCCGGTGCTGCGCGTCGGCACCACGTCGTTCATCGTGCCCGTGCGGATCTACGACATCGACCTCGCGACGGGCGAGCGGACCCTGCTGCGCGAGCAGGCCGTGCTCGGTGACTACCGGCCCGAGGCCTACGTCGAACGCCGCGACTGGGCGCCCGCGCCGGACGGAACGCGGATCCCGGTGTCGATCATTCATCGTGCGGGACTTCGTTTCCCGGCTCCCGCGTTGCTCTACGGCTACGGTGCCTACGAGTCGCCCGAGGACCCGCACTTCTCGATCGCGCGGCTGTCACTGCTCGACCGTGGCATGGTCTACGTGGTCGCCCACGTGCGCGGCGGCGGCGAGATGGGCAGGCCGTGGTACGAGCACGGCAAGCTACTCGAGAAGAAGAACACGTTCACCGACTTCATCGCGGTGGGTGCGCATCTGGTCGGCACCGACGTGACGCGGCCGGAGAACCTGGTGGCGATGGGCGGCAGTGCCGGTGGTCTGCTGATGGGTGCCGTTGCGAACATGGCCCCGGATCTGTTCGCGGGCATTCTGGCCCAGGTGCCGTTCGTCGACGCGCTCACCACGATCCTGGACCCGTCACTGCCGCTGACGGTCACCGAGTGGGACGAGTGGGGCAACCCGCTGGAGCACGAGGACGTCTACCACTACATGAAGTCCTACACGCCGTACGAGAACGTGGAGGCCAAGGACTATCCGGCGATCCTCGCGATGACGTCACTGAACGACACCAGGGTGTTCTACGTCGAGCCGGCCAAATGGGTTGCGGCGCTGCGACACAGTAAGACCGATGCCCAGCCGCTGCTGTTGAAGACCGAGATGAGTGCGGGCCACGGTGGCATCAGCGGGCGCTACGAGCGTTGGAAGGAAGCAGCGTTCATGTACGCGTGGGTGCTGGCGACCGCCGACCCCGACCACCACGGCAGTGGCCAGGTAGACCACCTCTAGAGCGGAGCGGACGTCTACGCGCGACGTCGTCGATCCTGTCACTGTCAAGATTTCCGGTCTATGCTCCTGCCCGTGAGCAAGGACTCCTACCACCACGGAGATCTCAAGGCGGTGATCCTCGACCACGCGGCGACCCTGGTCGCCGAACGGGGCGCCGACGGTATCTCGCTGCGCGAACTGGCGCGGACCGCGGGCGTCTCGCACGCCGCGCCCGCCCACCACTTCACCGACCGGCGGGGACTGTTCACCGCGCTGGCCACCGAGGGCTACCGCCTCCTGGTCGACGCGCTCACCGACGCCAGGCCCCGGTTCATCGATGCGGCCCGCGCCTACGTCGGATTCGCGCTCGAGCACCCCGGTCACTACGAGGTGATGTTCGACAAGTCGCTCTACGACGAGGCCGATCCCGAACTGATGGCCGCCGCGGCGGCCGCGGGCGCAGAACTGAATCGCGGCGTCGGCGCGCTCACCGACGAGCACGCGAAGGACGACCCCGAGGCCGCCGCACTCGCGGCTTGGTCACTGGTGCATGGCTTTTCGTTGCTCTGGCTCAATCAGGCGATCGACACGACGGGCGATCCCATCGCGACGGTCGAGCGGCTGGCGGGCATCCTGTTCGACGATCGACCGGACGGGGTAGCGTCGCGGTCATGAGCCTGACCGACATCTCGTTGACAACCCTCGACGGCAAGCCCACCTCGCTCGCCGAATTCGCCGACGGCCCAGTGCTCGTCGTCAACGTGGCGTCCAAGTGCGGCCTGACGCCCCAGTACACCGCGCTCGAGAAGTTGGCCAGGGATTACGGCGCCCGTGGGCTGACGGTGCTCGGGGTGCCGTGCAACCAGTTCATGGGCCAGGAGCCCGGGACGGCCGAAGAGATCCAGTCGTTCTGCTCCACCACCTATGGCGTCACGTTCCCGCTCCTGGCGAAGACCGACGTCAACGGCGCCGACCGGCACCCGCTGTACGCCGAGCTGACCAAGACCGCCGACGCCGCCGGCGAGGCGGGCGACGTCCAGTGGAACTTCGAGAAGTTCCTCCTCGCACCCGGCGGCGAGGTGGTCAAGCGCTTCCGTCCGCGCACGGAACCCGACGCCCCCGAGGTGGTCAGCGCCATCGAGGCCGTCCTCCCCGGCTAACCCCAAAAGGTCAACTCCCGCCCACGTGTCCGACACCGTCGAGACATCTGACGTTGCGATACTTCGGGGCGTGGCTGGAGAACTGATCGTCTCGATCTCCGGGATCAAGGACCGGACTTTGCCCGACGTCGCGGCCTTCCGCGCCGAACTGGCCGGACGCGGGGTGCCCGCGTCGTTCCTCGTCGCGCCGCGGCTGAAGGGGGGCTACCGCCTCGACCGCGACACCGAGACCGTCGAGTGGCTGACGCAGCGCCGCGCCGAGGGTGACGCGGTCGTCCTGCACGGCTATGACGAGGCCGCCACCAAGAAGCTCCGCGGCGAGTTCGCCACCCTGCAGGCCCACGAGGCGAACCTGCGGCTGATGGCCGCCGACCGCGTGCTCGAACACCTCGGCCTGCGGACGCGCCTGTTCGCCGCGCCCGGCTGGAACGTCTCGCAGGGCACCGTGACCGCTTTGCCCCGCAACGGCTTTCGGCTGGTCGCCGAACTGGGCGGCATCACCGATCTGGTGCGTGGCACGACGCTGCGCGCCCGCGTCGTCGGCATCGGCGAGGGTTTCCTCACCGAGGCGTGGTGGTGCCGCACGCTGGTCCTCACTGCCGAGCGCACCGCGCGGCGGGCGGGCACGGTCCGCGTCGCCGTGGCGGCGGGCCAGTTGCGCAAGTCCGGTCCGCGGCAGGCCATGCTCGACGCCATCGACCTCGCACTCATGCACCGCTGCGCACCCGCCGTGTACCGCTGGGAGCCCAAGCCCGCGCTGACGGACGTGACCGACGCGGCCTGAAGGTTCGACGGCTAACGTGGCCTCTCATGGCTGATGCTGACGTCATCGTGGTCGGAGCAGGGCTCGCCGGGCTGGTCGCCGCGTGCGAGGTACTGGACAAGGGTCGCTCGGTGCTCATCGTCGATCAGGAGAGTGCCGCCAACCTCGGTGGTCAGGCCTTCTGGTCCTTCGGCGGGCTGTTCTTCGTCGACAGCCCCGAACAGCGCAGGCTCGGCATCCGCGACAGTCACGAACTGGCGCTGCAGGACTGGTTGGGTACCGCCGGTTTCGACCGCCCCGAGGATCACTGGCCCCGTCAGTGGGCGCACGCCTACGTCGACTTCGCAGCGGGGGAGAAGCGCAGCTGGCTGCGCGAGCGAGGGCTGCAGACGTTCGCGCTCGTCGGCTGGGCCGAGCGCGGCGGTTACGACGCTCGCGGCCATGGCAATTCGGTGCCGCGCTTCCACATCACCTGGGGGACGGGCCCGGCCATCGTCGACGTCTTCGCACGCAGGCTCCTCGGCGCCGGATCCAAGGTGCGGTTCGCCCATCGGCACCGCGTCGACGAGCTGATCGTCGAGTCGGGCGCGGTCACCGGGGTGCGGGGTGCGGTGCTGGAGCCGTCGACCGTGGCCCGCGGCGTCGCGTCGTCGCGAAACGCCATCGGCGAGTTCGAGTTCCGGGCCGGCGCGGTGATCGTCGCCAGCGGCGGGATCGGTGGCAATCACGACCTGGTGCGCAAGAACTGGCCCGCCAGGATGGGCCGGGTGCCCGACCAACTCCTCAGCGGCGTGCCCGCCCACGTCGACGGCCGGATGCTGGGCATCGCCGAAGCGGCCGGAGCACGCATCATCAACGGCGACCGCATGTGGCACTACACCGAGGGCATCACGAACTACGACCCCATCTGGCCCAAGCACGGCATCCGCATCCTGCCGGGGCCGTCGTCGATCTGGCTCGACGCGACCGGTCGGCGGCTGCCCGCGCCGCTCTATCCAGGGTTCGACACCCTCGGCACGCTGGAGTACATCGCGAAGACGGGCCACGACTACACGTGGTTCGTGCTGAACGCCCGCATCATCGAGAAGGAGTTCGGGCTCTCCGGCCAGGAGCAGAATCCCGATCTGACGGGTCGCAGCGTCCGTCAGGTGCTGGCGCGCGTGAAGCCGGGAGCGCCGGAGCCCGTGCAGCGGTTCGTCGACCGCGGCGTCGACTTCGTCTCGGCGACGACGCTGCGCGACCTGGTCGAGAGGATGAACGACGTGCCCGACGTCGAGCCGCTCGACTACGGCACCGTCGAGGCCGAGGTGACCGCCCGTGACAGGGAGGTCCGCAACAAGTACACCAAGGACAGTCAGATCACGGCGATCCGCGGCGCGCGCAACTACCTCGCCGACCGGGTCAGCCGCGTCGTCGCGCCGCACCGGATCACCGACCCGAAGGCGGGTCCGCTGATCGCGGTGAAGCTGCACATCCTGACCCGAAAGTCGTTGGGCGGCCTAGAAACCGACCTCGATTCGAGGGTGCTGACGCCCGATGGGACGGCGTTCGGTGGGCTGTATGCGGCAGGCGAGGCGGCGGGCTTCGGAGGTGGCGGCCTGCATGGCTACCGGTCGCTGGAGGGCACGTTCCTCGGCGGCTGCGTGTTCTCCGGTCGGGCCGCGGGCCGAGCCGCGGTACGCGACGCCTAACTCGAATCTGATCAGCCGGGACTGAACCGCTTGCGCAACGCGTCGAGCATCCTCTCGGCCTCGGCAATGCGTTGGCGCAACTCGGGCAGCTCAGTCGGCAGGATGACCACCTCGTCGGGGCTGAGCTCGCAGCGGCGCTGCCAGCATCGCTCGGCGGCGACCGCCCGATCTTCGAGCTCGTCGATCTCGGCCAGCAGAATCGCCTCGAAGAGCACCGACTGCGCGACGTCAGCGGGGTTGCGGGGACGCTGACGCATGCGCTGGACGGGTTCGGGGAGGTCGGGGTATCGCGACACTCCGTTGTAGACGGAGTAGCGACCCGCCCGTGAACGGCGCGGACGGGTGACGACGACATCGTCGCGCGAGAATTCACCGGGGACTGACGGCATTTCGGAATCTTGTCCGGTCGAGGCGGTTTCAGCCACTCCACAGGATTCACCTGCCGTTCATCGGCCGTTCGGCAAGACGATCGTCGTGGTGACCGACACCAGTTGCGGCGTTGCAGGTGCCGATGAGAAGCCGAAGCGCACCGGCGGATCCAGCGGCGCGAGCCCGCCGAACTCCGCACCGCGGAAGGTGCCCTCGATGGCGGTGATTCGTCGGGTGCCTCGCACCCCGTAGAACTCGCGACGGCCATGTCCCGCGCTGCCCGCGGTGCGTACCCCCTTCACCAACCGCGAGGCCACGGGGTCGATCAGCCGCAGCCACGCGGGTGCCGTCGCCAGTGGTGCTGGCACCAATCTCAGTAGCCGGTCGAACTGCGCGGGGCCGCCCAGCGTTGCCGTCACCTCGAGTTCCGGCGCGGTGACCGTCAGCTGGTCGTCGTCGTGTGCCGCCACGATCGGGCCGAGCTCGGTTCTGTCGAACGTGTATGTGGTGGAGACGAATTCGGCGATCTCCCCGGTCGGTGCCAGTAGGGTGCGCTCGCCGTCGGCGGCCTCGACCATCACGTCGGCGAAGCGGCCGAAGGGGGACTCCGACCAGGACCCGATCACCATTCGCACCCCCGCGCCGGTACCGACGCCGGCGATGTGACCGGTGAAGACCAGGCGGCGACCCACTAGAACTCCGTGCCGCTCTCCTCCTCCAGTACCTGGAAGTCCGTGTCGGTCATCTCCGACAGCCTGCCGTAGTAGATCCCACGCGCCGCCGGGGCGACCACGCCCTGGTGGATCGGCACGGCGTGAGTCGGCGCCACGGCGCGCACGAAGTCGACTGCCTCGGAGATCCGCATCCAGGGCGCGGCGGCCGGTGCGGCCAGCACGTCGACCGGCTCGCCCGGCGTGAACAAGGCGTCGCCGGGGTGCATCAGGCGGGCGGCATGGCCGGCGTCCCCGACGAGGTAGGAGATGTTGTCGATGATCGGGATCTCCGGATGGATCACCGCGTGCCTACCGCCGATGCCGCGGACGTTGAGGTGCCCGACGGTGAACGCGTCACCGGCGTGGGCGGCCGGCCCCCCCGCGCCCAGCGGGGCGGCCGGCCGCG
>JAESGJ010000332.1_pt1 | contig 14260 bp, 13 predicted proteins | sample 9266241 | NCBI WGS metagenome assembly JAESGJ01 (sample SAMN14514841, study PRJNA621669) | algae metagenome | isolation source: Brasilonema octagenarum HA4186-MV1 and co-occurring heterotrophs from wet... | place: USA: Manoa Valley, Hawaii | collected 2009-07-20 | reverse complement strand
GGTCCTCCGGCCGCGCGTGCTGCTGCTGGACGAGCCGCTGGGTGCGCTGGATGCCAAGCTGCGCAGGCAGTTACAGCTCGAGCTGCGGGCCGTGCAGCGCGAGGTCGGCATCACGTTCGTCTACGTCACGCACGATCAGGAGGAAGCGCTCACCATGAGCGACCAGATCGCGGTGCTCGCCGACGGCAGGGTCGAACAGGTGGGCCCGCCGCAGGAGATCTACTCGTCGCCTGCGACCACGTTCGTCGCAGGGTTCCTCGGCGCCGCCAACATCTTCGACGCCGACGTCGTCGAGACCTCCGACACGTCGGCGATCTGCACGGCGTTGGGCACCCAACTCGGTGCGGTCGTCGACCGCTCCGTGCCGAGGGGACCCGCGGCGATCGTGATCCGCCCCGAGCGGATCGCCCTGCAGGACCGCGACGAGCCGGTTCGTCAGGGCCACAACGCCATCAACGGCATCGTCAGCCAGGTCGTGTACCTCGGCGCCTCGACGCAGGTTCACGTCGACGTCGGGGCGGGAACCGCATTGGTCGTCGAGGTGCCCAACGCGTCAGGACCGGCGTCGGTGGCTCATCCGCCGGGGGCGACCGTCACGTGCGTGTGCGCCCACGATGCGGTGCGCGTGCTGCACCGGAGCGAAGCGGTGTTGAGCACCGATCCGGTGGCGGACGACGCGCTCAGCCCTTCTTCGGCGTGAGCCGGGTGGGCGGCTTGCCCTTCTTCGCGGCGGCGGTCTTCCGCTCGGGAGGCAGGTCGAGTTCGCGCTCGCAGAAGCGCATGGCGATGTCGTAGGCGACCTCGGAGTCGACCTCGGGATCCTCGAGGGCGACTTGGATCGACAAACCGTCCAGCAGGGCGCCGAACTCGAGGGCGAACATCCGCGCGTCGACCTTGCCGCCCAGTTCGTCCGCGCCCGACTTGATGGCGTCGACGATCATCCGGCGCCACCGAGCGTCGAGCTCCACCCGGCCCGCCTTGACCTCCTCGTGCCGGAAGGCCTGCGCCCACAGATCCAGCCACAGCCCCCACGCACCGGGAATCTCATTGTCCCCCTGAGGAATCACCGTTGCCTTGATCAAGAGCGACAGTCGCTCCCGCAACGAGCTGACCTCCGAGAGCATCTTCTCGGCCGCCTCGTAGAACGAATTCTCGGAGTGTCGCAGCGCATCCACCAGCAACCTGTCGCGGGTGCCGAAGTAGTAGATGACGAGGGCGGAACTGACGCCCGCCCGCTTGGCCACGTCGGCGATCCTGGTGTCGCCGAAGCCGCGTTCGCAGATCAAGCTCGCTGCGGCGTCCAGCATTTCGATTCGACGGCCCTCGTTGTTCTCCGTCGCAGGCGCAGGTTCGGCCATGTCGCTCTCGGTCCCCCTTCCAGTGGCGGCGCTGCTACTTGTCTGCAAGCCTAACACTCGATTAGATTGAACAGTCAGTCAGGACGCACACCGAATTGATCCGGAAGAAGGTCCCTCATGGCCAACGAATACGACGCCATCATCGTCGGCGGCGGTCACAACGGTCTGGTGTCGGCCGCCTACCTCGCCCGCTCCGGCGCCAGGACGCTGGTGCTCGAGTCGCGCGGTAGCCTCGGCGGCGCGGCGACCACCGAATCCCCATGGGAGGACGCACCGCATCTGCGGGTGACGCGCCTCTCCTACGTGGTCAGCCTGATGCCGCCGACCATCGTCCGTGACCTCGCGCTCGAGCGGCACGGGTACAAGGTCCACCCGATGGGACCCTATTACCAGGCGTTCCCGGAGGGCGGCTCGCTCACCATCTTCGAGGACGATCCGAAGCGCACTCACGAGCAGCTCGCCAAGTTCTCCAAGAAGGACGCCGACGCCTGGCCGAAGTGGAACGAGTGGCTCGAGGGCATCGCGGAGGTGATGGGACCGCTGCTCACGCAGGTGCCGCCCAACATCGGGTCACACAAGCCGTCCGACCTCATCGACCTCGCCAAGCTGGCCTGGAGTCAGAAGGGCATCACCACCCGGATGACGGCCGACGTCACCCGACTGCTCACGATGAGCATCGCCGACCTGCTCGACGACTGGTTCGAGTCACCGCAGATCAAGGGCGCACTGGCGGTCAACGGCGTGATCGGCACGTGGGCGGGCCCGTACGAGCCGGGCACCGCCTACGTGATGGCGCACCACTCGATCGGTGACGTGGGCGACGGCCAGCTCGGAAGCTGGGGCTATCCCGAGGGCGGGATGGGCGGGGTTTCCGAGGCGATCGCGCGCTCGGCACGCGGCTTCGGCGCCGAAATCCGGACCAACGCGCGGGTTTCGGGGCTCAAGGTCCGCGGCGGCAGGGTCCATGGCGTCGTGCTCGAGAACGGCGACGAGATCGCCGCACCGCTGGTCGTCACGACCCTGCACCCGCGCACGGCGTTCCTCGACCAGATCCCGCGCCACGAACTGCCCGACGACTTCGTCCGCGACATCGAGCACTGGAAGACCCGCAGCGGCGTCGTGAAGATCAACCTCGCGCTGGGCGAACTGCCCAACTTCACCGCGGATCCGAGCTCGGGAATCGCCGAGCACCTCACCGGCTCGGTCGAGATGGCCCCGACGATGGAGTACATCGAGGCAGCGTTCCAGGATGCCCGTGTCGGCAAGCCCGCGCTGATGCCGTTCAGCGACGGCGTCATCCCCACCACACTCGACACGACGCTCAATCCCGATGGCACGCACATCATGTCGCTGTTCACCCAGTGGGTGCCCGCTGAGTGGGCCGACGCGCCGCACACCGAGGAGCTCGACGCCTACGCCGACCGGCTGATCGACCTCTACGACGAGGTCGCGCCGGGCTTCAAGTCCTCGATCCTGCACCGCGACGTCGTCGGCCCGCACGAGATGGAGCAGGAGTACGGCCTCATCGGTGGCAACATCTTCCACGGTGAGCTGTCACTCGAGCAGCTGTTCCACATGAGGCCCGCACCGGGATTCGCGGACTACCGCACTCCGATCGCCGGGCTGTACAACGGCAGCTCGGCCACCCATGCCGGCGGCGGGGTGTGCGGCATCCCCGGCTGGCAGGCCGCCAAGGCTGCCCTGGCCGACAGGAAGCGGGCCAACGGGCGGCTCCGGGCTGCGCTGAGCCGACGGTCCTAGGCAGCCGCGTGGGGGACGACGCTCGGCGGGCCGCGGTCGCCGCGATGCTCGGGGCCAGGTCGGTGGCGCTCGTCGGCGCCAGCGCCCGCCCCGACAGCTTCGGTGCGCGCATGATCGTTGAGGCGCAACGCAGTTCGGCCGACGTTCGCCTGGTCAACCCGCGCTACGACCGGATCGGTGACCTGGCGTGCGCGCCGTCACTGGCCGATCTCGACGATCCGGTCGACCTGGCACTGCTCGGGGTGCCCGACAGCGCGCTCGTCGAGCAGGTGGCGGCCGCGGCAGAGGCCGGCGTCCGCTCGGCCGTCGTGTTCGGAGCGGCCAACGGGGTGCGGGACAAGGTGGCGGCCATCGCCTCGGAGGCGGGCATGGCGCTGTGCGGCGCCGGCTGCATGGGGTTCGTCAACAATGCCATGGGTCTGCGCGCGCTGGGATACCTGGAGCCGGAGCACCTTCCGTCGGGCGGCGTCAGCCTGATCACGCATTCCGGGTCGGCGTTCTCCACGCTGCTGCGTTCGCGACGGGGATTCGGCTTCCGGTTGGCCGTGTCCTCGGGGCAGGAACTCGTCACCGACACCGCCGATTACGTCGACTACACCCTCGACGATCCGGGCACCGAGATCCTCGCCCTGCTGCTCGAGACGCCGAGGGCGATCCCGCGGCTGCGACGCGCCCTGCATCGCGCCCATGACGCCGGCATTCCCGCCGTCGTGCTGCCGGTCGGCGGTTCGCCGCGGGGCCAGGCCATGGTGGCCGCCCACTCCGGCGCGTTGGCGGGTGGTGACGCGGCATGGCAGGCCTTCTGTGACGCCGTCGGCGCGATCCGGGTGCGCGACCTGGCCGAGCTGACCGATACCGTCGAACTGTTCGGTGCGGGACGGCGAGCCGGCGCGGGCAGGGGTATCGCCACCGTGCACGACTCCGGCGCCGAGCGGGCGATGGTGGCCGATCTCGCGCACGACGTCGGCGTCGAGTTCGCCGCGCTGTCGTCACGATCGCTCGCGTCCATCGAGGACCTTCTCGACGAGGGCCTGGTGGCCACCAATCCGCTCGACGTCTGGGGCACCGGCGCGGACACCAGATCCCTGTTCCGAGCCTGCCTTCGCGTCATGGTTGACGATCCCGCGGTGGCGGTCACCGCACTGGCCGTCGACCTCGTCACCGAATTCGACGGCGACTCTGCCTATCCCGATGCCGTGCTCGACGTCGCCGCGGAGACCACCCAACCACTCGCGGTGCTGACGTCGGTGCCGTCCGCGATCGACGGCGCGACCGCGCGACGGCTGCGCGACCATCGCATCCCCGTGCTCGAAGGGTTCCGCAGTGGTCTGGCGGCGCTCGGCCACCTGGCCGCGTGGCCACGGGAGATCGAGCGGATCGACCCTCCCGTGGACGTCGAACGGCAACGCCGGTGGCGCGCCCGGTTGGCCGATTGGAGCCCGGAGTCGGCCTTCGCGTTGCTCGCGGACTACGGGGTGGCCGTGGCGGGCGCCATCTCGGTGCACGATCTCGACGGGGCGATTGCAGCTGCCGCGGCCGTCGGCTATCCCGTGGTAGTGAAAACCGCTGTTGCCGAGCACAAGACAGATGTCGGCGGCGTCGCGTTGAACCTGGCGGACGTCGACGCCGTGCGTGCCGCCTACCACGACCTCGCCGAACGCCTCGGGCCCGCGGCGACGGTCCATCCGATGATTCCCGCGGGCGTCGAGGTATCGGTCGGCGTGGTGCGCGATGCGACCTTTGGCCCGCTCGTCGTGGTCGCCGCCGGTGGCACGCTGGTGGAGCTGCTGGCCGATCGTGTGCTGGCCTGTCCGCCGGTGTCTCGTGCCGGGGCGTTGACGATGCTCACCTCGCTGCGCATCCGAACGCTGCTCGACGGCTGGCGTGGTGGCGCCCCGTCCAACGTGAATGCCCTCGCCGAGGTGGTCGAGCAATTCTCCAGGCTGGCAATGGAACTGGGTGATGCGCTCGAGGCGGTCGAGGCGAACCCCGTGATCGTCTCCGCGGACGGCGCGGTGGCCGTCGACGCGCTGGTGGTCTCGCGGGGTCAGAAGATCGAGTAGACCTTGCGGACGGTCTCGTGGATGTCCCAGGTTCCCGTCCAGCCCTTCGGGAACACTGCCACGTCGCCGACGCCGATCTCGGAGGCCTCGCCGCCGTCGGGCGTCACGGTCATGCGGCCGGCGACGAGGTAGATGACCTCGTTGGTCTCCAACGTCCAGCGTGACGGGCCAGGTGCGCACTGCCAGATGCCCGCCGACGAGTCACCGTCCACCCAGACCTCGAGGCCCTGGGTGGCCATGGGTTCCCCGGTGGCCTCCGCGAGCGGGCCCCAGTCTTCGAGTTGGGCGTCGGTGGCGTCGGGAAGCAGACTGGTGATCATCGGGCGGCCCTTTCCGGGAACGGTAGTGAGATCGGTTCTGGAGCAACACGACTGTTGCCGTCGGCGTCGAAGCGGTCGAGGCCGAGGTCGGTCAGGTCCAGCCAGTCGCACGTGCCCGTGGTGGTGAGGTCCGCGGCGACCTGGGCGACGGCGGGGCCCCACATCATGCCGTGCCCGGCGGGGCTGGCCACCACCGTGCCGTCGATGGGGCCGTCGCCGGTGAGCAGCGGTCCGAGGATCGGCAGGTGGTCGGGCGTGTAGTCGATGGTGGCGGCCCACGACCGCCGCAGGCCGAGCCCCTTGACCGCGGGAAACAGTTCCTCCATGCGGTCGCGGGCCTTGCGGTAGTACAGCGTGTCGAAGTCGACCGCGGTCCCCGGCGGCTCGTCTGGGTTGCTCATGCCCCACAGCACGCCGCCGGCTTCGCCTGGCCGCCAATAGATTCCGGAGGTCACGTCGAAGACCATCGGCACGTCGTGGATGTCGAGGTCGGCGGGGGCGGCCGTCACGACCACCTGGTGTCTGGTGCCCCCCGCGAAGATGGGTCCGCCCGCCGTCGCGCCGACGGCGGCCAGCTTCGGGCCGCCCGTGAGGACCACGTGCTCGGTCGCGATGGGCCCGGAAGACGTCTCGACGCCGACCACTCGGCCGCGGTCGATGCGCAATCCGGTGAAGGCGCACCGCTCCCGCACGTCGACGCCGGTGGCGACCAGGGCGGCGGTGTAGGCCAGCACGTTGCGGGGGGCGTCGAGGTAGCCGTCACCGGGCGCGTAGGAGGCGCCCATCGTGACGCCGGGCGCGAGGCCGGTGTGCCGTGCGTCGAGGTCGGCACTGCTGAGCCATTCGACGTCGAGGCCGAGACTGCGTTGCAGCGCGATGCGCTCGTGAGCTTGCCGCACTTCGTCTTCCGTGAAGCACGGCATCAGATAACCCTGCGCGACGAATCCGCAGTCGAGCGGGAAGCGGTCCCCGCTGGCGGCGTAGAACTCCTGCGAGCGCAGGCCGAGCGTGATCGCCGGCTGCGTGCCGCCCTGCGCTCGGACCATGCCCGCGGCGCGACTGCTCGCGCCGTCGCCGAGCGTCGCGGCCTCGAGCAGCACCACGTTCCCGACCCCGGATTCGGCGAGCAGGACCGCGGTCCACGCACCGACCGTGCCGCCGCCGACCACCACCACGTCGGCGCTACCCGAACTAGTCATAGCACCAAACGCTGGCATAGACTGAACACTCAGTCAAGTGGTCGGCGAGGATCGGGGTACGGGATGTATGGACTGACGGACGCGGATCGGCGCATCAGGGACACGGCGCGCGCATTCGTCGATTCGCTGTTACCGCTCGAGGTCGAGGCGGAGCTGGCAGGCGGCCTGCTGCCCAAGGAGGTGACGGCCGAACACCACTCCAGGGCAATCGAATTGGGCCTCTACGGCACCAATATGCCGACCTCGGTCGGAGGGCCGGGATGCAGCGCGCTGCAACAGGTGCTGGTGCAGGAGCAGTGCGGACGGGCCACCAACGGTCTGGCCTGGGTGATGGGCACGCCGCCGCAGTGGTGGGCCGACGTCGCCACCGAGTATCAGCGGGAACGCTGGTTGCTGCCCGCCGTGCGCGGCGAGAAGCACGAGGCGTACGCCATCACCGAGGAGTTCGCGGGCTCGGACGTGTCCGCCCTGCAGACCACCGCGCGGCGCGATGGCGACGAGTACGTCATCGACGGTGTCAAGTGGCACGTGACGTCGTACAACCTCGCCGACTACTGCTTCGTGCAGGCCGTGCTCGTCGGCGGGGAGTTCGAGGGCGAACACGTGCTGCTGGTGGTGGACCTGCCGTGGCCAGGGGTGGAAGTGGTTCGCACACCGCACTATTCGCATCACATCGCCGACGAGCACCCGATCGTCGCGTTCAACGGGGTGCGGGTGCCGGTCGAGAACCTCGTCGGCGCAGAGGGCGAGGGGATGACGTTCACGCAGGACTGGTTCCGCTTCGAGCGGTTGATGGTCGCGGCGCGGTGCGTCGGTGCGGCCCAACGGTTGCTCGATGAGGTGACGTCCTTCGCGGGCGATCGCGTGGTGGACGGCAGGCCGTTGGGGCAGCATCAGTTGGTGGCAGGCATGCTCGCCGACAGCGCCACCGAACTCTTCGCGGCGCGCACCATGCTGTACGAGGTGGCGCGCTCGATCGACCACGGCGCCGACCGCAAGACGCTGCACGCGCAGGCGTCGATGGCCAAGCTGTACTGCTCGGAGATGGCGGGCCGAGCGGCCGACCGCAGCGTGCAGATCTTCGGCGGCCGCGGTTACATGCGCGAGAACGTGGCCGAGCGGATGTACCGCGAACTACGCGTCGAGCGGATCTGGGAGGGCGCCAGCGAGATCCAACGGATCATCGTGGCTCGTCAGCTGCTGAACCGCGGTCCGTCCGCGGTACTGGAGGGAGCGTGACGCCCTTCGGTCAGCAGGGGTCGCCCGGAGGGGTGTAGTAGGGCACGCCTTCGACCGTGTAGCAGGGCACCTCGCCGTAGACGTACGGGTGATCGGCCGAGGCGATCGCCGCGCCCGTCGCCACGTCCCCGGCGATGTTGGTACACCCGCCCACTGCCACGTGCCGTCCTCCGGCGCCCGCGCAGATGTCGGCCTGCGCAATCGGGGCTACGGCGAACGGCAGTGCCGCCATCGCGGCCGTCGTCACCATCGCTGCTGCCAGCTTCTTCATCGCACACATCCCTTTGCTAGTCCGACCCGGCGATATTATCGCTCGCGTCAGGGCGGGTGGTTGGCGAATCGCCAACTGGGTCCGCTGCGGCCTTCGTGGACCGCATACCCAGCAACCGCATGCCGTGGTAGATGACCAGCGCGGCGATCGAGCCCAGCGCAATGCCGGTGAAGATCAAAGATCCTGCGTGCCAAGTGAAGTCGGCGATGCCGATGATGAGCGGGATGGCCGCCGTCATCTGGTTGACCGGCAGGCTGAAGTCGACGTGATTGGTCAGCCAGATGCGGACGCCGAGGATCCCGACCAGCCCGTACAGCACGATCGTCGCGCCACCGAGGACACCGGGCGGGATCGCCGAGATGGCGGCTCCGACCTTGGGGCACATGGCCAGAACGATGGCGACCGCAGCCGCGACCCAGTAGGCGGCGGTCGAGTACACGCGCGTCGCCGCCATCACGCCGATGTTCTCGGCGTACGTCGTGGTGGCCGATCCGCCGGCGAGACCCGCCAGGGTGGTGGCGACGCCGTCCGCCGCGATGGCGCGGCCCATCACGGGGTCGGTGTCGGTGTCCGTCATCTGGCTGACCGACTTGACGTGGCCGATGTTCTCGGCCACCAGGGCGATCACCGCGGGCAGGAACAGCGGCAGCACCGACAGGCTGAACGACGGCGCCTGGAACTCGGGAAGACCGATCCACGGCGCCGCGGCGATCGCCGACGTGTCGACGTCACCGAGGGCCAGGGCCAGCAGGTAGCCGATGACGACGGCCAGGAAGATCGCGAGCCTGCCGAGGAGGCCACGGAAGAATGCCAGGATCGCGACGAGCAGGACCAGGGTGACGAGCCCGACCACGGGGCCCTTCTCGAAGTTCGCCTTGGCCGCGGGCGCGAGGTTGAAGCCGATCAGGGCCACGATGGCGCCCGTGACGACGGGCGGCAGGGTCGCGTCGAGCCACCCCGTGCCGACGACGTGCACGATCCCGCCGATGACGATGAGGAGCAGGCCGACGGCGACCAGTCCGCCGAGGGCGCTACCGGCGCCGTTCGAAGCCACCGCCGCGGTGACCGGAGCGATCACCGAGAAGCTCGACCCGAGGTAGCTGGGCAGCCGGTTGCCCGTGATGACCAGGAAGAGGACGGTGCCGATACCCGAGAAGAGCAGGGTGGTCGCCGGCGGGAAGCCGGTCAGGACCGGCACCAGGAACGTGGCGCCGAACATCGCCACCACGTGCTGGGCGCCGATGCCGATGGTGCGTGGCCAACTGAGTCGCTCGTCGGGCGCCACGACGTGCGCGTCGGACGGAACGGGCTTCCAGGTCATCTTCTCTCTGACTGGCATCACAGGTTGGACTACACACCATCGGGGCCGATCGCGCGAGTCCTAGCTGGGCAGTCGCGGAATGACCTCATCGCCAAGGCGTTTGACGAACCCGACCGGGTCCGGATTGCCGGGGAAGGGGCCCGAGTTGAGCAGGTCGAAGCCCAGTTCGGCGTAGGTGTCGACCGCGCGGAGGTATCCATCGAGGTCGGCGAACGGATCGGTGAAGAATCCGGCCGTCAGCCGGATCTCCGAGAAATCCCGCCCGACGGTGTCGCAGTGCCTGCGCAACACGTCGATCTTGTGGGGGAGCTCCGCGACCGACGACGTGGAGTTCCAGACGTCGGCGTACTGGGCGACCATCCGCAGCGTCTTCTTCTCGCCGTCGCCCCCGATGAGGATCGGCGGTCGACGGACCGGTTTCGGATTGCAGATGGTCTCGGCGAGGCGGTAGTGCTTGCCCTCGTACGGTCCGTCGTCATCGCTCCACATCTGCTGACAGATCTGCAGCGTCTCCTCGAGCATCTCGAACCGGTCCTTGACGGATGGGTACGGCACGCCCAGCGCGAGGTGCTCGCGTTCGTACCAGGCGGCCCCGATGCCGAAGTTGGTCCGGCCCTGCGCCAGCACGTCGAGGGTGGTCATCGTCTTCGCGAGGACACCGGGATGGCGATAGGTGACGCCGGTGACGAGCATGGTCAGCGTGATGCGTTGGGTCTGCCCGGCCAGGAAGCCCATCGAGGTGTAGCCCTCGAGGAAGGGATCTTCGGCCTTGCCGACGGCCTCCATCTGGAAGAAGTGGTCGGCGAGGGTGAACATGGTGGCACCCGCCTCCTCGGCGGCCTTGGCCGTCGCCACCATGGTGGGGCCGAGGGCCTCCGAGGGTCCGGGCAGGAAGTCGATGTAGTGAATGCCCAATTCCATTGTCCTGATCAGCCTTTCATCAATCGTTGAGCCGTTCCAGAAGTGCCAGCGCCTGGTTGATGACGCGGCGCTCCGGTTCGGAGTAGCGGTCCTGCATGGCACGCACCAGCCATTCGTCGCGCACCTTGCGGTCGTGCTCGGCGTGTTGCCGTCCGCGCGCGGTCAGCGCGATGAGTTGGCGGCGTCCGTCCTCGGGATCCGGTGTCCGCAGAATCAGCCCGTGCCGATCCAGGCCCGTCAGGGTGGTCGCCATGGACTGCGGGCGCACGCGTTCCGCACCGGCCAGTTGGCTGGTCGACGCGGGACCGTCCTTGACCAGTCGGATCAGGACCGCGGTTTGGGACGGGGTCAGGTCAGCGTCGGTCGCGACCTCGAGCAGTCGCCTGCGCAACCTGCTGAACATCACGCGCAGATCGCGCGCCGCGGCCACCGCCGACTCACTGACCCGTGCCATTTCGACAGCTTAAACTGAACAGTTCTGACTGTCTAGTTTTGTCGACGCGCCAGATATGCCGCCCCGCCGACGAGCACGACCGCCAGCCCGGCGATCACCGACGGCAGCGGAAGCGTCACCGCGAGCACGACACAGCCGATCAGCCCCACCACGGGAACCGCCCCGACACCCATCGTCAGAGCCGAGGCATTCGCGATCGCGTAGTACAGCAGCACTGCGAACGAGGAAAAGCCGATCGCGCCGCGCAGGTCGACGGCGACCACCAGCACCGCGACCGTGGCGCCCACCGCGAGTTCCGCGCGATGTGGCGTGCCGAAGCGCGGGTGGACCGCAGCCAGCGCGGTCGGCAGGTGACGGTCGCGCGCCATCGCGAGGACGGTCCGCGACACCCCGAGGACGAGGGCGAGCAGCGAGCCGAGGGCGGCGACCGTCGCCCCGAACCGGACGACCGGCATCAGGCCGGGATGGCCTGCGGCCGCCACCGCCTGTGCGAGCGGAGCCGCGGTGGAAGCCATTGCCGCAGAGCCTAATTGGGCCAGTACGGTGGCGGCGACCGTCGCGTAGACCACAAGTGCGAGGCCCAGCGCGACGCGGATCGCGCGGGGGATCGTCACCGCCGGATCGCGGACCTCCTCGCCGAGGGTGGCGATGCGCGCATAGCCCGCGAACGCGAAGAACAGCAGACCGGCCGCCTGGAGGACCCCGCGGACGCCCGGATCGTGCCATCCCAGTCGCGCGGCCTCGGCGGTGCCGGATGTCGCGATCACGGCGACCACGCCTGCGAGCACCCCCAGCACGATGGCCAACAGGATGCGGGTGAGCCACGCCGACTTCTGCACGCCGACGGTGTTGACGGCGGTCAGCGCCACCACGGCGGCGACGGCCACGGCGTGGGCATGCGCGGGCCACGCGTAGACACCGACGGTCAGCGCGATCGCCGCGCACGACGCGGTCTTGCCGACCACGAAGCTCCACCCGGCGAGGTATCCCCAGAACGGGCCGAGCCGCTCGCGCCCGTAGACGTAGGTGCCGCCCGACTGCGGGTAGCGCGCGGCGAGCCGAGCCGACGACGTCGCGTTGCAGTAGGCGACGACGGCCGCCACGGCCAGGCCGAGCAGGAGTGCCGGACCGGCCGCTGCCGCGGCGGGCGCCAGTGCCACGAAGATGCCGGCCCCGAGCATCGAACCGAGCCCGATCGTGACGGCGTCGAACGTGCCGAGGCTGCGGTGTAGTCGGGATTCCTCAGCCGGAGCCACGCCTTCGAGGCTAGCCCGGATAGGCCGAGGTGAGCCGGGCCGACTCCGGCTTGAGGAAGACGTCGTTGAGCGTGACCGTACGCAGGTTGCGCTCGGCGATCAGGTCGACCAGTTCGCGGTAGGTCGTGGTGACCGGCGGATGGTTGAGGTGCGCGATCACCACCGACTGCGCGGTGTAGTACTTGCGCGCGTTGGCGACGATGTCCCGGGGCAGCAGGATCTGGTCGTCGCCGAGGTTGCCGTCCCACAGTGCCGTCTCGGTGTAGCCGAGATCGGCTGCCACCGACTGGACGTGGTCGTTGTAGGCGCCGTAGGGCGGCCGGTAGTACGGCGTGGCATCGACGCCGAACGTGTCGCGCAGGAACTGGTCGGTGTGCCGGAGTTCGTCGACGATCCTGGCCGGGGTCAGCTTGGTCAGGTCGGGGTGGATCCAGGTGTGGTTGCCCAACTGGATCTGGCCCGACTCGACGAGCGGCATCAGCAGGTCACGGTTGTCGGTCCACGACGAATAGACGCCGGTGACGAACATCGTCAGCCGGATGCCCGTGTCCTTGGCCAGCTGGCAGTAGCCGCGCACCACGCCCGTGTCGACCCCGTCGTCGAGCGTCAGCGACAGCAGGTCACCCGGTCCTGGCAAAGCGCTGAGCACGCCGCCGCCGGGGAGAAGGACCCTGGCCTCTGTCGGAGGGGGCGGCAGCAGTGTCGGCCACGGCGGATCGGGTGGTGGGCCGACCGGGGTCGGGGGCGGGGTGACCTGCGCGGCCTGGCTGGACGGCTCGACACCGCAGCGCACCAGGGCGATGCCCGCCGCCGATGCGACTGCGCCCAGAAGGAGGTTGCGGCGGGACAATAGAGTCCCATCCATCACTCTGGTCACATCAGGCACGTGGTGCAGAGTAGCTGCCCGAGGCGGAAAACCTGGGGAAGCTGCGCTGACAGTCGGCTGGGCGGTACCCGACGTTTGCCGGTGGATCTACCGGTTGCGGACCACGTTGACGACCAGATAGCCGCCGTAGCCGAGCAGGCCCGCCACCGCGAGCTTGCGGGTCTTCGGCACTGCGAGCCCGAGGCCCAGGGCCGTCTCGAGGCCGCCGTTGATCTTGAGGTAGCGCGCCGTGTCCTTCGGGAACGCCGCCTTGGTGATCCCCTCGAACAACGCGGGACGGACGAAGTGGGCGACGCCCGTTCCGGCCAGGGCCAGTCCGGCGATCGTCGGCAACGTCGAATTCTTCTCCTGTGGCACGTGTCGATCCTCTCTCAGGCGATGCGGTAGTCGCTCAACGGGAACTCCGAGGCTTCCTTGATGGCCGTCTCGGTGGACGACGGCCGCAGCAGCGTCGGCTCGCCGGCCGGGTTGAAGTAATACGAGTGGGCACTCGCGCAGTTTCCGGTGGTGAACAGCGAGTCGCCGAGGAGTTCGGTCATCCGGTCCAGGAAGGCCGCGTTGGCCTCCTCGGTCACCTCGAACGTGGTCGCTCCGCGCCGCTTGACCTCGGTGAACAGCCGGTCCATCAGCCGCATCTGATACTCCATGGTGTTGAAGAAGTTCAGGCCGAGGAACGCGTAAGGACTGGCGAGGCTCAGGTAGTTCGGGAAGTAGGGCATGGAGACGCCCTGATACGCCTGGAATCTGGTGTCGCGCCACCACTTTCCGAGATCGCGACCGTCGCGGCCGATGATCTCGACGGCGGGGAAGTTGGCCTCCCAGAGGTCGAAGCCGGTGGCCAGCACCAGGGTGTCGATGACGTTCTTGGTGCCGTCGTTGCCGACGATGCCGTCGGCCTCGATGCGGGCGATACCCGAATCCTGAAGGTGCACATTCGGTTTGGTGAACGCTCGGTAGTAGCCGTTGGAGAACGTGGGTCGCTTGCAGCCGAAGTCGTAGTCCGGGGTGAGGCGACGGCGCAGGTCCCCGTCCCGGATCACGGCGAAGCGGTGCATCTTGGCGAGATCGGACGCCGAGATGTTGAACCGGCCGCGGAAGGTGCGGTAGTGCCGCACGCCGACCGACACCATCACCTCGTAGATGGAGTCCGTCAGCCAGCGAAGGGCGCGCTGCGTCAACGGAACCCGCGCGAAGAGCCGCTTGGCGCGCTC
>JAESGJ010000571.1_pt1 | contig 14390 bp, 14 predicted proteins | sample 9266241 | NCBI WGS metagenome assembly JAESGJ01 (sample SAMN14514841, study PRJNA621669) | algae metagenome | isolation source: Brasilonema octagenarum HA4186-MV1 and co-occurring heterotrophs from wet... | place: USA: Manoa Valley, Hawaii | collected 2009-07-20 | reverse complement strand
GGGCGCCTTGGCCACCACCAACACCACCACCGGAAGAGCGGCACTCACGAAATCACCCGCCAAAAGTCAAGCACAGCAAAGAAACTCCCACGCATCGAACCGCTGACCTTGGACTTCCCGCCAGTGCGGGTGCCGTAGGCGATGTCGTGCTCAGCGATGACCCAGCCCGCGGCGGCAGCCCGGACCAACAGTTCGAGCGGATACCCTGATCTGCGGTCGGCTACACCTAGATCGACGACGGCGTCTCGGCGGGCAACGCGCATGGGAGCGATGTCGTGCACCGGGAGGCCGTGCCGGGTGCGCAGCCGCCAGCAAACCACCTGGTTGCCAAGCCGCGCGTGCCACGGCCACCGGACCCCTGGCAGCGGACGCCGCCTGCCGACCGCCATGTCGGCGCCGCGCTGCACTTCGTCGACGAGCTTGGGCAGTTCGCGGGGATCCATCGAGCCGTCGCCGTCGAGCACCGCCACGATCGGGGTGTCCGCCGCGACGATGCCCGCGTGCACGGCCGCGCCGTACCCGGCCTTGGACTCCGCGACCACCTGGGCTCCGCAGCGTCGGGCCACCTCAGCGGTGCCGTCGGTGCTGTTGTTGTCCACGACCAACGCGGAGTAGCCCTCGGGCATCAGCGCGAGCACGCCGGGAAGGGACTCCGCCTCGTTCAGACAGGGCAGCACCACGGTGATCCGACCTGTGTCCACAGGGGGATGCTAGACAGACCTGGTGGTAAAGCGCACGCCGAACGCTGACGATTCGGTGACGTCGGCCCAGGTAGACCGGGCTGTCACGCTAGGGTGAGAAGTCGTGACCCGCGTGCTGATCGCCGACGACGACAACGTCGTCCGCGACGTCGTGCGCCGGTACCTCGAGCGCGACGGGCTCGACGTCTCGATCGCCCACGACGGAAACCAGGCCTTGCGGGTCCTCGGCTCCGAGCAGATCGACGTCGCCGTGCTCGACGTGATGATGCCGGGGCCCGACGGCCTTGCCCTCTGTCGCGTGCTCCGCGAGCGCGGCGGCTACGCGGTGCCCGTCATCCTGCTGACCGCACTCGGCGAGGAAGACGACCGGATCGCCGGGCTCGAGGCGGGCGCCGACGACTACCTGGTCAAGCCGTTCAGCCCGCGCGAGCTGGCCCTGCGGGTGCGGTCGGTGCTGCGCAGGACGCCGTCGTCGGGGAGCACGGCACCGGCCGTCGTCGTCACGCTCGGCGGCCTGACGGTGTCTGCGGCCGCTCGTTCGGCCACCATCGACGGCACGCCGATCAGCCTGACCAACCGCGAGTTCGACCTGCTGCTGTTCTTCCTCACCCACACCGGCGTCGTCTTCAGTCGCGAGGAACTGCTGAAACGCGTGTGGCAGTGGGACTTCGGCGACCTGTCGACCGTCACCGTGCACGTCAAGCGGCTGAGGTCCAAGCTGGGCGACCAGCACCGCGTCCAGACGGTGTGGGGACGCGGATACATGTGGAGCGAGGAGCGGTATGCCGGCAGCTGACATCTGGGAGATCGCCGGCACAGCGCTGGCGTGCTCGGTGCCGGTGGTGGTGGCAGGCGCGATCCTCATCCGGCTGGCCCGGTCGTGGTCGCTGACGCTCAGCATGGTCGTGCTGGTGCTGATCCCGACGGTCGCGACGTTCACGGGCGTGTTCGGCGCCAGCGGGTTCATGCTGTCGCCACGGTTCGAGGAGTTCGCCGTCGTCATCGGGATCGTGTCGGTCGTGACGATCCCCGCCGCGATCATGCTGGCGCGCTACCAGGCCAGGCGCACCGTCTGGGAACAGCAGATCCGCGAGTCCGAGGAGGTCGCCGAGCAGTCCCGCCGCCAACTCGTCGCCTTCGTCAGCCACGACCTGCGGACCCCGCTGGCCGGCATCCGCGCGGTCGCCGAGGCCATCGCCGACGGCGTCGTGGAACCCGACGAGATTCGCCTGCATGCCAAGCACGTCGAGCACGAGACCATCCGGCTCTCCGAAATGGTCGACGACCTGTTCGAGATGTCCAAGATCAACGCCGGCGCCGTGCAACCCGCCTACGACAAGGTGGCGCTCGACGAGGTGGTCGACGACGTGGTCTCGGCGCACCGCATCGCCGCCGAACGCGCGGGCGTCGCGCTGCACGCGAGGGTGCCCGCCACCCCGGTCGGCGTCATCGGCAGCGACCGCGCGCTGGTGCGCGTGCTGTCGAACCTGGTGGCCAACGCCATTGCCCACACCCCGGAGGGCGGCACCGTCGAACTCGCCATCGGCTCCGACGGGCACGGCGCGTGGGCCAGGGTCGACGACACCGGCGTCGGGATCAACGAGGCCGACCTGGCCCGTGTGTTCGACGTCGCGTACCGCGGATCCAACGGCCGGGTCCCGCGCGAGGACTCCTCCCTGCCGAGCGGATCCGGGTTGGGGCTGGCCATCGCCGCCGGGCTGGTGCACGCCCACCACGGCACCGTGTCGGCGTACAACCTGGAGAACGGCGCACGCTTCGAGGTCCGGCTCCCACTGGCGGGCGAGGAGTAGTCGCGTCGGGCAGCCACCTTCGCCGATTGTGGACTTCGGCACGCAGGTCGGCGATTCGGCGTGGGGGTAACCCACGTTCGGGGAGGAGTAGTGGGGCTAGTCGGGAAGTGAGCTGCCCAAGCGCTGGGCCGCGGCGACGTAGTCCTCGATGAACTCCAGCACGACGTCGCGGGCGGGCTTCACCTTGTTCATCAGCCCGACGCCCTGCCCGACGAAGTAGGTGGCGAGTTGCTGGGCGCCTTCGTGCCCCTGGTCGGCGAGCGCGTCGATGCGGCGCAGCACCGGCTCGCACAGCATCGACTGCAACGGAAGCGGGAGCGGCTGCCGACCGTCCGCGTGGGGCAGCCAGGCGTCGGTCCAGTCCGAAACCAGTTGGCGCGACGGCTTTCCCGTGCGGCCCGCAGACCGGACGGTGTCACGGGACGTGGCGGCCAGCATCTTCTGCACGGTATGCGGTGCCGTCTCGGCCTCCTCGGTGGTCAACCACACCGACCCCGTCCACGCACCGTCGGCGCCCATTGCGACCGCAGCAGCCATCTGTCTGCCCGTCACGATGCCGCCCGCGGCGAGCACGGGCACGGCGCCGTCGATCGCGTCGAGCACCTCGGGGATCAGCACCAGGGTGGTCACCTCGCCGCAGTGCCCACCCGCCTCGGTGCCCTGCGCGACGATCAGGTCGACGCCCGCGGCCACCTGCTTCACGGCGTGCTCCCGGGCCCCGACCAGGGCCGCGACCGGCACGCCGCGCTCCTGGCCCGCCTCGATCATGTAGTCCGGCGGCACGCCGAGGGCATTGGCGATCAGCTTGATCGGGTGGCTCATCGCGACGTCGAGCAGCTCGCGTCCGGTGTCACCGGTCAGCGCCGAGCCGCCGATGCGCGGCTTCTCCTCGGCCTCGATGCCGTGCGCGGCGAGCAGTTCGCCGACGAATCCGCGGTACTCGGCCGGGATCCGGTCGACGAGCTGGGTGCGAGAGAGGTTCTCGCCCTTGCCCTCGAACTTGGCGGGCACGATGATGTCCGCGCCGTACGGCCTGCCGTGCACGTGTTCGTCGATCCAGGTCAGCTCCCGATCCAGCTGCTCGGGGGTGTAGGCCGTCGCTCCCAGCACGCCGAAGCCGCCCGCGTTGGTCACCGCGGCGACGACGTCGCGACAGTGGCTGAACGCGAACAGCGGGAAGTCGATGCCGAATCGTTCACACAGCGCCGTGGTACTCATCAGGCCAGCATGCCTCAGCCGCGCAGCGGCGCGAACGCGAACTCCCGCAGCCCGTCGGCCGGGTCGATGGCCGCACGGAAGCCGAGCACCCGTGCGGCCGCTGCGGGGCTGGCGACGATGTGGCGGACGTCGCCGCTGCGGTACTGGCCCGTCACCACGGGCGGGGCGCCGTCGCGGGCGGCGCAGATCTTGGTCGCCACGTCCATGATCGAGATGGGCCGACCCGAGCACACGTTGAACGCCGAGAAACCCGCGGTGTCGGCGGCCACCGCGGCGGCGTTGACCGCCGCGACGTCGTCGACGTGGACGAAGTCCCGCATCTGGCCGCCGTCCTCGAAAACCCTTGGCGGCTCGCCTCTCTCGATCGCGGACCGAAAGATCGCCGCGACGCCGGAGTACGGCGTGTCGCGGGGCATCATCGGGCCGTAGACGTTGTGGTAGCGCAGCGCGACGACGGAGCCGCCGGTCGCCTCCGCCCATGCCAGCGCGTAGTGCTCCTGGGCGGTCTTGCTCGCCGCATACAGGCTGCGCGGCCGAAGTGGGGCATCCTCGTCGACCAGGCGCCAGTTCAGTTCCTCGCCGCCGAGCGGGCAGCGATGCTCGAAGACCCCCGCGTCGAGATCCTCACGCGTGCGCGGCAGCGGGTCGACGGGACCGTGCACCGGGCAGTCGAAGCCACCCTGCCCGTAGACCACCATCGACGATGCCAGGACCAGCCGCCGACACCCCGCGGCGAACATCTCGGCGAGCAGCACCGTCGTCCCATAGTCGTTGTGGCTGCCGTAGTTCGGCGCATCCGAGGCATCCACCCCGGCGCCGACGACCGCCGCCTGGTGACACACCACGTCGACGCCGGGCAGCAGCGACGCGAGTGCGGACCCATCCCTCACGTCGACCTCGAGCACGCCGTCGGGAGGCGTCACCGCGGCGCCGTGCGCGGCGCTCAGCATCGCGTCGACCGCGACCACCTCGTGGCCCGCGGCGGTCAGCGCCGCGCACACCCGGGAGCCGATGAAACCCGCTGCGCCCGTGACGAGTACCCTCACGGCAGCTCGATGGGAAGGGTGACGCCGTCGTGGGGAAGGCAGTGCGTGCAGGTGCGCTCCTGGGCGACCCCGTCGATGGCCTCGTGCACCAGCTGCTTGAACGGCACCAGGTTCTTCTCGAACTCGGCGAAGACGTCGACCGCCCGGACGCCTGCGCCGGACTCGATGCCCGCATCGAGATCCGTCACCAAAGCGATTGCGGCATAGCACATCTCAAGCTCACGTGCGAGCACGGCCTCTGGATACCCGGTCATGTTGACGAGCGTGAACCCCTGCGATGCGAACCACCGGCTCTCGGCGCGCGTCGAGAAGCGCGGACCCTGGACGACGACCATGGTGCCGCCGTCGATCACGCCTGGCAGGTCGGTGGCGACGGCGCGCAGAGTCGGGCAGTACGGATCGGCGAACCCGACGTGGATGCCGCCGGAGTCGAAGTAGGTGTCCTCGCGGGCGCTGGTGCGGTCGACCAGTTGATCGGGCACCACCATTGCGCCGGGGCCCAGGTCGGGCGTCAGGCTGCCCACCGCACACGGGGCGAAGATCCGCCGGACCCCGAGTGCCCGCAGCGCCCACATGTTGGCGCGGTACGGCACGGTGTGCGGCGAGTACTGGTGGTTGGCCCCGTGCCTCGGTAGGAACGCCACCTCGTGCCTGCCGACGGTACCGATGGTGATGGCGCCACTCGGAGTGCCGTACGGGGTGTCGACGCTGACGCTGCGGGCATCCGATCCGAAGAATGTGTAGAAGCCACTGCCACCGATCACTGCTAGCACTACTGATAGCTCCTCATCTCGATGGACACCGCATGACTCTCGTTCGCTTCCAGGCCATTCTGGTCCATGGCCTCCGCGTGGATGATGACGGTGGCGTGACGGCACGCGTGCGAACGGGCCGGCAGGCCCGGACGCCTGCCAACCTCGGCAGAAGTCCCCATCCGAAGAATCGGCGAGGCACGCCCTGACCACACCGCCCACAGTCGGACGCCGCACCGTGCCGCGGTGGCTCATTCTGCTGTGCGGCCTGGTGGGGCTGCTGGCGGGGGCGGCGCTACCCCTGGCGCCCGTCCACGTGGTCACCACCACGCTCACCTGGCCCGCGACCGGTCAACCGGCGGCGTCGACGTCGGCCCTCTTCGCGCCGTACCGACCGACGGTGCTGGAGGCGGTGATTCCGTGTGCCGCCCTGCGGGCGACGGGTGAGCCGGTCGTGGTCCTTGCGACCGGTACGGGATCCGACGGCCTGGTCGTGACCAGCGGACCGGCCGGTGACTCGGCGTCCTTCGACGGACGCGCCGTGCCCCTGCGGGTCGGCGACGGCGCGGCCGCGGACTGCGACGTCCACGTCAGCGCGGGGCCGAGCGGCGTGTCGGTGGTGTCACCCGACGGACAGCGGACCGACCTGGCCGGGCAGCCGGTGCCGAAGGTGTTCGGCTTTCGGACCGACCTCGACCCGGCAGCACGCGCAGGGCTCTCGGTCACGGCCCGCAGCACCGACCCGTTCACCACCTCGCCGAGCGTGGTCAAGTACGCGCTGATCGCGCTTCAGCTGTGCGCGGCGGCCTGCTGCCTGCTCTACGCGTGGCGGCTCGTTCCCCGCCTGCGACGCCCGCGGCGGTTCGGGTGGCGGCAGGCGTGGTGGGTCGACGCCGGCGTCGTGGCGACGCTCGCGGGGTGGGCGGTGATCGGACCGCTGGCGGTCGACGACGGCTGGGCATCGATGATCGCCCGCAACGTGCTCGCCACCGGCAATCCCGGGAACTACTACCGCTGGTGGAACGCCTCGGAGGTGCCGTTCGCCTTCAGCGAGGAGCTACTGGCGCCGTTCGCGGCGGTCAGCGTGGCGCCACTGTGGCTCAGGCTGCCGAGCACGCTCCTGGCGGTGGCGACCTGGCTGGTGCTGAGCCGTGGCGTGCTGGGCGCCGCCCTGCCGGTCAGGTCGGCCACCGTTCGGATCCGGTTGCTGGCGGCTGGCTGCCTGCTGTGTGCATGGCTGCCGTTCAACCTCGGGACGCGACCGGAGTCCTTTGTCGCGCTTGGAGTTACGGCCGCACTCGCCTGCAGTATGCGGGCGAGGGACCTGCGCGGGTTGAGCCTTCTGGCGTTGGTCGTCGGGTTGACGGTGCCGATCAGCCCCAGCGGCGTCCTGGTGTTCGCGCCGATGCTGGTGTTCGCGCCCCGGCTGGCCGCGGCGATGAGGAGGTCCTCGTCCACCCGATCCGCCGTAGCCGTCCACCTCGTCCTGCTGAGTTGCATTGCCACCATTGGTCTCACCGTGATCTTCGCCGACCAGACCTGGGATGCGCTGGTCACCGCGACGCACTGGCATGCGTTCTTCGGGCCGACGCTGCCCTGGTACGACGAACCCGACCGGTACCACCACCTGCTGCAGGCAGATCAGCAGGGCAGCGCGTCCAAGCGGGTGCCCGTGCTGCTGACGCTGGCCATGCTTCCCATCGTGGGCGCGTTGGTCGCCCGGCGGCGCGACCGCGACCGCCTCGGTCGCATCGCGGTGCGACTGGCCGCGGTCGTCGTGATCGGCCAGCTGCTGCTGGCCGTCTCGCCGTCGAAGTGGTCGTATCACCTCGGCGCGGCGGCGGGCCCGTTCGCGGCCCTGCTGACCGTCGGGGTGGTGCTGCTGGCCCGGCGTGCCCGGACGCCGGACCGCTACCTGGCGACGGTCGGCGTCGCGGGAACGGTGCTCCTCATCGCCGCCGCATCGGTGTCGTTCGACGGCCCCAACGCGTGGTGGCAGCCCGCGGTGTACGACGTGCCGTGGTCGACCGGACCACCACGGCCCCTGGGTATTTCATTGAACGAACCGCTGGTCTGGCTGGTCGTGCCGGTGCTGTCGTCACTCGCCGTCGGTCGTCGCCGCGTCGCGGGCGCGGTCGCCAGGGCACCCGCGGCCGTCGTCCTCACCGCCATCGTGGTCGCACTCGCCCTGCTCATCGGATCGTTCGTCGCCGCCCCACTGCGGCGGCCGGAGGCCTCGCTGGCAAGGGTCAATCTGAACCGCGTCACGGGCCAGCGGGTGTGCGGCCTCGCCGATGACGTGCAGGTGCTCCCCGACGGCCCGGTCCTCTCCACCTCGGGCGACGGAGGCGGACAGCTCAGCGGGTTCACCGCCCAGTCCGGGTACCTGCCGACCGCACCGCCGCCGGATCCCCCCGGCACGGGGGCGTCGACCCATGTGTGGGGCAGCCGAACCCCGGATGCGTCGGCCACCGGCAGCCTGACCACCGAGTGGTTCCTGCTGCCCCCGCAGCCCGCCAATGGTGGTGTCGCCGTATCGGTCTCGGGCCGGACCGATGGCGGCAACCGGCTGGCCCTCGAATTCGGCCACTTCGACGGGGCGACCGTCGTCTCCGTCGGCGAACTCGTCCCACCGGACCGGCCAGCCGTCGACGAGAATCCCGCCTTCCCGCTGTGGCGGACGATCGGCGTGGACTCGGTCGACTTCCCCGCCGGCGCCGACCGGGTCCGCATCCGGGCGATCGACGGTCGCGCCGATGCGCTCGGCTGGCTGGCCGTCACCGGCCCTCGCCTGCGGTCGCAGGTCGGCCTCACCCCGTTCCTCGCCGGCCACGGCCCGGTCCTGCTGAGTTGGCCGACGGCATTCCTGTTCCCGTGCGTCCAGGACCTCGCCGAGGTGTCGGCGGGCGTGGCCACCACCCCGGGCGTCGTCGTCGAATCACCTCGGCCGCACCTGACCGAGGACCGCAAGACCGACATCGGCGGCGTCTTTGCGGGCCTCGACACGTTCGGTCGGCTGCACGAGGTGCCAAGCCGTCTCGTCGGTCACCCCGAGCTCGACTGGGGTGCCGTCCTGGTGTCCGACGGTGCCGTCCGCGACGCCTACCAGCGCGCCGAATCCGAGACGCTGGTGACCGGCATCGGCGGTGTCGCGCACCCACCCCCCGAACACTGAACGTTCACAGCGGGTTGTGCTTGACTCGCCGCAATGACCATCCCCGCGGGAATCGGACTCCGGATCGGCGTTGCCGTCCCGCTGGGAGTCGCCGCCGCGCTAGCGGTCGGAGTCGCAGTGGGCTGGCCGTACGCGCCCGCGACGGGATGGATCGTCGCGACCGCCATCTATCTGACGTGGACCTGGCTCATCATCGGGCCACTCGACGCCCCTCAGACCGCGCGGCACGCCAACCGCTACCGCGACGACTCGACGCCCCTGTTCTTCGACGTCGCGGTGCTGATCGCCAGTGTGGCGAGCCTCGGCGGGGTGGGCTACCTGCTGGCGGCCGGATCGGCGGGCGGCGACACCGCGACCGCCGCGGTCGGCGCGTTGAGCGTGGCCGCGGCCTGGATCACGGTGCACACCGAGTACGCGCTCCGATACGCCCGGCTGTACTACAGCGGCGAGGCGGGCGGCATCGACTTCCACGAGGACAAGGGCTACCAGCCCGACTACGGCGACTTCGCCTACCTGGCGTTCACGCTCGGCATGACCTACCAGGTGTCCGACACGGATCTGACCGACCGGCGCATCCGGATGACGGCACTTCGGCACGCGCTGCTGTCGTTCCTGCTCGGCGCGATCGTGCTGGCGATCGTCATCAACCTGGGCGCCAGCCTGATCGGTTCCGGGCACTGACCGACTCCGTGCGACGATGACCCGCGTGGCAAGTTTCGCGCAGTGGGTCGAGGGCGCCCGTCCGCGGACGTTGCCCAACGCCGTCGCACCCGTCATCGCGGGCACGGGAGCCGCGGCCTGGCTCGGCGACGCGGTCTGGTGGAAGGCCCTGCTCGCGCTGGTCGTCTCGCTGGCGCTGATCGTCGGCGTCAACTACGCCAACGACTACTCCGACGGCATCCGCGGCACCGACGACGTGCGCGCAGGGCCACTGCGGCTGGTCGGCTCGCGGCTGGCGTCACCACGCGCCGTCGCCACCGCGGCGGCCGTCAGCCTCGGCGTCGGCGCGGCGGCCGGACTGGCACTGGCGCTGGCGAGCCAACCGTGGCTGATCGCCATCGGCGCGGCCTGCATCGCGGGCGCGTGGCTGTACACCGGCGGCTCGCGGCCCTACGGGTACATCGGCCTCGGCGAGGTCGCCGTCTTCGTGTTCTTCGGCCTGGTCGCGGTGCTCGGCACGCAGTACACCCAGGCGCTTCGGGTGGACTGGGTCGGGGCTGCGCTGGCGGTCGCAACGGGCGCGCTGTCGTCTGCGGTGCTGGTGGCCAACAACCTGCGCGACATCCCGACCGATAAGGAGTCGGGCAAGATCACGCTGGCGGTCCGCCTCGGCGACCCGCGCACGCGGGTGCTGTTCCAGGTCCTGGTCGCGCTGGCGTTCGTGCTGACCCTGGTGCTGATGCTCGCGACGCCGTGGTGCGCGGTGGGCCTGGTCGCCCTGCCGCTGGCCGTGCGGGCCGCTGCTCCCGTCCGGTCGGGACGCGGCGGCAGGGAGCTGATTCCCGTGCTGCGCGACACCGGGCTGACGATGCTGGTGTGGTCGATCGCGGTGGCCCTGGCACTCGCGGTGGGTTAGGCGCGGACTCCTGGTGGCATTCTGACAGGGTGGGCATCGTCTTCCGGCTGGCAGAGCTTCTGCTGATGCTGGTGCCCGTGGCGGGCGTCGTGATCGCGGGCGTGAGCATGTGGCGGCGCATCCAGGGGACGTCGAACGCGCCCCCGCCGGGCAGGCCGGAACCCGAGATGCCCGCGCCGCCGCCGAATCCCGCCGTGCAGTGGCGCACCATCACCCGCACCATCGAGCAGCACGCCCGCACCGACACGCGCTGGATGGAATACGAACTGGACGCCGACAAGCTGCTGGACTTCCCGCTGATGACGGACATGCGCGATCCGCTGACGACGGCGTTCCACAAGGCCAAGCTGCGCGCCGACCTGCTGCGGCCCGCCAAGGCCGAGGATCTGGTCGACGACCGCGAGTCCGCCACGCAATACCTCGCGGCCGTCGAGGACTACGCCACGGCGTTCGACGCGGCCGAGGCCGAGGCGATCCGCAGGCGCCGCAGCGACTTCTCGCAGGAGGGCCAGCAGCGGATCGCCAGGGCCCGCAGCCTGCTGAGCGTGGCGTCCGACACCGCCGCCTCGCAGCCCGAGCGGGAGCAGGCCTATGCGCTGGCGTGCAAGGAGCTCGACGGCCTGGTGGTCTTGCCTGCCACCACGCGGGCGGGCATCGAGCGCGGGATCGCCGGGCAGCTCGACGGCTGACCGCTAGCGCAGTGCGTCGACGAGGCGCTGCAGGTCGTCCTCGGTGTTGTACAGGTGGAACCCGACGCGCACCGCCCCCGCCCGCACCGAGGCCCGCAGGCCTGCGGCCGCCAGCTTCTCAGCAGCGCCGGCGAGCGGCAGCGACACGATGGCCGAATCACGTTGCGGCAGATCGAATTCCGCACGCAGTTGGGACGCGAGACCTAGACAGTGCGACTCCACGGCGGCGCGGTCCAGCGACGCCAGCCACGGCATCGTCAGACCGGCGCCGAGCACCCCGAACCACGCGGGTGAGGTGTCGAAGCGGCGGGCGTCGGCGGCCAGCCGCAAGGGGAGGCCGTAGATGGACGCCCACGGCTGCTCTCCCGCGTACCAGTTGGCCAGGTGCGGCGTGACGAGCTGAGAAACCCTGTCGCCCAACGACATCCAGGCCGTCCCGCGCGGAGCCAGCAGCCACTTGTAGACCGCCGCCGCGGTGACGTCCACCCAGCCGAGTTCGAGGACCTTCCAGCCGACGGCCTGCGTCACGTCGACGACCGTCATCGTCGCCGCGCCTGCCACCGCGTCACGCAGTGCGTCGACGTCGAGCACGGTGCCGTCGGCGGACTGCACCAGGCTCGCGACCACCACGTCGTGATCCGCCGCGGAGGCGATCAGCTCGCCGCCCGTCATCTCCGTGACGGTTATCCCGCGGCCGGCCTGGGCAGCAAACGGGAAGCTGGCGCTGGTGAATTCACCGGCCAGCGTGGCGACCCTGGCGCCGTCGGGGAGCGCGGCGGCTACCAGGCCGAGCACCGCCGAGACGCTGCCGCCCATGGCCACCCATTCGACGGGCACCCCGACCAGGTCGGCGTAGGCGGCCCGGCCGCGCCGCACCGACTCGTCGAACGACGGCACGTCCATGGTGCCCGCCTGCCACTCGGCGATGCAGCCCTGCAGCGCGTCGACCAGGAACCTTGGGGGCAACCCATAGGTGGGAGAGTTGAGAAAGCCTGCGGCGCCGTCGAACTCGGCCCCGAACGCGGACCGTGGCGCAGCCGTCACGGAGTCGTCACTCCGTGGAGGGCTCGTCGCCGCGCAGCCGGGCGCGCAGCTGCGCCCGGTCGCGTCTGCGCCGCTCGTCGAACACCGCGATGCTGGCGGTGGCCCGCCTGCGCAACGGAGCGAACAGCCAGATGCCCAGTGGGAAGGCGACCACGATCGCGAACAGCGCGGGCACCACGACGGGGAACTCGCGAATGCCGAGGAGTTGACCACCGAAGTAGATCGCCACCGCGAGCACGATCACCAGCAGCAGTCGAGCAATCGTGTACACGAGGACGTCGACCACCATCCGCGAACCCGGCCGCGGGGTCACCTCGCCCGTCACGTCGCCCTCATCGTCAGAAGCAGCCACGGGCCGAGCCTACCGACGGCGCGTATATTTACTACAAGGAGGTTTTTGTGCTGCAGTTCGTTCTCCTCGTCGTCATCTTGGCGGGACTGTCCTACGGGGCCTGGCGCCTCTTGCGTGCGACGGCGAGCCGTCCACGGAGCAGGACGATCGGCCCGGACGACGATCCGGAGTTTCTCAACCGTCTCAACCACGGCAAGGATCCCCGCTGAGCCGCGTCTAGCGCGCTCCGGGGAATCCGCTTGCCACGACGGCCGCCAACTCCGTCAGCGCGTCCCGCGTCTCCGGCTTCAAACGCTCGAGGCTGATCTCCGCACCCTCCTCCAGGTGCGGGTCGAACGGCACCTGCAGAACCGCGCGGCACCGTCGTGAGAAGTGGTCGACGACCTTGCGCATGTCGACCTTGCCCGACCGTGGCCGCACGGCGTTGACGACGGCGATCGAGTTGCTCACCAGCTGCTGGTAGCCGTGCGCGTCGAGCCAGTCCAGCGTCGCCGACGCACTGCGGGCGCCGTCGACGGAGCCCGAGCTGACCACGATCAACACGTCGGCGTTGGCGAGCACGGCCGACATCGCCGAGTGCAGCATCCCCGTCCCGCAGTCGGTGAGCACCAGGCTGTAGAACCGCTCCAGCACCTCGAGCGTGCGCTTGTAGTCATCACTGCTGAATGCCTCCGACACGGCCGGATCACTCTCGGAGGCAAGCACTTCCAGTCGGCTCGACCCCTGTGACGTGTAGTGGCGGACGTCGCTGTAGCTACTGATGCCCTCGGCGTCGCGCAGTAGATGTCGGACGGTCGACGGGGTCTCCAGCGGCACCTTCTGGCTCAACGTGCCGCGGTCGGGATTGGCGTCGACGGCGATGACGCGGTCACCCCGTACGGAGGCGAACGTCGCGCCGAGCGTTGCGGTGATGGTGGTCTTGCCGACGCCGCCCTTCAGCGACAGCAGCGCGATCCGGTAGCACCCGCGCAGCGGCGTGGCGGCCTGCTCGGTGAGCGCCTTGCGCTCCACGGCCTTGCGTCCGTCGCCGAGGTTGACCAACGTGAACGTCCCGAAGTACAGCCAGCGGCGCCAGCCGGCGGACGGCTTGCGCCTTGGCTGGCCCAGCAGGGCGACGGTCGACAGGTCCAGATAGGGCGGCTGGGCCTGCGGCTCGGGCCCCTGCAGCGGCGCGGGCCGAGGGTTCGGCAGGCTGACGACGGGGATGCCGTGCGGCGGCGTCGGTGCGGTCCACTCCGGCGGGATCGCCTCCGCGGGATCGCTGAACCGCTGCTGCGAGCGGAAGCCCGGTGGTTGCTCGGATGCCGGCGGAGTCAACCTCAGCCCACCCCTGCGTAGGAGTGCAGTCCGGTGACGACGAGGTTGATGAAGAACAGGTTGAACACCATCGCAACGAAGCCGACGACGTTGATCCAGGCGGCCTTGCGGTCGCGCCAGCCCGCGGTCGACCGCGCATGCAGGTAGGCGGCGTAGACCACCCAGGCGATGAACGCCACCGTCTCCTTGGGGTCCCAACCCCAGTAGCGGCCCCACGCCTCCTCGGCCCAGATCGCGCCGAAGATGACGCCGAAGCCGAACACCGGGAACGCGAAGATCGTCGTCCGGTAGGCGATGCGGTCCAGGGTCTGGGCATCGGGCAGGCGGGCGAGGATGGCCGCGGCGCGACCCTCGCGGCCCGGCTCGCCCAGTGGTGACATCTTGAGCAGGAACAGCATGCTGGCCACGCCCGCCACCAGGAACACCCCGGAGCCCAGGCTGACCACGGACACGTGGATCGGCAGCCAGTAGGACTGCAGCGCGGGCATCACCGGGGCGGCGTTGGAGTACAGCCACTTGCCCGACACCGCGAGCAGGATCAGCACCGGAAGCAGGACGAACGCCCACAGCGCACGGTACTTCGGCCTGCGCAGCGTAATGGCCGCCGCGACCAGACCGCAGAAGCACGTCAGGTTGATGAACTCGTACATGTTGCCCCACGGCACCCGCGTGGTGGCGAGCCCGCGCAACACGATGCAGACGAACAGCA
>JAESGJ010000570.1_pt1 | contig 14397 bp, 11 predicted proteins | sample 9266241 | NCBI WGS metagenome assembly JAESGJ01 (sample SAMN14514841, study PRJNA621669) | algae metagenome | isolation source: Brasilonema octagenarum HA4186-MV1 and co-occurring heterotrophs from wet... | place: USA: Manoa Valley, Hawaii | collected 2009-07-20 | reverse complement strand
GATCGAGCTGGAACCAGTCAAGCCATTCGTCGCGCTCCGGCACCTGCGGTTCGACTCGGTGCCGGACCTCGTCGCGACCATGGACCGCATCATCGAGACCGGCGGCCTGGACGGATCGCCGGTGCACTACCTCGACGGAGTGGTGTTCAGCGCCGAGGAGTCCTACCTGTGCGTCGGCGTGCAGACCGCGACGCCAGGCCCGGTCAGCGACTACACCGGCAAGGACGTCTACTACCGGTCCATCCAGCACGCGGCCGGCGAGAAGCACGACCGGCTCACCATCCACGACTACCTGTGGCGCTGGGACACCGACTGGTTCTGGTGCTCACGGGCCTTCGGCGCCCAGAACCCGACGATCCGCCGCTTCTGGCCACGGCGCTACCGGCGCAGCAGCTTCTACTGGAAGCTCATCGCCTACGACCGTCGCTTCGACATCGCCGACCGCATCGAGAGGCGCAACGGACGGCCGCCACTCGAGCGCGTGGTGCAGGACGTCGAGGTGCCGATCGGTCGCACCGCCGAGTTCGTCGACTGGTTCCTGAAGAACGTGCCCATCGAGCCGATCTGGCTGTGCCCGCTGCGGCTGCGCGATGATGCGGGGTGGCCGCTCTACCCCATCGCCGGGCATCACACCTACGTCAACATAGGGTTCTGGTCGTCGGTGCCCGCCGGGGCACAGGAGGGTGCGACGAACCGCTTGATCGAGAAGAAGGTCACCGAATTCGACGGCCACAAGTCGCTCTATTCGGACGCCTACTACTCTCCCGACGAGTTCAACGAGCTCTACGGCGGGGAAACCTACAACACGGTCAAGAAGACCTACGACCCGGATTCACGTCTGCTGGACTTGTATGCGAAGGCGGTGCAGAGAAGATGACGACCTACAAAGAGACCCCTGCGGAATCGACCACCTCGGGCAGGCTCACGCTTGCCGAGATCCTCGAGATCTTCGCCGCGGGTGACGATCTGCCGCTGAAGTTCACCGCGTACGACGGCAGCTCCGCAGGGCCCGACGACGCCGAGATCGGCCTCGACCTCCGCACCCCGCGCGGCACCACCTACCTGGCCACCTCGCCGGGCGAGCTGGGTTTGGCGCGGGCCTACGTGTCGGGCGACGTCGAGATGCACGGCGTGCACCCCGGTGACCCGTACGAACTGCTCCGCGCGCTGGCCGCCAAGCTCGACTTCAAGCGGCCGTCGCCGCGGGTGCTGGCCAACATCGTCCGGTCGATCGGCTTCGAGCACCTTCGGCCGATCTCGCCGCCACCCCAGGAGGCGCTGCCGCGCTGGCGCCGCATCGCAGAGGGCCTGCGCCACAGCAAGACTCGCGACGCCGACGCCATCCACCACCACTACGACGTGTCGAACACCTTCTACGAGTGGGTGCTGGGCCCGTCGATGACCTACACCTGCGCCTGCTACCCGGAGAAGGACGCGAGTCTCGAAGCGGCGCAGGAGAACAAGTACCGGCTGGTGTTCGAGAAGCTGCGGCTACAGCCCGGCGACCGGCTCCTCGACGTGGGCTGCGGCTGGGGCGGCATGGTCAGGTACGCGGCCCGTCAGGGTGTCAAGGCCATCGGCGTCACGCTGTCGAGGGAGCAGGCGGCGTGGGCGCAGAAGGCCATTGCCGAGCAGGGACTCTCCGATCTCGCCGAGGTGCGCCACGGCGACTACCGCGACGTGCGCGAGTCGGGGTTCGACGCGGTGTCCTCGATCGGCCTCACCGAGCACATCGGCGTCCACAACTACCCGTCCTACTTCCGCTTCCTGAAGTCCAAGATGCGCACCGGCGCACTGCTTCTCAACCACTGCATCACGCGGCCGGACAACCGGGCCGGCGCATCCGCGGGCGGGTTCATCGACCGCTACGTCTTCCCCGACGGGGAACTCACCGGGTCGGGCCGCATCATCACCGAGGCGCAGGACGTGGGCCTCGAGGTCGTGCACGAGGAGAACCTCCGGCACCACTACGCGATGACGCTGCGCGACTGGTGCGCCAACCTCGTCGAGCACTGGGACGAAGCGGTCGCCGAGGTCGGTCTGCCCACCGCGAAGGTGTGGGGTCTGTACATGGCAGGCTCGCGGCTCGGGTTCGAGACCAATGTCGTTCAGCTGCACCAGGTTCTGGCGGTCAAGCTGGACAACCATGGTGGCGACGGCGGGCTGCCGCTGCGTCCGTGGTGGTCGGCCTAACCGCCGTCGATCCGGCGGGCGCCGAGCTCGCTCTGCAGTAGCTCGAGTGCGACCTCCTCGGGGTCGCGGCGCGGCCCGGCCTCCTCGTGAACGACCTGGGCCAGCATGCTCTCCTCGTCGTCTTCTTCCTCCGCCGGCGGCGGTGGCGCCGCGGCGGGCGTCGGCGCGGGCCGGGCGGCAGGCGTTGGTGCCGTCGGTGAGCCCGCCTCGCAGCGGATGTTCCAGTTCACGCCGAGCGCATCCTTCAGGGCGTCTCTGATGATCTCGACGTTGCGGGCTTCGTTGAGGCGGTTGGCAAGTGGCGGCGACACGTGGCTGAGCACCAGCGTGTCCCCCTCGACCGCGAGCACGATCGCGCCGTCGAGCATGACGTCGGTGGGACGCCTGCGCTCGCGGACCTTGTCACGGATGGTCGACCACATGGTGCGCACGACGGCGGCATCGGGCTGACCGGTCGCGGATGCCGGTGCTGGCGCAGGGGCGGGGGGCGCCGGGGCCGGTGTGGGTGCGGGTGCCGGCGGTGGCGGAGCCTGAGGTGCCGGTGCGGGCGGTGCGACGGGTGGCGGCGTCGGTTCGGCGGGCGGCGGAGGTTCGACCGCCGGCGCCGGGGCGACGGGCGCGGGTTCCGGCGTCTCGGCCGCGGGCGCAGGTGCGGGCGGGGCCGCCTCGGGTGCCGCACTGCGGCGGGTGAACTGCTTGATGGGTGCGGCCTCGACGGCAGCGGCCGCCTGTGAGGCCTCGCCCGCGGGGATCGACACGTTCATCCGGGTCTCGATGCGCTCGATGCGTTGCAGCAGAGCGGCTTCGGTGTCACTGGCCGACGGCAGCAGCAGCCGGGCGCAGACGACTTCGAGCAGCAGTCGCGGTGCAGTGGCGCCGCGCATCTCGCCGAGTCCCGCGTGGACCACCTCGGCGTAGCGCGTCAGCGTGGCGGTGCCCAGCCGGGCCGCCTGGTCGCGCATGCGCTCGAGCACGTCGTCCGGCGCGTCGACGACTCCACGCGTCGCGGCGTCGGGCACGGCCTGCAGGACGATGAGGTCGCGGAAGCGCTCGAGCAGATCGGTGGCGAAGCGGCGGGGGTCGTGGCCCGCGTCGATCAACGACTCGACCGCACCGAACAGCGCCGCGGCGTCTCCCGCGGCGAGCGCGTCGACGGAGGCGTCGATCAGCGCGAGATCGGTAGCGCCGAGCAGCGACAGAGCCCGTCCATAGGCGACGCGATTACCGTCCGAGCCCGCGAGCAGCTGGTCGAGCACCGACAGCGTGTCGCGGGGCGACCCGCCACCCGCCCTGATCACCAGCGGGTACACCGCGTCGTCGACGGCGACGTTCTCCTGCGTGCAGATGCGCTCCAGCAGCCCGCGCATCGTCTTCGGGGCGAGCAGCCGGAACGGGTAGTGATGGGTGCGCGAGCGGATGGTCGGCAGCACCTTCTCGGGTTCGGTGGTCGCGAACACGAAGATCAGGTGCTCCGGCGGCTCCTCGACGATCTTCAGCAGCGCGTTGAAGCCCGCGGTGGTGACCATGTGCGCCTCGTCGACGATGAAGATGCGGTAGCGCGACTGGGCGGGGGCGTAGAACGCGCGGTCGCGCAGTTCCCTGGTGTCGTCGACGCCACCGTGGCTGGCCGCGTCCAGTTCGACGACGTCGACGTTGCCCGGCCCGTTGGGCGCCAGCGCGACGCAGGAGTCACACACCCCGCACGGCGTCGGCGTCGGGCCCTGTTCGCAGTTCAGCGAGCGGGCCAGGATGCGCGCCGACGACGTCTTTCCGCACCCGCGCGGACCGGAGAACAGGTAGGCGTGGTTGATCCGGCCCGACTCCAGCGCCGTCGACAGCGGCTCGGTGACGTGTTCCTGCCCGACCACCTCGGCGAAGGAAGCCGGTCGGTACTTGCGGTAGAGGGCCACGGAAGCAGGCTACCGAGGGTCTCCGACGCGTGGCGCCCTAGTCATTCGCGAGCATGGTCTCGGTGGCGGCGAGCAGCGCGCACGTGGCAAGACCGTCGATCGCCTCGCTCAAATCCGGCGTCGTGGGGAACGACGGTGCGATCCGAATGTTCTTGTCCTCCGGGTCTTTTCGATACGGGAACGCCGCCCCGGCCTCGGTAACCGCGATACCCGCGTCCTTGGCGAGCGCGACGGTGCGCCGTGCCGTGCCCGGCCACACGTCGAGGCTGACGAAGTAGCCGCCCTTGGGGTCGGTCCACGACGCGATCTTCGAGGCGCCGAGGCGGTCCTCGAGGATCTCCCCGACGAGGGCGAACTTGGGGGCCAACAGCTGCTGATGGCGCTGCATCTGCAACCGCACCCCGTCGGCGTCGCCGAAGAAGCGCAGGTGCCGCAGCTGGTTGACCTTGTCGGGCCCGATGGACTTCTTGCCCGCGTGCTGCAGGTACCACGCGATGTTGCCGAGCGAACCGCCGAAGAAACTGACCCCCGCGCCCGCGAAGGTGATCTTCGACGTCGACGCGAACACGTAGGGCCGGTTCGGGTTGCCCGCCTTGGCTGCCAGCCCCAGCACGTCGACGTTCTTGACGAAGTCGTGCGTCAGCGTGTGCACCACGTAGGCGTTGTCCCAGAAGAGTCGGAAATCGGTTGCGGCGGTGCGCATTTGCACCAGGCGGCGGACGTTCTCCCATGAGTAGGTGGTGCCCGTCGGGTTGGAGAACACGGGCACGCACCACATGCCCTTGATGGTGGGGTCCGCGGCGACGAGCTCCTCGACCAGGTCGACGTCGGGTCCCTCCTCCAGGATCGGCACCGGGATCATCTCGATGCCGAAGCTCTCCGCGATCGCGAAGTGGCGGTCGTAGCCGGGCGACGGGCAGAGGAACTTCACCACCGGCTCCTGCACCCATGGCCGCGGCGAGTCGACGCCGCCGTGCAGCAGCGAGAACACCACGATGTCGTGCATGATCTCGAGGCTGGCGTTGTTGCCCGCGATGAGGTTGGGCACGGGGATGCCCAGCAGCTCGCCGAAGATGGCCCGCAACTCGGGCAGCCCGTGCAGTCCGCCGTAGTTGCGCGTGTCGGTGCCCTCCCCGTCGCGGTACTCGGTGCCCGGCAGCGCCAGCAGCTCGTTCGCCAGGTCGAGTTGCGCCGCCGACGGCTTGCCTCGCGTGAGGTCCAGGCTCAGCTTCTTGGCGTGCAGATCTGCGTAGTTCCGGCGCTGCAGCTCGTGCTGCGCCTGCAACTCGTCGCGGCCGAGGGACAGAAACGACACGGCGGGCCTTTCACTAGGCCGGGAACAAGGCGATGACGAGAAAGGGGACCCCGCGCACCCGCCAGAGCCCATTGACCCTTGCTGCCTTCCGGCCCTGGGGGAGTTCACAGGATGGACGCCGCGCGGGGTCCGAGAGCAGTGTAGTCCCCCGCCATCGGGCGTCGAATCGGAGCAGTACCGGGCCGGGACACCCACAGCTCGTGAGGATCGGGTAGCCGGGTCGGCTACCATGGCCCGCGGAGGATTCGCCTAGTGGCCTATGGCGCTCGCCTGGAACGCGGGTTGGGTTAATAGCCCTCAGGGGTTCAAATCCCCTATCCTCCGCGCTGGTGCGGGTGCGGCCAGGCCACCGAGCCTGGTCGTGTCCCGGCCCTTGAACCCGACTCGAGGAGGAGTATGCGGCGCTGGATCGCGGTCCTGTGGCACGCATCGTTCTTCGTCCTCGCCGGGTTCGGATACTTCTTCTTCGTCCTGCCCCGCTGGTTCGAGCTGACCGGCGCGTGGCCCGTCGGCCTGGGTCTGACGATGCGCATCGTCACCGGAGCCCTGATCGGCCTGGCGGCACTGCCGGTGGTGTTCACGCTGCTGCGCACGCGCAAGCCGGAGTTCGGCACCCCGCAGCTGGCCCTGACGCTGCGCTTCTGGTCGATCGTGCTGCACGTGCTGGCGGGCGCCCTCGTCGTCGGCGCCGCCGTCAGCGAGATCTGGGTCAGCCTGGACGCAGGCGGTCAGACGCTGTTCGGGATCTACGGCGCCGCGGCGGCGATCGCCATCCTCGGCGCGCTGGCGTTCTATCTCGCGTTCGCCGCCGAGCTTCCTCCGCCGCCGCCGAAGCCGCTGCGGCCCAAGGTCGGGACGCGCAGGCGGGGTCGCGGCTCCGAGGAGCCCGAGGACGAAACGACCGACGACGTGGTCGACCAGATCCCGGACGACGCGGTTTCGGACGGCCCGGTTTCGGACGACGCGGTTTCCGACGACCCGGTCTCAGACGACGGGGTCCCGGACGACACCGCTGCTCCCGTGACGGCCGAGACGGCTGAGACGGCTGAGACCGCCGAGACGAACGCGACCGAAGAGCCCGCTGAGTCGACTCGGGACGACGCCAGTAACGCCGAGGAATCCGACGCCGATGAGTCGGGTAGCACGTTGCGCAACCGACGCCCCGGCGGCAAGTCGTCATCGCGGCTGTTCGGGCGTTCGCGCCGCGGAGTGGCACTCGAAGACTGACGCTCCCGGGGCCGGTGCGTCGACAGCCCACGGTGTCAACGTCAGAATTGTGGGTAGAAGAGCAGCTACACACGGCGAGAGGCGGCCCATGCGCAGGTTCCACACCAGGTGGCGACTCGTCATCGCGGTCGTGGCCACGTTCACGTCGACGTCCACCCTCGTCGCGCCCGCGCTGGCATCCGCCGTCCCCGCTGACCTGTCCAGCGTGGCCGCCCAGGTCGAACCGACGGTCGCCAGGATCGACACGACCATCAACTACCAGCACGCCATCGGCGCGGGGACGGGCATCGTCCTCGACCCCAGCGGAACGCTGCTGACCAACTTCCACGTCGTGCAGGGCGCCGACAGCATCACCGCCACCGTCGCTGGTCGTCCCTATCCGGCCGACCTCGTCGGATACGACCGCAACCGCGACATCGCCGTACTGCAGCTTCGCGGGGCGGGCGGACTTCCCACCGCCGTGCTCGGCGATTCCTCGCAGCTCGCGGTCGGCGATCCCGTGGTGGCCCTCGGCAACGCCAGGGGCTCGGGCAGCCCGCTGACGCAGGAGTCCGGCGACGTCGTCGGATTCGGTCGGACCATCAACGCCAAGGACGAGCTGACCGGCAGCTCGAACCAGGCGACCGGGCTGATCGAGATCGCCGCGCCGGTGCGGGCCGGCGACTCGGGCGGCCCCGTCGTCAACGCCGCGGGCCAGGTGGTCGGGGTGACGACGGCGGCGACGGTGAACTTCCGGATGGATCCCGGCGGCTCGGGATTCGCGATCCCGATCAACGACGCACTGGCCACGGCGAACCAGATCCGTTCGCGCGCTTCGTCGGACACCGTGCACATCGGCCCGCCGACACTGCTCGGCGTCGGCGTCAACAGCAAGAACCAGCCGCAGTCGCTGCCCGGCGTCATCATCTTCGAGGTACTGCGCGGCGGTCCCGCCCAGGCGGCCGGTCTGCACGACGGCGACGTGTTGCTGAGCATCAACGGCGAGCAGGTCAATTCGGCGACCCAGCTGACCGCGGTCCTGGACCGGCACTACCCCGGTGACGTCGTGGATCTGGTCTGGATCGACCGCGCCGGACAGCAGCAGAACGGCAAGGCGACGCTCACGTCCTGAGTTCGTGGAAACGGGCCGGGTGCGCGGTCCCCGCTCCCTATGCTGAGCGAGTGCCAAACACTTCTCCGTACCGCGTCGTGCAGTGGACCACCGGCAATGTCGGCAAGAGCTCCGTCGCAGCGATCGCCCGCAACCCGTCCCTCGAACTCGTCGGCTGTTACGCCTGGTCGGAGGCGAAGGTGGGTCGCGACGTCGGCGTGCTGGCCGGCATCGAACCGCTCGGCGTCGCCGCCACCAACGACGTCGACGCCCTGCTGGCGCTGAAGCCCGACTGCGTCGTCTACAACCCGATGTGGATCGACGTCGACGAGTTGGTCAGGATCCTGTCCGCAGGCGTGAACGTCGTGGCGACAGCGTCGTTCATCACCGGCCACAACCAGGGCGAGGGCCGCGACAGGATCGCCGCCGCCTGCGAACAGGGTGGCTCGACCATGTTCGGGTCGGGCATCAGCCCCGGCTACGTCAACCAGCTGTCGATCGTGGCCGCGGGCATCTGCGACCGGGTCGACAAGATCACCGTCAACGAGGCCGCCGACACCACGTTCTACGACTCGCCGGAAACGGAGAAGCCGGTCGGCTTCGGCCAGCCCATCGACCATCCCGATCTACAGGCGAAGACCGCCCACGGCACCGGCGTCTTCGGCGAGGCGGTCCGGATGGTTGCCGACGCCCTCGGCATCGAACTCGACGAGGTTCGCTGCGAAGCCGAGTACGCGGAGACCACCGAGGACCTCGACCTCGGTTCGTGGACCATCCCGGCAGGCTGCGTCGCGGGGGTGTACGCCAGTTGGCAGGGCATCCTCGGCGGCAAGTCGGTGGTGGAGATCAACGTCCGGTGGCGCAAGGGGCAGACGCTGGTACCCGACTGGAAGATCGACCAGGACGGTTGGGTAATCGAGGTTGCCGGGCGACCCACAGTGACGATGAAGGTTGGATTCCTCCCGCCGCCGGACTTCGAGGCCACCACGCTCGAGGAGTTCATGGTGCTCGGGCACATCATGACGGCGACACCCCCGCTCAATGCGATTCCCGCGGTCGTTGCCGCTGCGCCTGGCATCGTGACCTACGCCGACCTGCCGTTGATCCTGCCTCGAGGTGTCGTCCCCGCTAGCTAATACCTGCGGTTTTGCCAGCGCTGTCATACGTTCAACGGACACGCCGCGCCACCCCCTGCGCAGCTTGTCAGAGGCCTGTGACCAGCGTTACATTGCGTCCGACAACCTTCGAACGGCTAGGGGGACGACGCCGTGGCAATGACCTTCGCAATGGTCTACCTGGGTGGTTGGGTGCTGACCACCCTCGCCACCCTCGTGGCCAGTCGACGATTGGCCGACGCCCCCACGTCACCCGTCACCACCCTTTGCCTGAGCCTGCTCGCCGGCCTCGTGTGGCCGCTCGTCATCGTCGGCGTCGTCGAGTACAGCTCGGTCGCGATGTACTCGACCGCGAAGGCCTGGCGCCACGATCCCGGGGTGCCCGATGCGTGGCTGAGCGTCGGCGCCTTCGACCACGTGGTCGCGCCGCTGCGCTAACCGCCCTGCTGGGCGTTCTGAATCACTTGCGGATCGCTCTGCTCGGCTTGGTAGACGTCCTGCGCGGCCTGCCGCTGAGCTTCCTCGTTCTGCTGTTCGGCGGCTTGCGCCGACTCCTGCGCCAACTGTTGCTCGGCCTGTTCGAGTGCCTGCTGGGCGGTGTCATCGGAGTCGTCGGAGCTGTGCAGCGAGGTCGCGGCGACGGTGGCGTCAGCACGCTCGGGGCCGAGAGCGGGCGCGAACGTGAAGAGCGCAAGTGCGGCGGTGGCCGCGAGAACAACCTGACGGGTACGCATACCCGATCGTGCAGCGCTTGACTTGGCCGCGGCATTGATCTTGTTAAGTGCGCGCTATGAGTCCTACCCGGTCACGCCCCGGCGACCGGGTTGCCGTCCTGGTCCCAGTGCTCGGCGACCTTCTTGCTGGGCTGCACGCGCGGCGGCTCACCGGGCATCTTGGGATAGCTCGGCGGATAGGGCAGGTCGCCGAGGCCAGCCTCCTCGTCGGCGGCCACCTTCTCGAGCAGCGGCTCGATGGAGTGGGCTACGTCGTCGATCTTCGCCCACGGATCATCGCGTGCGGCAACGATTTTCGGCACGGTTGCGATGGTGTAGTCGTCCGGGTCGGCGGTCGCCAGCTCGCCCCACGTCAACGGCGTCGAGACCGTGGCGATCGGCGTCCGGCGCACCGAGTACGCCGAGGCGAAGGTGCGGTCGCGGGCATTCTGGTTGTAGTCGATGAACAACCGCTCGCCCCGCTCCTCCTTCCACCACGAGGTCGTCACCCGGTCGGGTGCCCGCCGCTCGACCTCCCGCGCCAATGCGATACCCGCCCGGCGGACGGCGATGAAGTCCCAGTCCGGTGCGATGCGGATGAAGACGTGCACGCCGCGTCCCCCCGACGTCTTCGGATAGCCGACGAGGCCGAGCTCGTCGAGCACGGGTTTCAGTACCTCGCAGGCGATCTCGCGGGCGTCGGTGAAGTCGGTGCCGGGCTGTGGATCCAGGTCGACGCGCAACTCGTCGGGATGCTCGGTGTCGGGGCAACGCACCTGCCAGGGGTGAAACGTGATGGTGCCCATCTGCGCGGCCCACGCGATCGCCGACGGATGCGTCACCTTCAGCGCGTCGGCGGTCCGGCCCGAAGGGAACGTCACCTCACACGCCTTCAGATAGTCGGGATGCTTTGCGGGAACGCGTTTCTGGTAGATCTCCTCGCCGTCGATGCCGTCGGGGAAGCGCTGCAGGTGCGTCGGCCGGTCCCGCAGCAGCGCGACCATGGGCTCGGCCACCGCGAGGTAGTAGTCGAACACCGTGCGCTTGGTACCGGCCGCGCCGAGCTCCGGAAAGTACGGCTTGTCAGGGCTGGTCAGCCGGACTGCGATACCGTCGACGTCCACTTCTTCTGCGGGACTTGCCATCTCATGACTCCAGAACGTCGGAAAGGTCGTAGTTGAGCGGCACGTCCAGTTGGGCGAACGTGCAACTGTGCGGTTCCCGGTCCGGCCGCCACCTCACGAACTTCACCGCGTGCCGGAACCGTCTGCCGTGGACGGAGTTGCCCTCCATCTGGTCGTAGGCCACCTCGGCCACCTTCTCGGACCGCACCGGGATCCACCGCTTGTCGGCTGCGGAGTTCCAGCGACTGGGGTCGCCGTCGCGCACGTCCCCGTCGCGCAGCGGCTCCAACTCGGCGAGCAGCCTGATCCGGTCCTTCACGCTGAACGATGCTGCGCCGCCGACCATCTGTAGTTCACCGTCGTCGCGGTACAGCCCGAGCAGGATCGAGCCGACGCCTTCAACCGACTTGTGGATGCGGTATCCGATCGCCACGCAGTCGGCGTCGCGGGCGTGCTTGACCTTGACCATGTCGCGCTTGCCGGGAAGGTAATGCCCGTCGAGGCGCTTGGCGATCACCCCGTCGAGACCGGCCCCCTCGAAGGTGGTCAGCCAGTGCGTGCCCAATTCGGCGTCCTCGGTGGTGCGGGTGACGTGGCACCACTGCTTCTCGAGGATCAGGTCGGCGAGCGCCTCGCGGCGGGTTCGGAACGGTTGATCCAGCAGCGAGCGGTCCCCGGTGGCCAGCGCGTCGAATCCGATGAAGTGCGCGGGGGTCTGCTCGGCGAGCATGGTGATCCGGCTCTCGGCCGGATGGATGCGCTGGCTCAGCGACTCCCAGTCCAGCCGCACCCTGCCGTCGACCTCGCGGGGCACCACGACCTCGCCGTCCAGCACGCACCGCGGCGCCAGCTCGTCCCGCAGGGCGACGAGTAGCTCGGGAAAGTACCTGCCGAGCTCCTTGCCGCTGCGCGACTGGACGAGGACGTCGTCGCCGTCACGAAACACCAGGGCACGGAACCCGTCCCACTTGGGCTCGTAGGACCATTCCCCCGCCTCCGCGGGCACCTTGGTGGCCGCCTTCGCCAACATCGGTTCGACGGGCGGCATCACCGGAAGATCCATGGCTCGATCGCTCCTCACGTGCGCAGTGCTTCCCATACTCACGTAGACCTCCGACGCCGGGCAACGTCATCGCGGGGTCGACAATCGAGTGATGCCGCTGCCCGTCATGCCACCGATCTCTCCGATGCTGGCCAAGTCGGTGCCCGAGATCCCGCCTGGCGCCTCCTACGAGCCGAAGTGGGACGGCTTCCGGTCGATCTGCTTCCGCGACGGCGACGACGTCGTGTTCGGCAGCCGCAACGAACGGCCGCTGACGCGCTACTTCCCCGAGTTGGTCGAGGCCGCGCTCGCCGAGTTGCCCGAGCGCTGCGTGATCGACGGGGAGATCGTCATCGCCACCGGACACGGCCTCGACTTCGAGGCACTGCAGCTGCGCCTGCACCCGGCGGCGTCCCGCGTCACGATGCTCGCGGGCAAGACCCCGGCGTCGTTCATCGCGTTCGATCTGCTGGCACTGGGCGACGACGACTACACCGGGCGGCCGTTCGGTGAGCGGCGCGCGGCCCTCGTCGCAGCACTCACGGGCGCGGGTCCCACGGTGCACGTGACGCCGGCGACCACCGACCTCGACGTCGCCAGGCGGTGGTTCGACGAGTTCGAGGGCGCCGGGCTCGACGGCATCGTCGCCAAGCCGCTCGACGGGACCTATCAGCCGGACAAGCGCGTCATGTTCAAGATCAAGCATCAGCGCACCGCGGACTGCGTGGTCGCGGGCTACCGCCTGCACAAGTCGGGGCCCGATGCGATCGGCTCGCTGATGCTCGGCCTCTACCGCGACGACGGCACGCTGGCGTCGGTCGGGGTGATCGGCGCATTCCCGATGGCGAGGCGGCGCGAGCTACTCACCGAATTGCAGCCGCTGGTAACAACATTCGACGGGCATCCGTGGAACTGGGCCGCGCACATGGCGGACCAGCCGATGCCGCGTGGCGCCGGCTCACGCTGGAATGCAGGCAAGGATCTGTCGTTCGTCCCGCTGCGGCCGGACCGCGTGGTCGAGGTGCGCTACGAGCACATGGAGGGCGAAAGATTCCGTCACATGGCGCAATTCAACCGCTGGCGCCCCGATCGGGAGCCGCGGTCGTGCACGTATGACCAGCTGGACCGACCGGTCCGCTTCCGGCTGGACGACATCGTTCCGGGGCTGGGCTGACGCGGCGAGTCGGCGAAACCATCCGGGTCGACCGGCGAGTCGCGGATGACACCGCACGGTCAGGGGCGCAGGCCGGCCGCGTACAGATGCACCAGCCCGGACGCCACGGCGTACCGCGGGCCGTGCACGCCGTCGATGCTGGCGCGGCCGACCACGATGGACGCCGCGCGCAAGGCCTCGGCCACGGTGCGCAGCAGTTCGTCGTCGAGCGCGCCACCGCCGGCCAGCACCAGCGCAGGCGGCGGTGAGTCGAAGGCCCGCAGGCAGCGAACGATGTTGGCGGCCACCGTCTCCTGCTTGATCGCCAGCCGCAGACTGCGCCACTCCTCGGCGGCCAGCTTGTGCGAGAACGGCACCAGTCCGGCGCTACCGCGGGTGCACAACCGGCCGATCGCGTCGGCGGGCGCCGGGTTGTCCAGGAACAGCCGCCTGCCATCCTCCTCGTGCGCGACGTGCGGACCCTCGACACGCAGCGCGGGCGTCCGCTTGACGCGTTCGGCGAGGGCGCGCGGGATGCCGAGCACCTGCGCGACAGCCGTGGTGATCGCCTCTCCGGCGCCTGCGGCGGTCACCGCCACCCCGGGACCGATGAGGTCGACCGTGCCACCCCCGATGTCGCAGACGACGGTGCCCGGCGGCAGGCCCGGCGTGGTGGCGGCGCCCGCCGCGGTGGCGTCCGGTTCGGAGGCGATGGTGCGCGTCGGATGCCCGGTCAGGTCCTGCAGGGTCGCTGCGGCGTCGGCGACCAGATCGGCCGCCAGCAGGGCGACGACGGTGCCCCGCGTGTCGGCCACCCCCCGCCGCAGCCACGCGCCGTCGTCGATCGCGGTCAGATCCGTGAAGAACGCGTCGTCGACGCCGAGACCGTCCCTGGCCGTCTTGACCGATTGCAACCGGACCTCGACGACGTTGCCCGGGGGTGCCAGTCGCAGCACGCTGTGCGCCTGGGCGGGCGAGTATCGCACCCGCGCCCCGCCGACCGTGCAGTCCACGTAGTCGTCGTCGACCGACGGCAGGTCGGGAGGCCCGGTTCGCCGCGTCACCGCGATGGCGGGCGAATCGGCCAGCTCCCTGGTGAACTCGGCGACGTCCTGGATCCGGTCGTGGCCGAGTTCCAGTGCGACACAGAGCGCGATCGGGTCCGCCATCGCGCGGTAGGCCCGGCCCTCTGCCACCACCTCGACCGCGACGAGCGCCCCCGGCGCGACGCCATCGAGGGCGACCTCGTCGACCACCGGCACGTCGATGGAGATCCGGTTGCGGATGAGCACGGCGTCGTCCTGGGCGGCGATGACGCCCACGATCTGCCAGCCACGCACGGCGGCCGCGTCGATCTCCGTGGCCGCCACCTCGAAGTCGGTCGTCGCATCGACGGAAACGACGGCGGGGCCGTCGATCACGGCACCGCCGAGGCTGGCCAACGGCACGTGCCTGCCCACCCCGAAGCCGGTCCCCGCAGGCGTGCTGGCGTCGACCTTGCGCAGACTGCGCACC
>JAESGJ010000569.1_pt1 | contig 14417 bp, 14 predicted proteins | sample 9266241 | NCBI WGS metagenome assembly JAESGJ01 (sample SAMN14514841, study PRJNA621669) | algae metagenome | isolation source: Brasilonema octagenarum HA4186-MV1 and co-occurring heterotrophs from wet... | place: USA: Manoa Valley, Hawaii | collected 2009-07-20 | reverse complement strand
GCCGTCCCCACGCAGCACCGCGAGTGCGACGCGTGCGTCACCGGCGCCGATCCGCTGCGCCAGCTCGACGTCTCCGCAGCGCGCGGCGACCCTGGCGGCCAACGTGCCTGCCAGAAACGGTCCCGGTGCGAGCCGCTTTCCGAGTTCGACGAACAGCAGCACTTCGTCGTCAAAGGGCCGACCCGATCCACCCGACTCCTCGTCGAGACCAAGCGTGAGCAGGCCCATCTCGGCGCACTCGCGCCACAGCTCGTCCGGCACCGTCAGCTCGGCGGTGCGATTGGCGCGGATGCCGTCCACCGGCATCCGCTCGGCCAGGAATTCACTTGCCGCCGAGATGATTTCGAGCTGCTCTTCACCGGGCAGTAGGTTCACGACCGTCTCCTGACGAATCTCATCGGGGCAAGCCCAGGACGCGTTCGCCGACGATGTTGCGCTGGATCTCCGACGTACCGCCCCCGATGGCTTGGGAGAAGCTGTAGTAGTAGTAACCCACCCACCCATCGACGTCCCAGCGGGAGCTATGGCGAAGGGAGGCGGGCCCGACGATGTCCATGCCCAACTTGCCGATCTCCTTGGCCAATTCGGCGTACATCAGCTTGACGATCGAACCGCGTGGGCCTGGCGTCTCGGTCTTCATGGCCTCGCAGATGTTGGTGTAGGTCAGCGCCCGCAGGGAGGCCACCGAGGCCCGAGCCCTGGCCAGTCGTCGTGCGATGTCGTCGTCGGCGATGGCGGGGCGGCGACCGTCTGGACCGACGTGGTCGCGGGCGTAGTCGATGAGGTCCTCGATGATCTTCGCCAGCCGCACCTGGTTGGCCGTGAAGGCGGTGCCGCGCTCGAAGGACAGGGTCGCCATCGCGACGGACCAGCCTTCGCCGACGGCACCGACGACGTTGGACAGCGGGATGCGGACGTCGTCGTAGAAGACCTCGCAGAACTCGGAGCCACCCTCGATGGTCTCGATTGGACGGATGTCGATGCCCGGCGTCTTCATGTCGCAGATGACCCAGGTGATGCCCTTGTGCTTGCTGCCCGTGTTGTCGGTGCGGACCAGCAGTTCCTGGTAGTCGGCGACGGTCGCGAAACTGGTCCACAGCTTCTGACCCGACACGACGAGATGCTCGCCGTCGATCACCGCCTTGGTGCGCAACGCCGCCAGGTCCGAACCCGCGTCGGGCTCGGAGAAGCCTTGGCACCAGATCACCTCTCCGCGGAGGATCTTCGGGAGGTGGAAAGACTTCTGGTCCTCGGTGGCCCTGGTGATCAGGGTCGGCCCGGCGTGGGAGTTGCCCACGAAGCAGGCGTCGATGCCGGGGAACCCGCGGGCGGCGTACTCCTCGTACCAAATCAGTTGTTGCAGAAGGGTCAGACCCTGGCCGCCGTATTCGGTCGGCCAGGCGATGCCCGCCCAGCCGCCCTCCCACTGGGTGTGCTGCCAGGCCAGGTCGTACTCCCGGATGCCCGCATCGTCGCGGGGGCGGGATTCGGTCGGCTTGTTCTCGTCGAGCCACGTGCGGACCTGATCACGGAACTCGATCTGGTCAGGCGTGAAGTCGAGGTCCATGAACCAGGAGTATAGGTGACACAAACGTCAGAAACAAAGGTCAGTTCTCCGATCCGTGATACCTGGCGACGAGCTGTTCGGCGCCCCGTGCCAGCAGCGCCACGTCGGCTCCGACGAGGACGAAGCTCGCGCCGACGGTGACGTAGCGCCGCGCGATCGTCTCGTTGAACGCGTTGACCCCCGCGCTCTTGCCGTGCCCGCGGATAGCCGAAAGAGCAGCTTCTATGGCGCTCACGACCTCCGGATGCTCGGGCTGGCCGAGCTTGCCCATCGACGCGGCGAGGTCGGCGGGACCGATGAACACCGCATCCACCCCGTCGACGGCGACGATGTCGTCGAGCTGCGCCATGCCCGCGGTCGACTCGACCTGCACGGTCAGCGACACCGACCCATCGGCGGTGACGAGGTAGTCAGAAATGCGGTTCCAGCGGGACGCGCGGGCGAGCGCGCTGCCCACGCCCCGAATGCCCGCGGGAGGGTACCGGGTAGCCGACACCGCAGCCGCGGCCTCGGCCGCGTCGTCGATCATCGGGACGATCAGGTTCTGGACCCCGATGTCGAGCAGCTGCTTGATGACTACCGGGTCGGCCACCGGTGGCCGCACCAGGACGTCGACGTCCGGGTAGCCGGCGAGCACCTGCAGCTGCTCGAGTGTCGTGCGCAGATCGTTCGGCGCGTGCTCCTGGTCGAGCAGCACCCAGTCGATTCCGGACCCCGCGCAGACCTCGGTCACGTAACCGCTCCCGGAGGCCACCCACATGCCGAATCGTGGCCCGTCACCGGCAATCCGCTGCGCCCACCGGTTGGTCACGACGCCTCCGAGGCGAACGACACCGAGACCGTGCCCAGCGGCCCGTAGTCGGCCACGAACGTGTCCCCCGGCTCGGCGAACACCGGCTTCGTGAACGACCCCGCCAGGATGACCTCGCTGGTTTCGAGCGAAACCCCATGCGGGGCAAGACTATTCGCAAGCCACGCCACGCCGTTGCCGGGATGGTTGAGGACGGCCGCGGCCACGCCGGACTCCTCGATCACGCCGTTGCGCAGCAGCAGCGCGGCCACCCAGCGCAGGTCGACGTCCAGCGGTCGCACCACGCGGCCGCCGAGCACGAGACCCGCGTCGGCGGCGTTGTCGGCGATCGTGTCGATGATCGTGCGCAGGTGACCGGTCTCCGGATCCGACATCTGCACCCTGGCGTCGAGGATCTCCAGCGCAGGAGTGACGAACTCGGTGGCGCGCAGGACGTCGAACAGCGTGACCCCCGGTCCGCGCAGCGGCTCACCCAGCACGAAGGCGAGTTCGACCTCCACGCGCGGCCGGATGAATCGACCGAGTGCGACGCTGCCGCCATCCTCGACGAACATGTCGTCGAACAGCGCGCCGTAGTCGGGCTCGTCGATCGACACCGCCCGCTGCATCACCTTCGACGTCAGACCGATCTTGCGTCCCTTGACTTCTCGGCCGTCGGCCACCTTCAGCGCGACGAGCGCCCGCTGCACGGCATAGGCGTCCTCGATCGTCATGTCGGGGTACTGCAGGGACAGCTGCCGAATCGGGGTGCGCGTCTGCTCGGCCTCGTACAGCCGGCGCGCGATGTCGGCGAGTTCGGCCTTACCCGGCCTGCTCATCGCGTCAGGAACTCGATCGCCGCATCGTCGAAGCGCGCGGGATCCTCGAAGTGCGGCCAGTGCCGCACGGCGGGCATCTCGAAGATCTCCGCGTTCGGAATCAGGTCGGCGATGGTACGGGCGGTGTCCTGGTAGACGCCGTGGTCCTTCCCGGAGGCGACGATCATCACGGGTGTGGAGATGCCGCGCCAGTCGTCGTCGGGAATCAGGTTGCGGTTGCGCACCTTCTCGTCCTGCAAGATCAACAGCCGGTCGATGGTGTTGCGCGTGTCATCGCGTCGGTACACCGCTTGGCGCAGTCCGATCAGGTCGGGCAGCCGGTTTTCCTCGTCGGCGATGAGGTGGGCGAAGACGGCGTGCAACGACTCCCACGTCGGCTCGTTGACCGCCTTGGTCCGCTCGGCCCGAATGCGGGCCATGTTCGACGCCGACGCCTCGCGACCGGCGGGCGACATAAGTATCACCTTGTCCACGCGGTCGGGGTGACCGACCGCCATGGCCGAGGCGACGAACGCACCGAGCGACATCGCGACGAAGTTGGCCGACGCCATGCCGAAGTGGTCCATCACGCCGAGGACGTGCTCGACGTAGATCGCGATTTCGTAGTCGTAGTCGGGTTTGTCGGTGAAGCCGTTGCCGACCATGTCGATGGCGACGCAGTGGAAGTGCTGGCTCAGTGCGGCGAGGTTTGGTGCGAACGTCTCCCAGTGCCCGCCGGTGCCGTGCAGGAGGATGACGTGCGGCTTGGTGGGCTCGCCCGCCTCGGCGTATCGCGTGCGCACGGTCGTGCCGTTCACCGGGATCTCGGCGAACCCCTGCCGGAACTCGAGCTCCTTGAGGAACATCCAGATGCTGCGGTAGTCGTCGGTGTTCACGGTCGTGCCGGTGGCCGGCGCCTGCGCTTGGGTCATCTCACCTTCTCGAATCTCGACTTCTGACATCACTGTCATCTAACACCGCTCCGTGGACACCCGCGTCCCAATGGTCGCATAAACAGCATGTTCCCATGTAGAGAACCGGGCAAGCGTCCTATGAGCGGGTCAGGTGACCACACGTCCACTCCGTCGTTTTTCATTGCTTCTGACACCCTTATGCGGTAGAACTGGGCGAGTGAACAACCCGGCCGAACGCCGCGTGCTCGCCGAACTCGTCAACGAGTTCGCGGCCGTGCGCTTGTCGTTGGACCTCAGCGGCAACGGCCCCCGTCTGCTCGTCGAAGATCTCGACGGCGGCGAGCAGGTGTTCCTCTGCCCGCTCGAGTTGGCAAGCTTCACCCTCGCCACCGGTGAGGACCGCGAAGACTGGCTGCGGGTGGGCAACTACCGCGGCGAGCGCCGACCGAGGGAGCAGGCGTGAGTGACGTCGACCTGGTCGGACTAGGAATGACCGCAATGTCGTTGCGGCCGGGCGCAATTCCACGTCAGCTAGCCGCCGAGGCGAGCGCACGCGCGCTCGCCGATGCCGGAATCGAACGTCGAGAGGTCGACGGTCTCCTCGTCGGTTCCTCGCAGGGCGTGCGGCCCGATCGCCTGGGTGTCGACTTCGCCCACCAGGGCGGCTTCTCCGACCTACGCCTGCTCGAGCACGCCGAGATCAAGGGCGCCACCACCATCGCCATGATCCAGCGGGCACGTCACGCAATCGGCACGGGTGAGGCGACGACGGTGCTGTGCGTGTTCGCCGACGCACCGCTGGTGGCTGGCCGCACCTCCGGCTCCACCTATGCCCAGAGCGGCGGCACTGCTGGCGTGCGAGGACTCGAACGGGCCTCGGGCCTGCTCGGGTCGGTACCCACCTACGCTCTGCTCGGCCAGCGCTGGCTGCATACCACCGGGACGCACGCCGATGCACTGCGGGCCGTAGCGACCACCGCACGCGGCTGGGCGCGCGGCAACCCCGACGCCGTGATTCGCGAGCCGCTCGACGACGCCGGATACGACGCCAGCCCGATGGTCGCCGAGCCCCTGCGCCTCCTGGACTGCGCCCGCCCGGTCAACGGCGCCGTGGCCGTGGTGATCACCGGCGACGCGGCGATCGGCAGTAGCCGACTTCGGGTCAGAGGCGTGGGCAGAGAACATCCGGTGCGGCGCCGCCGGGCGGGTGCCGAATCATGGTTCGGCGGAGGTCGACACGCCGTCGAGGACGCCCTCGGCCAGGCCGGCATGACGCGCAGCGACCTCGACGTCGCCGAACTCTACGATCCGTTCTCGATCGTTACCCTGATACTGCTCGACGAATACGGGCTGACGGGCGACGTGCCCGTCGGCCAGTTCGTTCGGGACGGTCACACTGGACCGGGTGGCTCGCTGCCGACGAACACTGGCGGCGGCCAACTCTCGGGGTTCTACCTGCAGGGCATGACTCCACTGGCCGAGGCCGTCGTCCAGCTTCGCGGTGCCGGGGGCGAACGGCAGGTGCCCGACGCCAGCGTGGCACTCGTCGGTGGCATCGGCGGCAGGCTGGACCACCATGCAGCGCTTTTGCTGGAGCGTGCAGCGTGACCGCCATGAAGAGTCAGGCAATCCAAGACTGGCTGCTCGATCCCACGCTGGCGCCCGACTCCGACGACGCTGTGCTGGCGCCGCTCTACCGCGCCGCGGCTCGACACGAACTCGCCCTGCCGTTCTGCGCGGGCTGCAGCTGGCCGCTGGAACTCGACCAGGAAGTGTGCGACCAGTGCGGTGGCCATGAATCCGACTGGCGCACCGTCGAACCCATCGGCACGGTGCATACCGCGACACTGATGCACCGCCGCGAACGCGGGTTGGTGCATACCGACGCCCCCTACCCCATCGTCGACGTCGAACTGACGAGCGGACACCGATTGATCGTGACGACCGTGCAACCCTCGACGGCCGCCCCGGCCATCGGCGCGACCGTGCGCATCGGCTTCCGCCGTCTCGGCGACGTCTCCATCCCGGCCATCGACACCCTGGAGGACCAGTGACCATACTCGAATCAGAGTCGGCAGCTGCCAAATTCGACGTCGAGAGCGTGATCCGCAGCGACCGCGTCCACGGGTCGGTCTACACCTCGGCTGACATCTTCCGACGCGAGATGGACACCATCTTCAAGACCGGCTGGGTCTACGTCGCACACGAAAGCGAAGTGACTGAGCCGGGCGACTACCTCACCAGGGTCATCGGACACGACCCCGTCGTCGTGGTCCGGGGCAAGGACGGCGTCGTGCGCGTGGTACTCAACCGCTGTACGCACCGCGCCAACAAGCTGTGCAATGCCGAGAAGGGCAACGCGAACTCGTTCCGTTGCCCGTACCACGGCTGGACCTTCAACAACACCGGCGCGCTGCAGGGCGTCCCCATGCGGGAGGGTTACGGCGAAGCGTTCAACGAGGTGCGCTCCGAGCTGGGTCTTGCCCAGGCTCCACGGGTGGACAGCTACGGCGGTTTCGTCTTCGCCTCCCTGGCGTCCGAAGGCGTCTCGCTGCGTGAACACCTGGGCAACGCCACGCATGCCATCGACAGACTGCTGAACCTGTCCCCCACCCGCAGGATCGACCTGCGCGCCAACTGGATGAAGCATCTGCACCATGCGAACTGGAAGATGGTGGTGGAGAACAACGTCGACGGCTACCACGCGCTGTTCACGCACGCCTCGGTGTACGACGCGATCAAGCCCGCCAAGGTTTCACACGTCCCGACCAAGGTCGACGTACTCGTCCGCGACCTTGGCGACGGCCATTCGGAGATCGACTACACCGACGAATACCGCAAGCTGGACGAGGAATTCGTGTGGTACGGCCGCATTCCACGCGCGAAGCTTGGCGGGTACGTCGACGACCTGGAGAGCGCCTACGGCCCCGAGCAGGCCCACGATGCGCTGGTGGTAGGCCCGCCGCACACGTTGATCTGGCCGAACCTGTTCCTCGCCGAGATGAACGTCATGTTCGTCGAACCGCAGGCTCCCGACCGCACCATCGCCTACACCACCGCAGTGCTGATCCCCGGTCAGGACGCTCTCAACGAACGCACGCTGCGACGCTCCGAAGGCGCGATGGGACCTGCCGGGTTCCTGATTGCCGACGATGGCGAGATCGGCATGCGCAACCAAGCTGGACTGGCAGCCGAGCTGCCAGAGTGGTTGATGCTGGCGCGCGGCCTGGAAGGTGACGTCAGCGACTCCACCGGAATCATCAACCGCGACAAGAGCGCCGAAACGCCGCAGCGCGGGTTCTACTCCCAGTGGGCCGCCGTCGTCGCTGGAGGGGCACGAGCATGACCGTCCACTCCGACGCCCAGGTCCGGCCCGTGCTCCGGCAATTGCCCGACGCCGAGATCCTGTCGTTTCTCTATCTCGAAGCGCGGCTTGCCGACGAGGGCCGCTACTCGGAGTGGGAGTCACTCTGGTCCGACGACGAACCGGTCGAGTACCGCGTGCCCATGCACCCCGACGACGACCCGCGGACCACGCTGGCCTACGTCAACGACAACCGGCGCCGCATCAAGAGCCGGGTGGCGCAACTGAACACCGGCAACCGGCACTCGCAGACCCCGCCGTCAGTCATGCGGCGCACCGTCGCCAACACCGAGGTGACCGCCGATGACGGCGATACGATCACCGTCGAGTCCAACTTCTCGTTGTTCGAATACCGTATCCGCCAACGCTTCTGGGCGGGACGGGTAACCCACACGATTCGCCGGACCGCCGATGGCCCGCGGCTGGTCCGCAAGATCGTCAACCTCATCGACGCAGGCGGTCCCGTCGAGACCCTCGCGTTCCTGATCTGAAGGGCTGAGACTGATGCTCATCGGCGACATCGCGACCAACAACGCGCGCCGCTACCCGGACAAGCGCGCGCTCGTCGACGCAGGCCGGGAGCTCACCTGGTCTCAGGTCGACGACCGGTCGCGGCGGCTGGCCAGCCACCTCGCCGGACAGGGATTGCAACCCGGTGAACGGGTGATGGTGATCGCGCGCAACTGCATCGAATGGCCGGAGATTTCGTTTGGACTCGCCAAGGCGGGGTTGATCGCCGTTCCGGTGAACATCCGGTTGGCGCCCGACGAGGTCGCCCACGTACGTGACGACTGCGGTGCGCGCGCAGTGATCATCCACGCCGACCACGTCGAGCGGTTTCTCGGCGGTTTGAGTGACCTGAGCGTGGTCTTGACGATCGGCCCCGAGTACGAATCAATGCTCGCGGCAACCGAACCCGCCCCGTCGCTGGTCGACGTCTCGCCAGACGACGTCGCGGTCATCCTCTACACCAGCGGGACCACCGGACGTGCCAAGGGCGTGATGCACACCCACCGGGCTCTGCTCTATCAGGCCGCGGACACCAATCTCGTCACCGAGGCCGATCGCTCGGACGTCATGCTGGCGACCACCCCGTTCTTCACCGCGGGCGGCATGGTGCGCACCGTGTCGTGGCTGTACCTCGGCCAGACGATGGTCATCCACCAGCGTTTCGACCCGCAGGCGGTGATCGACGAGATCGAGCGCAGCGGGATCACCTTCACGACGTTCATCCCGACGATGCTGCATCGCACGCTGGCCATCCTCGAGAACGGTCCGGCGCGCGACATGTCGAGCCTGCGACGGATCTCCTACGGTTCGGCCCCCGTGCCGCCGGGTCTGGCCCGCAAGGCGATGGACCTGCTCGGCTGTGATCTGCAGCAGCGTTACGGGCTGACCGAATGTGGCGGGCAGGCAACGATACTCACGCCGCAGGACCACCGAGACATCGTCGCGGGCCGGACGTCCATTGGCACGTCGTGCGGTCGAGAGACCCCGATGTGCGTGATCCGAGTCGTCGACACCGATGGCAACGACCTGCCCGTCGGTGAGGTCGGTGAGATCGCCATCGCCAGCCCCGCCAACGCCGTGGGTTACTGGAACCTGCCCGACAAGACCGCGGAGACATTCCGGCCCGACGGGCTGCGCTCCGGGGATCTCGGCTATCTGGACGCCGACGGTTACCTGCACATCACCGGGCGCAGAACCGACCTGATCATCTCGGGCGGTTTCAACGTCTATCCCGCCGAGATCGAGCGAGTGATCGCCCAGCACGCCGGGGTGGACATGGTGGCCGTGGTCGGGGTGCCCGACCCGGAATGGGGCGAAACACCGGTCGCCGTGGTGATCCCGAAGGCGCACGTGCAGGAACGAGACGGGCTCACCACTGAGCTGGTCTCGTTGTGCCGCGCGGAGCTGGCCGGCTACAAGCAGCCTCGACGGTTCGTCTACTGGACCGAATTCCCGCTCGGCCCCGCGGGCAAGATCCTCAAACGCGAGATAGCTAACCAGGTGCAACAAGTCGGTGACGCGGATGCGAAGATGCCGGTATCCACCGGATCGACCAAGGAGCGCCCGTGACCGAACTGACCGACCTAGCCACCATCGAGTTCACCGTCGTCGACCACGTGGCGACCGTGGCGCTGAACCGACCCGAGCGGCTCAACAGCTTCACCGAGCAGATGGCCGATGAGCTCAGCGACGTGTGGGCCCGGGTCCGCGACGACGATGACATTCACGTTGCGGTGCTGTGCGCCAACGGTGAGCGGGCCTTCTGCACGGGCATCGACGTCACCGAGGGCACGTGGTGGACGCACAAGCCCATCTTCAACCAGGAGGACCCCGGGGAACTCCTCGGCCCGAAGGCGCACAAGGTGTGGAAGCCGGTGATCGCAGCGCTTCACGGCATCGTGGCAGGCGGCGCAATGTACTTCGTCAACGAGTGCGACTTCTCGATCTGCAGCGAGAGCGCCACGTTCTTCGATCCACATCCCAATGCCGGGATCGTCTCGGCTCTGGAGCCAATGGGCATGTTGGCGCTCGGGCTCCCCTACGGCGAGGTGATGCGTTGGGCGTTGCTCGGGAGCGAGGAGCGGATGACGGCGCAGACCGCACTTCGCGTCGGCATCGTCACCGAGGTCGTGCCCGACGACGATCTGCGCGCTCGCGCCCTGGAATTGGCCGCCGAGATCGCCGCCCGCCGTCCCAACGGCATTCAAGGCACCGTGCGGGCGATGTGGGAGGCCCGCGATCTCACCCCCAGCATCGCCGCCCGCCATGGCAAGTTCTTCACCGACCTCGGAAATGCCGGCGCGGTCCCCGACTCGCTCAACAACAAGAAGAAGCCACGAACACGATGACGACCCAGCGCGAGCAGACGCAAACCTGCCCGACACGCCGGTGGATGGGTGCAGTTTGCGTCTGCTCGGCGAAGGAAGGGACCCCATGACGGACACCGCGACGGGGAAATTGTTCGAGTTCGACCTCGTGATCGGCGGTGAGACGGCGGCTGCGGCAAGCGGTTCCACCTACGACAGCGTCGATCCCTACACAGGCCGGCCATGGGCTCGCGTGCCCGATGGCGGGCCCGCGGACGTCGACCGCGCCGTGGCGGCCGCCCGCGCCGCGCTGAACGGGTCCTGGGGTGACCTCACCGCCACGGCCCGCGGAAAGCTGCTGTGGCGCCTCGGTGAGATCATTGCCCGCGAGGCGGAGAACCTGGCCGAACTCGAGGTCCGTGACGGCGGCAAGCTGGCTCGCGAGATGGTCGGCCAGATGAAGGCCCTTCCGGATTACTACTTCTACTATGCGGGTCTCGCCGACAAGCTACAGGGCGACGTCATCCCCGTCGACAAACCCAACTACTTCGTCTACACCCGACACGAACCCGTCGGTGTGGTCGGGGCGATTACGCCATGGAACTCGCCACTACTGCTGCTGACGTGGAAACTCGCGGCGGGCCTCGCGGCGGGGTGCACCTTCGTCGTCAAACCCAGCGATCACACTCCGGCATCGACGCTCGCCTTCGCAAACCTGTTTGCCGAGGCCGGTTTTCCACCGGGGGTGATCAACGTCGTCACCGGGTGGGGGCCTGCGACCGGTGCGGCGCTGGCCTCCCATCCCGGCGTCGACAAGATCGCGTTCACCGGGTCCACGGCGACCGGCATCACCGTGGGCAAGGCCGCAATCGAGAACATGACCCGGTTCTCGCTCGAACTGGGCGGCAAGTCGGCGCAGGTGGTCTTTCCCGATGCTGACCTCGATGCAGCAGCCAACGGCGTCATCGCGGGCGTCTTCGCGGCCACCGGGCAGACGTGCCTGGCGGGTTCGCGACTGCTCGTCCACGAGAGTGTCGCGGACGCTCTCGTCGAGCGCATCGTCGCGCGTGCGGCGACGATCAAACTCGGCGATCCGAAGGATCCGGAGACCGAGATGGGTCCGGTGTCCAATAAACCGCAGTACGACAAGGTGTTGTCGCACTTCGCATCCGCCCGCCAACAAGGCGCCCACATCGCCTACGGCGGCGAGCCAGCCGCAGACCTCGGCGGCTACTTCGTCAAGCCGACGGTGCTCACCGGAGTGAACCCGTCGATGCGGGCCGTCGCCGAGGAGGTCTTCGGCCCCGTGCTCGCCGTCATGACCTTCACCGACGAAGACGAGGCCATCGCGGCCGCCAACTCCACCGAGTTCGGTCTGGCCGCGTCGGTGTGGACCAAAGACGTGCACCGCGCTCACCGGGTGGCCGCGAAATTGCGCGCGGGCACGGTGTGGGTCAACGCGTATCGCGTCGTCGCACCCCATGTTCCGTTCGGGGGTGTCGGCCACAGCGGTATCGGTCGTGAGAACGGCATCGACGCCGTCAAGGAATTCACTGAAACCAAGGCCATCTGGGTGGAGTTGTCCGGGGCCACCCGAGACCCCTTCACGCTCGGCTAACGACAAATCAGGAAAGACACCAATGACAATCGACCTAGCAGCCGCCGACAAGGTGCTCGCCGGCCTACGGCCGTTCCCGGTGGCGGTGACCACCGTCGACGGCGGCATCGGCAACGGCCTCATCTCGCTTTCGGCGGGGTCGGCCAGCATCGTGCCCGAACTCCCCCGTGCCACCGTGAGCCTGACGAAGTACAACAAGAGCCACGACATGCTGGTCAACTCCGGGGTCTTCGTCATGCACATGCTGTCGGCAGGCCCAGACGAGATCGACGCCTCGATGGACATCCTGATGACGCTCGGAGGCAGCTCGGGTCGCGATGGCGACAAGATCTCCAAGCTGCGCACGAAGCCGGGTGTCACCGGCGCGCCGATCCTGCTCGACGCGCACAGCTACGTGGAGTGCCGGATCACGGGTTCACTCGACAACGACGAGAACACGATCTTCGTCGGTGATGTCGTCGCCGCCGAGGTGTTCAGCACCGAGCAGCGACTGCGCATCGGCGAAGCGTGGGGCAAGTTGCCGCACGAGTGGATCGAGCAGTACGAGGCGAATCACGAGCCGCAACTGCAGAGTGCACGGGACCTGCGGGCAGCAGCCGCACGGGTTTCGTGACCGCAGACGCCGGCGGTGAGCGCTTGCGCGAAGAGAATGTGACTGGCGCGTGGGAGCTACCGGAGGAACTGGTGATGCTCCGCGACACGGTGCGGCGGTTCATGAATGCGCACGTGCATCCGGTCGAGGATAAGCTCGAGCACGACACAGTCGGTCTCCCCCGCGAACAGCTGGTCGAGTTGCAGGCCAAGGCACGCCAACTCGGACTATGGGCGCTGCAGACGCCGGTGGAGTACGGCGGCGGCGGCCTCGGTGTTCTCGGCCAGGTGGTAGTCGCCGAGGAAGCCGCGAAATGTCGTATGGGTGCGTTCTTTCCAGCACTCGGTGCATTCGGTGGCAATCCGCCGAACATCATGTTCAAGGCGTCGGCCGAACAGTTCGAGAAGTACGCCAAACCGATCATCGACGGCACCATGTCCAAGGCGTATACCGCGATCACCGAGGCCGCAGGCGGATCGGATCCGGCCCGGGCGATCAAACTCGCCGCAGCCAGGGACGGCGACGACTACGTGCTGAACGGGTCAAAGTTGTGGATCTCGCACGCGCCGCACGCCGACTGGGGTGTGATCTATGCCCGGACCGGTGAAGGGCGGCAAGGCATCTCGGCGTTCATCCTCGAGAAACAGACGCCTGGTGTCACGTTCAACCGGATTCCCGTGATGGCATCCTTCGCTCCCTACGAGCTCCACTTCGACAGCGTACGGATACCAGCCACGCAGCTGATCGGCGCCGAGGGGCAGGGCTTCTCTCTGGCCAGCGAGTTCCTGGTGCACGGCCGCATCGTGTACGCCGCGGGACCGATCGGCATTGCGCAGAGCGCACTCGACATGGCCTGCCAGTGGGCCAGAGACCGCGACGTGTTCGGCGGCAAACTCGCCGACAAACAGGGCATCCAGTGGATGCTGGCGGACAGCGAGGTCGAGCTGCGTGCCGCTCGGCTTTTGACCTACCAGGCCGCCTGGAATGCCGACTTGGGCCGCGACGTCCGGGTCGACGCCTCGGTGGCCAAGATGTACGGCACCGAGGCCGCCTATCGGGTGTTGGACCGGTGCATCCAGATTCACGGTGCGCTGGGCATCTCCACGGAACTGCCGCTCGAGCGGTGGTTCCGTGACTTGCGGGTCAAGCGACTCGGCGAAGGGGCCACCGAGGTGCAGCGCGAAGTGATCGCCAGGGCTCTGCTGAGATAGTTATATAGTTAGCGAGTTTCCGGCGAGATGGGAGTGCCGTGCGCTACAACTTGATGTTCCCGATGCGGGCCGTCAAGCACTGGGACCGGTGGTGCGAAGGTGCCAGCCTCGGCGACATCGCCCGACTGGTCGAGGACGCCGGCTTCGACGCCTTCTCGATGTCGGATCACCCCTACCCGGACAGGGAGTGGTTGGCCCACGGCGGCCACCATGCCTTCGACCCCTTCGTATCACTGAGCTTCGCCGCGGCTGCCACGAACCGCATCCGATTGATGACCTACATCCTCGTGTCGGGTTACCGCAGCCCATTTCTGACCGCCAAGGGGGCCGCAAGCCTGGATCTGCTGTCCGGCGGCCGATTCACCCTGGGGACGGGCGCGGGCTATCTGAAGTCCGAGTTCGAGGCATTGGGGACAGATTTCGACCGACGCGGTGCGTTGCTCGACGAGGCGATCACCGCATGGCGGGCGACCTGGGCTGGCGAAGACCACGACGGACCCGAGTTCGGGGTGAGCGGTCACCTCGCGCTCCCGCCCCCACTCACCGAAGGCGGCCCCCCCATCTGGATCGGCGGAAACGGCGCCGCCGCGCAACGTCGGGTCGTCGAGGTCGCCGACGGGTGGATGCCGATGGCCGCGTCCGGCGAGATGGCTGCCATCACAGGGGCTCGACCGCTCGAAGACGTCGATACCTTGGGCGACTGGATCACGAGGATCAACAAGCGGCG
>JAESGJ010000568.1_pt1 | contig 14457 bp, 14 predicted proteins | sample 9266241 | NCBI WGS metagenome assembly JAESGJ01 (sample SAMN14514841, study PRJNA621669) | algae metagenome | isolation source: Brasilonema octagenarum HA4186-MV1 and co-occurring heterotrophs from wet... | place: USA: Manoa Valley, Hawaii | collected 2009-07-20 | reverse complement strand
AGACGAAGTCGACGCCGCAGGCCGACGCCCTGCTGCTGGCGACGATCAAGGCCGTCGGCATCGTCCAGCCGCCCGTCATCACGCCCGAGACCGGCGGCGGCAACGGCTATGTGATCAATGCCGGTCATCGCCGCGTGAAGCAGGCGATCGCCGCGGGCCTCGAGGAAATCGACGTGCTCGTCGACGAGGCCGCCAACGACAATGGCGCCATGCGCTCGATGATCGAGAACATCGCCCGCGAAGCGCTCAATCCCGTTGACCAGTGGCGCGCGATCGAACGCCTCGTCGCGCTCGGCTGGACCGAGGAAGCGATCGGCGTCGCGCTGGCCCTGCCGGTCCGGCAGATCAGGAAGCTCCGCCTGCTCGCCAACGTGCTGCCCGTCATGCTCGATCACATGGCCAAGGGCGACATGCCCGACGAGCGGCAGCTCCGCACCATCGCATCCGCCTCGCTCGATGAGCAGAAGGAGGTCTGGAAGAAGCACAAGCCCTCCAAGGCCGATCCGCAGGTGTCGTGGTGGAGCATCGCGCAGGCTCTGACCAAGGCCCGCATGTACGCACGGCACGCCAGTTTCGGCGACGAGCTTGCCCAGGCCTACGGCATCCAGTGGGTCGAGGACCTGTTCGCGCCGGCCGACGAGGACAGCCGCTACACGACGGATGTCGAGGCGTTCCTCGGCGCGCAGCAGGAGTGGATGGCGAGCAACCTGCCGAAGAAGGGCATCATCGCCGAGACGACGAACTGGGGCGAGGTCAAGCTGCCGCCGAAGGCGGAGCGCATCTACGGCAAGCTGTCGAAGTCGGATTGCACGGCGATGTATCTCGACCGCGACGGCCGGGTGCAGAGCGTGCATTACCGTATGCCCGCGGCGAAGAAGCCGAAGGGCAAGGACGCGGTGACCGGCGATGACGCTGCGGATGCGTCTGCCGTCTCGAAGCCGCGTCCCGACGTGACGCGCAAGGGCGTCGAAATGATCGGCGACCTCCGCACCGACGCCCTGCACGAGGCGCTCGCCCGCGCACCGATCGAGGACGACACGCTGATGGCGCTGTTGATCCTCGCCTTCGCCGGCCAGAACGTCTCCGTTGATTCCGGCACCGGCGGGACCTACTACGGCAACCGGCGCATCGCCCGCCATGCGACCGCCATATGCGACCAGGACGGCAAGCTCGTTCTCGACATGGATACACTGCGCGTCGCGGCGCGCTCGACCCTCGCCGAGGTGTTGTCGTGCCGGGAGAACCGCACCGCCAGCGGCATCGTCGCCCGCCTCGCCGGCGACGTCGTCGGCGCCGACAACTTCCTGCCGAACATGGGCACCGACGACTTCCTGTCGTGCCTCTCGCGCGCGGCGCTCGAAGGCGCGTGCAGGGAGACGCCGGTTCTCCCCCGCCAGAAGGTGAAGGACACCCGCGCTGCCCTGGTCGAGCATTTCAAGGAAGGTCGTTTCGTGCCTGCGGCCGCGCTGTTCGCTCCGGACAAGGCCGCCGTGTCGTCGTGGCTGGCAAAGAACGCCGTCGCCACAGACGACGAGGTCGAGGACCCGGAAGCCACCGACGATGGTGATGACGCCTCGGACGCCGAGGCCTTCCCGGAGGCGGCGGAATAGTCCGCCCGGCGACGACAATCTGAATGACTCACCCGCCGCCGGCTGTGCCGGCGGCGGTTTCGTTTCCACTCCCACGAACAGGAGGACGTCATGTCCGCACAGTCGATCTACGACCTCGCGCCGTTTGGCGCCATCATCCGATTTTCCGACGGCACGCCGCGGCCGCCAGAGCGGCATCGCAAGAAGCTCGCGGCCTGGGAACACCGCAACAGCAGCGGCCGCCTGATCCGCAAGCAGGCAGAACGCCGTGTCGGCAACACTGTCATCAGCGCGAGCATCACGCTGCATGCCGGCGACTATGGTGGCGGCGGTGTCGTGGTGCTTCGCGTCCACCGCACCTTCCCGGTCGACAGCGACCTGACCTTCATCATGACCGAGCGACCGAAGATCGGTTCGGTCCAGGTGCTCGACCGCCCCGGCGAGGACGCCGAGCTGGTCTATCTCGCCAGTCATCGCGCCGACGCGGAAGAATGGCTGACGCGGCACGGCTATCCGAACGCGGTCCTGCGCGCGATCTCGGCGGCCGAAGCCGCCCTCCAAGGGAGGACGGCCGCATGAGCACGCCCGCTCCCTCCACCACGATGATCGCGGAATCCGCGATCGCATTTCCGCAGATCGAGTTCGGCCGCGCAGCTGACGGCATTCTCGTCGCCCGCGTCGCCGACACCGCCTTCGCCATGCTGCCGGTGCGCGACGGCCGGCACTATCTCGCCACCGGCTGGCGCATCGGCCGCCCGATGGCCGAGTGGAAGCGATCCGATTTCTACGGTCATGCCGGCGAGCTCGCCGACGAGGCGGCCTTCCGCGCCAAAATCGCGGAAAGCGCCGAACATCAGCGCGAGAAGCGCGCGCTGCTGCGCCGCGAGATCAGTTCCACGGCGCATACGCCGTGTGGACGCTCCCAGGGCGCGACCGTCTACGCAGAAGGCGTTGTCTGCAATTCGACCGCAGGTCATGGCGGCTTTCATCTCTCGGCCGGGCGCAACCGCAGCGTCCATTCGATGCTGCGCGCGCGGGGCGGCTGGTACGAAGAAGACGAGGGCTGGGCGATCGTGGCGATCACCTTCCCGCATCTCTTCACCAGCTACGAGCGACGCTCTGCGGAGCGCACGATCAAGGATAGCTGGCCCGATGCCTGGGAGGCGATCTTCGGCACGGTGCTTCAGCCCGGAGAATCCCGCGAGAAGGATCGGCGCGCCTTCGAACAGGAGCACGCCGATGACTGGATCGTCGTGTCGGCGATCTCGTCGGACCAGCACCCCGGCTTCGTCGAAGTCGTCGCCACGCCGGGCGGCCGACGTGGCGCCGGCACCGAGGAGCGACGTTTTCTCGTCCCATCCGACGAGTACCGGATGGCTCGCTTCGGTTTTGTCGTCGATGAGACCCGCCACGCGGTCTATTCGGGGCCGTCGAGCTTCATCGCCTGGCAGGGGAGGATGTCGCCATGACGGCCTCTCCCCAACGCCTTGCTCAGCTTTCACGCATGGAGGAAGCGCGCCGCCAGACGCAGCGCCAGCTCGACATGATCGACCGGCAGATCATCCGTCGCATGACGGCGCTGATTCCACAGCTCGGTCGCAAACGGTCCGGATACCATCGCGGCAAACCGCCCGACCCGAACGCATTCCTCGAACGCTACCGTTCGAATCTTGCGGCGATCACCGCCGAGCGCCAGCCGGAGATCGACGCGCTCTCGCGCAAGCTCGCCCGGCAGGATGCCGCAATCGAAGCGCTGCGAGCCCGGTACGCGACGGCGTCTGGAGCCGCTGGTGACGACCCAGAGCGCGCCCATCGCACGCACGACCGTCGCAGTCCGGCCGGGTGCCGCCCGGGGAAACGGCAGGGCGCGGCGGCATAGCCGGACCGAGCCCGAACTCTCGGCACGCTTGAGCGAACGTCTCGAGCATGCGCCGCGGCGGTCTAGCAAGGGCGAATCTTTCCGGCATCGCCAACCCGGCCCGCACCCTGTCAGCTCTCCCCTCGGGTTTGCTGCGGTCTGCGCCCCCGGCGGTCCGCTTCAAGGCCAAGTCGCAAGCGACCGGTTGCCGCCGATCTCGGCAAGGCCCGGCCGCGTCCGCCGCAGGGCTCCGGCACGCTGGAACCCCGCTTGTCCGCAACCCGACCTCGCTCGCCTGGCGGCCCCCGGACCTTGAAGCGGCCCTCATCCCGGCGGCGCTGGGCGACCGCACCCGAAGGGAGAGCCGGCAGGGGCCGGATCGAACCCGACGGCGAAACCCAGGAAAGGACTTCACCATGACCAAAACCGCTCGCGCACCCCGCACCAACGCCCGCATCGTCCCGCTGCGCCGCGGCACCACAGTCGAAATGGTCCGGCTCGTTTGCCCGGATGCAGCCCAGGCCACCCGCATCGCCGAGAGTTTCGGCCTCCCCGTCCTCGACAGCGACGGCATCCGCGATCTCCACCAACGGCTCATCACCGAGACCGCCGATGCGCTCCGCGAAGGCGTCAACGAACGCGCCATGCAGATCCACCTGCAACGGATCGTCGGCTCGTATGTCGGCTCAGCGCACGGCGCCGGCCAGTTCTACAGCCGCGCGGTCACCGAAGCGCGCGAGGCGACGGCAAAGCTCGCCAACGACACGCGTGACGAGGACCTCGACGGACCTGTCGGGTTCGAATCCGCGGCCCAGCGAAAGCGCGAATTCGCCGCAGAGGTCGCCGTTCAGGCGCACGCACTGCGCATGGCAGCCGAAGGCGCCGCCGCAGCCTACGAGCACGTCGTCGGCGAGAGCTGGAAGCCGTTCGAGCGCCAGCCCGAACAACCCGGCGAGACCGTCAGCCGCAAGGCGGCCGAGGTTCAGATGGCGGCGTTCGGTTGACACCGCCGGCGGGGCTTCGGCCCCGCCTCTCGTTCACGATCCGATGCCGGCCGGCCCTTTGGGACCGGCCTTTTTCATGTCGCACGGCCCGACGGCACGGTGCATGGTGCACGCGCAGCAGACCGAGGCTCAGCATGACAAGGTCCGGGGCGCCGCATAGGCACCTAACGCGCCGTCGTGGTCTCGGGTCGGGTGCGGTCAGTTGACCGCACCCTCCCGGAACAGCGTCTCGATCACCGGGCATTCCGGCAGCGTGCCGTCGGCACATTGCGCGACAACCTTCTTGAGCACCCGCTCCATGCGCTTCAGGTCGGCGATCTTCGCCTGCACGTCCTCAAGGTGTGCGGCGGCGACGGCGCGCGCCTCGGCACAAGGCCGGTCGCGCTCGTCGACGAGACGCAGCAGCTCACGGATTTCATCAAGGGAGAAGCCGAGCTCGCGCGCCCGCAACACGAAGCGAAGGCGCCGCTCATGCGACGTGTCGTAGCTGCGGTAACCGCTCGTTGTGCGCGGCGGTTCGGGCAGAAGGCCGACCTTCTCGTAATAGCGCACGGTCTCCAGGTTGCACCCCGTCCGTTGGGCGAGTTCGGCCCGCTGCAGGCCCTTCACCACGGCGTGATCGCGCATCGCAAAATCCTTCTTGACCCTGTAGCAACTACAGACCGCATGGTACGGCACGCTTAGGATTTCGACAAGGAAGAGAGAGTGGACATGGCCTCATCGCGATCCGGAACGGCAAGCATGGCGCCTCGTGCGGCGGATCCCTCCGCGTCCGAGCGCGGCGAGGTCGGACGGCAGCGTCTGATCGCCGTTGGCGGTATCTTCGGCGCGCTCGCCGCCTCGTCCTGCTGCATCGTGCCGCTGATCCTGTTCAGCGTCGGCATCGGTGGTGCCTGGATTGGCAATCTGACGGCGCTTGCACCCTACAAACCGATCTTCGTCGCCGGAACCGCAGGCCTTCTCGGTTACGGCTTCTATCTCGTCTACTGGAAGCCGCGGCAAGCCTGCGCCGAGGGCGCCGCGTGCGCGCGCCCCATTTCCAACCGTCTCGTCCAGCTCGCGCTCTGGATCGCGACCGTGCTTGTGTTCGCCGCCTTCGCCTTCGACTACATCGCCCCGCTGCTGCTTCGCGCCTGACACCAAAAGGAGACCTGACCGATGAACAAATATTTGAGCGCACTCGCCCTGATCGCCTCGATGATGACGGCGTCGACCGCATTCGCCGGCGAACACACGATCACCTTCGCTGTCGACAACATGACCTGCGCCTCGTGTCCCTACATCGTGAAGAGCTCGATGGAGGGGGTCCTCGGCGTCGCAAAGGTCGCCGTTTCGTTCCGTGCCAAGACCGCAACCGTGATCTTCGACGACGCGAAGACGAGCCCAGACGCCATCGCGACCGCCAGTATGAACGCGGGCTATCCGGCCCATCCGGTGAAGCAGGGCAGTTGAAGTGAATGACCGCGCCCTGATCCGTGCAGGCACGGCTGGTGCCGTCCTCGCTGCGATCTGTTGCGCGACGCCGTTTCTCGCCGGAGTCCTGCCACTGGCCGGCCTCGGCGCATGGCTGGCAGGTGCGGGTCTGGTGGTGCTTCCCCTGGTGATCGCGTGCTTCGGTCTCGTCGCGTGGGCTATCCATCGTCGCCGTGCAAAAGCCGACTGCGGCGACACCAAAATTCACAACGAAGGCGTGAAGCCATGAACGACTGCTGCGCATCCTCCTCGTCTCGCGACAAGCTTGCAGCTTCTGCATCCGCGACGCTCCCAAGCTACCCCGTGCGGCCGGGCGTGACGTTTCCGGATTGGTCTGTGGTCAAATCACCAGCGGTCAAGGATGCCCTGCAGGCGATGGTCGGGTCCGACCATGTGTTCGATCGCTGGAGTGGCTACGATCCCGCCACCGACCGCGTTCGCGTTGCGCTGCTCGAACTCTACTCCGAAGACGGACGAGCCCCGACCACGGGCGCGCTTGCGGAGCGAGCGGGGTTGAACGAGACGTCCGTCCGGACACTGCTCGAACAACTCCGCCGTCGCGACCTGGTCGTGCTCGACGGCGACCGGATCGTCGGCTCCTATCCCTTCACCGATAGGGACGCGGGCTACCGGGTCACACTCGACGGGCGTGTTCTCAACGCAATGTGTGCGGTCGACGCACTCGGCATTGGCGCCATGACTGATCGCGATATCACGATTGCATCGCGCTGCCGCCATTGTGGCGCGCAAATCCGGATCGCCACGCGGGACCAAGGTCGGGCGCTGGCGCAGATCGAGCCGCGGACCGCTGTCATGTGGCAAAGCGTTCGCTACGAAGGCGCGTGTGCTGCGAACTCGCTGTGTGCGACGACCGCCTTCTTCTGTTCGGACGACCATCTCTCCGCCTGGCGCCGTGAACAGGCTGCGGACGAGGCCGGATTTCGGCTGTCGGTCGAGGAAGGGCTGGAGGCTGGCCGCGCTCTGTTCGGGCCGAGCCTCGCCGGCCTCGATACGGCGGCACAGTCGGCGGTCGGCTCGACATCGAAGCGCGCTGTCGTGGTGGACCGCTTTCGCACGAACGGTCGCAATGGCGGTGCCTACGATCTCGTCGTCATCGGCGCCGGCTCGGCCGGCTTCTCGGCCTCCATCGCAGCTGCCGATCAGGGTGCGCAGGTGGCGCTCATCGGCAGCGGCACCATCGGCGGCACTTGCGTCAATATCGGCTGTGTGCCGTCGAAGACTCTGATCCGAGCCGCCGAGACGCTTCACAACGCGCGCGTAGCAGCACGTTTTGCCGGCATCACGGCGGAGGCCGAACTGACCGACTGGCGCAGCACCGTTCGTCAGAAGGACACCCTCGTTTCCGAACTGCGCCACGCCAAGTACACGAATCTGCTGCCCGCCTATAATGGCATTGCTTATCGCGAAGGAGCGGCGCGCCTCATAGAAGGTGGTGTCGAGGTGGACGGCGCGCGCATTCCCGCCGGCAAGATCATCATCGCGACCGGCGCGCGGCCGGCGATACCCGCCATCCCCGGCATCGAGGCCGTGCCGTATCTCACCAGCACGACCGCGCTCGATCTTGAGGAGCTACCACGATCGTTGCTCGTCATCGGGGGCGGCTATATCGGGGCGGAGCTCGCCCAGATGTTCGCCCGCGCGGGCGTCAAGGTGACGCTGGTGTGCCGGTCTCGTCTGCTCTCCGAGGCCGAGCCCGAGATCGGCGCAGCGCTGACGGGATATTTCCAGGACGAAGGGATCTCCGTGATTTCCGGCATCGCCTACCGTGCGATCCGCAAGACCGAGAACGGCATTGCGCTCGATATTTCGCGCGACGGCCAGAACACCACGATTGACGCCGATCAGGTGCTGATCACCACGGGGCGGGCACCCAACGTCGAAGGCCTTGGGCTCGCCGAACACGGGATCGCCGTCTCGCCGAGGGGCGGCATCGTCGTCGACGACAGCATGCGCACCACCGCGGCCGGCATCTATGCCGCCGGCGACGTCACCGGCCGCGACCAGTTCGTCTATATGGCCGCCTACGGCGCCAAGCTCGCTGCCAAGAATGCTCTTAACGGCGACAGCCTGCGCTATGACAACAGCGCCATGCCCGCCATCGTGTTCACCGACCCGCAGGTGGCGAGCGTTGGGCTGACCGAGGCCGCGGCGCGCGCGGCCGGGCATGCCGTGCGCGTGTCGACGATCGGTCTCGACAAGGTGCCGCGCGCGCTTGCCGCTCGCGACACCCGTGGACTCATCAAGCTCGTGGCAGATGCCGGCAGCGGCCGGCTGCTCGGCGCGCATATTCTCGCGCCGGAAGGGGCTGACAGCATCCAGACCGCGGCGCTTGCGATCCGGCAGGGCCTTACCGTCGAGGACCTCGCGGATACGATCTTTCCGTATCTCACCACCGTCGAGGGCCTGAAGCTCGCTGCGCTGTCGTTCGGCAAGGACGTCGCCAAGCTGTCCTGCTGCGCGGGTTGAGCGTCGCACAGCACGAATCTCCGACGACCATGGCCCGCTTCCGGCTTGGTCGGTGCCGAGCGAAACCTCCATAGCTTCGACTTACAGCGTATTATTCTCGCTACCGCCACGATTGGCTGCGCAGTCATCCGGGCATCATGCGCGCGGCCAGCTTGGTCTCGCGCCGGCGACGCTCAGCCAGGATCTCGCGGCGTCTATGGTCGATGAACTTCCGCCTCAGGCGTATTTCTGTTGTGGTGCGGAAGCACCCGACGCACAGGCCGGCCTTGCGGTCGAACTTGCAGATATCGAGACACGGCGATGCGACGGCCACAGTCACTCCTTCGCGGGTTCGCACTTGATTTCGGGTACCGCCGTGAACGTCTTTTCGGGCGTCGGTAGCAGCCGGGCCGAGTTGAGGATGAACACGAGCTCAGAGACAACATGGATGCCCGCGGCAAGCAGCGGATTGAGGAAGCCAAAGGCGGCCAGTAAGATCCCCAGCGCGTCGACGCCGAGGGTGCCTGCAAAATTCTGCCAGATGATGCCTCGCGTTCTTCTGGCGACAGCGAGCGTTTGGACGAAGCGTTCGAGATCGTTGCCCAAAAGGACCACATCGGCGCTCTCTTGGGCGACGTCGGTGCCGGAGCCCATGGCGACGCCAACATTAGCTTGCGACAGCGCGGGAGCGTCGTTCACGCCGTCACCTACCATGGCGACGATGCGCTTCTGGGCGACCAGGGCCTGAACACGCGCCAGCTTGTCCTCGGGCAGCAGTTCCGCCTCGATTTCCTTGATGCCGAGTGCCGAGCCGACGGCGGTCGCCACAGGCCGCGCATCGCCCGTGAGCAGGACTGTCCGGATGCCCATGCGGTGCAGCTCATCGATCGCCCGCTTGGCCTCGGGCCGGACACTGTCGGCCACTGCGATGGTGCCCAGCAGGCGATCGTCACGGGCCACGAATACCTCGGAGCCGGCCGCGACGTCTTGGCTAGAAGCGGTTGGCACGCTTACCCCATTCTCCGCCATCCAGGCCTGGTTGCCGACCAGGATGGTGGCGTTGGCGACCTTCGTCGTGATGCCGCGGCCCGGTGTGTAGGCGAAGCTTAACGGCTCAATCACGTTGCGGCCTTGGCTGCGGGCATAGGCGACGATCGCCTTGCCGAGCGGATGCTCGGAGCGCACCTCGGCGGTCGCGGCAGCATCTAAAACTTCATCACCGGTCGTGCCGGCAACCGGTTCGACCCGCTGCACTTCGGGGCGTCCGAAGGTCAACGTGCCGGTCTTGTCGAGCACCACCGTGTTGACATGGCCCAATGTCTCCAGATGCACACCGCCCTTGACGATGGCACCAAGGCGAGCGGAACGGCCGATGCCGCCGAGGATGGCGAGCGGCGTGCCGGCCGCGATGCCGCAGGCGCCGGCGACGATGATCACCGAGATCGTCGCGTAGATGTCGCGCGTGATTAGGTATGTCAGAACGGCAGCACCGAGCGCAAAGTAAACAAGATATCCGGCCAGACGATCGGCAAGGCGCTGGACTGGGGCGCGGGATTTCTCGGCCCGCTCGACCGCCTCAATAATCTTGCCGTAGCTCGTGTCACGTCCGATCCGCTCGGCGGCAATCTCAAGCGCGCCGGATTGGTTGATGGAGCCCGCGAAGACCTGCGTGCCGGCCGTCTTCTCAATTGGCATGGATTCGCCGGTAATGCGGGATTCGTCGACGAAGGAATGGCCCGAGAGCACAGTCCCGTCGACAGGAATCCGGCCGCCGGGCGCAACCAGGATGGCGTCGCCGACCGACAATTCCGCTGCCGAGATTGACCGGATTGAGCCGGCGCGGCGCACCGAGACCTGGCGTGGCAAGAACTCGAGAAGGTCGCGGATTGCTCTGCGGCCACGGCCGACGGTGAGGCCTTCCAGCACTTCCGCGACGAGCACGAACAGGGTGATAACCAGTGCTGTGAAGAACTCGCCAATAGCGGCCGCGGCGACGATCGCGATCGTCATCGACAGCTCCATGGTCATGCGGCGTTCGACGATGTTTTCAAAGGCCTCCTTGAAGATCGGCCAGCCGCCGATCAGAAGGCCGACGACGCCAATGACGCTGACCGCGGGGAACGGCTCCCACACGCGGAACCACACGGCCGCCGCTGCAACCGCGACGATCGCAATCCGTGCGGCTTCGGGCCATTCAAAGGGATGGTCGTGCGACGCCTCCGGGGCATCCGTGCGCGCTTCGGCGATATCGGTCAGTGTCCGGCGATGCGTGGCGTCTTGGATTGCCATGATGACAAACTCCGTTGTTACTTGAGATAGGCGCGCACGACATCGATAAGTTCAGCGGCCCCTTCGTTGCGTTGGTCCTGGGCCAGCGCGTGGTCGGCCACGTGCAGCAGGATGTGATCCTCGATCACTTCGGCCATCAGGCCGTTGATGGCGCCACGGACGCCCGCGATCAATTGGAGCACCTCGGCGCAGCCGTTTCCGTCTTCGAGCGCCCGCTCGACCGCTTCCATTTGGCCGCGGATGCGGCGCACCCGGTTCGTCAACTTCGTCTTCTCGCGGGTCGTGTGCGACATGCGGCTGTTCCTCTCGTCGAGAGAGATAGTATACCCCCCTATATTATTCAAGTCACGAAGAGCTACACGCTGACGTTCGTGCGCAAACCCTTTTGCTTCCACCGATCTGCAAGAACTGAACTGGCCGTCGAAACGTGCGCGCGAGTCTCTTTCAGCGGTGCGCCAAGAATACCGCCGCGCGGTGTGGCGTGTGGATCGCTGTTGCGCTTCCTCATCGTTCGGTCTGACGCGCTCTGCGTCCTCGATTTGGCATGTCTATCCGAAGGCCGTCGTTCGCTGCGCTTCGTCTCGATCTCAAGACCGCAACGGCCGGGTTCGACTTTCTTCCCCTGGCCGCTGCGCGTCCATTCCTCGCGAGACAAGAAAGCCTCGCCCTGGCCGTCCTCCACTGCGTTGCGGCCCTTCGGGTGAACGGTCCGATCGCCTTCGGCTGACGACTGCCATCGAGGTCGCGATAGTCGCGGCCCGAGAAACGAAAGAGGACACGAACATGGCTACCATCGGCAACTTCACTCTCAACGGCAACGGCTTCGTGGGCACCGTCAAGACCCTCGCTCTCGGCACCGTGAAGGCCAAGATCGTCCCCGCCGAGCGGACCTCGGACAAGGCCCCGGACTACCGGATCTTCGCGGGCACCATCGAGTTCGGAGCAGCTTGGAAGAAGAAGTCTCAGGAGCAGAACCGCGACTACCTCTCGGTCAAGCTGGACGACCCCAGCTTCGCAGCTCCGATCTACGCCACGCTGGTCGAGGTGGAAGGCGAGGAGGGCCACTCGCTCATCTGGTCTCGTCCGAACCGCGACTGAGACGCCGCGCAGAAGGTCCCGCCGCAAGGCGGGGCCTTCCCGCGTGAGCAGAAAGGAGAACGATCATGTGCAAGGTCTTAAATGCGCGCGCAGTCGGCAAGCGCACAAGTGCGACGCAGGTTTACATCGTGCGCCCGAGCAAATGAGGCAACCCATTCGTGATCGGCCGTGACGGCACACGCGCCGACGTCATCGCGAAGTATCGCGCTTGGGTTGCTACGCGGCCTGAGCTGATGCGTGCTCTCGAAGAGCTGCGCGGCCGCGATCTCGTGTGCTGGTGCGCGCCACTCGCGTGCCGTGGCGAGGTGCTGGTCGACCTCGCCAACAGGCGCTCATCATTCGTTTGGTCGATCCAATCCCGACAGCCGGTCGGACATGTCGAGCAGCTTCATCGCCGCGGCGGTGATGGCCTCGGCGATCGTCGGATAGGTTTCCTCTGAGCTGATCGACACCCCATCGGGAAATATCACGGTCGCTTGATAGCCGTTGCCTTTCGGTGTGGCAGAAAGCTGGATGGTGAGCATGTCACGGCGTCTCCTGATGGATTGCATCTTACGAGGAGAGCTGGATGGCAGCCACGCTGCGCGCAGCGCTACGCCTGGATGCGAACCTGCTGGCGCACTCGCTCGTAGAGCTGCACTTCCGCCTTATGAAGGAGTTCGACAACGATCGCGAATTGTTGCCGATCGACATGGGTCGCCCAGCCGCTCTCGCAGCGCACGACGAGATAGTAACTGTCGCCGTATTCTTCGACCCCGCGTTTGAACGTGACGGTCGCACGCTGAACGGTCCCCTTCTCACGCAATTGCGGTCCGGGAACGAGATTGCAATTGTATCGCGCTGCAAGTTCGGGAAATGGACCGTCGTCCTGTTCGCGCCTGCGATAATGATCGAAGATCAAGTCGGGATCGCATCCGCGCACCAGCCGAAAGCTCATGCCGACCCCGGCGTAGTCGTTCCGGGTGTGACGCACCGGCGGATCGAATGCCAGCGTCACGCGAATGCAGCGCTCGCCGTTTCCCGCCTGAAACGCTTCCGGGATCGGAATCCGGTAGACGGCAAAATGATCGAGGGCGAGCTCGTCTTCCGCGTAAAGGGTCACGCGCGCGTCGTCCGAGAATGCGGCGCGTTCGAGATCCACCAGGCCATGACCGACAATCGCCCGGGTCGCGTCTCCACCAAGCAGCTGAAGCCGCTCGCTGGCGGGCACTGGGATTTCCGCACTTCCCACAATAAGCGCGCGCACCAGATTGGCGGAGGCCTGCGGGAAGCGCGTCAGAATCTGAGCGGCGCTGAAGGCGACCCGCGGCGCGGCGTAGGACGTGCCCGAGCCCGCGGTGAAGAGGCGGTCGAGATAGCTGTGATGCAACGTCAGAACGCCGGCGCTTCCGACCTCCTCCCCTCCCCGCAGCCGCGCGACGACGGCATCGAAAATCAACGTGCCGCCAATCTCGACAACATCCGGTTTCGTCGCCCCGCCCGGACCCGGCCCGATCCGAGAGAACGGGGCTGGCTCATGCAGGCGCGTGATGGCGCGGACACGGACGTCGTCGGCGCGATCCGGATCGAGACCCTCGCCGTGCGCGAGCGCGCCGACGGTGATGACGTTCAAAGCGCCAGCCGGCTCGAACAACCGGTTGGCATCCTCCAGCAGATAGCGCGGATATTCGGTCACCGCCTGTTCAAGGCGATTGCCGCCACGCGGACTGCGATTGCCAGACGAGACGACGATGACGACGTCGAGCTCCCGCGCCAATTCGTCGAGGGTGGCAGCCCATGTCCCGACCTTGCCGCCGTCAAAGACGCGCCGGCGGTCGGCCAGCGCAATCACGAAAACCCGACAACCAAAGCGTTGGTTCAGGGTCGCGATCGCTTCGCGCATCTGCGAGGGCACGAGGCGCCGATCGTCGAACCCTCCTTCATCGTTCACCACCTTCGCCGCACAGAGGCGCGCGCCGCGTTGCAACGCGCCGGCGTCCAGCTGCGCGCGAAGATCGCCGAACACGGCGACGCCGGCCACGCGGGTGCCGTGACCCCAGACGTCTGCGGTGCCGAGCTCGGCGGGGACGCCGATCGAACCCACAAGAAGATCCGCCAGGAAGGGGTGATCGTTGACTCCGCTATCGATGATGCCAATCAGTGGGGCATCATCGGCGACGGCGTTCAGTGGCGGCGCATCCGCCAACACCATGTCGAGCGCCTCCGCCGTCGTCATATCCGGCGCCGGCGGCAGATCGACCGCCGCGATCTCCTCGACTGTCAGTAGTGTACGCAACAGTTCGCCCGTCAGCCGCGCGCGGAACATGCTGATCGAGGGACCGACATAGCGATCGAAGACATCGCCACCTCGCGCCTCGACGTAGCGGATGACGTCCTCGATCTTGCGCTCGCGCAGCCGACGTTCGCCCAGATCCCAAAGCTCGACGTCGACCAGATAGGATGTCTGCGCGACGAAATCGTCGACATCAGCGAATCCTTCCTCGCGCAAGCGCGGACCGATCCGGTCGCGAGGCTCGACCGATCCAATGCTTTCGATCCCAGAGATGAAGTTGACGTAAGGGGCGTGCTTCTGCCCTGGGGGCGGGCCGCCCTGATAGGCATCGAGCCGCGCGCGGAAATCTCGCATGTCTTCACTCGATGCGAACAGCACGAGCGTGCGGTCCGCGTCACTCGACAGCAC
>JAESGJ010000567.1_pt1 | contig 14497 bp, 13 predicted proteins | sample 9266241 | NCBI WGS metagenome assembly JAESGJ01 (sample SAMN14514841, study PRJNA621669) | algae metagenome | isolation source: Brasilonema octagenarum HA4186-MV1 and co-occurring heterotrophs from wet... | place: USA: Manoa Valley, Hawaii | collected 2009-07-20 | reverse complement strand
GATTTGAATAAAAGTGATGTGTTGCGAGAATACATTCAGTCCTTGAAAAAGAAAATAAAGAAAATGAACAGCAATGTTTAGATATGTTCAGAGCTTTACAGTGATTCAACGTTTAGGACGATCTCCCTCAAGTTTTACCAGATGGAAGTTGTGCTAAACTCCCTGACACCAGCTATTTTAGAGCATCAACCCATGAGAAAGTTGATCATTCAACTATTAATTGTCATTCTGGTACTAAGCGGATCGATAGGGTATGTGTTTGTGAATCGCGCAACGCCTGCCTCAAGCTGCACGATCGCAAGCCTTACTACACAGGTTGGCAACGGTACATTGTCCTACAGTCAAGTGGGGAACGGGCGCTCGATTCTACTGTTGCATGGTTTATTTGCCGACAAGGAGCAGTGGAACACCATGATGTGTCGGCTGTCTGAGGTAGGCTATCGGGCGATCGCCCCAGATTTACCAGGCTATGGCAACAGTAACGGTTTTACTTTGAGTGACTATGCTCTGGAGAACCAAACAACACTCCTACATGAGTTGATGGAGAAATTGAGGATTAAGTCTTTTGATCTAGCGGGTAGCTCGATGGGCGGAGCGATCGCTCACCTGTATGCTCAACGTTACCCAAACCAGGTGCGTACCCTCGCCTTTATCGGTTCACCATTGGGCATTGTTGATTGGGCAAGCAGTTTTAAAGAAGCAATCTTCCAAGGCATTAATCCTTTTATTCCAATTACCAAAGAACAGTTTGCTTTGGAAATCAGCCTGCTTTTCTTCACTCCTCCCACGATTCCTGATTCTGTCATAGCAGAGAAAGTCAACGATTACATTACTCGCAACCAACATTACCAGCAGGTTTGGGATATTGTAAATCTCTATGATGACATTCTCTGTCAGGGTGTACCAACTCAACTTCCCACATTCACTATTTGGGGCGAGGAGGACAAGATTTACGACATTAGTGGGGCTAATCGACTGCAAGAATGTATTGCTGGTGCAAGAGTGATCCAGTTGCCCAAAGCAGGACATCTAGTGCTGATAGAAAATGCAGATGAGGCAGCTTCAAAATATGTGGAGTTTTTGCAAACTGCCAGAGGCAGATAGAACAAGCAAGGGGGAGTTTTGCAGGGTAAGCTCATCTGATGTATTTTGGTTTGTGCAAAATGCAAGTTCTATTCGTTGTGCAAAAGCTGATCTGGAAGTTGCTCCAAAACCCTTTCAAATGGCGCACTGTTATTGAGTCCCCGCGTTAAAACGAGCGCACCTTGAACTTGGATCACCGCATCCTCTGCTCGTTGACGTGCCTGTGTTTTAGACAAACCTACCTCTTCTAACACCTGCGCTAAACCATCAATCCAAGCATTAAGCATTTGATTGACTTGCTCGTGAAACAAATCGTTGGAATCGCCAAGACTAAATAGCGCTAACAGACACGCATCTCTGCCGCAGTTGTAAAACTGTTTGAGACTTTCATTCATAGTGTGAATGCGCTTTCTTGGTTCACCCGAACGGTGTAACGGTTCGAGGATTGCTACTCCAAACCACTGACTCACATGTTCCAGCACCGCCTCTGCCATCTCCTGTTTTCCATTGGGGAAGTGATGGTATAGGCTTGCTTTACCTAAGCCAGTTGCTTGGGAAATTCGAGACAGGGTTGCTCCTTCGTAACCATACTGACGAAACACGTTGACTAATCGCCGAGACGCTTCAATTTTGTCCATTGAATTTTCTGTTTAACCTGTTGACATTGTACCGATTTTTCGGTACAGTTATCTTGTACTGAATGTTCGGTGCAAAAATATAAAGATATCAAGCGTATTGTGAAAAACATTTATTTCCAAGCAATGCTTGTTGTTGTATGTCCTTTTATTGTACCGAACGTTCTATTCAAGTGATTTGAAGTCAGGAGAATTTGAGAGCTATGTCCGCATACCGCACAATTGAGATTGATAGTCTCCATATTTCCTATCGTGAAGCAGGTTCGCCCTTATCTCCAACAATCCTTTTGCTTCACGGCTTTCCAACTTCATCGCATATGTTTCGTAATTTGATGGGTGCACTAGGCGACAAGTTTCATGTGGTTGCACCTGATTATCCCGGTTTTGGTAACAGTTCAATGCCAACGGTAGATGAGTTTGAATACACCTTTGACCATTTGGCTGAGGTGATGGAGAAATTTATTGAGGCAATTGGATTGAAGAAGTATAGCCTTTATGTAATGGATTACGGTGCCCCAATCGGATATAGAATTGCAGCTAAGCATCCAGAGCGAGTTGAATCACTGATTGTTCAAAATGGGAATGCGTATGAAGAAGGACTTCGCGAGTTCTGGGAACCCCTTAAGGCTTATTGGAAAGAGCGTACACCTGAAAATGCTGACAACTTGAGGCAATTTTTCACCTTGGATGCAACCAAGTGGCAATATACTCACGGAGTCCGCAATCCTAAATCGATTAGTCCTGATAACTGGAATATCGACCAACCGTTACTTGACCGACCTGGTAATAGTAACATTCAGTTAGCGCTGTTCTATAGCTACGGTTCTAATCCACCGTTGTATCCCCAATGGCAGGAGTACTTCCGCAAGTATCAACCTCCAACATTAGTTGTTTGGGGCAAGAATGACCAGATTTTTCCTGCCGATGGTGCTTATCCTTACCTACGGGATTTGAAAAATATTGAATTCCATTTGCTTAATACAGGGCATTTTGCTCTTGAGGAAGACGGTGAAACCATTGCTTTGTTGATCACCAACTTTCTGACGAAACAATTGCAACCCTTAGAGCGCCGGTTCAGTAAAAATAGTTGACAAATAAGCCAAAATGTGAATAAGACTCATGTCAGCAAATTCCAGTTATTTAGAACCGATTTGGCTTTCCCTAAAGACAGCTTGTGTGTGGGTTTTAACATCACTTATCAGATCGCCATTTTGCTAATCTAGGAGTGGTGTTGGGTCAAATGGATAAGTCAAATGCTGAAAACAAAACCTGTGACAACCAACTTTGTCAGTCCGATCAAACTCAATCAACGGTTGAATAAATCCCTGATGTTATCCAGTCGGCAAATTGGCTGGAAAGGGATCTTGGTTGAACAGTATCAGAATTCTCCGACTCCAAGTGAAACTGAACTTCCTGCCCTGTCAGATCATTTGCTCAACTTACCCCTGGGACACCCCGTCCATTTGACCCAGAAGCGTGATGATCGCCTGCATGAATCAATCGTTCAAAAGGGTGACACCATCTTTGTTCCTGCCGGACAACCCAGCTACTGGCGCTGCCAGGGAAGTGAAACCTACCAGCCAACGCTGCACATCCACTTGAAACCGGAGTTGATCACGCAAGTTGCTGAAACATCTGAGTTTGATCGGGAGCAGATCAACCTCGTGAACTGTTTCTGTAAGCAGGATTTACACCTTCAGCATATCGCTATGCTGCTCTTGGCTGAGTTAAAGTCAGGTGGGATGATGGGTCAATTATATGTCGAATCATTGACTCAGGTGCTAGTCATTCATCTTCTGCGACATTATTCCACCTTCACGCAGACAATTACGTCCCAGAACAGAAGCTTAACGAACGCTCAATTGCAGCGAGCGATCGACTATATTCACACTCACCTTGACCGAGATTTGTCACTGGTTGAAATTGCAGGAGTCATTAATATCAGCCCCACTTACTTTGCCAGTTTGTTCAAAAGCACCACAGGTATTTCTCCTCATCAGTATGTGATTAAACAGCGGGTCGAGCAGGCAAAGCTGATGCTGTTGACAACAGATTTGGCGATCGCCGACATTGCATTACAAGTGGGGTTTTCCAGTCAAAGCCATCTGACTCAACACTTTAAACGCCTCACTAGAATGACACCGAAACAAGTTCGCTAAAACCATAAGAATCTGATAAAGCGTTGTAAGAATCTGAAAGAAGTCGAGCATTGGAACTCACTACACTTGGGATAGATAGGGCATTGTTAGACACTTCAGGAATAAACCACTGTAGCTTCTTTGCCCGTTCCTTCAACTCTTCATTAGAAGATTTTGGGATACATCCGCCATGTTTTTTAGAGCAATTTTGGCTATTATAACCGCAGTGCTGATTATTACAACCTCGTATTTTTTTTCGGGGATTGCCATAGGCAAAACTGCGAAAACTCAAGTACCAGGTGTCTACTCTTTCATGTTAGGCGATTTCACGATTACGGCGCTCAGCGACGGTACACTACCGCAGGATCTCCCTAAGCTCCTAACCAATACGAACCCGGCAGAAATTGATCGCCTTCTCCATAGCAGCTTTCTTACGAACCCTGTTGAAGCCTCGATCAATGCATTTCTTATCGATACTGGGGATAAACAGGTGTTGGTGGATACAGGTTCAGGGGAATTATTCGGACCAAAGCTAGGTGGCAAGCTACAAGTGTCGTTAAAGGCGGCGGGCTATGCACCCGACGAGATCGATACGGTTCTCCTTACCCATATCCATAGTGATCACAGCGGTGGTCTGGTCAAAGGCGATCAACTAATGTTTCCCACCGCTACAGTTTACGTTGGCAAGCCTGATGTCGATTTTTGGCTTAATCCTGCCAATGCAGAGCGATCGCAGCTCGACCGCAAATATTTTGATGAAGCAGTCAAAACGGTCAAACCCTATCTCGATGCAGGCAAGCTTAAGCCGTTTTCCGGCAAGACGGTTATTCTGCCGGGGATTACCGCACGCCCCACGCCGGGACATACGCCGGGACACAGCTTCTTCCTTGTTCAAAGCGGTGGCGAGAGCATCGAGTTCTGGGGCGATATTCTTCACGTCGCCTCGGTTCAATTTCCGAAGCCCGAGATCACGATTGTCTATGACGTCGATCCCAATGCCGCAGCGGTGCAACGTGCGAAACAGTTCGCTGACGCACAGATATCACGCCGCTTAGTTGCAGGCGCACATTTACCCTTCCCAGGAGTTGGGCATATTCGCGCGGAAGGTAAAGGCTATGCCTGGGTGCCTGTGGACTATCGCTGGCGTGAACAATAAGGTTGTGTCGCCAAAAGATAGGACATTTTTAGACTACCTGAGGAATAAACCACTGTAGCTTCCTTGCCCATTCCTTCAACTGTTCATAACAAGGTTATGGAATACATCCGCCATGTTTTTTAAACTAATTTTAGCTGTTATAACCGCAGTAAGGACTTAGACACAATGAGAAAGCAACTTATTAATCCGCCACAACTCTATGATGGAAGACCACACGGAATGTCCCATGCTGTTATCGATACCGCATCGGCTACCGTTTACATTTCTGGTCAAGTTGACTGGGATGTGAACCATCAAGTCTCATGCCATACCGTCGAGGGGCAACTCTCGAACGTGCTAACGAACCTAAAGGTCGTCCTAGATGCATCGGGAAGCTCCGTAGAGAATCTGCTTAGCCTTCGCATCTATGTTCGTGGTGAACTTGGAGAATTTATGGGGACTATCGCACCAATTATCGGGCAATTTCTAGCAGAATCGCGCCCCGCTCTTACTGGCATCGGTGTTTCCTCACTTGCCTCTCCAGAAACATTGGTTGAAATTGAGGCAACAGCAGCACTTAAGTGACCAACTGATTTCCGAAATTCGTGTTTATTTAGGTGGCAAGCTACAAGTGTCGTTAAAGGCAGCTATGCACCCCACGAGATCGATCTGGTTCTCATTACCCATATCGATACTGATCACACCGCCGGTCTGTAGGACATTTTTAGACATCTCAGGAATAAACCACTGTAGCTTCCTTGCCCTTTTCTTCAACCCTTCATTAAGAGGTTTTTAGCAATGCAATTTTTAGGTGAAACAAAAGAACAATCTACGGCTGCTGAGGTTTTTGCTGACAGTCTCGCACTGATTACAAAGGATATTCAAGCCTGGGTAGAGCTGTTTGCCGAAAATGCAGTCGTTGAATTTCCGTATGCTTCTGCTCTCGGTTCACCACAACGTAAGATAGGCAAACCTGCCATCTACAACTACATGAAAGACGCGTTAGCACAGATGCAAAATTTGGTATTCACGAACATTCGTGCCTACCCAACGTCAAACCCTAATGTTCTATTTGCTGAGGTGCATGGGGAAGCCATAATTGTCGCTACAGGTCGTCACTATCAGCAAGATTATGTGATGCGACTGGAAACCAAGGATGGCAAGATCATCCACTACCGTGAATACTGGAACCCTGTCCCCGTTCTTGATGCGTTCGGTAGCACACAAAATTTGCGTCAATCTTTTAATGCACAGTAATGCAGAGGAGAGGATAGATATGAAAATTGTGATTGCAGCCGCATCAGGCAATATTGGACGACGCACCGCAGAGAAAATCATCCAGGCTGGTGCTGAAACTATTCTTCTGGCACGACATCCAGAGAAGTTGGCTGATTTAGTGACTCAAGGTGCCACGGTGAAGCCAATCAGCAGCGATGATACTCAAGGGTTGATCGAGGCAACCCAAAATGCAGATGCTTTGTTTTGGCTGACTCCACCGAAACTTGATGCACCAAGCTTACGCGACTGGTGCATCCAGACGGCAATGGCTGCAGCTAAAGCAGTGCGTGAAAACGGTGTCAAGCGAGTCGTCAACATTTCTGGCATTGGTGCGGGTTCAGCATCAAACTTGGGTACAGTCTCATTTGGTGGAAACGTCGAATCGATCTTCAACCAAACTACAGCAAATGTGCTGCATTTGCGTCCCGGCTATTTCATGGAGAATTTTCTAGATCAAGTTGAATTCATTCGGCGAGACGATACCGTATACTTCCCCTATGCCAGCGATCATGATATTCCTTGGATTAGTACTGACGATATCGGCGATGAGGCAGCAAAATATCTACTCAATGATGGTTGGGCAGGTCATTGGACTCGGAATTTAATGGGATCCGAAAATTTAACGCTGTTTGAAACAACTGCTGTCCTTTCACAAGTGCTCAATCGCCCAATCAAATATGTCCAGGTGACTATTGAATCGATCCAGCAGCGCCTTGCATTGACGGGCGCAACACCTGATGTACAACGAGAGTTGGGCAATCTGTATCGTGCCCTTGGCAATCCTGACGGAGTTTATGCGACAGTACGAACACCTGAAGCTGTTACACCAACGACGTTTGAGCAGTTTGTAAAAAACAAACTATTTCCAAACAATCTAGCACTTACGCATTGACAGAAAGTTGACTATGTGCATTGCCATTACCTAATACCCCGGCGACACGGGCTGTGATGGCTTCGCCTGCCCTATTCCCGAACGCGAGTGCGTGTCCGTTCGGCGTAGCCTCCATTGTAGCAAGTGGCGTGCAACTCTAGAGGGTTCCCTTCGTGCGTGCAAACTGCCGTGCAAATAAACAAGAGATGAACTTGTACTTCATCCGGATGAGAACTGCTTATTCATCTCAGATATTTGCCTGCTGTCTTTGATAAAGTGACCAGTACAAACCTTTTTGTCGCAACAGATCCAAATGGTTTCCGCGTTCAGCGAGAACTCCCTTCTCCAGTACCAAAATCAAATCAGCACGCTTGAGGGGGGCGAAACGGTGGGCGATGAGAAACACGGTGCGGTTAGCGGAAACTTTTTGTAAGTTTTCCAGGACTTGCTGTTCAGTTTCACTATCTAAAGCACTAGTTGCTTCGTCCAAAATTAAAATTGGTGCTTGCGAGAGAAATAACCTTGCTAAGGCTATGCGTTGGCGTTGTCCGCCAGATAAAGCTGTACCCCGTTCTCCAACATTTGTTTCGTAGCCGTGGGCTAATTCACTGATAAAGTCATGAGCAACAGCATTTCTTGCAGCTTCTACAACTTGTTCTGAGGTGATGTCAGGATTACCGAGAGTTATATTGTCTAAGATAGAACCGTTGAATAAAAAGTCTTCTTGCAGAACTACACCAATTTGTTGGCGCAGGGAAGCTAAATCAGCGCTTTTAATATCAAAACCATCAATGAGGATGCGTCCTGATTCAATTTGATAAAGGCGTTGCAACACTTTAGAAAGAGTACTTTTCCCAGAACCACTGCGTCCAACAACACCAACAAACTGTCCTGGTTCTACAGAAAAGGAGATTCCTCTCAAGACGGGTTCAGCACTTTGTCGGTAACGGAAGAAAACTTGCTCAAAGTTAACTTGACCTTTGAGGGATGGTAACACTAAACCAGTGCCTGGTTCCGCTTCTGGGGCTACGTTAAGAATATCACCAATCCGGTCAACAGAAAGCAGCACTTGTTGGAAGGTTTGCCACAGCTGTACGAGGCGTAAAAGTGGTGCTGTGACTCTACCAGAAAGCATTTGAAATGCGACGAGTTGACCGACTGTTAATTTATGATCAATAACAAGCTTGGCTCCAAACCAAAGAATAAGCAAGTTGGAAAAATTGGTCAGGAAGTCACCAATATTGCTACTAATGTTAGAGGTGGTAGAAGCTTTGAAACCTGTGCGGACGAAGCGAGCAAATAAACCTTCCCAGCGATCGCGCGCTGCTGGTTCTGCTGCGTGTGCTTTAACTGAGTGAATTCCGGTAATTGTCTCGACAAGAAATGATTGACTATCAGCACTGCGGTTAAAAGTTTCGTTCAACCAGTTGCGGAGAATTGGCGTTGCTACCACTGTTAAAGTGGCAAATAACGGTAAGACTGCTAACGCCACAAATGTCAGGGGGATATTGTAGTAAAACATTAACCCCAAATACACGACAGCAAAGATGCTATCCAAAACCACAGTTAACGCCGTACCTGTGAGAAACTGGCGGATTTGTTCGAGTTCTTGAACTCTTGCGACTGTATCTCCTACCCGCCGAGACTCAAAATAAGCCAAGGGTAACCGCATGAGGTGACGAAACAGCTGTGCTGATAAACTTAAATCTAGACGACGGGCGGTATGGGTAAAAATAAACAGTCGCAGGATTCCAAGAACTGCCTCGAATATTGAGGTTAGCAGGAGTGCGATCGCCATAACATCAAGAGTTGGCAAACTCTCTTGCACCATCACCTTATCAATAACGACTTGAGTAATGAGTGGTGTTGTTAACCCCAAAAGCTGCAATGTAAAAGACGCCAGCAGTACTTCTGCGAGTAATCCTCGGTACTGCCAAACTGCTGGAGTGAACCAATTGAGGTTGAATTTTTCTTGCTTTTGGATGACTTCTACTTGCCATAACTGCCCATCCCAAGTTTCTTCAACCACTGAGCGTGGTATGGTTTCACAAGTGTTATTGGGATTTAGGGGATTTGCGACAGTTAGGCGATCGCCCTTGAGGGCATACGCGACTATCCAACCTTCCTCTGTTTTTCCTGATGTTTTCCACCGTAACAAAGCTGGAAATGATAACTGTTGTAACTCACTCCAACTGACTTGCAGCCGTCGCAGCACAAAACCTAACTTTTCTGCTGCTTCTACAACATGTTTTGGTTGTTGTCCTCGCAGTTGACGTTGTACCCATTCGAGTTGTACAGGACTGTCTAGCTGTTGCGCCACCATTGTTAAACACGCCGCACCTGTGTTCCAGCTAGAGACGAATGGATATGTTGATACAGAAGTCGAGGACGGGGAGAGGGGAGGGGAGTGAGGGGGTGAGTTAGATGAGGCAGAGTCTTCTAATTTGGAATTTGGAATTTGGAGAGAAGTTGAAACGCAGGTTTCCTCCGTCCCTTGCGCGTCTTTGGAGGAGACTCCAATCTTAGGTGATTTGGAATTGTCTTGTTCTGTTGTCGCGGTGTCTTGTTGATTTCCTAACCAAAACCCTTCAATTTGTGGCGTTGAAAGTTCTGCCCATACTGCTGTCGTCTGGCGTAGTACGACGACTTCTTTACTAGCAGCAACAGCCTTGCACTCCACAGAAAAGTTGTTTAAGTCGCCGAACCAATCTCCTGGTTGTAGTACTGTCAAAGTCTTACCGACGCTTCCGTCCCGCAAGCGGATGTTTCCAGAAATAATCAAGAATTGGAAACCTCCTGCTTCTTGTGGCCAGATTTTTTCTCCTAATTTGTAGCGAAGAGTTTCTGACACCTGTTGCAGTCGGTTTTGTTGTTCAGCTGTTAGCCAGCACAGTGGTGGTTGATTCCAAGATTGAGATGCTAGCACGCTATTTTCTGAAGATTCGTTATCTAAAAGTTTTAATTCACCTGCAATTTTACCGTTAGTTTTTGAATTTTCTCTGCTAGCCATTTCTCAAATAACTCATTTTGTAGTGCTTGCCTTAGTTGAGTATCTTCTAACGACGCGCTCAGAAATTGTTCCACACGAAACAATCCATAGCGTCCTTCCAGTTCTATTGGTCCTATTAATTGTCCGGGACTGGCAATATCAACACATGCCCTGAGTTTATCTGGCATCGTTCCCCGACTTACAGGCCCCATCATACCGTTGACAATTTTTTCATCTGAGAGGGAATATTCTCTAGCAAGTTGCTCAAAGTTTGCTCCTTCTTCGATTTGGGTTTGTAGTTCTTCCGCTAACTCCTGAGTCTCAACAACAATTCGCGAAACTACCACCCTATCTAAATAAATTTTACGTTCAATGTAGTATTCTTGTAGCTTGGATTCTGTGACGCTCGCTTTCAGTTTTTCTACCTTAAAACCATAAGCAACTGATGAGTGAAAGGTATCATAATTTGTCCCATTACTTTGTAACCATTCTTGAAATTTCTGAGGTTCTGTCAATTTATTTTTTAGTCGGAAGTCAATTATAGTCTGTTCTGTCAAAGCAGAACTAATGAGTATATCTTCTCGTTTTTGTAGTTCTTGTTCGATTATGTACTGGCGAAGAATGTCTCCAATAAATTGCCCCAATTTTCCGGATGATTGCAAATATTTTACTGCTTGTACATAGGAAATCGGTTTTTCATCTACAGTCAAAAATTCCATGAAGTTAAATAAATAATGAATAGAAAAAACGACAAAAAAACAACATACAACTATTTTTTCTATAAAATTGCATTTGAATTGACAATTTTATAGAAAAAATAGTGTTGCAATTATAACTAGTTTTCATCAAGAGTGATAATTCACCAGGAGATTGCTAAAAAAAACTCAAGATTTTTATAAAAATGTTAGGCAATGAAATGTGCCCATATCCAGGCAAGCAAAATTGCAGTAGTTGCGCCGATCAATGTGTTTAAAATATTCACCACTTCATTAGTAAGCCAATTAAAGCGAGATTGCAGTGTTGCACCAATCACACTTTCTAAATTCGTAGCTACAAACGCTGCTACAACACACCAAAAAACACCGAAGAAATCTATCAAACCGACTCCCCAACCGAGTAGTGCTTGGGCGAGTGAGGCGATCGCACCAGCTAAAGTTCCCTCCAAACTAACCGCGCCTTCGGTTCCGCGTGCGACTGGTTGTAGCGTGGTAATCAGAAAAGTGCTTTTACCATAAGCCTTACCCACTTCACTTGCACAGGTGTCAGAAAGCTTTGTACAAAAACTCGCCACATAACCCAGCAACAATAGAGTAGTTGGCGTGGGATGTAAATTTTGAGGTGTAGGAATAATTCCCGAACTTGTCGCCCATACTCCTAACGCACACAAAGCCGCAGTTAAAGCAGAACCCCAGACATTTTCGGGGCCTCTTGCGCCAGAACGCTTTTCTGCAATACCTTGTGCTTCCTTCTGCGCCATACCTACGCGCGTAATCAAAGAACCAACAAGAAAGTAAAACATCACAACTACATATCCCTGCCATCCCAGTGTTGCCCAAATCAGCACACCAAGTAGCCAAGCGTGAAACACTCCAGATGGAGTAAGCAACTTTTTGGGGGCAATCCAAACTACAAGTAATAGCACAGAGTTCAAGCCGACTCCAACCAGCCAAGGATTTAGAGAGTTTATCGAATCAAACATTGTATCAACTCAGCTTTTTTAGAAGTATTTTGCCAAAGTACCAATAGAATAACTAATTTAGAACAAGTTTGATTACTACTTAAAAATCCTTAGTCACGGAAAATACACTCTAGGAATCCGGTTTGATTACGTATTTTATATTACAACTGTTTACAACACAGATTTTGTTAATTTTTCAGAGAAAACACTCTTAGAATTTATCAATTCTATGAAGAATCAGTAAAAATTTTCTATTTTTTCAGTAAATATCTACATAAGTATAATTTTTGCCATGAAATAATACGATATTAGAATTGACTAATATATACAGATGGTAAACTGATTCACCTATGTCAACGACTTTTTCTGAAAGCTCTCTAGAGACTGCTAAAAACTTAAATACAGGCGTCAATCCTCAAATATTTAGCGATACATTAAATTCCGCTCACAGCAATTTCTACAGCTTTAATCTGAAAGGTCGTAGTAGTTTTAACCTTGAATTAGAAGACTCAAGCGCAAATGCACACGTAGATTTGATTCGAGATTCAAATGGAAATGCTGTTGTAGATGACGGTGAAGTCATAAGTAGTTCTGTTTTCGGTGGCGCGAAGGCTGAATCGATGAACCAAACCTTAGATGCAGGTTTGTATTATGTCAAAGTCTCTATCGATGAAGGTTTAGAAACTGATTACAAATTGGCTGTTTCGGCAACGCCCATTGATTATGCTGGAGATTCTTTACAAAATGCACGTCAAATTACTCTTCATTCCAAAGCAAAAAACTACAGTGATTGGGTAGGTATATCAGATACAAATGATTACTACAAATTTGCACTCAATACCAAGAGTGATTTCAAATTAGGACTTAGTGGCTTGAGTGATGATGCACAGGTGCAACTGCTAGATGGTAATGGCAATACACTTGCAAACTCCCTTAACGTTGGTATCACAAATCAATCAATAAATCGTACTTTAAACCCAGGAACATATTATGTACGCGTCAACTCGTACGAACATGGTGAAAGTTTCTACAACCTAACTTTGTCAGCAACCGGTGTATCTGGTGATGAAACAATACCCACTCCCACTGATAGTGGCACATTATCTTCCATTTCCAACGGTGTACAACAACTAGCTGCTTCTGTAATTACATCTGTATTCCCTGATAGCAACACGCAATATGTCAAGGGAACTCTTCGGGCAGATACCTTTACTTACCAGTCTACGTACAATCGGACAATATACTCTGGAAATGGCAACGTTGACTATGGCAGTGGTGGGCGAGACTTATTGGATTTATCTGCATTTTCTTCTACAAGTGCCACAATCAAGTTAGTCGAGTCCACAGGGGGTGTCATGTATAACCCAGGCAATGGTACTCGCTTATTTGATGACATAACATTAAGCAACGGTAAACAAATTTTATTTGAGGGCATTGAAGCGATTAAATTTGCAGACAAAACAATCAACTTATCAGTAACACCTAACGACCCTTTGTTTGGGCAACAATGGAACCTACATATGATGGGTGTTCAAGATGCGTGGCGTTTGACCAAAGGTTCGGACAAAGTACTTATTGGAATTGAAGATACGGGTTTGGCTGCCAATAATGGTGTTCTTCACCCTGATTTACGTTCCCCTAATGTAATAAGTAATAACTACTTGGACGAAATGACTAACTCCATTGCCCACGGTACAAAAGTTGAAGGAGTGATTGGGGCGGCGAGCAATAATGGCATCGGGATGAGTGGTATCAACTGGAATTCTGATATTTTCCATATCGATGTTATGGGTGGTGATCCTGGAGATTACGATTTGGTGAGTGCGACACAAACGCTGATTAATCAAGCAAATAGTAAAGGTCAGCGTCTGGTAGTGAACCTCAGCTTGACTGGTGGTAGTTCAACACAATTTGAGCAACTGATTGCTAATAACCAAAATACAGCCTTGTTTGTGGTTGCAGCTGGAAATACTAACGCCAATAGTCTTGAAAGTCCTGCCGACTTAGCGAATAACTATCTCAATGTTCTAGCAGTCGGTAGTTCTTGGGGAGTTAAAGACTGGAATGGCAATCCCACAACACCTGGAACACGGATTTCCTATCAAGGAGGATGGGGTTCCAATAAAGGAAATGGTCTGAGTGTCATGGCACCATCTGAGTACCTCACAACCAATGCTACCAAGTCTTCTAATGGTTTTACGTTCGACTATGATCAACGTTTCAATGGCACTTCAGCATCAGTGCCAAATGTGGTAGGAGTTGCTTCATTAGTGTGGAGTGTGAATTCAAATCTCACTGCTACTCAAATCAAGACGATTCTGTCACAAACAGCTTACGACTTGGGTGCATCTGGCTATGATACAGAGTACGGTTACGGGTTTGTGAATGCCGATGCTGCTGTTAGGAGAGCAATGGCTCTTGCACAGGGTGCGGCGTAATTAGCGGGACTAGGGGTGTAGGGGTGTAAGGGTGTAAGGGTGTCAGACAAGTAAAAAGAACCAAGTAACTCAGATCTTGCATCTCCACCTGAGCACACCTTGAACTGAAGTTCAAGGCTAATAGCTTAAGTCCGTTAAAACTGAGATCTTGCACCATTCTCAATTAGCCGTACTGCCAGCCATTAACGGCAAGATCTAAACCTTGTTGGCGAGCTAATTGTCGAAGTCGTTTCATCTGGAGTAATAATTTCA
>JAESGJ010000566.1_pt1 | contig 14524 bp, 23 predicted proteins | sample 9266241 | NCBI WGS metagenome assembly JAESGJ01 (sample SAMN14514841, study PRJNA621669) | algae metagenome | isolation source: Brasilonema octagenarum HA4186-MV1 and co-occurring heterotrophs from wet... | place: USA: Manoa Valley, Hawaii | collected 2009-07-20 | reverse complement strand
CATCCGCCCTATGGGCACACTGAACCCACAGGCACTCCGGAATTCGTTGCTTCGGCGATGAGCGACGACGCCTCTAGCAAACTTTTCTATAACCGTGGAAATACGTATTCGTTGATAAACTGTGAGAAATTCTCGTCGTGAAATCGCTCCACCGCAGGCCAGCGATCTCGCACGATCTGCATTGAAAACAGGTCAAGAGCATCCTGAAGAAAACTGTCAAAATCATCGGCGCCTAGGGATGCTCGTTTGTACTCTCCATAGATTCGTGAGCAGTGATTGATCAACATGCTTGAGATCATGTTCTGTCGAAATTTTGTTAGGTCGCCCGCTGCTACCAAGCCAGACAACTCGTCGCTTTCTATGATGGACATAAACAGATTCTTATGCGCCTCAATAATACTGTTGGACGCCTGGCTCGCAATCTGACGAGAAACGAGTTCGATATTTTTTCTCGTAAAATGTGCCGAAACTGCGGAAACGGTCAGAGCCAACGCGCTTATCAGCGCAGATATAGAACTAATGATATCGGCGGTCTGCTCGGGAACGACTGACATGCTAAATCATCGATACATCTGTTCGAAATAAGAGAATGGCTTAGACAAATCTCTGATCTTTCGATACAAGCGTAGGTAACGTTCTGCATCCACGGGGGCCGCTTGAACAACGAAGAGAAATTTGCCGAAAATATCGTAAATCATTAAAAAACAAACCGACTCATCAAAAATCCAAAAGTCCAGTGCGCCGAGTTCGACGCATTCGGCTCTAAATTCTGCAATCTCCAAAAATCTAATTTTTTCTCCGAGATTGTTATTCAGCTTGTAACCCAGATTATATTCAAATTTTATATACTCTGTGAGAACAGTTGGTAGTATCCGAACACGTTCAATGACCGCAGACCGATTGGTGGCCGACGAAATTATCTCTCTCCATTCAGCATTGATCAAGAGGCCGTCACATTTCTCACCGGCTAGAAAGCTGCGGAAAAGTGGCCGCTCCTCATCCACATCGTACGATGAGAGGCACTCGAGCCTGCAAGCAGAAGATTGAAAACTGCCGAAATGCCGCCCAAATTCCTCTAGCTCGACCTTATCCGCCCGCGCGAAAACTTCGATGGGATCTACCATTCTACCTCACAAGAAATGCCGGGAGAATATTTCCTCCCGGCACTAAAATCAACGCTTCAGGCTGTCCAGCAGCTCCTGAGAGATTTCGACCATGTCTTCGCCAGGTGGCAGGCCCGCCGTCCCCTTAAGGGAGTCATCCACCTTATATCCTTGGATGAATAGTCGGCCGTCATCGGAGCGGTAGGCAGTGGGGCACTTGCCTCCGATGCAAATAGACGAGATCACGGTCAGGCGTGTGTTAGACATCAGACCCTCCTTTCCCGTTGCTTAGTCAAGGTACGATAGCGGCAAGAGGCCAAGGACTTCCACAATTATTTTATCCCGTGGTGACTCGGAAGTTACTGATTCTGGCTGTCTTCTTCGAAAAGAGTGCTGAGTAAGGTCTCTGGCTGTCTTCTATCCACCCGGCCTGCTTCCGCCATCACTGAAGACTGCATCCGCCGGCACCTCTGCCGGCTGGAGAGATACCATGCCCCCGACCATCGATCCCCAGTACGCCACCGCGGCGCAGCCGCGCAGCAGCAGTTCTCGCCGTCCCGAGCGGCCTGACCTTCCCGATGTGCACGAGCGCCCGCGCAAGCGGATGCATCCAATCCTGGTGGCCGGTATCGCCTCTGTCGTCGTAGCGGCTGCGATATATGGGACCGAGGCCTTCGCCCCCGCCGATGTTCGTCCTACCCGCTTCATCGGCGACTATAACGAGCGCCTTCACGAGGCGACCAAGTCCGGCGAGCTACACGCGCAAATCCGCTACGACGCCCAGCTGCGAGGTATCGAGATCCAGTACCAGACGGTCCTGAAGGGGATCGAGACGGAGGGCGTGCAGTGGCAGGAGCGCTGCCGCACGGGCCTCCAGGCCTTCGCTCAGCACTACCAGGCCGTCTATCAGCGGGCGAACACCCTGGCGCAGGGCGTGGTCCAGCTTCAGCAGGGCTACCAGTCCATGCGCAACCAGATCATGGCGGGCACCCTCGGCGGTGAGACCGCGCTGATCAACCTGCTCAACACTCTCGCACCCATGATCGCGCTCTTCGACCCCAATGCGGCCCGTCAGCTCTCGGCCATCGCTCAGGACGGCCGGCGGCAGCTCCTCGCCACCTTCGACCGCGAGGCGCGCAACGTCAGCGCCATTTCCGTGCGGGGCTGGGACACCGGCCTGCCGCGGCCCGAGAGCCTGCCCACCCCGATCCGCTGCGACGTGCCCGTCTTCCGCACCGCTGCAACTGCCGCCCCGATCCAGGTGCCGCAGGTGACGGCGCCGCGGCGCTGAAAGGAGAGGATCAGGCTCATGCGCAAGTTCTTCGACAACCTGAACTTCTTCGCCAACATGGCGCGCAGCTTCGACGAGGATGCGCACCGGGCCGATCAGCGGGATTTCGAGCGGAGGGCCCGGCTACGGGCCCTCCAGACCTGGGAAGAGCAGCTGGAGAAGACGGCGAGCGGCGCCCTCGGCGATGCCCGCCTCGGCACCCTCAAGGACGCTTTTCACGCCAGCATGCTCGACACGTCCGGCCTCTACATCGGGGCGCTCGACGGCAAGATGCTCTACCTCAACAGCGACGGGCATCACCTGACCTATGGTCGGGCTGGCTCCGGCAAGGGCACAACTTCGGTTCAACCAAATCTAGCCCATTATACCGGCTCGATGTTCGTGATCGACGTCAAGGACGGCGAGCTACACTACTCCTCGGCTGAGCACCGGCAGAACAATCTTGGCCACAAGATCATCACCCTCGATCCCTGGGGCATTCGGTCGCCCGCCGGAGCGAGGGCCAATCCCCTCGCCCGCCTCGGCGGGATCGTCGCCGGGGGTGGCCGCATCGACAACGAGGCGGACGAGATCACCCATATCCTGCTGCCCAAGGGCAAGGCCGATGCAGGGGAAAGCGCCTGGGCGCGTAGCGGCGCCAGGCGGCTGCTGGTGTTGGCCATGAAGCACTTCGCCTATTCCGACCGCAGCCGCCTTTCTCTCGAAGGGCTCTGGCGCTTCATCAACTGCCCCGACGACCAGCTCATCGCGACCTTCGACGCGATGATCGCTGGCCCGCAGGAGGATGTCGCTGGCTCGGCGGCGGTGATGAAGGCCGTGCTGGTCGAAGCCCCCAAGCAGTTCGAAGCCTACCGTGCTGATTGCATTGATGTTTTATCCCCCTATTCCCCCGGCAGCTCGCTTGCCAAGGCCACGGCGCTCGACGAGGTCGATTTCGGGCGGATGAAGCATGAGAAGATCACCGTCTATCTGACCGTGCCCTCTGCTAAGCTGAGCGTGGCGGCACCGTGGTTGGCGATGATCCTCAACCACGCCATCGAGCAGATCGCGGCTGAAGTGGGCCCCGATCCCGTGCGCTTTCTGGTCGACGAGTTCGCCCAGCTGCCCGCGCCGATCCCGGCAGTGATGAAGGCGATGCGGCTATACCGGGGGCGCGGCATCCTGCTCTCCCTCTACTGCCAGGGGCGCTTCTCGCTCCAGGATGCTGGATATTCGGAAGGGGCGGTCAAAGAGATCGAGGACCAAGCGGCCTGCATCCAGATGTGGGGCGTCGAGGAACCCTCGCTGCTCAAGGATGTCGAGACCTGGTCGGGCACTAGCTCCATCGTCCAGATTGAGCCGTCGCATTCAGGTGGTGCTGTCGCTCATGACAGCTTCAGACGCTCCGAGCAGAAACGCCCGGTGCTGCAATCCGAGGACATCCGCCGCGTTGGAGATGGCCAGCAGATCATCAAGATGCCAGGCTTTCCGCTGTTTGTGGCCAACCGCATTCCCTACTACCGCATCACGCCGTGGAAGGATCAGCTCTTCGACGTGCGGGACCTGCATTTCGGGGAAAGGAAGAAGGACCCGTCCTAATCTGAAGGCAGGCGCTGTGGTGCTAGGCTGCGGGGCAGCCTAGCACCTGCATCGGGACCATCAGGGGGATTTGATGGTCAGGATTCTAGCTCGATGTGCGAGCGAAAATCGTCCGGGTGGGTTTTGATCCAACCGTTCATCATTCGCCGCCAGCGGTCGTTGGTCTCGTTGATGATGTTGATCGTTTCCGTCACCTCAACAGGATCGTCGTAGCCCTGGGCCTCCGTCATCGTTATTTTGCCGAGTTCGTGGACAAAGTAGTCAAACAGGCTGCGGATGATGGTGCCGCGGTCGACGCCTATCCCCCGCATCTCCTCAGCCGCTTCCGCCAGAATGGCATGCGCGCGGTCGCGCGCGCCCAGGCGGAACAGCGATGCAAAATTCGGGATGTCGGACGGGGGTGAAAGTCTCTCTTCAGTCATTGCGAAGCATAGCACATTCGCCCGGTAGAATCCATTTTGATGGAGAGGAAGAATGGCTGATTGGGGCCGACCGGGGCGCGGCGTTTCGTCGCGGCAAAGCGTTCGGGCATCTTTCCGTACTGTCGGCAGTTCGGGCCGCGATGCAGTGACGCTCGTCAAAACGACGCGGGCTGCCGATACGGTCAAGGAGAAGGCGCAAGCGCATTACGACAAGCACAAGGATAGTTGGGCCGTGAAGCGCTTGCCGGCGGTGCTGAACCGCCAGACCGACCGGCTCAGCCTCAATCCGCCGGGCGCCCGGCCCGACCATGCCGCCCAGGCCATGGCGACGGCGAGGATGGAAGTCGCCGCCAAGCAGGCGGGGCGACTGAAGCGCATCGAAAGGGCGCGCGACAATATGGCGACCTCGGGTCGTATCCGCCAAACGCGCAAGATCGACTGGGGCGCCAAGAAGCAGGCAGGGTTGGGCGAGTGAGAAGAGTAGCGATCTCGCGCGCCGAGCTGCGGCAGGCTCGCATCGTTGCGACCGCCGCGAAGCGGGCGAGATCAAAAGCCGAAGTCCTCCACAAGAGGCGTGCCGCTGAATGGACCCTCCGACGCTACAGCCTGTTTCTCAAGGCGATGAGCATCACGTGGACCACGCCGCGGACGACGGCCACGCTCGACCTGGGGCGCGACGCTCTCGCACTAGCGCGGCAGTCGGTGACTGCGAAACAAGAATGCCGCCTTGCCCGCATCGACCGGGCGGAAGCGGCCATGAGGATGGGCGCCTATGTCCGCCCGTCCCGCATGCGCGGTCAGAAACTAGTACAGGGTGCATAGGCGGAGCGCCAAGAGCGCTCCGCCATGTCTGGTATCAGACGGCGAACTCTTCCTTTTTCTTGCCCTGCGCTTCCATCTTGGCAAGCCAGGTCGGCTTGCGGCCCCTCCCCGTCCAGGTCTGACCACCCGGACCACGGTACTTTACCGCGATCGACTTGCCGGCGTCGGCACGCGGGCGGCGGACATTGGTCTGCGGCTGGCTCCGCGCCGGCATCAACTCTTCCAGGCTGATGCCGAGGGCTGCGGCCTTGGTCCTCATTTCTTCGATCAAGGCATTCTTCGCCTCGCCCTTCTTGCTGTCGAGTTTGGCCTTCGCCTCCTCGATCAGCTTGGTAAGGTCGTCGGCGCTCATTGCATCGAGGTCGAAAGCGTTCGTCGTAGCCATGGTGCGACTCCAAAATCCCATGATGGAATGGCGGGTAGTAGCGTCGCGACTGGATAACAAGAGGTTTTTAGAAATGACCAAATGTAAGCACCGGATTCTCTGTGCGGTATGAAAACAACGTCGGGTGCGATAGATGCACCCGGCCAGGTGATCAGAGTAGCGAGTACTGCCGTGCCGCGTCGGCCTCGATTTTCCAGCGTCTGGTGGCGGCGCGTTCAAGCCAAGCGTCGACATATGCCGCTGGCCCACCCGCATCCTCGACGATTTCGCCGTCGATGAAATGCGATCGGTAGCCGGCATCGGTGATGGGCAGCGCGGCGCGAGCAGGTTCCAGCGCTTTTATCGTGAAGTAGGCGGTCAAGCCGCCGAGCCATTCGGTCTCGTAGTGGATCTGGATCAGGGTGCCGCGCCATACCAGAGTCTTGGCGGTGACGGTAGAAGAGGAGGTCATGGCTGACCTCCGTGCTCTGTGGAAGATTGCGCTTCGGGCTGAATTTCGATCTCGCGCAGGACGAGGCGGCCGCCGAGTGGCAGGGCGTCCAGGTTGATCGAGAAGCCCTTGCCGTCGCGGTTGGGCCAGGCAGCGCCGATCTCGGTCCAGCGTTCGTTTTTTCGTTCGCCGGAGACAGTGTAGAGCCGGTACGTGGGCTGGCGGTTATTCGTGGTTGTCATGGTCGTATCTCCTCATCTCTGCCCGGACCATTCCGGTGCATGGGAGACGAAGGGCACGGCGCTGAAGGCGCGGGATCACACGCCGCAGCGTTAGCCAGCGCCAGCATGGGGCGGAGCTGCACAAGGTCGCAGGCCGCGGAAGCGAGTCGCGTTGATCCCAGGCCGAGCCGGGCCAGTATCCCACTCAGAACCGGAGATGGTCGCCGGCAGGTGATGAGACGGGGAGACCGCCGCCATGAAGACCGCAGCAAGCCTCCAGCGGATCACCCGTACTGTCACGTAATCCCCCTACAACGGCGACAGCGGCAGACCACAACCGACCCGCGACGGAAGAGCGGCGACCCACCATGCGCAAGAGCCTGCGACGGGCCGATGTCATCGCGTTTCCGGCACCGCATTCGCGCTCAGGCCGCCAGCACCTGGCCGTGGTCGCGCGAGCAGCAGACGCGGCGCATGATCGTTGGAAGGCGCTGTTCGGCAACCGTCAAGAGCAATGGCTGGCTCAGGAAGTTGACCGTAACCTACGCTCGTTCGGCATCAACGAGAGGACGCCGACAACCACGGAGACTATGCGACTGGCGAAGCTTTCGTGGGACCTCGCCAATCGCGCCGTCGAAACCCGTATTCAGTCCCGGCAGGTCCGCATTGATCGCGCTGCCTACAACATGCGGGTCGGTGGCCCTGTGCGCGCCAATCGGCATCGGGATTTTGGGATTGGGCTTCTAGATTAAGATACCGAAACACAAAAATTGCTTTTCAAGGACATAATTGTTGACATTATGAGAAATATAGCGATTATATCATAATGGACAACAGCAAAGGTAAATCTGAAGGCTTATCACGTCGCGAGAAACAGCTGATTGGTGTGTTGGCCGCTGGATGGGCCACGGCCATGATAAGCCTCCCCATCGCTGTTCACCTACTGAATGCTCGTGAGAAAGCGCGGATAGAACGCCTCAGCGCCATTCACCACAACTGTCCTTGCAGGCCAGCTAGGCCCTGAAATATTTGTGATCCCATGGATTGGTCCGCATTTCGTAAGGCGGGAGTCCCGACATAATGTCAAAAGTTCTTAGTTCTTCGATCCAAGCCGGCAGCGGAAACTGCTCAGCATCAATCGTCGGGTTTTCGAGAACTCGACTAATGTAGAGGTTTTCGACTTCACGGCCGAGGCAGAGGAGGTAACCTCGCCAATATGGCCACAGGTAGCGCCTGGATAGTACGGCGGCGATGTCAAGCTGATCGTCAGCCCTAAGTGCGGCACAGTGGTGATAAAGGGATGTGTAGTAGTCGATTATCAAGGACGTTGCATATCCTGAAATCTCATCTTGCAACTCATCGCCGTAATCTTCATCGATATCGATGTAGATGCCTGCATATTTGACGCGCAATGCCTCATCAGAAAAGAATTTCCTTCTTGTCTTCCAGGCTTCATTTCTCGCCGCCTGGAACTCCTTTGAATTGAATAGGCGTGCCAGAGCTTCTGTGCTTTCTTTTCTTACGCGCTCGTTAAGTACAACCTGTTCAGTTTGGGCAATCGCTGTAGTTCTCAACTCTTTCAAACTAGCTGCAACTTCGGTGCGTTGCAGGAACAGAGCGGCACCGATGAAAGTTAACGAAAATCCGGTGAAAAGCGCGTTCACTACACCGAAGCTATCACCGAAATTTCCGGAACTTTCCAAACTCTCAAAACTAAAAACCAACAGTAGATTCAGCAGCCAAAATAGAAAGACGGTCGCAGACGCAATAAGTACAATGAGAAGGAATCGAGAGTAGTATTTGGCGCTAAAGGCAGGAGCATCGTCGTCAGCCGACGGATCGGACATTGAACCTCCCTAAACCTAGGCTTGCGCACTTCGGCAGTCTCTGTGCCTCACCCATTTTGACACCGGCATTCTGCTATGCAACGCGATAAGACCTTGCGTCGAGAGTTTAAGCGCCCAAATGCCGAAACAGCGTCGCCCGGCTGACCTGGTACGCCTGCGCCACCTCGCGCGCCTTCGCGCCTTTGCGCATCATCAGCCGCGCCTCGGCGGCTTGAGCGGGGGTGAGCTTCGGCTTGGGGCCGAGACGCTTGCCGCGGTCTTTAGCAGCCTGGAGGCCGGCCTTGGTGCGGGCGACGATCATGCGCCGCTCGACGTGGGCAATCATTGCGAGGATCGTGGAGTAGAGCTCGCCGGCTTCCGTGCCGGTGTCGAAGCCTTCTGTGAGGCTGACGACGCTGGCGCCGCGGTCACCCAACTCGGTGATGACGGCCAGGATATGCTGGATGGAGCGGCCGAGGCGGTCCAGCCGCCAGACGGCGAGCTTGTCCCCTGCCCTCACTTCCGCCAGCGCCAGATCGAGGCCGGCGCGGCAGCGGGACATGCCGGAGACCCGGTCCTCGAAGATCGCGGCGCAGCCGGCGGCGCGCAGGGCGTCGAGTTGGAGATCGGTGTTCTGGTCCCCGGTTGATACCCGGGCATAGCCAATCAGTCGCATGGTCGGTTGTCGCTTCCGCAGCGGTCTCATGGACCGTCGCTTGTGAGACTGCGGGATAGAGGTCCCGGAAGGGCACAAGGGCGGAAGCCAAGCTGCGATTATTCAATACCTTACATAACACACGGCAAGATAGCTGCCAACAAAAATCGCTGTCTCACAAATGACGGATTATGAGACCGCAAGTCTTGAACCCAGCTGCGAAGGAATTGGCGAGCTAGGTGCCGCCGCAACTTCTGTCGTGGGGTTTGAGAGATGAGCAGAACAACTTCAGCAGCAGCCACACTTGGCGGAGTGTTCCTTGCAGCAGGCTTAATTGCAACACCGGCTCAGGCGCTCGAGCCCAAGCAATGCTTGCCTATGGCCGAGATGAACGCGGCCCTGCGCGCAGAAGGCCAGCGTACCGTCATCATCGGTGACCGCAGCACGATCCACAACGATACCACCCGCTCTGCCGGGGCACGCGTCGACTTATTCGTCAACACCGTGACAAAGAATGCGGACGGCTCGGTTGGATACCAGCTCGAAGGCAACCGGCCTCGCGCGGAAGCTTCAACTGAGGTTTGCGTTGCTGCAAAACTGGAAAACGTAACGCTGTATGATGCAAGGCTGTCGCGTGTTCCCGCTGCCGCCTATCTCGGCGGCGCTTTCAACGAAGTAGTACGTCAGAACGCAGCAGTTGGTACTCGCCCGATGATTATTGCCGATACAGTGCATCGTAATGGTGATGGCACCATCCGACGTGGTTTGCCCTTAGTGATCTTCGGAAACACTGCAATTCGCGGCGGATCAATTGCAACCGCCCTTCCTAATCTTCAGCCTCAAAGGTTGAGTGTTCTTGTGAACCTTGATTACACCTCATTCGGTTTATCGGAATTAGCTGGACCAGCGCTGGCATCCGCACGCTCCCCAAACTGAACCAAATACCTTAGACTTCGAAGCCACTTCCTGGAGTGGAAGCAGATTGCGGTGAAGGCGAAGTAGACGCAACCTGCGCCAGTCGGGCAGCCGGTTCGAGTGGCTCGCGTGCCGCTACCGCTTGATGATGATGTGCCGTCAAATTCGGTGCGGAAGGAAAGTCAGTGGATCGAATAGCAGCGCTACGGGTCGATGTTTCCCTGTCGTAAGATGTGTGATTTGGCAATTGCGCCGAAGAAAGAACATCCGCTCTAGCCTCCACTGAAACGTGCTGATCTGAATTTTCTACCCGTCTTTCTGAGCTTGAACGCGGTCGTGATCCTGCCGTGAAATCACGGGATACGGTTGAGGTGTAGCGCTGAATGTCAGGATCGGATTGAGCCCGTTGCACCGCTGCTCGTTCAGCGTCTGAACGCTGTGGTTCGGGCTTAGATAACGCACGATAGACATCCGCCATCTCGGTGGCCTTACGCTCAGCCTCTTCGCGCGTTTTTCCGTCTCGCACCATGCGATCTATCAACGATCGACGAAGCTCGCCATCGCGGCTGAGTTCTTCGCCCATCTCACCCCATTTACGTCCGGTCATCGTTGCACCAGCAAAGCTTACCTCTGTCCGCGCCCACTCTTCGCGCTCGCGTTGCTGCTGTTCGGCAATCTGGCTTATCTGCTCGGCAAAGTACTCTTGATCCTCTTTTTCCTTTTCGCGCAGACGTTCCTGGAGAGATTGGCCCAGCGGCCCGCTGCCGCCAATTGACCATTCGCTTGTACCGGCAATTCGGTTTTCAAAGTTGGCAAACATACGGGCTACGTCGCGCAGGCGATCAGGTCCCATACTGGGCCCCACACCGTAAAATTCCTGACCGACAGCATCAGACATGCTGAACAAGCGCTCAGCCTTGTCGTTCTCGGCTTGCTCGATTGCGGCCTGCTGAACGGGATTATTTGCTGCGTCTGCGAATTCTTGTACCATTCGCAACAGCATACATATGGCAAATTAACTGGATTCTAATTTTGCAAAAGATTTGACGCAAATTGTATCTATCTGACAGTATGGACGTGTATAAAGGATGAAGGGCAATATGAACTTAGACCACCAAAGCAACTACGAGGCACAGGTGAATGCCTTGCGAACAGCGCTTATGGAAGAAGAAAACTCCGGCACTCCGACAGCCATGGACTTCGACAAACTTCTTTTGCACCTCGCTATAAAACCAAAAAGATACGCATTCCCCCGTAAAGAGCCGAGCAACAGGCGAGAGGAAACATCTTGATTGTATACACAATTGTAGATACACTGGTCTATGAACTTTGAGTGGGACCCGGCGAAGGAGGCGACCAACATCGTCAAGCACGGCATCAGCTTTGCGAAGGCTATCGCCATCTTCGACGGGCCGATCGTCAGCCGTGTCGATGATCGCGCGGAATATGGTGAGGTGCGCATCGTTACTTATGGCCTCTTGGCAGAAGAGGTCATCGCTGCGGTTGTGCACACCGATAGGTCCGGCGTGACGCGAATTATCTCGGCAAGAGTAGCATCGAGCAAAGAAAGGAAGGCTTATTATGAAGCGCTATGAACGTCCGATGACGACCGAAGAAATGAAGAAGGTCACCGACAAGGATATTGATTTTAGCGACATCCCGGAAGCAGATGCGGCTTTTTGGGCGTCAGCGAAGGTGCATGTGCCTGATCGCCCGAAGCTGCCTCTGAACGTCCGCCTGGATGCCGATGTCGTCGAATGGTTCAAGAGCCAGGGCAAAGGCTACCAGACGCGCATCAACGCGGTGCTGCGCAGTTTCTATGAGGCGCACAAGGAACCCACACCGCCGACACCGCGCCGGTCATAGGGCAGCGCAGTGGTTGAGGGACTACCGGGTTCACTGCCTCCTGCCATGGAGCCTCTGACCGCCGCGCTGCGCCGCCGCCTTCACCTGGAGAACCGCCGCACCCGCCATTCCGCGAAGATGCTCCTGGCCGGGCGGGAGGACGTACCGGCAGGGCTCGATGCCCGCACGATCAACCGCTGGCAGCTGGGTACGGTGCGGGAAGCTCCGGCGGAACATTTGGCGTACGTCCTCGTCCTGTACGCCGCCCTCCCCGGCGCCGATGCAGTCGGCGGCGGTATTGCCAAGAAGGGGCGCAGGGCAGCGCCACTGGAGGGCGGATGGATCTCCGTCACGCCCACCATGCAGGTCGAACTGAAGACGGCGCTGCATCGTGCCGGGGTCACCCTGCCGCAGCTCCTGCGTGAGTGGGACAGCGTACCCGCCGGCATGACCGTGACGACGATCCGGCGCTGGCGGGACGGCCAGACACGAACGGCCAATCCGGACTGGTGGCGGGCGTTGATGAGGCGGCTTGCGGAACTACCCGACGCGGAGCCCGACGCCGTCGCCCTGCTGCCACCGCACACGAAGGCGGGCCGGTTCTCCTACCGCCCGATACCTGCCGATCAGCTCGTCGCCCTCCGGCACCATCATCGCCGGACCGGCATCACAGGCGAGAAGCTGCTGAAGGATGCTGCGGGCAAGCCGCCGGACCTGAACGGCACTATGATCGCGGCGTGGATTTCTGGCGCAACGCGCAGCGCCGATCCTGACCATCTGACTTACGTGTTGGCCCTCTATGCCGATCGGCTCTCCCGAGAATAATTGAAAAACCCATCAATTGAACTGTGGCATAACATCAGCGCCGATATTTGAAGTTGGGATTTCGCATCACAAAACACATCTTGTTATGGCCATCAGAAAATGACGGCGTGCAACGCAAATCGCAGCCGATGTATAAGTGCGCACTTTGCGGTTTCGTTCCTGCAATCCCCCAGGGCATCATTCCCGTTCGGCCATGGTGCGGCCTCCACCTCTTTACGGAGATCGCCGTGGCCGAAACCCTTAACGTCACTCTCACCGCCGCCGTGCCCCTCGACTTCTCCGGCGGCTTGGATGGGCGGAAAGTCGCTCGCGCGCTGCTGTGGGAGCTGTTGCCGCCGCTCCTTCCCTATGTCGGCAACTGCCGTCACCGCGCCGCCGAACTGCTGTCGGTGCTGGCTGCCGAGACCATTGGCCGCGCGAAGCGGGAGGAGACGGAAGCGGCCGTCGCCTTCCGGGTCGATGAGATGAGCGACGCGGACTGGGAGAAGCGGTACCAGCTGCATCTCGAGATGGCGCAGCACGAGACGCGTGAGCTGCTGCGCCGTGTGGCCCGCACTTACGGTAAGTAGCTACGCCGGGTTCTGGCCCGGCGTAGCCGATCAGCCCTCCTCGGGCTGATCGGCGGGTGCGGAGAACTTAGTGAGGTAGTCGGCGGCGGCCTGGGCCTTGGTCGCCGCCGTGAAGATGGCGCGGGTGTCGTTCTTCAGCACCTTGAGCCACGTCGCGATGTAGGGGGCATGATCCTCGCGCGGCACGCTGGGAAGCTGCAACGAGCCGGCGACGAAGGCGGCACCGAGTTCCGCCACCAGCTCCTCCATCGCGTAGGCTTTCGAACCGAAGCGGCCGGAGAGGTCACGCGCCAGCCGCTCTTTCGCGCCGCTCCAATGCGTCAACTCGTGGCTGAGCACGCTGTAATAGTCGAGCGCGCGGCGGAACTGGCCGAACTCCGGCATCTCCACCGCATCCCGGCTCGGAATGTAGCAAGCCTTGCTGCCGCCGCGGCTGATCTTGGTAGGGATCGCGGCGAAGAGAACGCCTCTGCCCGCGCGATCCGCTCCGCTTCTGACAACACCGGCACCGCGGGCGTGTAGCCTTCCACCTGATCGGCGTTGAAGACGGAGTAGCCCTTGGCGACGAAGAAGGGCCGGTCGGCCGCGTCGTCCGGCTGCGGGGTGGCATCCTCCGCGCCGCCCAGCTTCTTCCAGAAGAACACGGGCGCGGCCTTCTCGCCCTTCCTGACCTGGCACCCCTTCTGCTGCCATTGCTGATAGGTGGCCCAGGTGCCGGACCCATAACCCTTGGCCTCGCCCGTCATCCACAGCGTGACGATATTAAGGCCGCGGTAGGCACGGCTGGAGATCAGATTGACGGGGTTCGTCACGTCCTGCCGCTTCCGGTGCCACGGCATCCGGTAAAGGCCTGCGCCGTCTTCGATGGCGGCGACGATCTGTCCGGTGATGGTCTCGTAAAGGCTGCTGCTCATCTCCTGTTTTCCGTTCATGGCTTTGAGGTTCGCGATGCGAACCTCTGCCCGTCGGCGAGACTGGGGAGGCAAGCGCAAGACGCCGCGTGCCGGAGGGGGATCACCCGGGCTGCACGGAGCCGAAGGCGGAGGAAGCATGGGGAGACCGGCACGCGGCCCCGCAGGGCTTGGTCTTGCGCGCGCCAGGGGCGAAGCCCCTTAGGCTTGCTTTCTTTCGCGATAGGGATCGTCACCGTGAGGCCGTGACGGCTGCGCTGGCAGGCGGCACGGGGCCAAAGGCCTAGAGCCCGGCCCCGCGCCAGCGGGGATCGCTACTTGTGCTTGCGGTCTGTCGCGGCCTGAGCCCACATCGCCACCTGGAAGGGGAAGGCGATGCTGAGGATGGCGGCCAGCACTCTCATTCGCTGCCGCGCTACCTGCTTGACGCGGCAGCGGATATGCGGCGCCGGAGCGACGCAGAGATCCTTCCACCACCACTCCGTGGTCTCTTCGAGCACGTCAAAATCGACATCGACGCTGCGGCCCTTGGCATCGACGAAGCTCGCGCAAGCGTGGTCGCGCAGGATGCCCATCAGCCAGTCGAGCATCTGCCGGCGCTGTAGCCACCGCTGGAAAACTGAGCCGGTTCGCCGGTTGAAAACTGAGCCATTCGCTAGGCTCGGGACCTCGTCCGGAGGGACCGATGCTGCTGGCGGAGAGGGCGATGGAGATACGGATCCTGCA
>JAESGJ010000564.1_pt1 | contig 14544 bp, 10 predicted proteins | sample 9266241 | NCBI WGS metagenome assembly JAESGJ01 (sample SAMN14514841, study PRJNA621669) | algae metagenome | isolation source: Brasilonema octagenarum HA4186-MV1 and co-occurring heterotrophs from wet... | place: USA: Manoa Valley, Hawaii | collected 2009-07-20 | reverse complement strand
CGGCCGAGATGACCTCGATCTCGGGGGCGATGTCGTGCTCGGCGCAGAAGTCGAGCATCTCCTGGGTCTCGGGGATGCCACCGATCATCGAACCGGCGAGGCTGCGGCGCTGGGCGCCGAGCGGGAAGAACGGCACCTCCATCGGCTTCTCCGGCGCGCCGACCTCGACCAGCGTGCCGTCGGTCGCGAGCAACCCCATGTAGGCGGCGAGGTCGAGATTGGCCGACACGGTGTTGACGATGAGGTCGAACGTGCCCGCGAGCTTGGTGAAGGTGTCCTCGTCGCTGGTGGCGTAGTACTCGTCGGCGCCGAGACGCAGACCGTCCTCCATCTTCTTGAGCGACTGGCTCAGCACCGTCACCTCGGCACCCATCGCGTGAGCGATCTTGACGCCCATGTGGCCCAGGCCGCCGAGTCCGATGATGGCGACCTTCTTGCCGGGTCCTGCACCCCAGTGGTGCAGCGGGGAGAACAGCGTGATCCCGGCGCACAGCAGCGGAGCGGCCTTGTCGAGGGGGATGCTGTCCGGGATGCGCAACACGTAGTTCTCGTCGACGACGATGGCCTGGCTGTAGCCGCCGTAGGTGGGGGTGCCGTCCTTGCCGGTGGCGTTGTAGGTGCCGACCATGCCGCCCTCGCCGGTGCAGTACTGCTGCAGCCCGGCCTTGCAGTTGTCGCACTCGCGACAGGAGTCGACGAAGCATCCGACGCCGACGTGGTCGCCGACCTTGTACTTGGTGACCTCCGAGCCGACCTCGGTGACGACGCCAGCGATCTCGTGACCGGCGACGACCGGGTACTCGGGCTCGCCCCACTCGGCCTTCACGGTGTGGATGTCGGAGTGGCAGATGCCGGCGAACTTGATGTCGAAGGCGACGTCGTGCGGGCCGACGTCGCGGCGCTGGATGGTGGTCTTGGTCAGTGGTTCGGTGGCCGACGTGGCGGCGATGGCGGAAACAGTCGTGGTCATCTTCTCTTCGTACCCTCTTCTTCTGCTTTCGAACTGTCCGCCGCGGACGGGCGGACATCATGAGTCGGACGCAACTCTGCGCCCCGAGCAGTCCCAACGGGGCTATTGGTCAGATTAGTCCCGCGGCACGGTCTGGGCCTGGTCAGAGCCCGGGAGCGCGACGCCCGGCGGTGAAGCCGACGCGGTCGTACCGCACCAGGCCCCGTACCTGGTAGGGGTCGCGCGCGATGACGTCTTCGGCGTCCTCGGTGCTCATGTCCGAGGTGATCAGCACGCCGCCGGTTGCCGACTCGAGGCGCCCGGTCAGGATCAGGCGACCGCTGTCGACCTCGCCTGCGAGCCACTCGAGGTGTGCGGGCCTGGCCTCGTCGATGGCCTCCGCGGGTTTCAGATACGTGAGCGTCAACACGTGGAACACCAGGTGACCATAATCGAGCAGGTCAGTGGTAGGTCGACGTCGATGCGAGGTAGTTCAGTTTTCGGCCGATGCCGGTCACCTCGCGCGCGACGCCTCGCAGTGCGGCCCGCTCCTGCGGTGCCATGTCGGACAGGGACACGACGTCGTCGACCGGTCGGCCCGCAAGGAACGCAGCGGTGCGGTTCCGCCAGCGAAACCGGATCAGCCACTCGAAACAGTCGCGCAGGGCGGATGCGTCGTCTGAGTCGAGGAGGCCGGCGTCGGCGCCCTCGTCGAGGCGCGTGAGCGTCGACAGCTCGTTCGAACCGGCCGACAGCGCGGCCCACCGGGCGATCTTGACCACCGGATCCAGCGCGGCAAGCTTGACGTCGACGGTGTCGGCGCCCCTGGCGAAGAGCCGCAGCCGCGAGGGGACACTCGCCCGTATTGCGGTGGCATCCTGCAGCATCGCCTGGCGCACAGGGTAATTGCGCCCGGCAGCGACTACGGTGTGATGCCGCAGACGGTCGTCGTTCGCCGGCGTCAGACCGTAGGAGTCGGCCATCAGGCCCGTCATCACGACGCCGCGGTCCTCGCGGGGATCGGCCGCCCAGCGGTCGATGCCGTCGGTCCAACTACTCAACCGACGGCAGAATCTCGGCCTGCTCGCGAGCACGCCGTTGGAGTCCCCGCGCACACCGCACCGTTCGAGCAGCGCGTGCACGTCGGCGGCGCGGGACAGCAACGCGACCTTCTCGTCGGTGCCGACCGAGTCGGCGAGGACGACCATCGTCTCGACATCCGAGCCGGGCGCGGACTCTCCACGAGCCACGCTGCCCGAGACGAGCCACGTCCACTCCGCGGGACCCGACAGTCGAACTCCCGCGGCCACCCCGTGCCTGAGCACCTCGGACCACGCCTGGGCCAGCGCCGCCGCCGGGGTGTGGGTTCGGAGTTCGGCGCCGACGGCTGCCAGTGCGCTGTCAACGCCGGCGCGCAGAAGTGCCTCGTCGGTGGCAGCATCGATCTCCCCGATGGTCGCGGCAATCGCACGACTGGGCGGGGACTCGGATGGCATGCCGACGATTGTCACCCGTCTGAGTACGTGGTCACACAGATGTGACGCCAACGAAACGAGTAGAGCACCAAACGACTCTATTTTCTGTCACATGACAGATATTCATCGGCATCTCAGGAGCAACCCATGACCGCCACCTTCGACCCGGCGATCTCCTCCCAGGAGGACGCGTCCACTCTGGAAGAGCTCGGCTACACCCAGGAACTGCATCGCGGGGTCGGCGGCTACACGTCGTTTGCCTCCGGCTTCTCGTTCGTCTCGATTCTCACGACGGTGTTCGCCCTGTTCGCGCTTGGTTTCGGTCTCGGCGGGCCGGCGTTCTTCTTCACCTGGCCGATCGTGTTCGTCTGCCAGTTCTGCGTCTGCCTGGTGTTCGCCGAACTGTCCGGAAAGTTCCCGGTGGCCGGTGCCATCTACCAGTGGTCGCGGCGACTGGCCGGCAATGCGATCGGATGGTTCGCCGGCTGGTTCATGCTGATCGGCTACATCGTCAGCGTGGCCGCACTGGCGATCGCCATGCAGAGCGTGCTGCCGTCGATCTGGACCGGCTTTCAGATGATCCCCGGCGACTCGTCGCTGACGTCTGTCACCGGCGCGACCAACGCGATCATCCTCGGCTCGATCACGATCGCGCTGTGCACCGTGATCAGCGCGGCCGGGGTGGCGTTCATGGGCAAGATCACGGTGACCGGGGTGACCATCGAGATCGTCGGTGTCGTCCTGATCGTGATCGCGATGTTCGCCAAGGCCGAGCGCAGCCCCGCCGCCGCCGTGCTGAGCACCGGCGGGCACGGCAGCGGGCTCGGCTACGTCCCCGCGTTCCTCGCCTCGATGTTGATGGCCGCCTACGTGATGTACGGGTTCGACAGCGCCGCAGAGCTTTCCGAGGAGACCAAGGATCCCCGCAAGACCGCGCCCAAGGCGATCGTCAACGCGCTGCTGGTGTCCTTCGTGGGTGGTGGATTGATGATCCTTGCCGCCCTGATGGCCGCGCCGTCGCTGGACGATCCGCTGCTCTCCAGCGACGGCATCGCCTGGGTGATCACCAGCCAGCTGAGCACGTGGCTCGGCAAACTCCTGCTGACCATCGTCGCGGTCGCCATCTTCTCGGCCACGCTGGCCATTCAGGCGTCGGCGTCGCGCGTGATGTTCTCGATGGCACGGGACAACCGGCTGCCGTTCGGCAGGTTCCTGTCAAAGGTCAACAAGCGCACCGGAACTCCGGTCGTCACCGGCATCACCGTCAGCGTGCTGGCGATCCTGGTGCTCCTGGTCAACCTCGGCCAGGCAGGCGTGTTCGCGGCGATCACCAGCGTCTCGGTCGTGATCGTGTACGCGGCCTACCTGATGGTCACCGTGCCCGCACTGGTCCACCGACTGCGCGGCACCAGCCTGAGTTACGGCCCTCCGATCATGGACCTCGGAAAGTGGGGCATTCCGGTCAATCTCGTCGCCGTCGTGATGGGAGGGGCGCTGTGCATCAACATTGCCTGGCCGCGCCAGGAGGTCTACGACCCCGACGGCACGTCGTGGGTGCTGCAGTACTTCGCGGTCATCTTCACGGCCCTGACGCTGATCGTCGGATACGTCGCCTACCGCGTGGTCAGGGATCGCGAAGGTGCCCCCGATCCGGTCGACGCACTGGTCGGCAAGAAGAAGTAGGGAGCAGGAACCGTGTCCGATGTGAACGACCCCGACGCACACGTCCACGACGAGGGTGGTCCCGTCCACCGTCACCGTCACGGCGACACCGCGCACACCCACTCGCACAGCGACGGCTTCGTCTCGAGCCAGGGACGCTGGGCCTAGGAGGCCGAGGAGCGAATCTCACTGTTCCGGCATTCCGAGGAGATCGAACGCGGGTTGGCGTTTGGTCTCTCGGGCTCACCGACGCTCGTCGACAGGACGATCCCGACCTTCTCCCGCGGCGAGCTCCCGCACTTCGCCGGCGAACGCGGGTCCTTCCTGAACGCGCCGTTCCTGGAGGACGTCAACGACGTCGGCGACGCCGAGGTGGCGATCTTCGGAGCACCGCTGGACTCCGGAGCCACCTACCGCCCGGGGGCGCGGTTCGGCCCGCAGGGCATCCGCCGTTCGACCAACCTCTTCGGCACGTACTGCTACGAACTCGGCGTCGACCTCCGCGAGCAGCTCAACATGGTCGACATCGGGGACGTCTTCACGATCCCCGGGAATCTCGAGAAATCGTTCGACCAGATCAGCCAGGCGATGTCCCACGTCGTCAGCCGCGGTGTCTTTCCGGTCGTGCTCGGTGGGGATCACTCGATTGGCTACCCGACCATCCGCGGTCTCGCTCCGCACGTGGACGGCAACATCGGCATCATCCACTTCGACCGCCACGTCGACACCCAGGAGACCGATCTCGACGAGCGCATGCACACCACCCCCTGGTTCCACGCGACCAACATCACCAACGCGCCTGCCACCAACCTGGTGCAGGTTGGCATCGGTGGGTGGCAGGCCCCGAGGGCCGGGGTCAAGGTAGGTCGCGAACGCGGCACGACGGTCATCAGCATCGGCGACATCGAACGCGTCGGTATCGAGAAGGTGGCCGAGGCGGCGTTGGAGATCGCGTGGAAGGGCGCCAAGGCGGTGTACCTCTCCTTCGACATCGACGTCGTCGACGCCGGTTTCGTGCCGGGCACCGGTTGGCCCGAGCCCGGCGGGCTACTGCCCCGCGAGGCCATCAACCTCGTCAGAATGATTGCGGGTGAGGGAATTTCAGGCCTCGAAGTGGTCGAGTGTGCGCCACCGTACGACTGGGCCGAGCAGACCGCGCTGCTGAGCTCGCGCATCGTGCTCGACAGCCTGGCCATGCTGGTGCAACAGGGCAAGCTCGGCAACAGGGCGGCCAAGAAGACCCGCCACGCCTGGGGGCCGCAGACCGACCTCTGAGCGGTGCCGACTCGCGTCGGGGCGCCGGGGGAGACGTGCTCCCTCGGCGCCGACCGTATCTGTCATGCGACAGAAATGTGCATCACGCGTTGTTAACCGACGGCGCGGGATCCGTTACACGTCGGCAACCACCGCCCCGGACCGGCCACGAAAACTATCAACTGACAGGAATCGTTCGGCAGACGTCGTGCCGCCAACCCGGGAGTGAGCGTGACCAGCGAGGTGTCCAGCGAAAGCGGGTCGGCGACCGCGACGACGGCGGGAGCCCGCGCCCACGCGCGGGCTCAACACGGGCTGACCGCCGAGTTCATGCGCCACGTACCCGCATCGACGAGTCCGACCGTGCCGGAGGGCATCCCACTTCATGCCGTGGCGTGGTCGGAAACCGTTGCACCGGGCGGCTATACGACCGCGGTGGTGGCGCGCGGCACCCGTATTCGACTGAGCGATCCCGACGGCGACGCCTGCGCGCACCTGCTGCTGCACCGGGCCGACGGTCCGCACGAGCGACTCAACGTGGCCGACACGGTGAAGGTGCCGTGGCAGGCGTACCTGGGGACGGGACACCCGCTGCTCAGCGGATTCGGGCGGGCCCTGGCCACCGTCGTCGCCGACACCTCCGGCGCGCACGACGCCCTGGCCGGCACCACGACGCTCGCGGGCAACGAGACGAGGTACGGTGCGGGACTGCCGGAGTCGGCATCACCGGCCGGTCGCGAGCTGCTGGTGCTCGCAGCGCTGAAGAACGGGCTCGACCAGCGGGACGTACCGCCGTCGCTGTCGTTCTTCCAGGGCGTCCGGGTCGCCGAGGACGGCACCTTCCAGTGGCAGGGCTCGGCCGGACCGGGCGGCACCGTCGACCTGCTGACCCACGCCGACGTGATCGTCTCGATCGCCAACACCGCTCACCCGCTCGATCCCCGGCCCGAGTTCACCTGCGCCCCATTGCAGATCCACGCCTGGACTGCACGCGGCGACCTCGACCTGCTGCTCGCAGGCGACCTCACGGGACCCCTCGGGCCCGAGCATCTCCAGGCCATCGCCAACACCGACGCCGACCTGACCCTTCGAGGAGTGCTGTGAACGCCCCCGTCGCAGAAGCCGTCCTGCTCGACGAGACCGTCGCGGCGCGGGCCGCGTGGTCGGCGGTCGTCGGGGCCGGCGACGTGCTCACCATCGTGGACCTCGAGGGAAACCAGGCCGTCGACTGCCTGCTCTACTCCGCCGCCGACACCAGGGTCCGCTACTCCGCGCCGGAGACCATTGCCCGACAGGGCCGGATCGCACTGACCACGGGGTCGGTCCTGCGGGCCGACACCGGCGCGGCGTTGATGACGGTCGTCGCCGATGAGGTCGGCGTCCACGACACCCTCGGCGGCGCGTGCTCCAAGGAGTCCAACACGCTGCGCTACGGCCAGCACACCCGCGCCCAGCACGGCTGCATGGAGAACTTTCTCGCGGAGGGGGCTCGGCACGGACTGGGTGCGAGAGACCTTGCCAGCAACATCAATTGGTTCATGAACGTCCCCGTCGACGCGGACGGCGCCCTTGGCATCGTCGACGGTCTTTCCGCGCCGGGCAAGCGGGTCGCGCTGCGCGCCGAGATCGACACGCTGGTGCTGGTGTCGAACTGCCCGCAGATCAACAACCCCTGCAACGCCTTCAACCCGACGCCCGTCCGCATGGTCGTCAGCCGCGGAGCCACGGCATGAACCCAGATCGGTGCGCGCTCATCGCCAACCGCGGTGAGATCGCCGTCCGGCTGGTCCGGTCCGCGCAACTGCTGGGCCTGCGCACCGTGGCGGTGTTCTCGGACGCCGACCGCGGCGCACCGCACGTGCGGGCCGCCGACGTGGCGGTGCGCGTCGGGCCTGCGGCGCCGGCCGAGAGCTATCTGCGCGTCGACGCCATCCTCGACGCCGCGGCCGCCACCGGTGCGGACATGATCCACCCCGGGTACGGATTCCTCTCCGAGGACGCGGAATTCGCGGCGGCCGTCGAGGACGCCGGGTTGGCGTTCGTCGGACCCACCCCCGACCAACTCCGCGTCTTCGGCACCAAGCACACCGCCCGCGCCGCGGCGCGTGACGCGGGCGTCCCCGTCTTCGCCGGGTCGGATCTGCTCGCCAACCTCGCCGCCGCCGAGGCGGCTGCCGCCACCATCGGCTATCCGGTCATGCTCAAGGCGACCGGTGGCGGCGGCGGTATCGGCATGCAGGTCTGCCGCAACGCCGACGATCTGCGCTCGGCGTTCGACCGGGTGTCCCGGCTGGCCGCACGCAGCTTCGGCTCGGCGGCCGTGTTCGTCGAACGCTTCGTCGACGACGCCCGCCACGTCGAGGTCCAGATCTTCGGCGACGGTGAGGGTCGCGTGGTCTCGCTCGGCGACCGCGACTGCTCGCTGCAGCGCCGCAACCAGAAGGTGATCGAGGAGGCGCCGGCGCCCGCGCTGCCGGATACCGTTCGGGAGCAGCTGCATTCGTCCTCGCGCGCGCTGGCCGCCGCGGTCGCCTACCGATCGGCGGGCACCGTCGAGTTCGTCTACGACGCCCGCCGGGAGGAGGCGTCGTTCCTCGAGGTGAACGCACGACTGCAGGTCGAGCACCCCGTGACCGAGGCGGTCACCGGCGTCGACCTGGCCGCCTGGATGTTCCGGCTGGCCGGCGGCGAGACCGACGTGCTGGCAGCGCATCTCGAACCGGGCGGCAGCACCGGCGCGGTCGCCGTCCGTGGCCACTCGGTCGAGGCGCGGGTGTACGCCGAGGACCCGTCCCGCGAGTACCGGCCGAGCACCGGAACGCTGGTGGCCGTCGAATTTCCCGACGCGATCGGCGACGATCCCGCGGTGCGGGTCGACACATGGGTCGAGACGGGCACCGAGGTGTCCGCGGCCTATGATCCGTTGCTGGCCAAGGTGATTGCGATCGGCGATGACCGTGACCAGGCGTTCGACCGACTGGGGCGAGCGCTCGACGCCACCGTCCTGCACGGTATCGAGGTCAACGTCGGACTGCTACAGGCGGCCTGTGCGCTCGACGATGTCCGCGCGGCGCGGCACAGCACCGCGACGCTCGCGGGCGTCTTCGATCCGCGGCCGCGGATCACCGTCGACCGCCCAGGGCTGATGACCACGGTCCAGGACCTGCCGGGGCGGATCGGGCTCTGGGACGTTGGCGTACCACCGAGCGGTCCGATGGACGATCTCTCGTTCCGGTTGGGCAACCAGGCTCTCGGCAACCCCGAGGGTGCCCCGGGGCTCGAGTGCACCGCGTCGGGACCGGCTCTGCGCGTGACCCATTCGACGACCTTCTGCGTCACCGGCGCCGAATGCCTCGTCACGATCGACGGGGTTCCCGCGCCGATGTGGGAGCCGATCGCCGTCCCCGCCGGCGGTGTGCTGTCGGTCGGTGCGGCCGAGACCGCAGGCTTGCGCAGCTACGTCCTCGTCGCGGGTGGGTTCGACGTCCCCGCCTACCTCGGCAGTGCGTCGACGTTCACGCTGGGTCGCTTCGGCGGTCACGGCGGTCGGGAACTCGTCGTCGGCGACGTCCTGCGTGCGGTGCGGTCGACATCGCCGGGGATCGCCGCCGCCATCGCGCCTGCGTTGCGTCCGGCCATGCCCAACCTCTGGGAATTGGCCGTCACCGAGGGCCCGCACGGCGCTCCCGAGTTCTTCACCCGCGGTGACATGGACACGCTGTTCGGCTCCGGGTACACCGTGCACTTCAACTCCGCGCGCACGGGCGTGCGCCTCGAGGGACCGCGTCCGACATGGGCCCGCCCCGACGGCGGCGAGGCGGGCCTGCACCCGTCGAACATCCACGACAACGCCTATTCGATTGGGGCACTGGATTTCACCGGTGACACCCCGATCCTCCTGGGGCCCGACGGCCCCAGCCTCGGCGGTTTCGTGTGCCCGGTCACCGTCGTGGCCGCCGACCGGTGGAAGCTCGGCCAACTTCGCCCCGGTGACACGGTGCGGTTCGTGCCCATCCGGGCTGCCGACGCGCCGTCGCGACGGGCGCTCGACGGCGCGCGCATGGCGTCGTCGCCGACCGTCCGGCGCGGTCCCCGCGACGGAGACGACGGCGTACTGGCCCGTCGCGAGGGGGACGATGCGCCCGCGGTGACGTACCGGCGCAGCGGCGACGACAACGTGCTCGTCGAGTACGGCGACATGGTCCTCGATCTGGCGTTGCGCGCCAGGGTGCACGCGCTGTACGAACGACTCGAGACGCATGCGGTAGAAGGGATATTGGACCTCACACCGGGCATCCGCTCGCTGCAGGTGCACGTCGACCCCGACGTCATGTCCGTCGACCGGCTGCTCGGGCTGCTCGCCGAACTCGAGGACGACCTGCCCGCCACCTCTGAGCTGGTGGTGCCCAGCCGGGCGGTCCGGCTGCCCCTGTCGTGGGACGACCCCGCCACCAGGGAGGCCATCGCGCGGTACACGTCCGGGGTACGCGACGACGCCCCGTGGTGTCCGTCCAACATCGAGTTCATCCGGCGGGTCAACGGGTTGGCGAGCCAGGCCGACGTGATGGACACGGTCTTCTCGGCCGAGTACCTGACGCTGGGACTCGGCGACGTCTACCTCGGCGCGCCGGTGGCCACCCCGTTGGATCCGCGGCACCGCCTGGTGACCACGAAGTACAACCCCGCCCGGACCTGGACCGCCGAGAACTCGGTCGGCATCGGCGGTGCCTACCTGTGCATCTACGGCATGGAGGGACCCGGCGGCTACCAGTTCGTCGGAAGGACGACCCAGGTGTGGAGCCGGTATCGGCACACCGCGCCGTTCGAGCCGGGCAGTCCGTGGCTGCTGCGCTTCTTCGACCGCATCTCCTGGTATCCCGTGAGCGCCGAGGAACTCCTCGACCTGCGAGCCGACATGGCGGCGGGCCGGGGATCGGTCGACATCACCCCCGGGGTGTTCTCGCTCGCCGAGCACGAACGCTTCCTTGCCGAGAACGCCGCATCCATCGCCGACTTCCGCGCCGCGCAGGCCACGGCCTTCGGCGCCGAACGGGCCGCGTGGGCGGCGGCGGGCGAGTTCGACCGCGCCGAGCGCGCCGAGTCCCGTGTCGTCGCGACGAACACCGACCTCGTGCTCGACGACGACGAGGAGCGGGTCGATGCGCCCTTCTCGTCGAGTGTGTGGAAGGTCGATGTCGAGGTCGGCGAGCACGTGGTCGCAGGCCAGGCACTGCTGGCGCTGGAGGCGATGAAGATGGAGACCGTCGTGACCGCGCCGACCGACGGGATCGTCACCCGGGTCCTCGTCGAGGCGGGCAACCAGGTCGACCCGGGATCCCCGCTCGTGGTCGTCGGATCGAACGGCATCGAGTCCCGGGGCTACGACGCGAGAGGATTGTCGGCATGACTGCCGCAGAACGGGTGCGTGCGACCTACGCCGCGATCGACGCCGCGGAGCGGCCCGAGATCTGGATCTTCCTGCGCCCCATGGCCGATGCGCTCGCCGATGCAGATGCCGTCGATGCGGCGGTCCGGTCGGGGGCCGACCTGCCGCTCGCGGGCCTGACCGCGGCGGTGAAGAACAACGTCGACGTCGCCGGCCTTCCGACGACCGCGGCGTGCCCGGCGTACGCCTCGAGGCCCGCCGCCGAGGACGCGACCGTGGTGGCCCGGCTCCGTGCCGCTGGGGCGGTGATCATCGGTGCCACCAACCTGGACCAGTTCGCGACCGGACTCATCGGCACGCGCAGTCCCCATGGCGCCGTGCGGGATTCGCGACGGCCGGACCGGATCTCGGGCGGCTCCAGCGCGGGGTCGGCCGTGGCGGTGGCGCTCGGCCTCGTCGACGTCGCGATCGGCACCGACACCGCGGGGTCCGGCCGCGTACCCGCCGCGTTGCAGGGCATCGTCGGGATCAAGCCGACCCTCGGCGTGGTGTCGACGGACGGGGTGATCCCGGCGTGCCGGTCCTATGACTGCGTGACGGTGTTCGCCAGAGACCTGGACACGGCCGATGCCGCCATGGCCGCGATGGCCGACCACGCCGCCCGCCCGTTCCCGGCCACGGCGCCGCTGGCAGCCCCCGAGGCACCGAAAGTGGCCGTGCCGCAGAACCTTACGGGACTGTCGACGGCGTGGCTGACGGCGTTCGCGAGCGCCAGGGCCCGGCTCGAGGCCCACGGTGCGGTGCTCAGCGAGATCGACCTGACGCCGTTCCTGGACGCCGCCCGGCTGCTCTACGACGGCGCCCTGGTGGCCGAACGGTACGACGCCGTCGGCGAGTTCGTCGATGCACACCCCGCGGACGTGGATCCGACCGTCGGACAGATCATTTCGAAGGCGGGCCAGGTGCCTGCGGTGCGCCTGCTGCAGGATCGCCGTCTGCTCACGGAGCTCACCGCGACCGCCATGGCGGCGCTCGGCGACTGCGACGCGCTGCTGATCCCCACCACCACCGAGCACCCCACCATCGCCGAGGTGGCAGCGGATCCGATCGGCGTCAACTCCCGGCTGGGGACCTACACCAACTTCTGCAACCTGATGGACATGTGCGCCGTCGCGGTCCCGTCGGGCACCGCGGGGGACGACCAGTTCGGCGTGTCGGTCGTGGCGCGCTCCGGCGCTGACGCCGTCGCCATCGACGTCGCGCGACTGGTCGCGTCGGCCACCCCGTCGGTGGCGCTGGACGGCGCCAGCTCACTCGAGGGTCGCTCGATCCAGCCGCCATGGCCGCTGCGCGCCGGCGCCGACGCCACGCCGCTGCTGGTCGTCGGTGCGCACCTGCGCGGACAGCCCCTGGCCTTTCAGCTCGAGGAGCGCGGCGCGCGGTGGGCGGGACCCGCGTTGACCGCGCCGTGGTACCAACTGGCCCGACTGGACACCTCGCCGCCGAAGCCGGGCCTGGTCCTGGTCGGCGCCGAGGAGGGGGCCGCGATCGGTGGTGAGATCTGGCTGGTGACGCCCACGATGCTGGGCGACTTCCTGGCCATGCTGCCTGCGCCGATGATGCTGGGCAAGGTCACCCTCTCCGACGGCGCCGAGGTGGTCGGGTTCGGCTGCGCGCTCGACGCCTGGCGCCAGGGTGAGGACATCACCCATCACGGCGATTGGCCGACCTACCTGAGCAGCGTGGCGTCCGTCTCCTCGGAGCGGGTGTAGCGCTCGATCTCGGTCCTGGTGCGCTCGCGCATGGGCGGTGTCTCGGCATCGGGGACGCCGAGCACGCGCATGCAGGCGTCGGCCACGTGCAGCGGCAACTCGTCGCGCTCGGCGCCCGGGGGCACCGACCACATGTTGACCAGCGACTCGACGAGTCGGAAGGGCAGGTCGGCGGCGGCCTCGTGGACGCCGGTCTGGTCGATGACGGCCTGACTGAGCGCGAGGTAATGCAGGCGCAGCCGTTCACGGTCGGACCAGAAGGGTTCCAGGCGGGCGTCGCGCAACTCGGGCAGCAAATAGAGCGCGCCGAGATTCCAGTGACCGGTGAGCAATTGGCCGCCGTCGAACGACGCGAGCGCGTGCAGGTGTTCGGCCGCCGACAGGGCGGGCTCGGCGCCGAGGAGATTCGGGATGAACGCGAGCGTGGGGCTGACCGTCTGGCCCAGCAGCGTGCAGAGGATGTCGTCCTTGGTCTTGAAGTAGTGGTAGAGCGACGCCTGTCGGATCCCGACGGATTCCGCGATGGACCTGGTGGACGTGCCTGCGTAGCCCAGGGTGGTGAACAGTTCGCCTGCGGCGTCCAGGATCTCGTCGCGCGCCGTGACTCCGGGGCGCTTCTGGTCGTGGTGGCGCGGTCGTCCGGCCCGAGCGAGCGGCATGTTCCCATCGTGGACCATCACGGCCCGAAAATGGCAATGTCCGTTCGTTTCTGTCACACGACAGAAACAGCGCGACACGCATCGGTTACGTGTGCCGTCAATTGGTTACGCCAGCGACACCCATCGGGTTGGCGGGGCCGGAAAACTGTCACTTGACAGGCGACCGGCCCACCGACGTGTCTCCGCCTTGCCGACCTCATCCCTGGAGCGTTCTCACATGGGCACCGTTGTTTCGCAAGACGGCGTGGTTTCTCAGGATGCCGACGTCTCCCACCGGGAGGCCGCGTCCGACGTGCCGCCGGTGGAGAACCCCGTCGCGACGGTCGGCGACCTGCGGGTCACGTTCCGCCGCAACGGCCGCGACGTCCATGCACTGCGGGGCGTGTCGCTCACCATCGCGCCGGCGGAGATCCTCGGCCTGGTCGGTGAGTCCGGATCCGGCAAGAGCGTCCTGGGTTTCAGCATGCTGGGCCTGCTGCCCAAGACCGCCAGGATCGACGGCACCGTGACGGTGGCGGGCTCCGACATGGTCGACGGTGACGCCAAGGCGCTGCGCCGGGTCCGCCGCCTCGACCTCGGAGCGGTGTTCCAGGACCCGATGACGTCGCTGAATCCCACCATGCGGATCGGCAAGCAGGTCGCCGAGGCGGCGGGCAGCGACGAGGAGGCGCTGCGACTGCTCACCGCGGTGGGCATCCCCGAGCCCAAGCGGCGACTGCGGGCGTTCCCGCACGAACTGTCGGGTGGGTTGCGCCAGCGCGTCATGATCGCGATCGCGATCGCGGGTGATCCCGACCTGATCATCGCCGACGAGCCGACCACGGCGCTCGACGTGACCGTGCAGGCCCAGGTACTCCGGCTGCTCCGGCGACTGCGCGACGAGATCGGCTGCAGCATCGTCTTCATCACCCACGATCTCGGGGTCGCCGCCCAGATCTCGGATCGCATCGCAGTGCTCTACGCCGGCCGGATCGCCGAGATCGGGCCCAGCGCGGCGGTTCTCGGTGCACCAGCCCATCCGTACACCCATGGGTTGCTGCGGTCGCGCCTCACCCTGCACACGGCGAGGGACCGCAAGCTGGCCGCTCTCGCGGGTTCGGTGCCGAGCGCCGTGACACCACTGCCCGGCTGCGCGTTCGAGCCGAGGTGCGTGCTCGCGACCGACGACTGCACGCTGACGCCGCCGGAGCCGGTCGCGGTGGCGGCCGACCGCACCAGCGCGTGCCTGCTTTCCATGGAGACGGTGGCCGCGGACCTCGGCACCAAGTCGACGAACACCGAGGAGCCCTTCCCCGAGGAGCCCGACGACGGCGACGAGCTGCCAGCGTCCGTGGTGCTTCGGGACGTCACCAAGACCTTCTCGGTGGCCAAGCGCTGGCTGGACCGC
>JAESGJ010000563.1_pt1 | contig 14667 bp, 12 predicted proteins | sample 9266241 | NCBI WGS metagenome assembly JAESGJ01 (sample SAMN14514841, study PRJNA621669) | algae metagenome | isolation source: Brasilonema octagenarum HA4186-MV1 and co-occurring heterotrophs from wet... | place: USA: Manoa Valley, Hawaii | collected 2009-07-20 | reverse complement strand
TATGTACAATGCCATTTACTCGCCTTTGATGAAGTTGGCTGCACTTGATGTTCGTAAGGATCCTACCGAAGAAGATACATCCAGTGGTGAAAACAATGAGAGTTTGAAGGAGAAATCTGACGAAATCGCAGCCTACATTAAAGAGCGAACTGAGGAAATCACAGCCTATATTCAAGAGCGGTGTTTGTGGCAGTTCCACTCTCGTTCATGGGATAGAGAAGAAAACATCAATGGTGTGATCAACACAGCCATGAAAATCTTCACTGGAGAACAGGTAGCTACTGAAACACCTAATGACAAGCTTTATTATGCAGACGCAAAGATCCTTGTAGTTGAGCTCAAAGTTAAGTTCTCATGGTTAGCCACTATGGAACATGCACACATAAAGGCAGTACTGGAGTTAGTTAGACAAAAACTGACCGGTATCGCCATCACTGGTTCGCTCAATGGTGAATTGCACCATTCTCTTTATTAAAGAGGAGTTCCCTAGCATTCCCTATAAGAGGTGTGAGTTTGTAGTCAGCAATGCGCGTGTTTAAATAAGCGATAAATCGCTGACTACAAACCTCGTAAATTTAGTTTGGTGGATTATGAGCAATTTCTCTCAGTGCCAATTCCACCAAACTCACACAATCACCAACAAAGCATTCAGGCAAATTTCAATTCTGTACGATCGGGTGGCAAGTTGAGTCCAACCCCCACCGACAAATCTACAGAGTGTTTTAAGTTCTGGTCAAATTTCTGCTCAAATTTTTTACACTATTTAGGAGACAATTAAGATGTCTTTAGCTGTCAAAAAGAAAGAACGCAGTGGGGTCATCAATCCCATATTTACCTGTCAGCCTGCTGGAGCAGAATATGCTTCCATTGGTGTCAAAGATTGTATCCCCTTGGTACACGGGGGACAGGGTTGTAGCATGTTTGTTCGACTCATCTTTGCTCAGCATTTGAAGGAAAATTTTGACATTGCTTCTTCTTCACTCCATGAAGCTAGCGCTGTTTTTGGAGGTATGCCACGGATTGAGGAAGGTGTAAAGACGCTGGTACAACGATATCCTGATCTGCGGATTATTCCCATTATTACGACTTGTTCAACCGAGACAATTGGGGACGATATCGAAGGAACCATTACCAAGGTCAACAAATATTTAAAGAAAGAGTATCCCGATCGCGAGGTTATTCTTGTTCCTGTACATACTCCCAGTTACCGAGGTAGTCAAGTAACAGGATATGATGTAGGGGTACAGGCGCTTGTTACTAGTCTGGCAAAGAAAGGCGAACCAAATGGTAAGTTGAATATCATTACCGGATGGGTTAACCCTGGAGATGTCACTGAAATCAAGCACATCTTACAAGAGATGGAAGTTGAAGGCAACATCTTATTTGATACCGAAACCTTCAATTCGGCGACTATGCCGGATAAGTCGAGCTTTACCTATGGTAATACCACCATTGAAGAGATTGCTGATTCTGCCAATGCGATCGGCACCATTGCCCTATGCAAATATGAAGGCGGTAACGCAGCTAACTTTTTGGAAAGGGAGTTTGGTGTTCCCGCAGTTGTCGGTCCTACACCAATTGGCCTCAAAAATACTGACGCCTGGCTGCAAAATATCCAAAAACTAACTGGTAAACCAATACCGGAATCCTTGGTAGTAGAACGAGGCAAAGCTATCGACTCCTTAGCTGACCTTGCTCATATGTACTTTGCAAACAAGAGAGTCGCTATCTACGGAGATCCCGATTTGGTCATTGGGTTGGCAGAGTTTTGTCTGGAAGTTGAGTTAGAGCCAGTGCTGCTCTTGTTGGGAGATGATAACAAAGCTCCTTCCAAAGACCCTAGACTTGCGGAGTTGGAGAAGAGAGCAAACCACGCTGAGTACGACATCGATGTGATCTGGAATGCGGATTTGTGGGAACTAGAAAGCCGCGTCAAGGAAAAAGGCGATATCGACTTGATTCTGGGTCATTCTAAAGGTCGATACATTGCGATCGATAACAAAATTCCAATGGTTCGAGTAGGCTTCCCTACCTTTGACCGCTCAGGTTTGTGGAAAAATCCGATCATTGGCTATAGAGGTGCAGAATGGCTGGGAGATGCGATCGCTAACGCCATGTTTACAGATATGGAATACAAGCTTGATCGCGAGTGGATCTTAAACGTCTGGTAAGAGGCTCTTGAGGACACTTGATGATTAGCTAGATTCCTGACTTCGCAGAAGAAGTCAGGAATCTAATCACCCAGAGATTGAAGAGGTATTATGGCTACCAGTATAGATGGAAACGTTGTATTTTACGGAAATTTAAGCGAACTGTATCGTTTAGCAAAGGAGGGTAAGATTAAGACTAGCTTACAAGGTAGTCATACCCGTCCCTGCAAATTTTGGACTGCAACGAAGATTTTAAGTGGGATTAAAAATGCGATCGTAATTTCTCACGGTCCAAGTGGCTGTGCTTATGGAGTCAAGCGAGCATACAAGCTAACCAACAGCCGCAATAGTGGTTCCCCTTATGAACCTGTAGTCACTACCAACATGAGTGAGAAATCGGTGATTTTTGGAGGGGAAAAAGAATTACGAGGCGCGATTCTAGAAGTAGATCAAAAATATAATCCAGATGCGATCGTTGTGGCAACGAGTTGTGCATCTGGAATTATTGGTGACTGTGTTGATGACGTGGTGAATAAGGCACGCACTGAAATACAGTCTGAGATCATGACGATACATTGCGAAGGATTCGCAGGCGAGTATCGTAGTGGATTTGATATCGTATTTCGGCAAATCGTAGACTTTATGGAGCCGCCCACTCCAGAACTGAAAGCACAACTTGCTGATTCTGTCAATATTGTGGGTGCGAAGATGGGGCCAGAAAGGACAGAAGTAGAAGGTGATGTCAAGGAACTGAAACGACTGATTAAAGGAATGGGAGCTAGGGTTCACAGTGTGATTGCTGGTGACTGCACATTAGATGAACTCAAGAAAGCACCGAGTGCGGCAGTCAACTGTACCTTATGTTTGGATCTTGGCTATACTATCGGCAAAGCCATGTCAGACAAGTTCGGTACTCCGCTGAATTCTACTATCCTTCCTTATGGTATTAGCGCTACAGAAAAATGGCTCCAAGGAGCTGCAAAATATTTAGGGATGGAAGAACAGGCGGATGCTTTGATGAAGCAGGAATATGCCGCAATCAAGACCGAATTTGAAGAAGCTAAAAAATATATAGAAGGGAAGTTAGCGATTATCGAAGGGCATGATGCTATCAAGTGCTTGTCCATTGCCCATATGTTAGAGCGTGATTTTGGGATGCGTGCAGTCATCTATAACTTCCATCCCTGGAGCACGGAAGCACGGGAAACCAGTGTAGACTACTTGTTAGAAACTGGATTAGACCCGGAAATCTTAATTACCAAGGGGACGCTGGCTTTTGGTAAGTATGAGTCGATGAAACAAACCGAAGACGAATTACTGAATTTTATTGGTGGTCTTGATGCAGATTCGGTGGTATATTTTGGTTCTTCCTTGAGTTTCCCATACATTCCCGTTGTCGATTTAAACGCTATCTTAAATCGTCCTAGATTCGGCTATCGCGGAGCCTTAAAGGTAGCTAAATGTATTAAAACAGCGCTTAAATACGGATTTAGACCTCGCAGTTCGTTAACCAAGCAAATGGTATTCCCCAAAAACTCAGGGTTAGCATCTGCTCAATCACTCACAGGCAAATTAGCCCAAGACTTGCCGGATTGTACTGTATATGCAGAGAAGAGAAGAGGAAAATGTTGTCAGGAATAACAAGTAAAAACTCTACCGCAGTCAATACAATACCCTTCAACCCAAAAGAAGGTAAAATGTTTGCTGGACTAACTTTTGACAATTGTGACCATAGCAAAGACCCAATTGTTGGCTGTGCCTTGGAAGGTATTGCAAACATGGTTGCTGGAATGAAAGATGTCAGTATTGTGATTCATTCTCCCCAAGGTTGCGCGTCAACTGTTGCAGCTGGCTATGATAACCATGAGGTTGATTTTACAAAGCGCAAAGTAGGTTGTACTCGTCTTTTTGAGTCAGACATTGTCATGGGAGCGTCTGAGAAACTCAAAGGTATGATTAAAGAGGCGGATCAATCTTTTCATGCTAAGGTCATGTTTGTCGTTGGCACTTGCGCGGCGGACATTATTGGTGAGGATATTCAGGGTTTATGCAACAATATTCAGCCACAGGTCAATGCTAAACTTGTTCCTATACTTGCTGGTGGGTTTCGGGGCAATGCTTATGATGGCTTAGAAATGGGATTAGAGGCTTTACTTCCTTTCATCAAAAAAAGGCAGACTAAGAGGAGGGGCAGAAAGCCAAGGATTGTAAACATCATTGCACCACAGGCAAATGTGAATCCCACTTGGTGGGCTGATTTGCACTGGGTAACCCAGACGTTAAAATCTTTAAGAATTAAGGTGCAAACGGTATTCTCCCACAATAGTTCCTTTGCAGAACTGGAACAAGCTGGTGACGCAACCGCCAATATTCTTCTTAGTCATGATGTCGGGTATAAGTTTGCTCGGAAAATGCAACAGACTCATGACATTCCCCTCATTCTAGATGATATACCTTTACCAATAGGTGTAAAAAACACTACGCGGTGGTTGCAGGCATTGGCGGCACATTTCAAGAGCGAAGAAAGAGTGGAACCGCTGATCAAACAAGGCGAAGAAATGGTTGTGGATACGCTTCGCCGACGAGCATTAATGATTATTCCCCGATATCGTAACTGTAGAGTTGCTGTATCTACAGATGGGACACTTGGTATCGGACTGGTGAGAATGCTCTTTGAAGAGTTGGAGATGATTCCAGAAGTTTTGTTGTTTCGCTCAGCAATGCGTGAATCTCGCCCAATTCTGGAGCAAGAATTGCAAAGCCTTGGTCTTTCTCCTAGCGTGGTATTTTCTGCCGATGGATATCAAATAAAACAAGCCTTAACAGAGATTGATACTGATGCTGTTTTTGGCTCAGCATGGGAAAAATACATAGCAGAAGAACTAGGAATCCAAATCTCTTTTGATGTATTCAGCCCTACTAATAGAGAGACTTATCTTGACAAGCCATATTTTGGCTATGAAGGAATGATCAACATGATGGAAGTGGTTGCCAACGATTGGGATAGAGCTTTTCGTTCAAAACATATTCATTGGACATAGAGAAGTCCTAGAACACCGATTCAGTATTCATAATTGTGATTAAAAAACCCGGTTTCTTCTAGTTGAGGCAACGACGAAATATCCGTCTTCCTAGTAACAGAAACCGGGTTTTTGGGAATAGTGAATCGGTTGGCGTTTTTCTTCAAAGCAACTTGAAGCCTAAGTTATTCAGAACTTCACGCAAGTACTTGCATCCTTTTAAATATTCTAAAGTTGCGATGCGCTCGGCTGAGTGTTGTGACCAATCACCAGTGACATCCATCTTTTGTTCAGCATAAAAATTTTTGATGATGTCGTTGTAGTGAGCGATCGCCTCATCTTGCTCTGCCAATGTATAGGTTTCCCGATGCAGTACCGCTGACTGAGGTAACCGTGGCTTAATAGCTGTTTGTACTTCAGGATTTGGATAACCCACACACAACCCAAACACAGGGAACACCAAAGGTGGCAAATTCAGTAGCGTTGCTACCTCTTGAGTACTTTTGCGGATTGCACCAATATATCCCGTTCCCAAGCCAAGGGACTCAGCAGCGAGAGTGGCATTTTGCGCTGCGATCGAGGCATCAACTATTGCCTTAATCAACAATTCTAAGTATTCTAGAGCATCATGAGAGAGTCCGCGACTGTCAGCCACACGAGCCACACGAGCCAAATCTGCTAACCAAACCAAAAATAAAGGAGCCTCTTTAATATGGGCTTGTCCTCCTGCCAGCCTGGATAATTCTTCTTTGCGCTGTTGATCTTCAATTGCTACCACACTCCAGGATTGGAGATTGGCAGAAGTCGCAGCAGATTGAGCAGCTGCAACTAGCAACTCCAGAGTTAAGGGCGGTAGAGGGTCAGATAGATAAGACCGAACTGAACGGTGAGATAGTATTGTACTAAAGAAGTCGTTCCAGGCAATTTCGCCATTGAAGGGAATTTCACCATAGCGCGATCTCATTAGTTCTATAGGATTAGTCATAGTTAACTTTTGAACTCCAAAGCTTTTTTACGATTTCTAAGATAAAAAGGATGTGATTAAATGACTAAACCGAGAGCAATCCGTAAGTCTGTCCACGATCGCATCCTGAATACGGCATCAGACTTGTTTTATCGAGAGGGAATTCGCAACGTTGGCATTGACAGGATCATTGCTGAATCTGGCGTTGCTAAGATGTCGCTCTATAATCATTTCAAGTCAAAAGATGCATTGATTGAAGCTTGGCTGCGACAAGAGGATAAACAATGGTGCGAATGGCTCAAAACTACGGTTGAGCAACGAACTTCTGACCCATCCCAACAACTGCTAGCAATATTTGATGCGTTACGGGAATGGTTTGAGGGACCAGATTTCCGAGGTTGTGCATTCATTAATGCCTCAGTGGAATTAGCCAACCCTGATCACCCTGGACATCGAGTGGCATTAGAGCATCAACAATCAATTTACCGCTACATCAAAACTCTTGCGAAATCAGCAGAAATTTCATCACCCGAACAGCTAGCCCGACAACTGCTTCTGCTTGTACAAGGTGCCATTGTGGTTGCGATGATGGAAGGAAGTTGGTCAACCGCATCACAAGCGAAAAAGGCAGCAGCAATGTTAATTCAGACTGCATCAAAATCGTGAAAATCGGGGATGACATAAGGCTTATTATGGAGAATTGATAGACAATGAGGCAAAGCGATGAGAATTCATTACTTACAACACGTGCCTTTTGAAGGACTTGCTAGCATTGAACAGTGGGCGACACGGCAGGGTAAGATTATCTCCGCAACTAAGTTTTACAACGGTGACACGTTACCATCTGTTGATAACCTAGATTGGGTGATAGTAATGGGTGGTCCGATGAATATTTATGAGGATGATAAGTATCCTTGGTTGACTTCGGAAAAAAAATTTCTTGCAGAAGCAATCAAGAAGAATAAAGTAGTGATTGGCATTTGTCTTGGCTCGCAGCTAATCGCTGATGTTTTAGGTTCTAAGGTGTACAAAGGTCAGGAACAAGAAATAGGTTGGTATCCGATTAAACTAACAACAGAAGCACAAAATTCTCCTGTTTTTGCCTCATTCCCTGAGTCTTTCACTGTGTTTCATTGGCATGGTGATACTTTTGACTTACCTCCAGGTGCTGTACGACTAGCCTATAGTGAAGTCTGTTCTAATCAAGCTTTCATTTATGGTGAGAAAGTACTAGGTTTACAATTTCACCTAGAGTCAACTAAAGACAGCGTTCGCCAAATTATTGAAAATTGTGCTTCTGAATTAGTTGCAGGCAAATATATTCAGAAACCGGAAGAAATGCTTGCACGAGATGATGATTTTAGCAATATAAACACTGCCATGTGTAAGATTTTAGAGTATTTTGCTACTTTTAGTGACTAATTATTCATAACTCCTCTCCCTTGTATAAAATCGCCTATTCTTTCTAAACAAAATGTGCATCTCTAGGATTGAATGCCAGTTTAATCATTTCATGGCAGTAGACATTGCCAGATATATGACTTTGAGGCACTCTGGTGATTAAAGTTTGTTCTCCCACCTTAACCCAAATAGTATAAATCCCTATGCCACGTACAATTCGTTCTACCCGCCCTTTGATAGTAACCACTCCTGGCTGGTATGGAACTGAAGAACTTATATCATCAAGATAGAAAGCATCACCAGACAGACAACAGGTAGTAACTGGCGTTTTCACTTCACCAGGATATAAAAACTCTATACTGTTTGCGAGTTTAATAAAATAACCGCGACTGCCCCGTTCTACCCGGCACGGAATAATATTGTCCATCCCTACCAGTCTGGCAAGTTGCTCGTTAGCTGGTCGGCGTATGAGCATTTCCAATTTATCATCCTGTACAATACAGCCGTCAAACAGTGCGATCGCCCTTTCTGCAAAATGCAGTATGTCGGTAAAGTTATGACTGACTAATATGACTGCCGATCCCCTCGCTTGTGCCCATTGTCTAATTTTCTCGATGATCTGGGCACGTATTCCCACATCTAAAGAAGCAGAAGGCTCATCTAAAAGCAACAATTCTGAATCAGCGACTAACCCGCAAGCAATACAAACTCGCTTTGCTTCACCACCGGACAGGGAACGAGCTGACCGATTTGCCAGGTGTTCGCAGCCAAAAGTGGCAAGTGCTGTATGTACCTTTTGCTTAATCTTGTTTGCTGGTATGCCTCGAAATTCTAAGACTTTGGCAACATTATTAAACACGGTATCATTCAGCAGTAATATCTCCTGAAAGACTAGGGCAGAACGACGACGCAATAATGTTTTATTGGTATGACAAACATCCTGTCCAAATAATTGCATTTGACCACGGTAAGGCTGCAACAGGTTAATTGTTCTTAACAGGGTGCTTTTACCAGCGCCATTAGGACCAAGTACAGCGACAAGTTCTCCTGGACGGACTGCAAAATTTTCAATTGATAGGATATTTTTACGTTTTTTGCTATCGATGTTAACTTGCTGCATATTTAGAACATACTCGTTCATCCTCGTAAGATTTTCCTGTCGTGCTACAGGATAAGATTGCAGATTAACAAACGATTTAAACTCAGTTATCATGTTCATAAAATTTTCTTATCGTATTGCAAGAGAGTCAGCGATACTATAATGCTGTATGCGATGATGAGTAGGATGAAGGCGATCGCCAAAGCCACATCGTAATTCCCTTTCTCCACTTCCGTGACGATCGCCGTGGTCAGAACTCTTGTCTGCCCTTTGATATTGCCCCCTACCATCATGGATGCGCCAACTTCAGAGATGACGCGACCAAAACCAGCGATTATAGCAGCCATTAATCCTAACCGTGCTTCCTTGATCAGCAACCAATTGGCTTGCCACTGTGTCGCCCCCATTGATAGCAGTCGCAAGCGCAGTTTCGGATTAATAGTGAGAATTGCTGCAAAACTGAAACCAGCTATAATTGGGAAAGCAATGATTGCTTGGGCTAAGATCATAGCCGTGGGCGTATACATCAAGTCAAAGTTTCCCAACGGTCCAGACCGCCACAAAAACAGACTGACCAGTAAGCCGACTACGACTGGCGGTAATCCCATACCAAAGTTAACCAAGCTAGTTAATACTTGCTTGCCGACGAAATCTGCTAAAGCTAGCCATAGCCCTAATGGTAAGCCAAGGAACACGCTAATAGCTGTAGCTGTTCCAGATACCAACAATGTCATCGTCATCACTTGGAAAACGTCGCTATCGCCACTGGTTAATAGTTCAAGAGCTTTAATAGCTCCTTGAGTGAAAGTATCCACAAATCTACTTTTCTAAACCTGTATAAATGTGTAGATTAATTGAATCACTGGAAGTACACCACAAACTGATCACAATTTGTGTGGGGCAGAGCAATTTAAAAACCGTAATCTTTCTCTGTTTTACCGCCATCAACATAAAATAGCGGTTGTCCAAACTGTTTTCTTCCGTGGTCTGCAATCAGTTTCTGTCCTTCAGGAGATAAGACAAAATTAGTAAACGCTTTAGCTCCTGCACTATTCACTTTGGGGAATTTATTGGAATTCACTTCCATCACATGATAAAGATTCAACAGTTTCTTGTCTCCTTCGACTAGTACTGGCAAAGACAGGTTTTTCTTCTGAAATATATATGTTGCTCGATCCACTAGTGTGTATCCCAGTTTTTGATTAGCGACTTGCAAAGTTTGCGCCATCCCAGCACCTGTTTGTTGATACCAAGCGCCAGTCGGTGTGACATTTGCCTGTCCCCATAAATCTTTCTCCAGCTTATTAGTGCCTGAGTCATCACCCCGCGATACAAACAATGCTTGATTTTTAGCAATTAGGGAGAATGCTTCCACAGCATTCTTTTTCCCTCGGACTTGAGCTTTGTCAGCATCTGGTCCGACAATAACAAAGTCATTGTGCATTACCAAGTGCCGATTAATCACCGCACCACCTTCCAAAACTTTGCGTTCGGCTTTAGGTGAATTGACGAACAGCGCGTCAACTTCACCTTTTTCAGCCAGAGCCAAAGCTTGTCCAGTACCAACTGCAACTTTTTTTAGCTTATATCCTGTTTTCTTTTCAATTGCTGGAACTAAATCATCTAGCAACCCGCTATCCTCAATACTGGTTGTCATTGCCACTATGACATTTTTATTTGTCGGGGACTGTGCAGTAGCTGGCTTTTGCTTGACCAGCATATCACTAGCTTCAGAACTCAGAGTCACCAAGCTACACGCCAAACATGCAATGAAGATTCTCCGAATCATAGAGCCTCTGGAAATGTAGAATTTACGCATTGATAGAGTAATAAAATAATCCAAGTAAAGCGAGTCGTGTTGTGTGTTTATTCTTGAGGAACTAAACTCAGGAGTTCTTCAACAGTCAGACTACGTTTGGTTTGTACTGATTTATGCCGCACAGCATCCAGCACTGATTGAATTTCTACGCCACTGAGGTTGATTCCATGTTGTTGCAGTACATTAAGCAACAGATGGCGACCAGAATGTTTCCCTACAACCAACCGACGTTCCCAACCAACATCTTCCGGCGCGAACGGTTCGTAAGTAACTGGGTTTTGCAACACACCATGAGCATGAATGCCTGATTCGTGTGCGAAGGTATTTTCACCCACTATTGCCTTCCAGGGAGGAACTGGAGAGTTGGTAGCTTTGGCAACTAACCTTGACAGTTCCAGCAGCCGTTTTGTATCAATGCTCATTTCGATACCGTAGATGCATTTGAGTCCCATCACGATTTCTTCGAGCGCTGCATTGCCTGCCCGTTCGCCCATTCCGTTTACCGTGGTGTTGACCGATAGCGCTCCTGCTTTTATACCAGCCAGGGTGTTCGCAGTTGCTAAACCAAAATCATTGTGCATATGCATTTCCACTGGCATGGATAGGTGAGAGACAAGGTGGCGAACCTTATTATAAGTGGTGAAAGGATCGAGAATTCCCACTGTGTCACAGAAGCGAAATCGAAAGGCTCCCCACTCTTGAGCAGAGAGTGCCACATCCAGTAGAAAAGATTCATCAGCCCTGGAAGAATCTTCTCCGCCAACCGATACAGATAAACCGCGATCGCACGCGAAATTTATCGCATCCCGCAGGCGTTCCCACATGACCTGCTTTTGACCTCCAAATTTGGCGGCAATCTGAATTTCCGAGACGGGAACGGAAATATGTACTCGCTGTAAACCACAATTAATTGATGCCTGAATATCGGACAAGTTAGCACGATTCCAACCAAGTAATTTGGTGTTTAATCCCAGATTAACAATGGTTCGGATTGACTCTGCTTCTTCTTGCCCCATTGCTGGAATGCCAACTTCCAGTTCCGGAACTCCAATTGCATCAAGAAAAGTGGCGATCGCAATTTTTTCCTCAACATTAAAAGCAATACCTGCTGCCTGTTCACCATCTCGCAAGGTCGTATCGTTAATCTGAATGGTATGGTTGTTCATAGTGAAGTTATGATTTATGACTCTAAATATCTGCTACAACTTCCCCAATTTTACTGATGTCATAGCCACCGAGAACCTCTAATTGCGATCGGACTAGCCGATGTCCCAAAATGCTGAGAAACTGCTGTACTGGTGCTTCTTCCAAGTACTCCTTGAGAATCACCAAGTCGTATCGCGATTGATGCAAAGGGATAAATCCCAAGCCAAAGGTAGCAGCTATAGATGCCGTACTGATACCTGCATCAGCAATTCCTGAGATTATAGATAAAGCGACATCTTGTTGGTTGTGGACGATACGATCAAATCCTTTCACAGTATGTAATGGCACCCGTTCCTCTTGAAGTTTTCGTTCTAAAAGCATCCGACTGCCAGAACTCGCTTCATGAGTGACAATAGTTGCTCCAAATTCTACTAAGTCAGAAACTGTTTTAATTCCCATTGGGTTTCCTGGTGCAACTAATAATCCCTCTTCCCAAACCCCAAGAGTAATCAAGACGGCACCCTTACCTATTAAGGCTTCTCGCACAAAAGGAATGTTATGTTCCCTAGTTTGGGGATCATACAAGTGCATCCCTGCAATATGTACTTCACCTCGCTCTAGACTACGCAATGCAGCCATGCTGTGGGCGAAATGATAATGAACTCGCAGTTGCGGATGCCAACGTTCAGTTGCTCTTGCCAAAAGGGAAAGTACGGGTGTACAACCAGCTATCACGACTGTATTGTACAGTTTATCTATATCATCTAGAAGCCGAACCAGGACTTTATTTGTACTTGTCTGGTTCTGTGTTTTATCTTCTGGGTTTAGCGGCTTGCTTATGCTGGGGAACCCTTTCGGCAGTTCCTCCTGGGGGAAACCCCTAAGATCTCGGCGACTACCCACCGCAACTGCCTCACCATCCGCCGGAATTATATCAATGCGAAAAGCATTGTTCCCAACGAGGGGATAAGCTATCCATTGATCCCCAACTCGCGCTAGACTAACTCGTGCTTGCTGTCCCTTAGGGACTGATTTTGCAAGAATCGCCTCGACTTTGGGTAAATCCTCCTCTAGCCAGAATAAGTCCTCGACTTGGCAGCCAAGCGCTTTGGCTAAACGCAGGCAAATGGTAACAGAAGGAGCATATTGTCCTGATTCCACACCACTAATACTCTGACGGGTAACACCAGCCAGATTAGCCAGATCTTGCTGACTCATGCCCAAGCGAGTTCTAATAGACTTCAGGTTGTTGCAGATATTCATATCCAGCTTCATAAGGCTGTATCTCTCCGTTACAAAAAGCTGCAGCGGACAAACTTAATCTGACGAGGCAATAGTAAGGTCTTTTAGTATGTGCTTTTTCTGCTGGAAGACCTGTTGATGGTTTTGTAACATTGCATACATATTGTAAAAATACCTGCAAGATTTTTGTTTTTGCGGCAAGTATTTCTGATTGTTTGTGTCTGAGTGTTTGTGAGTGTATGATTGCTTTTTTATTCCCCCTATAGCAAGATTATCATACATAACGCAAAAATAATTGCTAAACAAAAATTTTTTCTCCTTGTATTTCTCGTCAAGAATGTATTTATAACTACAGAAAAATTATGGCTTCTGTAAGATTGATTAAAGATTTTAAGCTTAGCTTTGTTTTGTCAGGATAGTGCTTGAGCTTAATTGCGATAAGCAAAGCCCTGCTGTAGGCGATCGCAGCAACCACCGGAGTGTAGCAAATCAAAGTTAGTGTTATAGCCATAGCCATCTTCATTAGGACGCTGCTTGCTTGAGAACGACTTCGATGGCATCGCGTAAATGATCCGAGTGGGGTAATATGATTTTAGTCAAGGTAAACGAGGCGCGATTGAGCCAACACTTCCGGGAAAAACTCGCATCACAATAAGGGATTGAGCCGAGATGTTTGTAAAATAGTGCCACTTCGCTGAAAACCATTGTCCTGTCTATATTTCAGTCCAAGAGAATTTTGCATTGCTAATATCTGCTAACTAGTATTAGCAGACAAAAATTGGCTCCAAAAAGGGTTTTCTGTCTGAAGACTGCTCCTCAAAACCCCCAAAATTCATGTCTGCTAAGGTAAGTGGCACTTTTTTACAGCTATCTCGGCTCGACCCCATTATCTGTTGCTGAAGTTGAGTCGAAATATGTCGTATCTCGACTCAACTTCAACTTAGTTCCACAGACGCTCCTGCCGTTGCTAACACCTTTTGTCAGAATTTTATTACCAAAATGGTAGTTTTCATGTCGCGTCAAAGAGCATGAATGTAATCATAAGCTGAACAAGGTGTTATTCGGCTTATGAATCTTTTACCTCAACAATTTCTTTTTGGATAGAGCGAATTTGTGCAGCTAATTCTTTCCGAGTAGAAGCTTTGAGTAGATATCGGAAGAAAAACCATGTTGCAGAACCAATTCCAGTTAACTCAAAAAGTAACTGTAACTGCGGAATTTCATTGATGACATCTAATACAGCTATAACTAGCTTAATTGCAATCGTCGCTGTAATAATTGAAGCAAAACAAAGAATTGGTAACTGGTATTCAGTGAAAAATCTCCCAGAGTATTTAGGCAACTGCTTTAAGAAGTCAAACAAATTTCCGCTAATTTGCTGCCATTGGATTAATCGTTCATTAGTAAGTGATGGCAATGACTGAGTTTCCAGTGTTGAATTTTCAAGTACTGCGCTAGATTCTGTTGATATCATATCAACAGATTTCGATTGTTGTACTTCGCTCTCCATAAGTTTCTTATTTTGTTCACTGACAACAGTTTCCATCTGTGTAGTCAAGGTCGCGCCTTGTGTAGGAGGAGAGAATAGTTCCGGCGTAATTATATTTGCATTTGCATCAAAACTCTTATCGGCAGGAGTTTCCAAAACCACCTGTTCTACAGAGAAGATTTCGGTATTCTTGTTCAGAATACCATTCATGATTTCGTCAGATTTCTCCTTCAAACTCTCATTGTTTTCACCACTGGATGTATCTTCTTCGGTAGGATCCTTACGAACATCAAGTGCAGCCAACTTCATCAAAGGCGAGTAAATGGCATTGTACATA
>JAESGJ010000561.1_pt1 | contig 14714 bp, 16 predicted proteins | sample 9266241 | NCBI WGS metagenome assembly JAESGJ01 (sample SAMN14514841, study PRJNA621669) | algae metagenome | isolation source: Brasilonema octagenarum HA4186-MV1 and co-occurring heterotrophs from wet... | place: USA: Manoa Valley, Hawaii | collected 2009-07-20 | reverse complement strand
CTGTGAGGCACGTACCCCTGAATCACTCGACCAAGCAATGGCTCTTGCTGTAAATTACATTACCGAAGATGATGCCTTCGGTTGGTTCAACCACTGTGGTCTATTTACCTGAAAATTGCTGTAAGACTGGAGAAACAGCGTTTTTGTATTTCCTGTGGGTTTGCAACTCGTCCGCTATACGAGTGAGGAACGTCTCAACGAGATTATTCATTACCACGAAGAATGAGGTGTGTTTATTGGCAATCTCCACACGTATATTATTGAAGATAGCGGTAGAAAGGTGATTGATCCTGAGCAGTTGAAGTTTAAGGAAATGGTTGACCCCTATAAGTTGATGAATCCTGGTAAAAGTAAGGTGCTGAAATTTAAAATCGCTAATGATTCACATTGACGGTTCTTACGGTGAAGGCGGCGGACAAATTCTCCGAACCTCACTGAGTCTAGCTGCTATTACTGGCAACTCAATAGGGATAGAGAACATCCGAGCTGGACGTTCAAAACCCGGACTCGCAGCACAACATCTGACATCAGTTCGTGCGGCTGCAGCAATTTGTAACGCTAGAGTGCAAGGTGATGCTTTGGGTTCGATGACGCTGGAGTTTGTTCCTGGTAGTTCCGTACAAGCGGGAAGTTATACCTTTGATGTGAGTGAAGCGCGCCAAGGTGGTTCTGCTGGTGCAGTCACTCTGGTGTTACAAACTATTCTCTTGCCTTTGGTGTTAGCAACTGGTGATTCTCAGGTGACACTCAAGGGGGGAACTCATGTCAGTTATAGTCCTTCCGTAAATTACATTCAACAAGTTTACCTGCCAACATTGCAACGCATGGGTGTGCAAGTTGAAGTGAAACTGAACGCTTGGGGGTGGTATCCCCAAGGCGGGGGAGAAGTGGAACTACTTGTGAGTGGTGGTAGCAAACTTGGCGGGATCAACTTGGTGGAACGCGGCGACTTGCAACAGGTGCGGGGGTTAGCAGTTGTCACGGAACTACCTTCCCACATTCCCCAAAGAATCGCGAGTCGTGCTGAAAATGTATTGCGTGAAGCCCAATTGAAACCCGGTGTACAAGCTTTGCGAGCAAAAGGTGTCGCACCAGGGGCGGGTTTGTTTCTCACCGCTGAGTACGAAAATAGTTTAGCTGGATTTGGTGCGTTAGGGCGTCTCGGTTTGCCTGCAGAAAAAGTCGCAAATATGGCTTGCGAGGAACTGCTGAAGTTTCATCAAACAGGCGCACCTGTGGATGAACATTTGGCAGATCAATTATTATTGCCAGCAGCTTTGGCGTCAACTGGGAGTGAGTACCGAGTGGCTGAGGTGAGTCAGCATTTGACGACGAATGCTTGGGTGATTGAGAAATTTGGATTGGCGCGGGTGATGGTGGATGAGGTGGAGAAGATGGTGGTGGTGGAGTGTTAACTATAGCGGTTCTCATTTGTATGAAGTACATTTTTTAACCTCACCACGCCAGGTGCCTCAAGTCGGGGGACCCGGACGCCAGATACCTACGGAGGGAGACCCTCCTGCAGTACTGGCTCCCCACGGCACTGGCTCCCCAACCCCTCTCCTTACTAAGGAGAGGGGAGCGTTTGCGCCAGCAAATGCGGGGTGAGGTGACGACTGTATTACACTGAAGTGAGAACCGCTATAATTATTAACAGGACTTACGCAACGCAAAGAATTTCCGTAGCGTGCGCTTGCGCATACGATGTCGCTCCCAATGACAGAATTACGTTGAAATGCGTAAGTTATATTTATGTATTTTTTTACTTACGTAAAAGTGCTGAAAATTTTAAGAGCAATCTGTGCGAAAGCTAAACCTTATTCTGTGAAGTATTAAAAGACTATGTTTGAAATAATTAAGTGCTGAAGTCAATGTCGTCTACCAAAGCTGTTAAAGTCTTTTATTGTTGCTCTGATTCTGACAAAGACGAAAAACTACGGAATGAACTAGAAAAGCACCTGATGATTTTGCAGTGGCAGGGCATAATCACTACCTGGCACAAGGGCATGATTCGTGCAGGAGAAGAATGGGAAAGTGAAATATACACACAGTTAATGACAGCCGATATAATTCTGCCGCTGATTAGTTCAGACTTTATAGCTTCAGATGATAACTGGAACGTTTTGGCAAAGCTGGCTATGGAAAGACATAAGGCTCGACAAGCCTGTGTTATCCCTATTCGACTCCGTCCAGTTGATAATTATTGGAAGGTTGCATTCCCTAACGTCAAAGCTTTACCTAACGATGAAAGACCTGTTACCGATTGGAAGCCTTATGATAGAGCTTTTAAGAGTATTGCAGAAGATATTCGGAAGGTAGTTGAGCAACGAACTGGTTCTCGGTTTCCTATTCAAAACTCTCTTCAGGAAATTGGAGCAGGTGTAATCCCTATTGCAATGACTTTTTGGAACTTGACAAGTGCGACTGTAAATCTGGCAACTGCAACTTTTTCTTCCTTCCCTACGAGAGGAAGGTATCGTAGGCGGAAAAAGATAAAACTGAGCTTTCTTACAAAGCTTATTATTATTGTCGCAATTGCAGGCGTTTTTATTTCTCAACGATTTAATTTATTAGAAAATTCTTCATCAGAATCTAATCAAATCTTAAGCACACAACAAAACTTCGAGCCAAGTGGCTGGATATGGATAGGTTTAATTAATAAGACTTCAACTGGTTTAATTATTGGAGATCCACTGCTTAAAACCTCAGATCCTCAGACACTTCCTAGCATAGATCCCCCTTTTGTCCCATCACCAAACATAGTAGTTACTATTAAACGCAAAGTGAATCTAAGAAAAAACAATACCTCGTCATCACAACTGCTAGATGAGCTTCAGCCGGGAGAAAAGTTCAGGATTGGTGAGGTAAAACTTTTAGGGGACAACACCAATTCACCTCATAGGCAAGTTTGGGCACAAGTTGGTAGGTGTAATCAGACTTGTAACAAGTAAAGACTATAGGAATCCGGTTTGATTTGGTGAATTGACTCGTAGAGGCAGGGAACAGGGAAGAAGCTATAAAGGTGTACGGAGTTTTTTTCAAAAATCAAATAGGAGTCCTATAGTGATAATAATAATTAATAGTAATTAATAGTAATTAATTATTATTAATTATTATTAATTATTTTAATTCATAATTACGAATTATGAATTATTAAATTACGCCTCATCAACAGAGCGCGGCTTTTTCCCATCCAGTAAGGCACTCACAGTCATATCTCCCATAACATTGATCACAGTACGACAGCGATCCAAAAACCAATCCACTGTGATCAACAAAGCAATATACTGTGTGGGCAAGCCAACGGAAGTAAACACCAGTGTCATCGTTACTAACCCAGCTTCTGGGATACCTGCTGCACCCACTGACGCAAAAATTGATGTCAGAATAACAACAAACTGCTGCCCAATATTCAGATGTAGCCCAAGCACTTGGGAGATAAACAACGCAGATGTTGCCTCATAAAGGGCAGTACCATCATTGTTGAAATTTGAGCCAACTAATGCTCCCAAAGAAGCAGAGGATTCTCGTAAACCAATTTTGTGCTGCAAAGCCTCAAAGGTAATAGGCATTGTCGCTACAGAGGAGTCAGTTGAAAAAGCTGTGAAAAAGGCATCAGAACTACCACGTAAAAAGTTTATTGGATTCACCCAAGAACCAAATTTCACTCTCGTCAGGTAGTAGCAAGCTTGCAACGTCAACCCCACCAGTACCGCTATCACGAACGCGCCCAACGATTTGAACGGCTCAAAACCTTTTTCAGCAACAGTTTTACCTACAATTCCAAAAACTGCCAATGGCACGAGGGCAATCACCCAGTGAAGAATGCGGATAATACACTCAAACAAAATGCCAACTATATCCTCTATCGCCTGGTATCCTCTCTTACCTTGGGCAAGTTGTTCTGATTTTATTGCCCGCAAAACGATCGCAAACGAAAGAGCAATAACAATAAGCTGGATAACATTATTATTAACCAAAGGCTGAAGGACTGCTTCTGGTACAGCATCTTTCAACAGTCCCCAGGGATCAAAATTTTTCGTGGCTGTTTGTCCACTTCCCGAAGCAGTCAAACTTCCCCATGTACCAGGACGCAGGACATTTGCCACAAAAAGCCCAATCACAATCGCGACTGTCGTGTTAGTAAACAGCAGCACCGCTAAACGCCGTCCCGCTGTGCCGGGAATATTAGTTGTCAAGAAGGTATGCAATACTGCCATCAAAATCAACGGCGTCGCAAGGGCGCGGAGAGCCTTTAATATCAATTCAGCCGGAATTGCTAAAGTTTCTATGAAGGTTTTATTTGCTGGGCTGGGGTTTCCTGCACCCAATGCAACACCCAACACAACTGCCAGAATAAGCGCGATGACAATTTGTAAAGTCAGGGGAATACGTTTCCACCAGGGGCGAGATTTAGCTTCAAGGTTATCGATGCTGTCTGTTTCGTTCATGCAGGGCGCTCAGTTAGCAATGCAATGATTAAAACATCACTTTGGATATTAAAGATTCCGGATAAGATGATCATTCAGGCAACGAAAGACCATTAATTTCTGACGAGTGATAGGCAAATCTTACCCCCATCCCTTCTTTTTGGCAATGATAGCTTGGGGCGGACTTGCTATGCGGTGAGCAGCTCCGACACGAAGATATCCTCGATCTTGAAGAGGCGATTGGTGATGCCCTGCTCGAAGTGGTAGCGAAGCACAGCATCAATAGCTTTCCGGTTCGCCTCGATCCCGTATGGCCACCAGTCTTCACCGAGCACTGCACGATCTTCTGTGATGAGTTTGCTGAACCACGGGAACATCGTGCCCATGTTGTTGAAGATCATGCCATGCTTGTACTCTTCCTCTGCAGCCTTCTTTGCCTCCCAGAAGCCCCTATACACTGACTGCGCCAATCCGGGATGCTGCGCGAGAATGTCCTTGCGGATGACAACTGTGTGCATGATCGGGAAAATGCCCGTGCGCTTGTAATACTCGCGCTCCACCGTTGGGTAGTCAGGAAAGAGGTGCGTCACTTTGGGTGAGTTCTCAAGGATGCACTTCGGCACATCCGCTGAAATCAGCGCATCGAGTTCGCCGGCTTCAAGCATGGCACCCAACTCTTTGCCCTTTGGAATGTCTGTCACCTCGACATTTACCGGATGCGTATGCGGAACGAAGTCGATTGGCTTCAACGGCCAGTCGAGTCCGCCGATAACCCAGCGGCACGTCTCGGGTTTGAACCCGTGCTCATCCGACAACATCCCCTTCGGCATGATGCCTGCATCGTGGCTGTAGAGAGCGAGTTCGCCGATGATTTTACCGTTAAGGTCTTCAGGCCTCTCGATACCGCTCGCCTTGTTGATGTAAATCGCGGAATGCCGAAACGCTCGATTGGGAAAGACGGGAATCGCAACGAATGGCGACTCTGGGCCCTCAAATGTCCGCAGGAAGTACGTCATGCCCAATTCGGAGACATCGAATTTCCGTTCCCCAATCATGCCTTGGAAGATTTCTGTTACGATCGGGGCGCTGTGATACGTGGCATCGACACCCTCGATTTTCACCGTGCCATCTGCCAGAGCACGGGTGCGGTCATAGTTCCAAAATGCGATGTCAAGCTTTAGATCTGCCATACGGTTCTCCTCTCGTCTGTTGGTTGTGTTGCAGTGACTTCGCTTCAAAGAGAATGACCGCACCACGATTGAAAGCAAATGACCGATTTTTTACGAATCAATAACCCCTAAGCGCCAAAAGGTGTAGCTTTGTAGTCGCTCGCTTGATCTACGCCCAGAGATTTAACAAATTCTATATTCGCAGCTGAGGTCGTTCCAATCACGTGTGCCCCTTTCCATTTGGCAAACTGCACCGTGAACATGCCCACTCCGCCCGATGCCGCATGAATCAGAATCGTTCGTAGTACATGAAACCGAGGTTTCGAACAAATTCAAACGCGAATGAATCATCTTTGAATACAACCTTCATATGCCCTCCTTACGTGTGCGATAGCCCGGTCAGGCCATGGTTGGGTTGATGACACTCCTTGGAAGTGCCATAACCCCCTCGACTCCACCCATTTTCATGAAGCAACGGTGGCGACTCCGTCGATTAGGTCGCAGACAAACTGTTTTATGGTGCGTGGCTCCCGACCTAATATACTTCGCAGGACAAATGAATTTCCCGGAGATCCATACTTTCCGTAGTACGCGTACATTTCGCTTTCAGGTCTTATGTCGTCGGGCTTTGGTTTGGTCAACTCAACCCATTCCTCAAATGTTACAGTGTCAGCCTTGATCTGACGCCCAAGACAATCGCTCATTATCGATGCCACATCTTGTCGGTTGTAATATCCTTCCGCACAAAGTTCAAATGTCCCGTTTGTAAGACGGTCCTCGGTCAAGGCGATTGCGACGACATCCGCTACGTCTCGATAGTCAACCCGCGCGAGCTTTGCAGTAGGGGAGAACGGCTCGGCAAAAATGCCAGATTGTACAATACTAGGCCATGATAGGCTGATGTCTTGATAGAACATAGCTAGTTGCAAAATTACAAATTCTAGGCCGGACTCAATAATTGCAGCCTCAACAGGACCTTTTGCGGAATGTATCTGCAATGAGGTAATTGTTGGGTGCAGAATTGACGAAAAAACGATGCGGCGCACGCCAACCTCTTTGCATAATTTTACAAAATTTATTCCAATGTCAGCTTCATTTCGACTAAACTGGGGTGCAATGTAGAAAACCGCTTCCGTTCCACGCAACGCGGTCTGCACGCTTTGGCTGTCTTGGAGATCTCCTAATGCGATTTCGGAAGCTCCATTGCGAAGTGCCACCTCTGCTTGGTCTGTTGTCCGGACAAAACCGCGGACACGGATACCTCGTCTATGCAGTGCAGGAACGGTAAGCCCAGCAAAATGGCCTGCAGCTCCCACCACAAGGGCTATCTTGTCTGTATTAAAATTCATTGTCTTGCCTCATAAAAGCGAACAGTGGTACCACGGCATTTTACAACCAGTGTTTGAGCGATCGCTTTCCTTGTCACTTTCGGGTTGAGAAATATCAACAGTCCCCTAAATCACAAATCACTGCGGATCAATATGTAGTCGAGGGGCTATTCCTGGATTGACCAATTCTGCCACCTCTTCTTTTGATAATTTGCTCAACTCAGCCTGCAGTTCTTCAGCCGTGAAGAGATAGCCTTGTGCTTCTGCAAAGTTGACGCAGGTTTGTATATCGCTTGCAGCTTGACACTGTGTCTGTAACGCTTGATTTTGTCTAATAGCTGCAAAAAATTGGTTGATCGGTGCTTGAGCCATGTCAATTTATCTCCTTGTTAATTGATGCAGTAGCTTTATGGCATGTTGTTCGCTTCGTTGTTTTTCATGATTGGTTTGCTCAGATCTTGCACCTAACCGTATAAGCCCGGACTTAGTTAAAAGCAGCGCAAGTAAATTACACAGTTTTTATTGTCTTTTCTCGTAAGGATAAGGGCTTGAGGCTTCGTACTGAGTGTTAAAATTAAATCAACTTTTCTTGGTGCAAGATGTGAGTTTGTATAAGTGTTTGCTTAGCAAGTTTCTGCTCAACAAAACGTATTACGGATTAGTCTTGCTCTTCAGGAAAGTAGCTATCATGCCCAAAGCCGCCTCCGCTGCGTTCAGTGTTCCGACGTTCCCCGGAAAGACGTGCGTCATTCCCTCCCACACGTGAGCCGTCACATCGACCCCCTCGGCATGGGCACGCTTGGCATAGCGGCGCGTGTCATCGAGAAGCACCTCACTCGTTCCGACGTGAATTTGAATCGAAGGCAGGCCAGTGAAGCTGCCGTAAAGCGGTGAGACCAGCGGATCGTGTGGATCGTGCCCGTTCAGGTAGCTCGCGCTAGCCATTGACAGCACCTCCCTCGTCAACAGTGGATCGTCGTCTGCGTGGTCCTGGAGACTAGGTCCTGTCAAGGCTAGGTCCGTCCAGGGTGACATCACGACTGCAGCGGATGGAGCGACGCCACCGCGTGCAAGAGCATCGGATTGTGCGACTGACAACAGGACGAGAGCAAGACCGCCGCCGGCTGAGTCTCCGACGATCACGATCTTCTGGGTGCCCTGTTCGACGAGTCCGCGATAAGCCGCCTTCGCATCGTCCAAGGCGGCTGGGAAGGGGTGTTCCGGTGCGAGCCTGTAGTCTGCGACGAACGCGGATGCGCTCGTGCGCGCGGCGATCTGGCCGGCGAGATGCCGATACGCGTGCGCCGAACCTTGTACATACGCTCCCCCGTGAAGATGGAGGATGGCGACGCCCAGGTGTGGGTTCTGCGGGTGGCACCAAACGCCTGGCACACCCCCGACTGTACCCTGCTCGTAGCTGACACCCGACGCGTCCGGGGTTTTCTCCTGGATCTCGTCGAAGGCACCGCGAGCATCCGATCCGCTCAACTTGCCTTTGGAGGAAGCAGCCTCCGTCCGCATCACAGCGACGGTCTCGCCATCCTTTTCGGTGAGCGGATGGCGGATCTCGACTGCATCAGCATTGTTGTGTTTAAGCTTCTTACTGTCGGACTGCATCGTTTCTCTCCATTGCTTGGCAACAATTGCTTCATGGCGTTGCTGATTTGGTAATGATCTAGCTATCTCAAAGGCAGATTCCTTCGTGGAAAAAGCATTACTTTTCAGCAACAACTTGCTTCATAAGTATCCATAACGACCAGATTGTCAGTTCAAAGCATTTGCACACCACCACTGACAGGCAAATAAGCCCCGGTGATAAAGTTTGCTTGCTCAGAGGCTAATAACAGGATTGCGCTGGCAATATCTTCCGGCAGTCCGTTGCGTCGGAGGGGAACCTGTTGGGCAGAAGCGTCTTTCTGCTCCTGCGGTAGCCATTGCGTGGCATCCGTTAGGGTCAAGCCAGGAGAGACGATATTAGCCCGAATACCATAGGGACCGAGTTCTAACGCCAAGCTTTTGACAAACGCATCGAGTCCAGATTTTGCTGTGCTGTGGGCAGACAGCCCTTCACTGGGGGTTCGAGATGCGCCACTGCTAACGACAACAATGCAACCGCGTTTTTGTTCAATCATTGATGGAACAACTGCTTTGCAAGGAAAAAAAGTACCTTTGAGTTCACCGAGCAATTTGGCTTCAAAATCTTCCCAGGGAGTATCGATAAACGAGGATGCAAAAAAGGCAGCATTGGCGTTAGCTACGAGGGTATCAATCGAACCAAATGCCTCTACAACCTGTTGCACCATTGCTTCAACCTGCTGGTGATCTCTGACATCCGCTTTGACTGGCAGTGCTTTGCCCCCGCTTGATGTAATTTCATCCACGACTTCCTGAGCGGCTACTTCGTTGGTGTAGTAGTTACAGCAGTTTTCACTTATTTAGACCACATTATTGCGTTCTTATTTGCACTTTTGCGCCTTTGCGTGAGGCAAAAAATGTGGTTCATTTACCTGAAAATAGCTGTAACTCCAACAGCAGCCCCGTGACGACCGAGCAGCTTAGCGGTTGCAGCACCAATCCCACGACTGGCACCTGTAACGAGAACGACGCGATCGCGCATTAGTTGGTTGGTTTGAGGTTGTGTTGTAGCCATCAGGTTTTAACTCTTCTATGTGACACTTAGTGAGTTTTCAGTCAGATAAATGTAACCTTGATCAGGACTTCTTCGCAAATGCTGGATACGGCGCGAGCGGTAAGATCTGGTAGTCAGCGTAATCAACCTTAATCAGTGGAAAACTATCGATCATCTTTTGCAGATGCTCCGGTGACTCCGCTTCAAAGAGAACGGCTGCGCCGCGGTTTTTCGTGTCCAGCGCCCACACTTGACGGAGACCTCCCTCCGCGTAAAGGACTTGCGCTTGCGCCTGCTCTTCGAGTTCCCGTTTCTGGAAGTCAGAGGGCATTCCATCAGTCTCGAATTTCTGTTTGGGCGTGAAGATAACAAGATATTGCATAGGACACTTCTGTTTAGCTTAGTTGGTTGTGAAAACCGGACAAAAAAGGAGGCATACCGCAAATTTTATTAGCGGGATAGTTTCAGACATCAACTCATGCGAAAATACAGTCCTAGGATGCTTTGTGGGCTCAGCGCGTTAGTTTTCGTTCCGCTACTACCACATCCCCTAAGAGCAGTTGCTTAAAGCAAACTTTTTGTTACGCTTCAGTCAGAAAGTGGCACAGTCCCTGTGTTGTGGAAAGCGGTAATCTGCCAGGTGTTCTCCTTGCGGGTTGTTACGGCTGTCCAGACACCTATATTTTCTATTCGATGTACTTCATCAGGACTCTTCTGTCCAGTAGTTTCCCAAGTGGTATGTGCGACTGCCACATCCGGGGTCAGGAATTTAATTTGGGTGTCAGTAATAGTCATCTGGTTATCGCTTAAGAACGACGCCAGCGCCTGCGCGTGTCCTTGTTTCGCCTCGGTTCGCCCTTTATACCAACGACCTAGGACGTCCACGAAATCGATATCCTCGGCAAACAACGTCGCCAAGTGCTCCGCATCTTTAGCGTTCCACGCCTCGGCAAACGTTGTCATCACTGCTTTGATTGCCGCTTCATCCTTTGCACTGGTTTCTGTTGTAGACATAATGATTCTCCTAACTAACTTAGCTATTTGCGATCGTCACGGCTTGATGGAGGTATTCGTTACTGGAAAGCTGGGCAAGCATGAAGTCAGCCAGATCGGCACGGGTAATCTTATGCGCCTTCTCGCCCGTTTCGGGATCGAAGACTCGAACGTTCCCCTTGGCGGGGTCGTCGGTGAGGATGGCTGGGCGAAGAATCACCCAGTCCAGACCGCTCGATTCGACAGCAGACTCCATTGCCGCTTTGTCCTTGTCCGCACCGCGCAAAAAGGTGGAAACAAGTAAGCGCTCATAAAAGGTGGTATTCGCCTCACTATCCCCTTCGCCAATCATGGAAGTTACCACCAGACGGCGTACATCGTTTCGCTGCATGGCAGTGATGATTGTGTTGGCGGCACTCGATTCGAGCGTGGTTTCCTTGTAAGGTGTTTTGCCGCCGATCGTGTCAAGCACCGCGTCTTGACCGAGAACTGCTGCGTCCATTGTGGCACTGTCGGTAGCATCCCCTTCGATGACGCGAACATCCGAGACTTCGTATTCGTCAGCTTTGTGAACGAAGGCCGTGACCTGGTGTCCAGCGGACACAGCCTGTTCGACTACAGCTCTACCGGTCTTGCCGGCGGCTCCTATGACGAGGACTTTCATAGTTCAATGCTCCTATGTAATGCTGAGTGGGTTTTCCGGTCAGAGAAATGCGACCTTGATCAGGACTTCTCTGCTAATGCTGGATCTGGCGCGAGCGGGAAGACCTGGGTGTTAGAGTAGTCAGCTTTGATCAGTGGAAAGCTGGCGATGATCTCTTGCAGATGCTCTGGTGACTCCGCTTCAAAGAGAACGGCTGCACCGTGGTCTCTCTCGCCCAGCACCCACGATTGACGCAGAAGTCCTTCCATGTAGAGATCTTTCGCTCGCGCCTCTTCCCCGCGTAACAATTGCGGGAAGTCAGAGGGCATTTCAGCGCTTCCAATTTTTTGTTTCGGTGTGAAGATCACAAGATATTGCATATGAGACCTCTATTTAGCTTACTTAAAGACTCTGATCCAATCGGAAGTCAAAAGGGTAACACGAACGGTGTTTTTCAAACGGGCTTTCATTTCGGTGGCAACTGAGTGTGCGCTGGGATGCTCAAAACAATGTGAACCCACCGTAGTATTTTTCGTTCAAGGCTTGATTTCACAAAGTACGATTGCTTCAATTTAAAGTTTCCTCTGTATTTAACATCTCCCAGTATGATTAATCAACTTATACAGATAAAGGTAGTTTTTATGAATTGATTGTTTGTAATATTGAACAATGGCAGAGTGCAGATACTCTCATCGGAGTTAGTGCAGGTTATGGACGATTTAAATGCTGTTTTAGTATTTCTCAAAGTCGCGGAACTGGGAGGATTTGTCGCAGCCGCGCGATCGCTAGACTTGCCTAAATCTACCGTCAGTCTGAAAGTCAATAAGCTAGAGCAACGGCTAGGAGTCCGATTATTTCATCGCACGACGCGGCGGGTTTCTTTAACTGAAGAAGGACGACTGTATTACAAAAACTGTTTACCTATTCTCGATGCGTTACATGATGGTGATGATGCGATCGCGAGCCTCCAGGGGCATCCGCAAGGCACTGTGCGAGTGACAGCCACCATGTTGTTTGTGCAGTCTGTTCTCGCACCCAATTTGCCGGAGTTTCTGCTGATCTACCCTGATATTCGAGTGATTCTCAATGCCACGACTGAATACAAGGATATTGTGAAGGAAGGGTATGATCTAGCGATTCGGATTGGGGAATTGGACGATTCAACCCTGATCATGCGACGGATTAGCACAGGTCGTCAGAAACTCTTTGCCAGCGCAACCTATCTCAAAACCGCTGGGGAACCAAGAGCAATTGCTGATTTGACCAGTCATACGCTGCTTTGTATGGCTCATCATCAGAACGAAGTGAGCTGGACATTGGATAATAAACAGCACGAAACAGTAACGCTCTCCTTTCATCCACGACTACTCAGCAATGACGTTGCCCCCATTTATCAAGCAATCGTTGCTGGAGTAGGGATTGGGCTGCTACCGGAATTTCTGTTTCAGCAGCAGTTACACGGTGGGGATATAGTAAACGTCTTACCCCAGTGGTCATCAGCTCCGGTCCCGATTAACGGACTTTACCCCAGTCGAAAATATCTCCCAATGAAAGTCAAAGTCTTTCTAGAGTTTCTTGAGCAAAAGATGCGCTAAAACTTACATATCGGGAGCGGGTGACGCTGCACAAAGCAGCGCTGGGAGAGAAGGTTCCCCCGATTTGTAACGTGGACGTCCCTGATTCTGTCGAATCTTGTGGGCGGGAGCTTACGATTTAGAAGGTTCCCCCGATTTGTAACGTGGACGTCCCTGATTCTGTCGAATCTTGTGGGCGGGAGCTTACGATTTAGCTAGAGTTGGATTGGGATTGCTCAAGCATCATCAAGCTGGTTGATTCTGGCAGCTAGAGTTAGTAAATATACTGACCAATTCATTGAAGAATTGATAGTCAACACAGAAGGGAAAACCAAATTAAGAAAAAGCTCCTGCTTTGATACAGGAGCTTTTCAAGTAAGTGATTGTCAGTGATAAAACAAATCTGTTAGTCGAGTTCGTTCATGAACAATACTGGCTCAGTTTCGCGGTTAATTCCCTTCTCAAAACCACCAGCTGCTGCACGAGCACGACCAGCGTGCCACCAGTGACCGATGAGGAAGAAGAAAGCTAACACGAAGTGAGAAGTCGCCAACCAAGCACGGGGATTCACGTAGTTGAAGGAGTTAGGCTCCGTGATCACGCCACCCACAGAGTTGATTGAACCGTTGGGAGCATGGGTCATGTACTCAGACGCACGACGAATTTGCCAAGGCTGAACGTCGTTCTTTACTTTATCCAAGTCAAGACCATTGGGACCGCGCAGCGGCTCCAGCCAAGGACCACGGAAATCCCAGAAGCGCATGGTTTCACCACCAAAGATGATTTCACCACTGGGGGAGCGCATGAGGTATTTACCTAGACCAGTTGGACCTTGAGCAGAAGCGACGTTAGCTCCCAGTTTTTGGTCACGCACTAAGAAGATGAAAGACTGAGCTTGAGATGCTTCAGCGTTTGTTGGTCCGTAAAATTCACTGGGGTAAACAGTGTTGTTGAACCAGACGAAGCAAGAAGCAATGAAAGCCATCAGAGATACAGCAGCTATGCTGTAGGAGAGGTAAGCCTCACCTGACCAGATTAAAGCGCGGCGTGCCCAACCAAAAGGCTTGGTAAGGATGTGGAAAATACCGCCAGAAATACAGATCAGAGCAACCCAAATGTGACCGCCAATAACATCTTCCATGTTATCGACGCCGACGAGCCAGCCTTCTCCGCCGAATGGAGAAGTCACCAAATACCCGAAGATGACCGCCGGGTTCAGTGTTGGGTTGCTGATGACGCGAACATCACCACCGCCAGGTGCCCAAGTATCGTAGACACCACCAAAGAACATTGCCTTCAGCACCAACAGTAAGGCACCGCATCCCAAAATGATGAGGTGGAAACCGATGATGGTGGTCATTTTGTTCTTATCTTTCCAGTCGTAACCAAAGAATGAGGAATACTCTTCTAAGGTTTCTGGACCACGGATGGCGTGATAAATACCGCCGAAACCGAGTACAGCTGAGGAGATAAGGTGGAGTACACCGATCACAAAGTAGGGATAGGTGTTAATAATTTCACCACCAGGACCTACACCCCATCCCAAGGTAGCAAGGTGAGGTATCAGGATGCTGCCTTGCTCATATATGGGTTTTTCGGGAATGAAGTGAGCGACTTCAAACAAAGTCATCGCTCCGGCCCAAAATACAATCAAGCCAGCATGAGCAACGTGAGCACCCAGTAGTTTACCGGATAGGTTAATCAGACGGGCATTACCAGCCCACCAAGCAAACCCGGTGGAATCTTGGTCACGACCACCACCGAAAGCGATTGATCTATTATTAGAGAGCGTTACCACGTGGTAGTACCTCTTCAGGGAATACAAATTTTTCGTGAGGTTGATCAGCAGGAGCCATCCAAGCGCGGATACCCTCGTTGAGCAAAATGTTCTTGGTATAGAAAGTTTCAAACTCTGGGTCTTCTGCCGCGCGCAATTCTTGCGACACGA